>Ga0307509_10003129_pt1 | contig 25674 bp, 11 predicted proteins | sample 10_EM_MG_FD_202245 | JGI IMG/M metagenome (GOLD analysis project Ga0307509, IMG submission 202245) | Populus trichocarpa ectomycorrhiza microbial communities from riparian zone in the Pacific Northwest, United States - 10_EM | ecosystem: Host-associated > Plants > Roots > Unclassified | place... | reverse complement strand
ATTGATTATGAGGACTAGGAAAGGTTATGGTTTTTTCAGAATGAGGGAATGTAACATGTATACATGTTCCGGTAACTGTATACAGGAGCGGAGTGCAGGATTTCCTATGTTTAGTTTGATTACTTTGTTTATTTTGATTAGTTTGATTGTTTTACAGCCCCGGAGCTATATTAAGGCCCGGTAGCTTGTGTTAAGTTTAGTTTTGCATGTTTGTTGTTTTATTTAGGAACACAAGTGAAGGAATGGTCATGTAAGCTGACGATAGCATTGAGGCAGTGTTATGACTCTTAGGTTTCATGTGGGATCACAGGACATGCAGGGCAAGGTGCACTGCCCGGTAATGATCGTGGTTGCAGGATATCTGATTAATATCGCTCTAGGAGAACTCTTGTATTTAAACTCATCTCCTGGCTAGCAGGAGAACGGCAGACTTCAGCAGATTCATGTTTTATGAATATACTTGGTTGAACGGCGATCTCAGAGTTCCACTTGCCCTTTAACTATTATCCCTCATTACCTTCAAGTTCTCTGAAGCCTCCCTTAGACCTAGCGCTTGCCTGTCAACCGCTAGCCCTCTATTGGACCTTTTCGTTAGACAGGAGTAAGCCTGTTACACAGATTATGTTACATAGATGGGACGTACACATGTATATATTTAGAGGGGATATATTGTTGAAGATTAAGGAAGATTCCATATCCCGCCATGGTTGAAACACAGATGAATGATGTCTTTGAAGGATTTCCCTTGAAGATGGTTGCAGGATTAAGGCTTATGGGATCAGAGGAGTGATGGTATGTATGGTACAGAAGCTAGAGGAAGCAGGAATGTTTGGGATGTTTTAGGGATTGTGACTAGGGAATGCCGGAGGTTCGGAATTAAGGTTTGGTGGGGGTTTGGACAGATCAGTGTCGGATATATGATAATTAGGAAGGTGGCAGGACTGTTGAGGATTGTGAAAGATGAGGGAAAGAGTGTAAGAGAACGAAACCAGAATAAGGGAATAAGGGTTTCCGGAAAGTTCGAAGTAGTTGGGTTGAAGGATGGAGAGGTTGAGTGAAGAAGAGAGACTATGTGCGATGTTGAGGACCAAGAGTCTTTCTGCAAAATCAAGTTTGAGTATATATTAGATACCTTAACACAGCCTATTTTTAAGATTTTTAAGATATATAGTGTAAGGGTATCGTGCAGAGTGAGGGAACTCTTGTGGGACTTGGGCGCCGGGTAGAAAGGGTAGGGGAGGTAGCTTCCACAATTCCACCCACACCCTTCTAGAATTAAACCCACTTTAAAGGCCGCTATATCATATGAGTAAAACAAAGCCAGCGCATACTGATCTCTCCATCAATCACTACACACAACTCTCTATCCCCCCCCGACATATCTAAATTCCTCCACAAATTCCGCCGACGACAAAAGAAAGACATCTCCGTATAATCTTCTCCGTAAACGACTAGAGCTGGTGGACAAACCATCAGGCTCCGGAATGATCTGCAACACCCGAACGATCCCCGGACATCCGGAATTATCCCTTTCCTATTGAAAGTTGCGAGAGGCGGTTTAGTATGCTCTCATGATAGTTCCTTTGTTCGGGTAGCTTCTAGGAACGCGCTTTGGCTTCGGGCATGTGTTTGGGTTTTCGTGCAGGAATGTGCTAGAGTTTCGGAACGGTGTATTCGCCGGAAAGCGGGAACGCTGTAAGGGGAGCGCGAAAGAGTCGGAGACATGAAGGCCATGTGCTCGGAGGCCATGAACAGTGGGAGTTTGTCTTTCCTTTGCTAGCCCGGGAGTAAGCGGGGGAAAGGGGAGACATACGCGAAATAGCATGGACGTGTGTGATGGTCCATTGAAGGATAGGGAGGGTTGTGTTGTGGTTATATGTACTCCTGTCTTTGCCGTTGATTAGTTAGAGAGTGAGGGTATTTGGATGAAGTAAACTTCCCCGCTCCGGAGTGTGCGATCATTGTGTGTGAGAACTCTTGGCGTTTCGTTTCGTTTTGCCGTTGCCGTTTTGTCGTCGCCTTCCTTCCCGTATGATAATAGATATGGTTCTGGAAGGCTATACTCTTTACCGGCTTTCTGACAAAAGAAGTGACGATTTTGCCAGTAACGCCAAGTGTAACACCTTCCAGATTTTGTGGGATTCCTAGGGTTTGAGACCTACAACCAAATTTGAAATAATAAAAAAGAGGGTTACAAAATATAATAGCCTTACAGATTCATACAACTTCCCTAAATACAAAAGACTATAACCAATATGAAGATTATACATAATAGAAGGCTTTGTATTCACCTTAAGTTTAGTGAGTCTAATTTTTATCGGAAAAAGAGTACTTTTAGCTATTGTTTAGAAAGATGAGCCTATCATACTATACATGTAAGGTGGACTCAGATATATGATGATGGGATGATTATCATGTAGCTATATGTTTTTTAAAATAGAGAATATCTTGAGCAATTGAAGATAAGAATACATAATAGAAGAAAGTACAGGAAGCATTGTAGAAATAGATTGATATATATTTTACTGAGGGCAAGAATTGTAATATTATTTACATAAAACATAAGTTCTCACCCGGAGTAGTATTTCTTGTTCAGTTGACAAATATTTCTGGGCTAGGGTAAATAATTCGAAGGTGTTACACTTGACATTACATGCAAAATCGGCACTTTTTTTGTCAGAAAGCCGGTAAAGAGTATAACCTTCCGGAACCATACCTGTATACTGGCAGGAATTATCTAATTGAAGAACAGTGCAGGTGTGGTGTTTTTTGTTTTCACTGGGTTTGAGCGAGGGTAGTGGTAGTTCGCAACATTAGGTCCATCTCCCAAGCTGCAATAGGAAGAACGGAAGTATGGTATAGCGCCTAAGTTTTGTATGTTCCACTGGGGTTGGCGGAGGTGTTGATTGGCATTGTCCGGCACTGTACTGTACCATCATTGTCCCTCAAGTAAAAAAACTAGAAATTTCACAACGCCGGCGGAGGAGCTTGGCCCTGCGATTTTATCCAAAGACAAGTTGTCAGCCCGGGAGACCCTTCCCCGAAGAAAAGTGGTTGAATTGATCATACTCGCGTAGCAGCCATTAATTTTATTGATTTTGGGATTGGCTACGGTATTGGGTGAATAATATGATCCGACTTAGGATAGGGCAGAAGCGAGGCGAATTCCTTCCTGGCCGACCGAGGTCCATGGAAGAAAGTGTGATGTACCGCACTGTACTCGGGTACATTCTGCTACAACCGTGGTACTGAAAAACAAAAATATTCGGGTAAGGTTGTATCTACTTGCCGGCGAGAGAACTTCAAATCACGATCAATCACTAACACAAACCACCACAGAAGACAAACCACACAGTTCACTATCAATTGACCTAACTAGTTCGCAAACCCTCACCACAGAAAATCTCAAGACCAAAGAAAACACAAGTGAAGAAAAAGCCCAACCTATCCTAGTTATCCGACTAACTATTCACAGAAGTTCCACCTCTTGTGGATCGCTATCACAAATGCCGTTGCCCGATGTGGTGGTCGGCGGTTGTTCAGTCGTCGGTCATCGGTGGTCAAAGAAAGAAGAAAAGGAAAGGTATGAAGAGGTTACCTTACATAGGCTTCACCCCCCTGTCTGCCAAGACCTCCCCCATTCGGACAATGAACATGACCTCTAACTTCCAGCGAATAAAAGCTACAGCGAACTTTGCCCAAGTACTCGTACTGTACAGAACTATCATATACCATCAAATCAACTCTAGCTAGCTAAGAATATTGGAGTAAAGCAAAAACTAAATTTATCCGCAACAGTACTGGTAAGTTAACGCAGTATGGTTGAAGGAGCATGCTGGAGTGTCTGACAGACTCGGTTTCAGTTGGAGAGGGCGATTACTATACAATACATGGATAGTCTAGCTTCTCTTGGTGCAATTATTATTGAGTGAGAGATCTGAAATTGTGCGCAGTGCCACAGAAACTAGAGCAATTAGGCTAAGCGTATGCAGTTAGGTCCACCTCCTGTAGTCGGGATTGGCGCTTTTTTGTTGTTTTTTCGTCTTTCAGCAGGAACTGGGAGGCTGACATTTTGGGGTTTTTTCGCCCTTTTCGCTCTTTTCGCTCTTTTCTCAATTTTTCATCACATTGGCCGTGGTCTAATAAGATTTCTGCTGCGCCACAACCCCGCCTTTCCTTCGGACTTAGATGAACGAACAACCTAGCCTTGGGAAACACACTATTATCCTCTTCACACAAGATACTGTCCTTACGTTACGCGAAACCATTTCAAACATCATGGGCGATTCTACGAACGGAAGCCCAAGCGGGACAGGAAATACCAAATGTGGAAATATCGAGAATAGCTACAACAATACTTGGAATAACTGCACTATAACATCGCTAGCAGATAGGAAACGCGAGATTCTAGAGTGGCTATCTTCGCTAGAGCCGCATGGGGGCCAACAAGACAAAAGACACCAGGATGTCCTCCACAGCAGGATTGACGGGATCGGAGACTGGCTTCTCGATACGGATGAATTTTTAAAGTGGCGGGAATCCGAGAACGGATCCGTGAATCGCGCTCTCTTCTGTTGCGGGGGCCCGGGAACCGGAAAAACATATCTGAAGTAGGGGTAAACAAATCCTTGGAAGGGGCCTGCATAACTGACAAGAATATTAGCTCCTTGGTGATTGATAGATTGTCCGATGGGATCGACGGAGAGAGCGCATTCGTCATCTATCTTTATTGCAACTTCCAGAACGAAACATCGCAAGTCACAGCGCATATGCTTGGCAGTCTCCTCAAACAAGCAGTGGGTGGGTTGGATGTTATTCCAGAGGAGATTGATCGAAAGGTAAAACAAGGTTCCAATTGCCGAAGTCTTTCAGTTTCCGGAATCCTCGAACTACTACAGGCGGCTCTCAGGTCACATGGGCGTACCTTTATATGCATAGATGCGTTGGACGAATGTGGGACAGAACAGCTACCGGAATTCCTTCGATCACTACACTCTATAGTCACAGGTTTATCAAATGTTCGACTATTTGTGACGGGAAGGCCACATATTCAGACTAGACTCGAGGAACACTACGGCGGTGCTCTACAAATCATTCAGTTCAAACCGGCGAAGGAGGATATCAGAGGATATCTTGAGATGAAATTGCGGGATGATGGATTCCGTCAGGAGATGGATAGTGAGCTCAGGAAGGGTATCATGGAAGAGATTCTGGAAAAGATATCAGAGATGTACGTGGATGAAGCTGTATTGAGTAGCCCAAGTCATTAACAATCAATGGCATATAGATTCCTGTTGGTTTCATTGAGTATCGCAGCGATATTGCGAGAGACGACGCTCCACGAGAGAAAAGCGAAACTCAAACAAATGACCAGCGGTTTAGGTCTCGAGGGTGCTTACGCAGATGCCATAAGGCGGATACAGAAGCAGAGTGAAAATCAATCAAAGCTTGCCATGCAAGCATTGATGTGGATTTCTCGATCTGCGCGGCCATTGCGAGTCGATGAGCTCCGCCATGCCTTAGCAGTGAAAACAGGATCCACCTATCTTAATCCTGACAATATTTCATCGATCCACACCATATTATGCTGCTGTCTAGGACTTATCACTGTTGACAAGGAAGCTTCAACCGTGCGAGTGATCCACTTTACCTTGCATATATACTTACGTGACCATTCAGCCCTTTTCTCGAGTCCTGATGGGACCATGGCGGAAGTGTGCTTGACCTATCTCAACCTCCTATCTGCTAAGGACCCATCTCCCCCCTCCTCCAAGGACACGACAGAAGCCCCGTTCCTTGAGTATGCCTCTTATTACTGGTTGACCCATGCCCGAATTGAAACCACAGATACCGCAAAATTACTGGCGGTCACACTTCTCGTACAATACGATAATCACGTCTGGGCTAGGTTGCTCCTCTTGAAGATATACTGTGATGAGGGCCGGCATTGGGATGGAAATGAGCCTCGACCGGCGGGGTTTAGTGGACTGCATGCCGCAGTATTCTTCGGAAATACAGAGATCGTAACTTCATTACTGAAGATTAAAGATTGGGATGCCAACGGAAAGGATTTCATGGGCCGTACACCTCTGATATGGGCTGGTATCACGGGAAATCTAGAGATTGTACAGGCGCTATTGAGTTTAAAAGGTACAAGAGTGAGGGAGAAGGACAATAGGGGCCGAACGGCCCTCTCGTGGGCCGCCGGAAATGGTTACCAAGAGATAGTGCGGGCCCTACTGAAAAAGGACTCGACCACTTCTCGCTTCGTGGATGGTTATGGCCGAACTGCACTCCTCTGGGCGGCCGAGGGGGGCAATGAGGATATATTGAATCTTTTATTGAAAAAAGGCACGAATGTGGATCATGTTGACGGTCGTGGTCAGACTGCACTCGCATGCGCTGCTGCAAGTGGGCACGAAGGGGCGGTAAAAATATTATTGCAACAAAAAAGGGCCCATCCGGATACGTCAGACCAAGATGGTAGAACACCGCTCTCGAGGGCAGCGGGGGGTGGATTTGGGGGCGTAGTAATATTGCTACTCCAGCGGAAGGAGGTCAATCCCAATTCGAAAGACCTGCGATATGGCAGAACACCACTATCCTGGGCAGCTAGCAATGGATGTGGTGCAGTAACCAAATTACTGCTCGCCCATAACGATATCAATCCGGAGCTGGCAGACAAGAAAGGTCGGACACCACTGTCGTGGGCCAGCCAGTATGGACATCAGGAGGTAATGGAGATTCTTGTAAAACAGACAGAGGCCGGTCCAAGGGCCAGGGACATCGATGGTCGAACACCAATTTCATGGGCTGCCGAGCATTGGCGTGGGGAGACTTGCGTATTGAACTTGGAAGAGGACGGCATCGGTCCCGACTTACCTGATCGTAATGGCCGAACACTGCTTTCCTGGGCTGCAAGCGGTGGAAATGTTGGCTTCGTACGATATTTGTTGAAACGCAAAGACGTCAACCCAAACGTGGCGGACAAAGATAGGCGAACGCCACTGTGGTGGGCTATAGAAAAAAAGAGTCAGGCAGCAGTACAGCTCCTCTTGGAAAGAACCGATATTGATCCTAATTTGGCCGATATACATGGCCGAACACCGCTCTTGTTGGCTATAGAAAAGCAGAGTCCTGGGGTGGTTCAACACCTCTTGGAACGAACCGACGTTGATCTCAATTTGGCCGGGAAAGATAAGCGAACACCCCTCTTGTTGGCCATGGCAAAGGAGAGTCCGGAAATAGTGCAGCTTCTCCTGGAACGAACTGACCTTAATCCCAATGTAGCCGGTGAAGATGGCCGAACACCGCTCTTCTTGGCGATAGAAAAGAAGAGTCAAGAGGTAGTGCAACATCTCTTGGAGCGAACCGACCTTGATCTCAATGCCGACAACTCTGGCCGAACACCACTCTTGTTGGCTATGGAAATGGAGAGTCAGGGAGTAGTGCAACACCTCTTGAAACAGACCGAGGTTAATACCAATTTGGCCGACATATATGGCCGAACACCGCTCTTGTTGGCTATAGAAAAGAAGAGTCAAGAGGTAGTTCAACACCTCTTGGAACGGACCGAGGTTGATCTCAATTTGGCCGACAACTCTAGTCGAACACCACTCTTGTTGGCTATGGAAATGGAGAGTCAGGAAGTAGTGCAACACCTCTTGGAACGGACCGAGGTTGATCTCAATTCGGCCGAGATATATGGCCGAACACCGCTCTTGTTGGCTGCGATGTACGGGAACTGTGAAGCAGTGCAGTTCCTCTTGAAACGACCCAATGTTAATCCCAATTTGGCCGACATATATGGCCGAACACCGCTGTTGTTGGCTATAGAAAGGAAGAGTCACGAGGTAGTGCTGCATCTCTTGGAACGAGCCGATGTTGATCCCAATTTGGCTGACAAAGACGGCCGAACTCCGCTCTTGTTGGCTGCGATTTACGGGAATTGTGAAGCAGTGCAGTTCCTCTTGAAACGACCCGATGTTAATCCCAATTTGGCTGACAAACAGGGCCGAATACCGCTCTTGTTGGCTATAGAGGAGAAGAGACAAGAGGTAGTGCAGCACCTCTTGGAACGAGCCGATGTTGATCCCAATTTGGCTGACAAAGACGGCCGAACTCCGCTCTTGTTGGCTGCGATTTCCGGGAATTGTGAAGCAGTGCAGTTCCTCTTGAAACGACCCGATGTTAATCCCAATTTGGCTGACAAACAGGGCCGAATACCGCTCTTGTTGGCTATGGAAATGGAGAGTCAGGGAGTAGTGCATCACCTCTTGAAAAGGACCGAGGTTAACCTCGATTTGACCGACATATATGGCCGAACACCGCTCTTGTTGGCTGCAATGTACGGGAACTGTGAAGCAGTGCAGTTTCTCTTGAAACGACCCGATGTTGATCCCAATTTGGCCGACATATATGGCCGAACACCGCTCTTGTTGGCTATAGAAAGGAAGAGTCAGGAGGTAGTGCTGCATCTCTTGGAACGAGCCGATGTTGATCCCAATTTGGCTGACAAAGATGGCCGAACACCGCTCTTGTTGGCTGCGATTTACGGGAATTGTGAAGCAGTGCAGTTCCTCTTGAAACGACCCGATGTTAATCCCAATTTGGATGACAAACAGGCCCGAATACCGCTCTTGTTGGCTATGGAAATGGAGAGTCAGGGAGTAGTGCAACACCTCTTGGAACGGACCGAGGTTGATCTCAATTCGGCCGAGATATATGGCCGAACACCGCTCTTGTTGGCTATAGAAAAGAAGAGTCAAGAGGTAGTGCAACACCTCTTGGAGCAGACTGAGGTTGATCTCAATTTGGCCGACAACTCTGGCCTAACACCACTCTTGTTGGCTATGGAAATGGAGAGTCAGGAAGTAGTGCAACACCTCTTGGAACGGACCGAGGTTGATCTCAATTTGGCTGACAAAGATGGCCGAACACCACTCCTGTTGGCTATGGAAATGGACAGTCAGGGAGTAGTGCAACACCTCTTGAAACAGACCGAGGTTAATCCCAATTTGGCCAACAACTCTGGTCAAACACCTCTCTTGTTAGCTATAGAAAAGAAGAGTCAAGAGGTAGTGCAACACCTCTTGGAGCGGACCGAGGTTGATCTCAATTTGGCCGACAAAGATGGCCGAACACCACTCTTGTTGGCTATAGAAAAGAAGAGTCAAGAGGTAGTTCAACACCTCTTGGAACGGATCGAGGTTGATCTCAATTTGGCCGACAACTCTGGCCTAACACCACTCTTGTTGGCTATGGAAATGGAGAGTCAGGAAGTAGTGCAACACCTCTTGGAACGGACCGAGGTTGATCTCAATTCGGCCGAGATATATGGCCGAACACCGCTCTTGTTGGCTGCGATGTATGGGAACTGTGAAGCAGTGCAGTTCCTCTTGAAACGACCCGATGTTAATCCCAATTTGGCTGACAAACAGGGCCGAACACCGCTCTTGTTGGCTGTAGAAAGGAGGGGTCACGAGGTAGTGCTGCATCTCTTGGAACGAGCCGATGTTGATCCCAATTTGGCTGACAAAGATGGCCGAACACCGCTCTTGTTGGCTGCGATTTACGGGAATTGTGAAGCAGTGCAGTTCCTCTTGAAACGACCCGATGTTAATCCCAATTTGGCTGACAAACAGGGCCGAACACCGCTCTTGTTGGCTATAGAGGAGAAGAGACAAGAGGTAGTGCAGCACCTCTTGGAACGAGCCGATGTTGATCCCAATCTAGCCGACAAAGATGGCCGAACACCGCTCTCGTTGGCCGCAGAACAGGGGATCCTTCCAGTAGTACACTTCCTCTTGCAACGAAGCGATGTCAATTCTAGTATTGCAGACAACACTGGTCTCACACCTCTCAAGTGGGCCATCCAGCGGGGCCATCATAGGCTAGTTTTGTGTCTATTAGTATATCGACCACGCACGATCCTTGAGACTGCCCGGCTGCCCGGGCGTCGTTGACCATGGATTATCACCTAGTTTCATTCTCGATGATACCCATCCCCGACCTTTCTAATCAAGGTTTGTCCCTCATTCTAATCACTTTGAGGCTGACGGGATTTCTAATAGCTTCCTTCACAGTGCATTCTGGAAGCCCCGCGGCACCAGGGTGGCCGAAAACAGCGATCACAGGGCAGTAGCCTCCATTTATGTATTACTCTACTCCACGGTTTCACACCTGTGAGGAAAAAAATGGACCCTTATCTTCTGGTCCTTTCTTCCTCCATTGCTTATTTTTCCTTGCTAGTATAATACTCTCTAGCCCTTTCCGTTCCATTAGCCCATTCCCACAATACACTTTATTTTTTATGTATACATGTTTCACTCTGTAGGGATGCTTCGAACACTTCAATTTCTTATAAGATATACTGTTCTATCCTCTCAATATCCTTTCCCCTGCTTTGCCCTAATCCATTCTTACTACCCACCCTCCACTGTGTTTCTAACGGAATTATGTACTTCAAACATTAGAATTAACTAAACCCACCCTACAGTAGCCACCTCTATGTGGCTAATGGAAATTTGAAAATAATGCCTCAAGTTGGAGTGCCACATTGTAACCATTAACCCCTAACCCGACTATATGATATCTCGATAATATTATTGTTTTATATTATTTGCCAATATCTCCCTTAGGCATCCTTTCTAAAAATACCCTTTGATGGGGGCGAAATGGCACTTGTTTAATCTACGTCTCCAATCTAGTCCTGGCCTCTCTGTGGTTGGCGTGCCAGGTGATGCTGCTAATTCCAACCGCCATTTCGCATTATATATTGGCTAGCCCGAGGGTGCTATGTGATTTGGCCAGGAAGGTCGTGGCCGTAGTTGTGTATATTTTCCCTATGGGAGTGTGCGGGCTTTCAGGGCAAGCTGCAGCGTATGCTTACCCCCAACTACACTTAGAGAGCAACAAATCGGACAAGGGACAATTATCGAACACAGCAACTCTCTCTCCACCGAAAAATACTTTTCTCCTCTACTACTAAGTATTCGCTAACATTAAGGATCGCGATTATCGCCTATAATGCGCGAGTTAAATATTGTGAGAGTGGGGCGGGAGCTGGGGGGACCCTTGTGCAAGGGTGGAGGGGAAGAAGGGAAGTAGAGGTAGGCGGCGAGTACGTGATCAATAACCAATAGACAAACCCAAGGATCACAATGGAAAAGCTGTGGATTTTCTCTGTTGATTTTTGATCGTGTACCGTACTACGTTATAGGATTATTCTAGACGGCCTGTAGAGCAAGGTGGGGCACACACATGTATTATATATAAAGTACGGGTGCAAAAAGACCCGTCCGATGCCCTTTTTACACCAAAAATGGACATTTTTAAACAAATAATTCTCAACACTGCTTACTCAAAAACACTTGAAATCTTTCCATCACCTAGGGAATGACTATCTATCCAAACTTTTACAAGTTGAAGTGCAAGGAATCAAAGCTGTCTTTAGTCTTCATGATTGCGTCAACTAGTGTAAAAGTGAGTTAAATTCTTATATGGGGCTCCATACAAAAAAGTGCATGGCAACCGATACCAGATACTTAAACAACCTTTCCTCCACCCCTTGGTAATATTTAAGGATTCTGTAACTTTCTTCACGTTATCTACAAGTTTGCTAATGCAGGAACAAATTTTCCCTAATTCTCATAGACATTGCGCAATAAGAGAAAGTAGCGAAGATAAGCGCTTTTAGTGTAAAAAAGGCATAGGACTAATCTTTTTGCCCTAGTACTGTATTTCGAGGGTATATGATGGAGGTGATGGCACGATCGTGAAGGCGGAGTGATGGGAAATGGATGCTGTGGTATCTATTCATGTGATCCCAAGCGGCCAGCCCCGGTCTTGGATTTAAAAGGCTTGGATGAGCCCAGTTGTAGCCGCTAAAGGCCCTTAATGGGGGTGATTATTAAACTTCAACGGCGGCGAGACGATTGCAAGCGAGTGACGAGCACTGGAACGAAACGAATGCCAAGCAACTCACGACGAAAATGATCGCACACTCAAGTGCGGGGAAAAAATATTTTCACTTACAACGACAGGCTCACGCTCAAAAACTCCATGGTGCTCTATGCTCGGTTCTCTAACTAGCGAAGACAGGAGTATATATCAACAACACCCTATGCTCCTCATGAGCTACCGTGCTGCTCCATGTGAGTTTCCCTTTCCATCATGAGCACTCCCGGGCTAACAAAACAAACAAACACTCTGCCGCCGCCCCCCCACGCTGACCTGACAGTGCTTCCACTTTTCTCCCGGCTTTCCTGAAAGCTGCTCGATCTCAAAACTATCACGCATTCCTGCATTCATAATGCTTTCCGCAAACATGCCAGAAGCCAAACCGTATACCTGAAGCCAAAGTGAGTCTCCGGAGACAAACCCATGCCCGGATCCTCAGTGCATATCCGATAGCAAACCTATACCCGAAACCCGAGCCATTTCCGATAGCAAACCTATGCCCGAAGCCGGAGCCATATACCCGGATCTGAAGCGCATTTCCGAAGCCAAAACAAACAAGAACGCTCCCGGAAGCTATCCGAACAACAAAGGAAATATCAGGAGAGTATTGCGAGCAGCACCATTTTGAACAATCATGGTTAGGCCACTCCGATGCAGCCCGCAGATACCCAGGTAAAGTCGCCGGGTTATTAGAATTTGCATGACCTGCATGTATGGGCAGAATGCGGATATTTTTATGGATGATCTACAGGCTTTTCACGACAAATCACTCGGAATGAGAATAAAAGATAGTGTTGCAATATGCACTTGATACTTAGAGGGAGAAGTAGTAATAGATAACCGTCAAGATATTGATTGCTTTGAACTGCTACTAGAATGATAGGAAAGACATAGACGAGTTAAATAGTGAAGAGATTCAGTCCGCCTGTGCTGCCGGGATTCCGCAACAAAGAACAAAGGTATTCAAAGAAAGTATATAGAGAGAAAGGGAACAATAAAGCAAGTATAATGAAGTTCAAAGTAGTGCCCGGAACAAAAATATAAAGAGTTGAAAGAAGCATTTGAGAAGAGAAAAAAACCTTATAAAAAGCCAGTGGACAAAAAACTCGGGCCGATGGCCATTTTACACCAAAACCAAGCCCTCTTTACCAACTGTTTAATCACCCCTGATGAATCTGTAAGTTCCACTTTAGGCCAAATCGAACTGAGAAATAGGTAGAGAGTAGTTTTTAAGGAGGAAAAAAATAAGTAGAAGGCTTATGGAATTGAGAAACCGGAGATATCCTTTAATGAAGGTGGTTGCCATGTATCTTTTGTATGGCACCCTCATACAAATTCCTAAGTCACTTTCCGATCTTTGCACACCATTGCACAAAAGATCATGGGTGATTAATTTACAGACTTGATATTTTCGCTGCAGAAATAGATTGTTGCCCCCATTCTTCTTGCAATTTCTTACAATTTCTTGATTGGGGAGTGTTGAGGTATGAGTTTCTGAAAATGACTATTTTGGTGTAAAATAGCTAACCCGACTTTTTACCAACAGATAGAGCCACTGGTGATACTCGAGTACCGTACTAGTAGACCTCGCTCGACATTGTCCCTTAGCAAAAGTAACCGAGCATCGCGATGAAACGGCTCGCACTTCTTTGTCACCCCCAACTCAATAAATGACCTCCAAAACCACTGCCAAAAAAATACTTAAAAAAAGAAAATAAATATCCAATCCTGGGTTAGTTGACTTGTGTGTCATCCGTTTATTTATTGAAAAATATTTTCTAATGGTAAATGCATGGTGTGTTTAGGAGTGAGAGGGCGGGGTTGCGATTCTTGTGATGGAAACCTGCTGCGCCAAACGTTCTGTTACACTTGTTGAGGGACAATAACACTATTTTCGTAATAAACCCACGAGAAGTGTCAGAACAGTCGTTCAAAGAATGATGCGAGGGGACTCGAAGTGGGACTATGTGAGTTTGGTGTAGCATGGATATGGGGGTCCTGGTTGTGGATCGGTGGGTGGGATCGATTTGTCATAAACGAAATCTATGGCTGTAGGCTCGATGCTTTATTCTTATTACGGTAATATATGCTGAGCGATTAACGATGAAAAGCCTGCGGGCCATCCCATGTATCCGCATATGAGAAAACCTATTCAATGCCCGAGAATCGCGGACTCCTCCCTACAGAATGCCCTCCAACTTTTTTTTATCCCAGCAAAAACGCAACGTTTCACCCACAGCTTAAAACTCAAACAAAAGATCTTCTGTTTAAGAAAATGCCTCGGGAGGCATCCTTCCAGGCTGTGTTGATGGCGCTTATTACCTTGCTTGGCACTATGAGAAATCGGTTTTTCAGATAAACTGCATTTCTCTACCATGCCTTCCAAGCAAAAAAATACCAATGAATAAACCTAGGTTTAGCTTATTTAGAAATATTTAATTCTTTAGGAATTTTTGTGATTGTGTTTTCTCGCCTAAAAGTTGATGTATTATCTTCTTGGCTGTGGGCGAAACGTGAGGTTTTTGCTGGGATAAAAAAACATGGGTGATATTCTGGTGGAAGTGTCGGAGATTCGCCGGTATTGAATAGGTTTTCTCATCCGCATGCTGCCTGGACATCTCTAGACCAGGCTGCACCAAATCGAAATTTTATCGCAAGAGCAAGCTCCTCCATTGATCGTGCGAAATTTCTAGCTTTTGACAGGTGGGACAGGCACGATACCTCCGGAATCGCGCAACTCTACAACAAATACCGTACACCAAGGAATGATGATAAGTGAAGGGGCGGAAGGCCAGGAGAGGGGGGTATTATACTTTATGGTAGCGCGGCTAATAGGGTGCCAAAGCATCCTTGCGACGGACAGGAATGTACTGTGCCTGGACGAAAACTTGAAGTGTTCGGTGGTTTCCCGGCTGCTCGAATAGATAGACTACCGGTACTAATATATGCACAGCATCAACGAAAGGTCGAAAACAGTCCTCAAGGCACAATGTTCAAAGCGTGCACCTTCAACTCTACTCACGCGGCCGAGTGCTAAGTAGGTCATGTGATATTCCACCGAGATTTCCCAGGGAATTTGATGGGTAATTGGGCGCTTCTCCTCCGGCTTAGAAGACCGAGATAGGCGGAGGGTCAAGGCTCCCCCTTGAATATTCTACTCGCCTCCTGTGTCGAGGAATCTTGGGAATCACTCAGAATCGAAGATCACGTGACTTACTCAGCATTCGGCAGCATGAGTATTTATGACGGTGGCCTAACCCTTTGTTTTTACTGGTTGCCTTACTAGCACGCTTCGATTTTCAACACTGTTTCCAACATGTGTTCACGGTCAATAACTTTTAAGTAGACCGGGTGAGCGTTCAGCGAGGCGACACCCTCAGCGAGGCTTGGTAAGTATTTGTTCGCAGTTTAGTTTGATGCGCATGATACCGAAACTTGGTGTCAAGCCACGCCAGGCCTCGCTGAGGGTGCCGCCTCGTTGAGAGTTCACCCGGTCTAGACCTTGTGAGGGTTCAGCGAGGCAGCACCCTCAGCGGGGCATGGTAAATATTTTCCAGTAAGTTAGTTTTGGTTGATTCGTACCGAAGTTGAGTGTCAAGTCATGCCATGCCTCGCTGAGGGTGCTGCCTCGCTGAACCCAGCCGCCAAACCCAGGGCTTCCGGGCCCACTGAAATCATTGCCACTCAACAGGCACCTCATAATGCCTTCTCTTTTTTTTATTAAGGCTGATTGATGATATATTAAGTACTGATCGCTGCTATGTATTTGAATTATTTTTTTCTTATTTTTCTTGGTTGGGTTGGGGCGGTTGTATCGAGGAGGTTGATATGGTGCCTTCACCAAATTAACCGACATCAACGAACGTGAAAAACCTTGGCCATCACAACAGAACTCCCCCATCCACCCCGCTATTATGAAAATAAAATAAAAAGATATAAAACATAGATACATAGATACATAGCAGAATACATGGTAGGAAGTAATATTTGATCAAGAGAAATATCTTTGGGGGGTGTTGGAAATGTCGGGTCATTTGGAGGGTTGTGTTGCCATCGCTGCTATGTGTACGGTTAATTTTGTCAGCGGACAATAACATCACGGGGGAAGTTATGATCGTTCGTTGATCGGTTAATTTTGTCCACGAACACTAGCTTCAGTGATCCCAAGTGAGCCCAGAGCGTAGTCCGGATCATGGGTCGGCAGTTCAGCTGTGGTTTCAAAAAGTCTAGGTGAGTCCCGCGGGAGTTGTGGATGACCGGCCGCCGGCAAAACGGTGCGGTGCTGCCGGGGGGCCTATCGGGAAAAGCACTAGCGTGCTTGGATATGCTTAGACTTGCGTGCGGGTTTAGTCATGGGCGGTCTTGATGCTTGTTTGATAAATTGCCGGCTCTAGGAACATCGACAGTGACAGGAAACGAGAAGCGGAATTGTTCTGTGGGTGAGACCTTGTCAGGACACCCCTTTCTATTTCCGCCTCCCATGATTTCCCATCTATTGTGACTCCCGAAAACCTTCCTGCCAAACACCCACCAAAGAACGCCTAACCCCGGAGGTGATCCGTTAGCGCCTAGGCGACCTCCAAGTTAAACCTATCAGCCTGGGAGATCCCTTCCCAAATAAAGGAGGTTGAATATAATTGATTGTATCAGTAATTAATTCTTTTGACTTAAGGATTGGCAGTTGGCTGCGGGATTTGGTGAGTAGTATTATCCAACTCGGGGGAGGACAGAAGCGAGGCGAATTACTTCCTGGCCGGCCGAGACCTATGGAAAAAAATGTGATTTACTCTACTCGAGTACTGTATCATACCAAATGCATAATAGGTTTTCCCCTTAACGGTTGCAGAGGCACTGCTCCGCTTCGCCGGTCTATAACTCCCGCAAGGCCGCCGGTCCATAACTCCCGCAAGGCTCACCTACAGTAGACTTGTTAAAACCACGGCCAAACTGCCGACCTATGGTCCGAACTGCGCTCTAGACTAGCCACTTGGGATCACTGAAGCTATTCAAAGATATCGACAGTAAGCGTATATTGGAAATGATTTTGAAAACTGGAGTATGCTAGTGGGGGCGGCCGGTATAAAAGCGGCTAGGCCACTTTCATAAACAAGGTTGAAGCCCACGCTTTGAACATAGTGCCTTGAGGACTATTTTCGACTTTTACTCGAGTACGGTAGTTGATATTGTCCATATTAGCATCTATACCCGAGTAGCCGGGAAACTACCGGACGCTTCAAGTTTTCATTCAGGTACAGTACAGTGCTGTCTGTCGCAAGGATGCTTTGGCATTTCATTAGTCGCGCTACCATACGATTAAAGTAAAATTTATAATACCCTCCTCTTGTGGACTTCCGCCCCTTCGCTTATAATTATTCCTTGGTGTATCTGTTGCAGCGTTGCGCGATTCCCAAGACATCGTGCTTGTCCCTCGTGTGAAAAACTAGAAATTTCACAACGTCCGTGGAGGAGCTTGTCCCTGCGATTTTATCCAAAGACAGGTTATCAACCTGGGAAATCCTCTCCCGAATAAAGGTGGTTGAATGGATCAGAGCAGTCATTAATTCTTTGGATATAGGGATTGGCTACGGGATGGGGTGATTAATATTATCCAACTTAGGATAAGATAGAAGTGAGGCGAATTCCTTCCTGGCCGACTGGTAGGCCCGTGGAAAAAAGTGTGATATACGCGAGTACATTCTACTATCATACACCCGTGATAAGTTATGGGAGGATGGTTGAAGGAGCATGATCGGGTGTTGGCCGGGTGATGGAGACACCACACGTGACTACTCTAGCTTAGCCCAGATATTAAGATATTGTTGGGTGAGAAATGGTTGGGCAGTGCCACAGAAACAGGAGCAATTGGGCCAAGTGTGGGTGGTTGGAGTCACCTCCTGTAGTCAGGATTGGCGCTTTTTTGTTTTTATCTAGCAAGAACTGGGAGGCTGAATTTTTTTGGTTTTCTTTCGCCCTGGTGGTTCGGGTTTCTCCTGCGCCACAACCCCGCTCCGACTTAGATGAACGAACAACCTGGCCTTCGGAAACACTCTATTACCTCTTCACACCAGATACTGTCCTTACGTCGCGCGAAACCATTTCAAACATCATGGGCGATTCTACGAACAGAAGTTTAAGCGGGACCGGAAATACTAAATGTAGAGATATCGAGAATAGCTACGACACTTGGAATAACTACACGATAACACTGCCGTCGGATAGGAAACGCGAGATTCTGGAGTGGTTGTCTCCGCTAGAGCCGCAGGGGGGCCAACAAGACAAAAGACACCAGGACGTCCTCCACAACAGGATCGGCGGGATCGGAGACTGGCTTCTCGAAACGGATGAATTTTTGAAGTGGCGGGATTGCGAGGACGGATCTGTGAATCGCGCTTTCTTCTGCAGCGGGGGCCCGGGAGTCGGAAAAACATATCTAAAGTAGGGGTAAACAAATCTTTGGAAGGGACCTACATCGCTGACAAGAAGATTAGCTCTTTGGTGATTGATAGATTGTCCGACGGGATCGACGGGGAGAGCGCATTCGTCATCTATCTTTATTGCAACTTCCAGAACGAAACATCGCAAGTCACAGCGCATATGCTTGGCAGTCTCCTCAAACAAGCGGTCGGCGGGTTGAATATTATTCCAGAGGAGATTGATCGAAAAGTAAAACCAGGCTCCAACAGTCGAGGTCTTTCAGTTTCCGGAATCCTCAGGCTACTACAGGCGGCTCTCAGGTCACATGGGCGTACCTTTATATGCATAGATGCGTTGGACGAATGTGGGACAGAACAGCTACCGGAATTCCTTCGCTCACTACACTCCATAGTCACGGGCTTGCCAAATGTTCGACTATTTATGACGGGAAGGTCACATATTCAGGCTAGGCTCGGGGAACATTACGGCGGGGCTCTACGAATCATACAGTTCAAACCGGCGAAGGAGGATATCATAGGATATCTTGAGATGAAATTGCGCGATGACGAATTCCGTGAGGAGATGGACAATGAGCTTAGAAAGGGTATCATGGAAGAGATTCCGGAAAAGATATCAGAGATGTACGTAGGTGAAGCTGTGTTGGGTAGCTCAAGTCATTAACTATTAATCGCGTCTAGATTCCTGCTGGTTTCATTGAGTATCGCAGCGATATTGCGAGAGACTACCCTTCACGAGAGAAAAGAGAAGCTCAAACAAATGAACAGCGGTTTGGGTCTCGAGGGTGCTTACGCAGATGCCATAAGGCGGATACAGAAGCAGGGTGAGAACCAATCAAAGCTTGCCATGCAAGCATTGATGTGGATTTCTCGATCTGCACGGCCAATGCGAGTCGATGAGCTCCGCCATGCCTTGGCAGTGAAAATAGGATCCACCCATCTAAATCCTGACAATATTCCATCGATCCACACCATATTAGGCTGCTGTCTAGGGCTTATCGCCATTGACAAGGAAGCTTCAACCGTACGAGTGATCCACTTTACCTTGCACATGCACTTACGAGATCATTCGGCCCTTTTCTCGAGCCCTGATGGGACCATGGCGGAAGTGTGCTTGACCTATCTCAACCTCCTGTCTACTAAGGGCGCATCTCATCCCTCCTCCGAGGACACGACAGAAGCCCCGTTCCTTGAGTATGCCTCTTATTACTGGGTGACCCATGCCCGAGTAGTAACCACAGATGCGGCGAAATCACTTGCGGTCACACTTCTCGCACAATACGATAAGCACGTATCGGCTAGGTTGCTCATTTTAAAGATATACTGTGATGAGGGCCGGCATTGGGATGGAAATGAGCCTCGACCTAGGGGGTTTAGTGGACTGCATGTCGCAGTATTCTTCGGAAATACAGAGATCGTAACTTCATTACTAAAGATCAAAGATTGGGATTACAACGGAAGGGATTTCATGGGCCGTACACCTCTAATATGGGCTGGTATCAGGGGAAATCTAGAGATTGTAAAGGTGCTATTGGGTATAAAAAGCACAAGTGTGAGGGAGAAAGACAATGATGGCCGAACAGCCCTCTCATGGGCCGCGGGAAATGGTCACCAAGCGATAGTGCAGGCCCTACTGAGGAAAGACTCGGTTACTTTCCGCATTGGGGATAATAATGGCCGAACACCGCTCCTCTGGGCGGCCGAGGGGGGTAATGAAGATATATTGAATCTTTTATTGCAAAAAGACCCGAATGTTGATCAGGTTGATGCCGGTGGTCAGACTGCGCTCGCATATGCCGCTGCGAATGGGCACGAAGGGGTTGTAAAGATATTACTGCGGCAGAAAAGCGTCAACCCGGACACGGCGGACGGAAGTGGTAGAACACCACTATCTTGGGCAGCCGGGGCTGGATTTGAGGGCGTAGTGAGGTTGCTACTCGAGCGGAACGAGGTCAATCCCAATTCGACGGACCTGAGATATGGCAGAACACCACTATCCTGGGCAGCTAGCAATGGATGTCGGGCAGTAACCAAATTACTACTCGCCCATAAGGATACCAATCCAGAGCTGCCGGACAAAAAAGGCCGGACACCACTGTCGTGGGCCACCCAGTATGGACATGAGGATGTAATAGAAATACTTGTAAAACAGACAGAGGCCAACCCAAGGACCAGGGACATCGATGGTCGGACACCAATTTCATGGGGTGCCGAGCACTGGCGCGGGGAAACTTGCATATTGAATTTAGAGGAAGGCGGCATTGGTCCCGACTCACCTGATTGCAATGGTCGAACACTGCTTTCCTGGGCTGCGAGCGGCGGAAATGTTGGCTTCGTACAATATCTGTTGAAGCGCGAAGATGTCAACCCCAACCTGGCAGACGAAGATAGGCGAACGCCACTCTGGTGGGCTGTAGAAAAGAAGAGTCAGCCAGCAGTGCAGCTCCTCTTGGAACGAACCGATGTTGATCCTAATTTGGCCGATATATATGGCCGAACACCGCTCTTGTTGGCTATAGAAAAGCAGAGTCCGGGGGTAGTGCAACACCTCTTGGAACGAACCGACGTTGATCTCAATTTGGCCGACAACGCTGGGCGAACACCGCTCTTGTTGGCTATCGAACTGGGGAGTCAGGAAGTAGTGCAACACCTCTTGGAACGAGCCGAGGTTGATCTCAATTTGGCGGACAAAGATGGTCGCACACCGCTGTGTTCGGCCGTGGCAAAGAGGCGACAAGGGGCAGTGCAGCTTCTCCTGCAAAGCGCCGATGTTGATCCCAACTTGGCTGACATAAATGGCCAAACGCCGCTCTCGTTGGCTAGTGGATACGGAAACTTTGAAGCAGTGGAGCTCCTCTTGCAACGAGCCGATGTTGATCCCGGTTTGGCCGACAATCATCGCCGAACACCGCTGTTGTTCGCCGCAGCACAGGGGAACAAGGCAGCAGTAAACCTCCTCTTGAAACGAGCAGAGGTTGATCCTAATTTAGCTGACAAAGATGGCCGAACGCCCCTCTCGTTTGCCGTGGAACGCGGGAACCATAGAGCAGTGCAGGTCCTCTTGCAGCGAGCCGATGTTGATCCCAATTTGGCTGACCAAGATGGTCGAACACTTCTCTTGCTGGCCGCGGAACAGGAGAACCAGAACCTAGCACAGGTTCTCCTGCAAAGAGCTGATGTTGATCCTAATTTGGCTGACAAAGATGGCCGAACACCGCTCTTGGTGGCCGTGGAAAAGTGGCAACGGAGGACAGTGCAGCTCCTTTTGAAGCGATCCCATGTTAATCCTAATTTAGCGGACAAAGATGGTCGAACACCGCTCTTGGTGGCCGTGGTTCAACTCAACCAGAGCCCAGTACAGTTCCTCCTGCAAAGAGCCGATGTTGATCCCAATTTAGCCGACAAAGATGGCCGAACACCGCTCTTGTTGGCTGTGGCGAACTGGAGACGGGAGGCATTTCAGTCCCTCCTCGAGCTCCCTGATATTGATCCCAATTTGGCTGACAAAGATGGCCGAACACCGCTCTTGTTAGCTGCTGCCTACGGGAACTCTGAAGCCATGCAGTTCCTCTTGAAAAGAGCCGATGTTGATCCCAATTTAGGCGACAGAGATGGCCGAACACCGCTCTTGCTAACCGTGGGAAACTGGAGACAGGAGGCAGTTCAGTTCCTCCTCGACCGGTCTGATATTGATCTCAATTTGGGTGACAAAGATGGCCGAACACCGCTCTTGTTGGCTGCTGCCCACGGGAACTATGAAGCAGTGGAGTTCCTGTTAAAACGAGACGATGTCGATTCCAGTATTGCCGACAATAATGGCCGAACACCTCGCAAGTGGGCCATCCAGCAGGGCCATTATAGAATATTTTTGCGTCTCTTAGTATATCGACCACGCACGATCCTTAAGACTACTCGCCTGCCCGGACGTGGTTGATCATGAATAATCACCGAGTTTCATCCTTCCACAGTGCATTCTGGAAATCTTGCCGCAGCACGGCGGTGGAAAACAGCGATGACAAGGCAGTAGCCTCCATTTATGCATTACTTTACACCACGGTTTCATACCTTTGAGACAAAGATTGACCCCTAGCTTCTAGTCCTTTCTTCCCCCATTTCTTTTGTTCCCTTGCGAGTATTCCCTAGCCTTTTCTAGTCCATTAGCCCATTCCTACTATAGTCTTTATTTTTTATGTTTACATATGTTTCACTCTCCAGCTATTCTTCGCACACTTTCGATTTCTTCTACGATATGCTGTACCGTCCTCGTCGTATCCCCGCCCCTGCTTTACACTAGCCCATTCCTATTATCCATCCTACACCGTGTACCTGGCAAAATTATGCACTTCAAAGTTTTGGAATTAACCAAACCCACCCACCCTACGTACGATCGTCACATATATGTGGCTAACCGTGATTTGAAAATAATGCCTCGAGCTGGATTGCCACATCGTAACTATTAAAACCCTAACCCGACTATATGATATCTCGATAATATTATTGTTTTGTGTTATTTGCAAGTAACCTTGAGCATCCTATCCAAAGGTATAATACCCTTTGATGGGGACGAAATGGCACTTGTTTAATCTCCCCCCTGTCGCGCGGCCACAACATAATCTACTTCTCCAATCTAGTCCTGGCCTTTCTGTGGTGGGTAGGAGTGCGATGTGATGCTACTAATTCTAACCGCCATTTCGTATTAGATAGTGGCTAGACCGAGGGTGCTATGTCATTTGGCTAGAAAGGTCGTGGCCGTAGTTGTGTGTTCTTTCCCTATTGGACTGTGGGGGCTTGCAGGGCAAGCTGCAGCCTGTGCTCGCCCTCACTGCACTTGGAGAGCAACAAATCGGGCAAGGGGCAATTATGCAACACAGTAACTCTCTCTACATATAGAGTGTTTTTCTCCTCAACTACAAAGTGTTCCCAACGGGTCAGGTAGGCTAGGCTTCAGTAGAGCTGGGCTCGGCCACACATAATTTTCCAAGATCTAGCCTAGCCCGAGCCTGCAGGCCTGCACAAATCTGAGCCTGGCCTATATAGCCTAGGCTGGCCTACATGGCACACCGGACCCACTCATAGCGAACAGTCACGCCTTATGAACAGAAAAAACCCACGGTAAGTGTTTCCCAATTACCCAATTAGATTAAAATAAAGGAGTAATTTCGCTTCATTAACAAAAAAAAAAAAATACTAAAAGATACTAGAGATATTGAATTCATTAATTGAATTAATTGTGGAAAAAGAGCTGCATTTGGGGTGGGTGAACCGTGCGCAGTGGGATGGTAATATATGAGGCATCAATCACTACGGGGGGAATTAACTGTAAATATTTTTTTTTTTCAAAATAGCATTAAAAATACAACAATGGGGCCTTGTTGCCTTTGGGTTTTAATGTAATCCCAACAAAGGAGGCCGGGTGGGGGGGACAGATCTCAGGATAGGACTACTGGTGGCTCTGGTGGTGAGTTTTTAAAACTTTATTGAGTTGGTTGTGTAACACTCGTGGTGTGATTAATTAAGGATCAATTGCCGAAGACAAAGAGGACAAAAATCGAACGTTCGGGAAAAATTGAGAGAGGGAGGGGGTTGAGATATCTTTAAAGCGATCTGTTCTCAATGCTAATTACCGGGCCTATGGGCGCCTATCGGGCCTGATAGGCTTTCATACGCCGATCGAATTCGGCCTATATCGGCCTAGACTACCTTCCGGAGTAGCCCGGCCCGGCTCGTTGGGAACAGTATTCGCTAAAGTTAGGAATCTCGATTATCGCCTATAATGCCCGAGTTAAGTATTGTGAAAGTGATGTGGGAGCTGGGGTGCCCTTGTCCAGGGGCGGAGGGGAAGAAGGGAAGTAGAGGAAGGGGGCGAGCGAGTGATCAATAGTCAATAGACAAACCCAATGGATAAAAATATGTGGAAAAGTTGTGAATTTTCTTAGTCGATTTTTCATCGTGTACAGTACTAAGTTAAGTCATAGGATTATTCTGGACCGCGTGTAGAGCAAGGTGGGATATACACATGTATTATATATATTTGGAGAGGATATGATGGAGGTGGCACGGTCGTGGAGGCGGAGTGATAGGAAAGGGACGCTGTGGTGTCTATTCAAGTGATCTCAAGCGGCTAGCCTAGTCGTGAATTTAAGAAGTCTGGATGAGCACAGTGGTAGGTTAGTCACTATTGGCCGTTAATGGCCGGTGACGCCCAGGCCACTCCGAAGTAGCTCGTAGATGCCCAGGTAAAGCGCCCTGATTATTTAAATTTGCATGACCAGTAGGTGACTGGGAAGAATGTAGATATTTGTGAACGAGCTGCAGGCTTTTCACAGGAAATCACTCGGAATGAGAGTAAAAGATAATGTTCCAGTACGCGATCGATTTAACAGAGAAGTGATAATAGATAACGGTCAAGATTATTAACTGCAGCGAACCACTACTACAAGAATGCTAGAGAGGGAATGGGGGGTTACATAGCGAAGCGATTCAGTCTTACTCATACCACTAGGATTCCGTAACAAAGAACTAAGTTATTCAAAGAAAGTATCATAATATATATCATAGGAGTAAAACAAATAATAAAGTAGGTATAAAAAAGTCCAAACTAATACCCGGATTGAGAAAAAAAATAAAGTCTAGATAGATGAAAGAAGCATTACAGAGGAGAAAGAAACCTTAGACCAACAGATACCGTAGAGTTACTGGTGGTGCCATATCTCGCTTAAGACATTGTTGTTAAAGTTCACCGGCGATCACTCCGTATTGATGAACCTCTTCACTTGTCTTCTACATATCTAGTCTGTCGCTTCTTAGTAGTTTCCTTTGTCATGCATTATAAATATGAGAGAAGGAACGAGTATACCAGTTTGGTACATGGTGTTGAGAATTCGGAGGAATGGCCGGCATGGATCGGGGACGATAGCGGAGGAAGAATCGGGATTCTGAGCACAGGTGGAACCGGAACGCCATTGTTCTGGTACCATCCCCGGTTTTTTTCCTGCATCTTCGCATGTTGGAAAAGGTCTCTTTATTTTGTAGATAAACCCTCTGTCTAGCCGTTGATCCAAAGGATAAGTAAGAAAGGCACACCTCCGAACAATATATATGATAGCGACACTCTGATGGCAGCTCGCTCACAACCCAATGATAACTGGGGTAGCATAGGTAACGGCGCGAAGCACGGATAAAAGCACGTAGGTGGTGGTTCCGCTATGTGATGATAACGATGTGGATGTTTGATGTACGATACAGGAAGCTCTCTACTGGTAGCTCAGACTAAATACAGAAG
>Ga0307509_10003128_pt1 | contig 25680 bp, 17 predicted proteins | sample 10_EM_MG_FD_202245 | JGI IMG/M metagenome (GOLD analysis project Ga0307509, IMG submission 202245) | Populus trichocarpa ectomycorrhiza microbial communities from riparian zone in the Pacific Northwest, United States - 10_EM | ecosystem: Host-associated > Plants > Roots > Unclassified | place... | reverse complement strand
ATTCATGGAAAATGGGACCCTTTATGATAAACTGCACCCAGTGGAACCTGAGATCAGGAACATGGATTGGTCCCTGAGGCTCAAAATTGCAATTGGAGCGGCTAGAGGTTTGGCATGGCTTCATCATAACTGCAATCCACGAATTATCCACAGGAACATAAGCTCCAAATGCATACTCTTGGATAACGATTTTGAGCCAAAGTTATCTGATTTTGGCCTTGCCAGACTTATGAACCCAATCGACACACATTTGAGCACTTTCGTCAATGGGGAGTTTGGGGACATGGGTTATGTTGCTCCTGAATATCTACGGACACTTGTTGCAACGCCCAAGGGGGATGTTTATAGCTTTGGTGTGGTTCTCCTGGAGTTGATCACTGGTGAAAAGCCCACTCATGTTGCTAATGCCCCTGAAAGCTTCAAGGGAAGTTTAGTGGAGTGGATCAGACAACTGACAGATGGTCCGCTTCTTCATACTTCCATTGACAAGCCTTTGCTTGGAAATGGATTCGATCACGAACTCAACCAATTTCTTAAAGTTGCTTGTAACTGTGTGGTTGAGAATGCTAAGGAGAGACCAACAATGTTTGAGGTGCATCAGCTCCTCAGAGCTATTGGGGAGAGATACCATTTCACAACTGAAGATGATATTGTGTTGCCAACTGATACAGGTGACACTGATTTCCCGGATGAACTTATTGTTGCCGATGCAACAAAGGAAGTTTAATGAAGAACAGAGGTGTTAAGATTGATAGAAAAGAGTCTGAGGCCATCAATTGGCACTCGCGAAAATATATTCTACGTTGTAGCTGTGATCATATAGGCATAGTGTGAGTGTTTGTAACTATATTTGTAGCATTTCAAGCACCTGCTTTGGTTGAAACACCAACTTTATATATACCGCTGTCCTATGCTATTATCATAAAATCTTGCTCATTGCTCCTCGTACATAGACAATTTCCTCGTTGGATATTGAGAATCGGTAAATAAACTTGCTTACGTAGTTGAGGAGTTTGTCTGTAAGCCTTTCGGTTTCCTCGTCTTTTTTCTTTTCTTTTTCCAAGTGATATTGTATCATAAGCAACTTTATTACTCAGTAATTTCAAGCATCCGAGTATTGTTGCCTGGCCTGGACCAAAAAATGCAGAATATGGAGATCTTCTGTCACCATGAGGAAGAGTAATATCGTCATTTGCAAACCATCTAGGTGGTGGTCTAGTAGTAAGAGTTTGGGACCAAGAGGTTTGCTTCCTCTGTGGTCTCAGGTTCGAGCCTCATGGTTGCTTATATGATGGCCACTAGAGGCTTACATGGTCGTTAACTTCAGGACCCGTGGGATTAGTCGAGATGCACGCAAACTGACCCAGACATCCACGTTAAACTTAAAAAAAAATATATATATCGTCATTTGCATATGTATCAAGTTTTAATTGAAAAATTACCAACATGAGATTTGAAAAACAATGAGACAACAACTGAATTCATTGGCTGTATGGGATCAGTAATCAATAGACTGATGATAGGAGATCAGACTGATTAGAGAAAAGCCTTTCAATAAAAGAAATTTCTTCGAATAGCCGAAACAAGAGGGGAAAAAGAAAAGGAAGACAGAATTGAAAGAATGTTCTAAATTGTCATCGTTACATTTTCCACCGAGGTTCATCTTGGAGGCAAACATCAATTTCCTTGACATTAACTTGTCTGCAGGTTCATTTTACCATATTTGCCTCAACCTTCTCTCTTGAAATTCCCGTTCTTAGACAGGAAGATTCAACTTCTTTTAGTATAGTTCCAACAATTTAGGGGCTTCCTCGTAACAAATTCACATACATCTGCAAAACGAGACTTCAAAGGAACAAAACCCTTTTCTTCTACTCCCTCAACAGTCTGTTTAAACGCATCCAGATTTGAACGAGTGATTGAGGCATGAGGCAGGGAGCCAAAACAGTATTTGATCAGGCACTCCATTATCTAGCAAAATCTTGATGTTGGGTGCCTTGGTATATTGACGGTTCCTATGTAAAATATCGGTACCAGGTTTAAGAGCAGCAATGGTCTTCTCATCATATTGAAGCGAGTCTCTAATGAATTTGTAATTAGGAATTGTATGCTTCTTTAAGCTTCTAATGACCAGGTGAGGGTTCTTATAGAACACGGTGGCAAGATCTGGTCCTAAAGCACCCTGAGAGTAGAAAACCTGAAACTTGGCAAAAGGTTCTTATCGGGAGTGTACGAAAGAATTTTTGGCCATCTGATGATTTTTGATATCTGGGTTTGACAGAAACCACGGGACTTGAACAAGTTAAAGACAAAGTCAGGTTTCCCAGGGCAATCAAAATGGAGATATTTAGAAGCTGATTAAGCTGATTTTAATGGGAATCCACAGGTGATTAGACCAAGTGACATGTATTTTTATAAAAATACATTTGGATTGAGAAAATTTCAGATATATATTCAGCATCAACGTATTAAAGTCATATAAAATCAACTAAAGAACATCAAATTAATGATTTTACAATTCAAACTTATTTTAAAAGGCACTTCTAAACACAGCGTAAAAGCAATACCAAATACTTTAGTCACTACAGTTCAAAACTCAAACCAGGTTAGGTTATGAGAAGTAAAATTCTCATAAATACCTTAATTTCTGAGTGCGGGCCATCTGTTTTTCACTGAAACCTGGAGATGGCTTGATTGCATTTTACAGAGGCTAGCTAGTTGGCAGCCATCACGCAACCATAATCACGCAGGATAATAGGAATGCTTGAGTTGTGATATATAATTATAGGAGGCATCTGCTTTCACCTATATTTGAAATACCAATAATATATGAATGGTTTCCCTATTTTATCTATAAAAAAAGGGACCGTTGCTCCCATGGAACGTGCAATAGCCTCTTGGAATGTTGAGAGAATAAGTTGCTTTACATTACATGTAGTTCCCGGAAATAAGGAAATGTATATAGAGTTTAATGTAAAAGGGCCATGAAGATGCATAACATTTTCCAGCTGCAATGATTTTGTATTTAGCAGGCACAAATATGCATCTGCTCTCTGTATCTGTCTGCGCCTATTTCCTATTTGCACCTTTTTATTTTTATTTATTTATTTTGTAAATCCCTTTTTAATTGTTAACCGAACCGATTACTCTTCACTGCATTGTAATTGCTAATCAAGGCGTTGACAAAAGGTATATTACTCTAACTCGATGGTACAATGGATCAACAGTACGAATGTACGATGAACACGCCATTCTTTTTCCTTGAGGTAAAATAAGAACCATGATATTATTAGTTCCTCTAGCTAAAGCAACCTCTCTACCTGAGCCCCGACATGCATGTTGATCAGCTCTCCAACAGCCCCGGGACGCGGGAAGATTTGGTTTAATTTTCTTCCTTCCATTCCCTGTCTGGAAAAGGGGACAGTAGGAAAGGAAACTGCATAACAAAGTGGGAAAGAAACTCTAGTTGAGATGATCTAGATTGACAAGAACCTACTAAGAGTCTTAAATATTATAATGGAAGAGGAAATCCACGGAGGTGTGAGGAATCCACGCCTGACTCTCGCACCAATGCTACCCTCCCAGTCCGTGCCACCTTCAACAAAGAAAAGAAGTTCTCTAAATGATAAGATGGAAACAAGATAAGAAATTCCATTTCATGAATGAAACTGAATTCTGGCAAGAAGTTAAATTGTATCACTAGTGTCTTCAAATCCGACACAATTGCAGACTAAACCACCCTCAATGAAACAACTGTTAGAAACAAAATCAGCTCCAAACACTCCTGAGACAACATAGTTGTTACTATGTTGAACTAGTGGTAACTTAAAATCAACAGATTGAAAAGATTTAGTCTAGATAATTATGAAGAGGCCAGTCCACATGGAACTACCAGATGGATCTTGAAAAAAAAAATCTGAAAACTTCAGCGACTGATGAAATTAACCAGGTTCAGCAAGAATCAGAAGACATACCTCACATATTCCATATGGCTCCAATATTCTCTGCAGAGCAACCATCTTATTAAGATCTCCTGTAAGCTGAAATGGATTCGAATGGCTAGAGCATTAGTAACAACAAGGACAAATAACGGGAGCTTGGAATAAACCACGGAGAGAGGCTAATACTGTCATAAAAATAAATGCGAAACTCCTGAATAGTGTGCAATAACAGGCATCCTTAAAGCAATACTCTAACTTGATTTTAATGCAAAAAGAAATGGACTTTCAGTTGCCAGATTAACTTTCGGGAAAGTGCAAGTAACCAGTAATGTGTTATATCAAGTTGATAACTGATTGATTTTAGCAGATTGTTCAAGTAACAAGACTAATGCCGACATTTATCTTGGCATCCCCAGTTCACATTCCTTCAGAGCTCTTTAACTACAAAAAGTTGAGACAAACAGCCAACCAATTTGAACTCCAGCATTCAAGAATTGATTTTAGCATTACGGTGCTTCTGGTGGACTTGATAACTATGTTGTGCAGGTATTGCTCCACTAGTCAAATCCAGGAAGACAAGAACTACGAAATGTCATGTTTTTCATGCCACAAACCCCAGAGATCTTACATTTTTTCTATGACAAGGAAACTTGACCTGCGCCGTTCGAACAAGGAGCGGGTAAACCCTGGGTAACTATGTAGCCAGGTAAGCCTCATGTACCAGAAATACAAAATAGTCTAAGTCTCCATGGAAATAAATAGATTTTCAAAACAAAAATCTTCGGCACAGATACCTCGATTTGCTCCAATACTAGGATGATGTGAGATGGTATTTGAGGATGCAATACTCTCACAAATTTGCAAGTCAGGACACCATTAAATAAAACCCCAAACACCAGTCTAATTAAATCTCCGCTGCGCCATCCTTATCCTTTCAAGCACCACGCATTCACCAATTCCTTGTCATCCCTAGACCTTCATCAGAAGACCTTAAGCGACCAACCAACTGATTCTTCAGTTTGCCAGCCCTTAAAAATAATGCTTGTCTAAACCCTTCGCCACAATAACCAAATTGTAAAAATAAGTTGAGAAGCTAGGAAGAGTACATTCGATCAATATATCAACCTAAGTTGACGCAGACTGTAAATAATCTTAGTTTTACTAGACAACAGGTAGGACCAGCCAAGTCCTATCCTGATATTGATTAATGTCTTAATCATCATCACAGTAAGATTGAGGTTTGTCTTGCAAAAAGAAAAGGCAATTAAGTGTCAGTGTATAAAAATGCTAGATGAGAGATTCGGTTGGTAAATGGGAAAGAAATTTACCTCAAGAGTAATTGTGTGATCAGAGAAGTCAACAGCTTTTGCCCGAAATATTCTAGCAATATCAAGAACATCCCTCCTAGCAGCACTATTTGCAGCTATCTTTATCAGAGTCAATTCTCGTTCTGCAAATGGCGAGTGAGTAATATCGCGAACCTGAATTAAATACCAACTTCTTTGTCATCCATTATGTAATTTAGACTGAAATTTCATTCAAAAGATAACAAAAACCATTGCAAGAACAGATCATTACTGCAAAGTTTAACAATTGAAAGAAATCAATTATTCAACAATGTCACAAATTTTTTTACAGAATCTGTAAAAAAAGAAATCTGTTGGGATCTTATATTTCACTATATTTAGTGAATCTCTCTCTAGGGGTAAAAGGGAAATTAATATTAAGTGTAAATATAGACTAAGGGTAGGACGGTTAACAGTGCTTATAAAACTTTGTTCTTCAAGATTATAAAATTGTTCAAAAAAAGATTTATTGAAGTGAACTAATTTTTTTAACAAAAACAAGATTCCTCCCGTAGACCATCGCATCCCTCTAGAAATATGATATAATTGATTTAGATTCTAGATTTAGTTATCCAGGTCCTCGACATATATAACCTGATATTGTTTCATATATAAGATTGGAGTGCATCTGACTCTCATGTTTTTACCAAACACTTTTGCAGAAAAAACTTATTGCCACATAAAATAATAGCAATTCCGACTTCCATGTGATTTCGAGGCCACTTGGTGTTCATTTTCATTTTCTTCCCTTTTTATTGAGATCATGTAGTTACTGAAATGAGATGCTCAAAAGTAGGGTTTTTATCACATGTTAAGGTCACCACCCCTTACCTCATGAAAATCTATTGACTTGTGAAGTTGCTGAACCAACTTGCCAATTGACTCGTCTGTTCCAGGAATAACCGTAGTAATGCGAGAAAGTCCCTCTTTTTCAGCATGCCCCACAGCAAGACTCTGAGAGGTTTAAGTTCAAAGAACTATACAACACATGTAAATAATCAAAATTAGGATGAACAGAATGATAAATATGATCATACTTACCTGAATGTTATAGCCTCTTCGAGATATAACCCCGGTGAGAATATTGAGAACTCCGGGACAGTTATTCACAAGCATAGACAAAGTGTGAGACCGAAGACCATTCGACTGAAACATTGAATCAAACAAACAATCAAAATTCTGTAATATATGAGAATGAAAGGTGAGGCAGCTACTCAAATATAGCTACCATTTACCATCTTCGCCAATTATAGTATATCAATTAAAACCACTGTTAACAAGTTACCAGTCCAGAAGGACAATTGAGTTTCTCATTTTAAATGCCAAATCAGGTGAATGTTAGCTCATATATCTAGTGATACAGAAAATGGAACCAAAGGAAAAAAATAACTTTCCCTGTTGACTATGATAAGAACTTGAAAATAAAGGTATAGGGTAAAAAATCTGAATCATAATTAAGTTCTGTGTCAAGATAACCTTTCAAAAAATTTGCAACACATTTGAACTGAATATTTTGATCATCATCATCATCATCACTTTAGTTATCCACATACCTCATAACTCTTAACTAAATAAATTTAAGTTTACTGATTAAAAATAAAGTTTAAGGTTTTGAAAGGCAAACGAGTGTCTTAGTCTTACATCTTCGTCATAAAGTACACCCCAGTGAGCATCAAGAACTTGATTTGCCAAGAAATCATCGTAAGGCTCCACGGCATAGACATCACCCTTCAATTAAAAAGAAAAAAAAATCAACAAATATCCAGTCTAGCATACTGATGATCCAATCCGAAACTCACAGCATACATGAACCAGAGGAATACGGGAAAAATTGTGATGTGGAAAACAAGTAAACTACATAGAATTTTGCTCGTCTACTACCTCGTAAACTTAAAAAACAAGTAAACATGGTATTTCGTCTAACCCACACAGGCTACCAAACCTACATGTGAGCATCATCATGGTCATTTAAAAAGAAATCCAAAGGACAATCTTGTTGGAACACAAGTAGGTAAAGTGTGAAAAGAGTAGATTAAAAAAGACGTTTTCTTCAAGCAATATGTAATCATGCACAAGTTTAGTGGGCTCTGATGATATCAGATATCACTTGTTTGAAATTTAAGAACCCATTAAATAAATAATTTTGTCTTCAGATTAACAACATATTTACCATCAATCTTACATCAACAACAACTGTTTTGAGTTCAGTAACATAATTAACATCCCAAAAATGGCAGTAAAATGAAGAAGTTATACCTTCGAGGATGAAGTGTTGCTGCCATTAAGTGATAGGTCTCCATTCCCTGCAAAGGTGTTAGTAGAATTCCTATCAAGAGCAACGCCAGATGGAATCCTGTCAAGGTCAGGATATGAAGCTGCAGAAAAACCCCAAAATGGAGCTGTCTCGCCCATTGTTTCCCGTTTCAGAGCAATCTAGAAATAGAGTGAAATTCAAACCACATTACTGAAAAAAATCATCTTAATATAATCAATGTTAAACTTGAATCTCTATTTCTTGTACGTGTGAAATAACATTGCAGACATTTACACATGTAAAATATTGTTTTGAGAAAGGAATTCCAGAGTTTGAATATGCTTGGAGACAATTTTAGATTTGAAGTTGTGCAGGAAAGAGCTGCATGTTTTAAGTAGACATTAACTTAATATGTTAGGTGAGGTTCCAAGAATAGTTTTATATTACTCTCTAACACAAAGAAACAGGCTGTACCTTTCCAGTTCTAGCAAGTTCTTTGATTCCAAACTTGCTTAAATTCCTTTGAACAGCAGCCATCTTCCCAGGGTCACCAGTGACCTGAGACATGAAGATAATATAAGCAGACCACAATCTCAGCCCTAAAAAGTATAAACAAGAACATATTTTAAGTAGACATTAGCTTGCCCTCAGGCAAACCGCATAAAGTAATTGTTCTGTGATTTGCAGTTCTATATAATTAGTTTACACCGACCAGTCAAACCACAATTTCATGTGGCTAATAAGAGGATGCAAAATACATGGAAACAAGCTAAACAGGTTTGGACTCCAGAGTAGCTATAGAACAGCAAGAAGTTTTTCTTAACATTGTTTCTAACTTTGATCTTTTAAGTTTCTTGCACAGAAGGCTTCTGCCCCACAAAATCTTTGACAAATTTATCAGTGCCCGTCTAAAATGCCTAGAATTTTATATCAGACAGGTTTCTCAAATTAGATACGATACGACATAAATCCCCAACAAAGCTGTTAGAGAATAATATAAATCATATCTTAAGACCTCACCTAACAGCTTAAGCTATTGGATTGAGATGGTTCTTTAACATGATATCAGAGCCTTGATGACAAAGTGGTCACGAGTTCGAATCTCACCACCCCCATTCATTTGATAAAAATCAAGCACAAGATAATGTGGGCCTGTGCAAGTTTCAAGCCCAAAGGGCTTTCACTTGAGGTGGTGTGTCAGAAAATAATATAAATCATATCTTGGGACCTCACCTAACAGCTTAAGCTATTGAGTTGAGATTGTTCTTTAACAAAAGCCTTGACAAAATTTACCCTCCAGGCATCTACCTAGACCAACACCATCTGATCTCCAACTCTAATCACTAGTTCAAATCAACATTAAGCATCGTAGCCATGGGATGTAAAACAAGGAAAAAATTGCAAAATGGCAAAGCATCCTATCAAAGTCACCTCGATAGTAAGTGAATGTTCTGAGATATCAACAATTTTGGCTCTGAAGATGTCCACTAACCACATGATCTGAAGTTCGAAGCAAATAAAAAGAGATCAGCTACCTGAAAGCGCGGTGACTAATAAAATAAATGATCTTTGAACTGTAACACAATGGAGAACTACATGCTCAAAGAGAACTAGTTAAATCAATTGCTTAGCTTGTTTGCATTGGAGTAGTCATCAAAGAAATAAAACATCAAACAGATTTTGAGTAGTGTACAATTTGTGTACATAGCTAAAACTAAATACCACATTATTACCTCAGCACGAGTACTTGGATTAGCATTGAGTTTTATGAGCATCAGTTCACGTTCTACTTGAGGGTCCCTGGAGATATCTTCCACCTGATAAATCCAATCAGAATTATCAGTGTGCTAGGCAAAAAAGTAGAACGTGTTTGTAAGGGAAGAACAAATGCAAGGAACAGGCAATAAAAATTCTTTGTAGGTTTTTGCCAAATTTTGTGACGTAGGTGGGTCCGAAGAATTTGATAGTTGAATCGTTAGCCCGGGGATTTGTCGCAATTTTAACGTGCTAGTCAGGTATAGTTAAATTCAAGAAAAGGCATATTCATTTAAAATAAATAATCTAACAATAAAAGCTTTATTAAATTAGCTCAAATTTGATCAGATAATTTTAGAGGCTCGGTTTTACATGAGTTCGGCTTACTATTACCAATCAGAGTTCCAGAAAAGCCTCGAATTAGATTTGAAAAATGCTCTTTCAACCAATTTCGATATTTTTTCTTTTTCTTTTTAAATTTTAAGTTTTATATTGTCTTTCCTTTTTTCAATTAAGATTATGATTTTTTTACAAGGTGGCTTATTTAAAAAACTATAAACCTCGTTAGAAAAAATATATTCACTAATAAAGTGCGAAATTTAGCTAATTTTGCCCTTCTTCGTGATATGATTGTTGTTTCCTGTTTCCGTCTGCGTGAGTTTGCCTTGTTAAGCAGAGATACTTGGAAGTTCATATGGATGAGTCTTAACCTTTATGACATTCACAAGCTTGTTAAGCTGTTCTACAACTTGCCGCAAGACTTTTTCAGTTCCACAGACAACTATGGTAAAGAGAGCCTTATCCTTGTTCAAACCAACAGCAAGGGATTCGATGCTGTAACCTCTTCTAGCAAAGACCCCTGCAATCCGGTTTATTATACCAATTTCATCACCCACGAACACTGAAATTGTGTGCCGTTGCATCCTGAAAATAGACTTGTTAATTCATGATTTAAGGTTCCATCGATCTTGGATTATCTAACCTATATTATCAAATAGCTGCCAAGCCTTCGAGCTTCTAATTTCTTAGTATAAAAAGAAATGAAGAACTGGATTGGTCTAGTGATCAGCAGCTACTACTCACCGACCAAAATAAGCAAATCAAATCCCAATAATAAAGTATAGTGCCAGGAAAGCAAGAATGAACGACTTAAACACTTAAAGCACAAAGGAGATTAATATTTTGATTAAATTACCATTTTTAACCAGATAGAGAACATGAACCCCACTAAATTCAACAAATGAAGAGACAAAACAAGGGAAAAACGACAGCACTTTAAATTTAAAATGAAACCCAATTTAAATGGAAAATTTTTTATATTTTTAACAACATTAACACAAACATAGAAACCCCCCCCCCCCCCCAAAAAAAAAAAAAAGTAATCTTGACATGAAGGAGCAAAACAAGGCCAGAACAAAAGAGAAACAAAAATTGAAAGATAACAAAAATGGAGCTTGAGTTAGAGTTAAAGACTGACTTGGAGCGAGTCACGGTAGGCACAGAATCAGCAACAGACACTGCATTCCCATTATCTTTGCTAATGGCACAGGAGACTTTAACAGCATTGTTGTTCTTCCAAATAGAGGGCCTTAAAAAATGTACAGAACCAGAGCTTTTCCTTGAAAACCCACCATCAAGATCCAGTTTAGAGGACGGGTTTTGAGCTGTAATGCGACTTGAGAGCAGTAAAACAGAAGCCGCCATGACTGATTGCACTAGCTGTAGGACATGTATTTAAGGGAGAAGGTGAGATGACTAGCCTCTAATGCTCACAAGTGTTCATGAACTAGTACAGTATATATATAAAAAGAGAAGGCACTTTGGTCCCTTTTGCTTGTACTTTGCAGTGAAAGGTAAAACCATAATTATTAAATTCAAATTATTAATCGTCATTGGTCGGACGGATTGATGGAGATTGACTAAAAAATTAAAATTATTTTTAAAAAAAAATAATGATTTTTAAAATAGTTTATAATAGTTTACTTTGTCATTGATTTAGATTCTTTTATTATAGAAAGTGTAAGTATTCTCACAATACTTCTCTTTTTTTCCACGTGATTTTTCAACTGTTTTACGAGCACGTGGAGCTTTTTACTGCTGGCCCTGAAATAAATTGTGTCGCCGAGGTAATTGCCGCGTGTCCTTTATTTGGACCACTATCCATCATCCCTCAACCCTCATGTCTAATTTTCTGTTGATAATTGCCTCGCGTGACACCACGTTTAAAATATTCCAAGAACATACGGCAAAAAAAAATTTCCCAATCTATTGAAAAAGAAAATTGTACATTATTACAAACAAAACTAAAAAGCATCCGTTTTTTACTGTGCTTCAAATATTGTGTAATTTTTTATAATACACTTTGGATTGAAGAGGTGTATTTTTTTTTGTAATTTGTACTTTAATTCTTGAATTTTTATTTTGCATGATTTGGTTTCTTTGAGCCCAGATTAGCTCTCGATTGCATATATCTTTTTGGAGTAAAGGTTGAATTGAAAGATGAAGGACTAAAGTGAAAATCTCTGGTAACATGGGGGTTGCAAGTTTTGTTGAAACATTCATTTTAATCTCTCGTATTTTTTAGTTATTAGATTACTGGTCCCTTGAATTTGAAGACAATACATCTTTGTACCTAACTTTATTTTTTTATTTTTAGTCTTTTTTTGTTGGGAGGAGAGAGAGAGAGAGTCATCGAATTCCGGCTTAAAGAGAGAAAATGGCTGGTAGGAAATATTTCAGTCACCAGAACGGTTAATTTTTGTATCAAAAGTTTCATATGATAAGGGGGTACTTTTAGGTGTTTTTTTACCTTGAAAACACCTAAAACAACATATCTGAACTCGATAATAATTTTTGTTCCGGGTGGATTTCAGGTTTTTGAGCGGTTTATTGGCCTTTTATGGTCATAGATTGGTTTAACAAGGTCTCTGGGGTTTTTTAGGTGTCTTGGGTCAAAATGAATTGAAAATGAGATTTTGGGTGAAAAAAACAAAGGATCATGTTTTTCCAGCCACCACATAGGCTGGGTTCTGGGTTGACAAGACAACGTGTCATCTGCTGACGTAGACAACACGTCCTTTTTAAATATATACTTGGGGTGGACAACGCGTCGTCCACTCTATTAAACTTTTTAAAAAAAGACCCACGCGCAGGCCATTGCTTTATTAGATCAGGCACTAGGTCTGGTTTGTCAGGCCCAGCAACGCCTGACCTGGTTCTTTTTTTTTAATTTTTAGTTTTAAAAAAAATAGTGTGTTATTTGTCTATATATTTTCAAAAAAAAATTGGGTTTATGTTTTAATCAAATTGCAATTATTTTTAAATGATATTGGGTGTGTTTAATTTTTAAAGAGGTAGGTATGATTCATCTGTGATTCTTTTTCTTAATTTTATATAGATTAATTAATTTATTTTTTAATATTTATTTTTTTATAAGATTTTTCATATGTGCAGCCTTGTATTATTTTTTTTAATTATTGTTCAATAAATTTTATGTGTATGTCAGTTTCTATTATAAATTTTATGTGTTTTTCTATTACAAATTTATTTTGATAGAGGAATTCATTAAATATAACCAGATAAATTACTCGTATTACGATATTATATATCTTGATCTTTATTTTTTACTTTGTTTTCTCAATTTCATTTTTATTTATCATTTATGATTTTTTTTATTGCTTTACACAATGGTTATTGAGTTATTTAATTAGATGCGTGCATAAGTTTTTCGATTTACATCTAGAAGTTTTTTTTAGTGTAAAAAAACACGTTGAAAAAATATGTATATTCATTTTTTTATTATGTTTTGATGTTTAGGATTTAATACTTATTCTTATGATGTTTTTTTTTCCTTGAATCTTTTATGAAAGTTTCATTATTTTTAGTTTCACCTTTCAATCCAAGTTTATAATATATATTTTTTTGTTTTTGATTTTTTTTCTTTTGTTAATGTTTTCATTCTTTTCAATTGAACTCTCAAATTTAAAATTTGTTGTTGCCTTTTGATTTATTTTTTATTGCAATTTTAACATTCATTATTTGTATTGTATTTTTTTTTTATTTTGGATTTTTTTTATCCACTTGAGTTTTTTTTTCAATTTGATTCTTTTATATTGGGTTGATTTGAGACTTGACGAGTTGTTTCAATTGGCTTTATATAGGATTCTCATGGTATTGATAAGGAAGTTTGATAATTAATTGATACTTGATTTGGTCAAATTGAATTTGATTGTATTTATTTAAAACAATTAAACCGTTGAGAGTCAAATTTGAAACCGATAGATATAACCAACTATTTCTTTTTTTCTCAAACCAATGACTATAGTGTAAGAAAAGAAAAGAGTGACTGGCGCGTGTACTACAAGCGCCAACATGTGAGGGAAGTTGTCGTGCTTTGGCATGAATGTGACTTCTTTTAACCTCTGAAAATGACCTTCCTTGTGTTGTTAGAATCATCTTTCCAAGGCTTTATTATAAGATGACGCATGTTGGGGTTGGGAGTCTAATGTGGCTCCAATAACCCATTCTTCTTTTCTTTCATTTCCTTTCCTTTTTCTTTATTTTCTTCTTGATCCTCATGTTTGAATCTTTATAAGATAATGAAGTGGGTTTCCATGTGTTTTTATGTCACATCTTGTTTTTATTTTTTTTATTTTTATTTTTTTGCTATTTAAAAAAAATGATATTTTTTCTCTCAATTTTATCATTCAATGTTAAGTTAGTTGAGAATTGAGCCTTGTAATGTTTTTGGATTTACCTGTACGAGGTGATCCCGATCTCATTACCAGGTTATAATTTTTTATGGTTAACTTGGATTTTTTTTTTCTTTTATCATTTGGCATTGGGTTTGTTGGGGACTACACTAATTTTTATTTTATTTTATTTCTATTAGATTATCTTGGTCTCATGACCCTAATCCTTCTCACTCTCCTTGCCTCGGATTTCACGCCAGCCCTTCTAAGAATTGAACGTGTCCTATCAATTTGTATTTGTATTGGTTTTTGTCTTTGTTCTTTTGCTATCTGTTTTGCTTATAATACTTTGTTAAAGTTGTTTTTTTTTTCAATTTCTCTAGTTAGCATTTTATTTGTTTAATTTTTGAACCCAATTTGATCATCTTTTTTTTTTATTGTTGTTTTTTTTCCTTTCCTTGATGATTTTTTGTTCAATTATTCCCTCATCATTTTATTTTGTATATTTTTTTATCTTGTTTGGTCCTCATTCTTTTTATTGCTGTTTTTTTTATCACTTTCTTGATTTTTTTTATTTTTCAAATTAGTCTCTTGTTAATTTATTTCATTCAATTTCCACATCATATTTGGTCCTCATTGTTTTAATTATTATTTGTTAGTTTTTTTTTTAAAAAAAGTTGGATGGTAAGGAATTTTACTTCGTGATTTTTTAATGTTTGCTTTCTATAGAGTAATGGCAGTCTTGTGATCTAGATCATAAATTTTGAAGAACATCATGATTTAATTCTGGTCTTTTTGAGGCCTTATTTGCAAATTGATCTTTTTTTAGTTTCGTCTTTCATCGTTTAATTTGCTTGATAGTTAACCTCCATTGTTTTATTAGATTCTGTATGTGCGACGTTGCCCGATCTCATGATCAGATTATGAATTTGGGTTACCGACTCGAGTCAAGTTTTTTTATACTTCTTTAAAGTTGATTTTATTTCTAGTTCCTCCCTCAACTTTTACTTTGTTGGTAATTCAAGTTCAAATTTCTTTTATTTTTCTATTTATGAGGTTATCTCGTTCTTATCAATTTTGTTTTGTTATTAAATAAGATTATTGAGACCTTTTAAGAATATTTAGAGGGTATATTTTTATAATATTAATGAACGTTAATTTTTTTCAATTAGTTATTGTTTTTTTTGGGTTTTTTTGTAACTTTCATTGATTTTTTTAATTATAATATTAAATTAACTAAGATTATTAAACCCATTCAAATCTCAATGATATGTGTTTCAAATTTTTGTTATTTTTTTTTAAAAATAATATCATCATCTGAAATTTTATATCTTTTTTATTTTAGAAAAAATCTGATCTGCCCTACATACCGGCTAGTTTCTACTATAAATATATGGCTTGAAGAGCTACTACTATGGTGTAATCCAACTCCTGTTTGGAGCTCTCGTGGAGGAAAACAAAATATACGAAGCAAACATTATATTACATTAAAATTACAAATGCCTGTCTCCGGTGTCTCTCCGTTCACGAGGAGGACATGGTTGGAAATGGAATACGAATTGTAAATATTGATGACGCGAGCTGTGCGTACTCTACGGAGTGGGCTGCGTGGACTGCATTGTATCCGAGGAGTGTTGTCAACGGTCCCCTGATAGTCCTCACCTTACGGGTTCAATGTCTCAAAAGCAAAGGATTTTAAAAATAACGTGATTAAACCGTGTATTTTTAAAATTTTATGTTGTTATGTTCAAGTTTTATGGTTGTTAATATTGATAGTTATTGAAAATTTATCTTGTTATTAATTTGAAGACCTGTAAAAATTAATTGAGGTATGTATAAACTGGCTCGAAGACCCTATAAATAATAAATAAATAAATAAATAAATTTTTCTGAAAATCATACACGGCCAACCTTCCTATAACAATTCTTTCAGCAATTCGCCATGTAAAAAACACTTCGTCACTACTGTTGATTGCTCAATGCTGTTAGTTCAACATTCATATGTTAAATGTAACTAGGTTATTTTGATATAATTTATGTAAATTAATTTAAGTTGTTTTTAAAATTTTATCTGAAAAAAATATAAATATGTTTAGTTTTAATTTTTTTTAATTAAATAACAAAAATTATTATGAAATTAAGTTAAAATTTCGAGTTAGGCCATGTTTGGTATGGTTTTTATAAATTAATTTAAGTTATTTTTTAGGAGAAAAATCATAAACATGTTTGGTTAGAAATAACTTGTTATGAATTTGAATTGAAATTTTAATTTGATGAAAAGTTAAAAATTTTAACTTAATTTATGGATTTTGTATCCTTTATTCAGAAAATTTTTTAAATCATTTTTACCGAGTATATTTATAGCCTAACTTCATCTTAACTTATTTTTATTAAAAATTACTTATAAAAAATTAATTTTGAATTATAATTCAAAGTTTAAATTCCTAATTTAAAAGTTATGTCAAATGAACTCCTAATCAAAAGTTTGAAAATTTAACCTCTAATATACAAATAATAACCTATAATATATCCTTTCTTTGAAAAAAGTTATTTTTACGAAATAAATTTCTAATTTAAAATCAAATCAATTTATTTTAATCATAAGTTGTTTATAAAAAAAATATAATCAAAGTTTAAAGTCAGCCAGACAAAATTCTTAAAATAATTATATTTTCTTCTGTTTCAATTTCAGAAATAAACTCAAGTTTTAAAAGAAATGCTGGCCAAGGTTCCTTTTATGAAAAGCCAAATCCAATGCAAATCCACTTTCATCCCATAACACTGTATTATGTCTTCACACACACACACACACACACACACACATATATACACAGATTAGATTAGCAGTATAGTTTTTTTTTAAAACGTGATAAAAAATGTTTAGATTGTGTGTGTGTGTATATATATTATTGCATATAACTGTAAATTATTATTATTATTATTATTATTATTATTATTATCTTCCTTGACTAATTAAATTATTATTGCCAAGATATTTGACCACGCTCCCTCACCTCCGAATCACCCTATTCAACGGTTCAAACCCATCTATAAGATCCCACAACTGCAAATGACACTAATCCAACGAATACAACACAAATGGGCTCCACTCATATAAGCCTAATATCTGCACTGCAATGTACCCGAATATCTTTCCATTTGTCGCCCCAAGCCCAGGCGCCAGGCGGTACAGGCACAGCATGTTCTTCCCTCTCCCTCCCGAACTACCTTCCATCTCACCATGAACAAAAAACACTCTCTGTACTCCATTTTTTCACTCCTTGAAGATTTCCAGGGTACCTGTCGAACTCCTTCCCTGCCTCTCTCTCTAATTCTATGATTTTAAATCAAATCCTCATGCTTAATACCCGACCATCGTCAAATTCAGTTATCATTAATCACTTGAAACTTGTTTAAATGTGTTAATTGTTTGTATGAATCGAAACATTTAGCTGTTGTTAGGTTTATTTAGTTTCTACTATTTTCTGGTTAATCTTACTTTATTCATCAAATAATCGCTATGGTTTGTTTGTTTGTATTATCACTCGAGCTGATGTTATTTGAGAAATTAATTATCTGGGTAACATGAGATTATGTTTTACTGTTTTTTTTTAATCTATTTATAATGTTTAATTAGTATTAATACTGTGAACTACAGGCTGGCGAAGTCAGGTATGTGTATCGGATATGAAACTATTTGTTTAAAGCTTTGCTAGAGACTAAAATTTGTTGTAATAATAATGGCTTCGAGAGCAATCTTGCGGAGAAGGCGATCGCTCTTTGATTCCCTGAGGGAACCGAATTGCTTGATTCGGGGGGGTTTTTCGAGTTTCCAGCACGGGCGAGGACCGCCTCAATCAAATGACCTGCAAGAATCGAGATGCGTTATCAATCATCCGTTCGGGAGTACTGATAGTAGAAATGAAAGAGGTTTGTCATTGGTTTCCAGGGATGGGGTGTCGAAGGTTTTAGCCGCAGCAGGGTTTTATAGGCATAACTCTTTTGGATATTCAGGTTTAGGTTGTGGAATTGGAAATGGAGATTTTGATTCTTCTTTGGGCATTAGGTGTTATTTTCAGTCTGTAAGTTATGCTTCAACAGCAACTGCTGGTCAACCTGAATATGGCCGTGGGAGTGATAGAAATGAACAACTGGATGCCAAACAGGCGAAGGAAGCTTCACCGGAGGAGTGTGATGAAGCTGTTGAAGATTTGACCGAGGTAAAAGCCAAGGCTAAGGCTAAGCAGGCTCATGAATCCCAAAAGAGCACTAAAACAGTAATGCAGAAAGTATGGGCGAAGCTTTTGGGGATTGGCCCGGCTTTGAGAGCCGTTGCTGCTATGAGCAGGTTAAAAATTCTACTCCTTGTTTCTTTTGGTTTGAGTTGAGTCATTGATTACACATTGACAATCTATTCTTTATTTAGGGAAGACTGGGCTAAGAAGATTCGTTATTGGAAGGATGAATTGAAGTCTACCATGCAACACTATTGGTTGGGTACTAAACTACTCTGGGCTGATGTCAGGATTAGCTCGAGGTTATTGGTGAAACTTGCCAGTGGGAAGGGCCTTTCTAGAAGGGAAAGGCAACAACTAACACGTACTACTGCTGACATATTTAGGCTGGTTCCTTTTGCTGTTTTCATCATAGTTCCATTCATGGAGTTTTTGCTGCCAGTATTCCTAAAACTATTTCCCAACATGTTGCCATCAACCTTCCAGGACAAGATGAAGGAACAGGTAGAGATACACTCTTTGAGCTTTGTTAGTTCAATGGTCACAATATCAAATGGTTTTGTAGGAAAAGAGTTGGTGTTCCTACCTTCATACCCCAGTTCCATATTAAATGCTTGACTTGTAGGAGGCATTGAAAAGAAAGCTAAATGCAAGAATTGAATACGCTAAGTTTCTTCAAGACACCGTGAAAGAAATGGCAAAAGAAGTCCAGAACTCTCGAAGTGGAGAAGCAAAGCAGACAGCAGGAGATCTGGATGAGTTTATGAACAAGGTACTTTTTTTCCTTGTCCTCCTCCAAGCAAGAGAATGATATCTACTTTATGTTTCTACTCTTGTATCACAAACTAATGTTAGGTTTCATTCTGCCATCCAAACAGGTTAGGACAGGTTCTCGTGTTTCCAATGAAGAAATTTTAGGCTTTGCCAAGTTATTCAATGATGAGCTTACTTTGGATAACATTAGCAGGTCCTCATATCTGCAGTCACATCAGTATTTCTGAAAGTATCTTGTCCTTTCCTTCAGACTGCGCTTGATTTAACAAAGCACTGCTTTGATTGTTATATGCAGGCCTCGTTTAGTAAGCATGTGCAAGTATATGGGTATCAGCCCATATGGAACAGATGCATATCTACGTTATATGCTTCGGAGAAGACTGCAAGAGTAAGATATCTTTTGTTAATTATTTTTGGTATTTCTAGGAATTCTGTTCTTCTGCACCTTCATAAGTGAAGACTAATGGTGTGACCTGTGAAGAATGTTGGGTTTTTTCCTTATTAGCCAACTCTTATTTCATAATTGATTTAGAAACTATCCAATTATATATAGTGATTTGAAAAAATTGTTGAAGTATGTCCTTCAAATCCGACTGTTAATGCTTTATGAAATGGAGACATACATGTTAAGATCTTTAAAAGATTTGCAGAGAAGTTATTGCCTATTTGAGGACTCGGATTTCCCAAAAAGGGGGACAAGAAATTCCATGAATCTCTAAATAATTGGTTAAATTCTTGCTTAAAACCTTTTAAGTTTGTTAAATCTGGCAGGATCAAGAATGATGATAAGATGATTCAAGCTGAGGGTGTGGAGTCCCTTTCTGAAGCTGAACTTCGTCAAGCATGTAGAGACCGGGGCTTACTTGGTTTGCTTTCCGTGGATGAAATGCGGCAACAGGTTTGTCTAAATTTGATATTTGTAACTCTTACGTACTTGGCAGAAGAACAATGATAGGGTACACAGGAGAAAAGAAAATGTCAAAGCCCTTGGTTGGAATCAAAATCTATTTATCATGGTAATTACATGAAACCATGACCACCGTTATGCTTTTTGCATCAGCTGTAAATAACTATCACTTTCCAGTTTCCATGCAGTTAAAGAGCCAAGCTACTATTGTAATTGCTATTTATTTTAGCAGTAATTGACATTGCCTTTCTTCTTTGTTTAATTCACCTGCCTGGCCATGAAAACTCAGATGTCATGCAGTGACCTAAAGCTAAGTTCCTGTTATATACGATAAATAACAACTCATCTCAAGCTCTTCCTCTAAATACACACACGCACACACCTGCATATTGCCAACTGTTAAGAAGGCCAATGAGTCTTCCTCTAGATTTGCTCAAATAACAGGGCATGTCTGAAGTGAATCTCACTACGGAGTTTTAAAAAATGCCATGCACAAAGAAAGGAATACCATTGGTCTCAGTTAATTTTTATCCTATTCTCCTTAGAAAGTAGATAAAAGCTTCATGCTGTTCAGGAATGTAAATAATTATCTTTCTGCGCAGTTGCGTGACTGGCTGGATTTATCTCTCAATCACTCTGTTCCATCCTCTTTGTTGATATTGTCTAGGTAACTTAACGCTTCATGTTTTGTACTTGTCTCAAGAAAAATGGTTGCAATCTAATCTTTTTTCTTTATTACTCTATACAGAGCTTTCTCTGTTTCTGGAAAAGTTAGGCCTGAGGAAGCTGTCCAGGCTACACTGTCATCTCTTCCGGACGAGGTTGTGGATACTGTTGGAGTTACAGCCTTGCCATCTGAAGATTTAGTTTCAGAAAGGAGAAGAAAGTTGGAGTTCCTAGAAATGCAAGAAGAACTGATCAAGGTTGGTTATTTGTTCGACACTTGCTCTAGCATTTTCCCTGTCTCTCAAACCCAACAAAGTAGTTGCATTTGCATATTAATGGTTTCGTTGCAGTCCAATAAAATCCTATACATACATTCATAATATGTATGCTGCATTTTTGTGCACATGGGAGTGCTGTGCTAATAGATTTCATTTTCCTGTTAGCTTTATTTTGACGTATTCCTTGGAACTTTCTTTTAGTCATGATTTCTCCAGTTTCTTTTTTTCATCTACCTATAGCTTGTATAGTGTCCTCTATGCCATTCTTACTCTGTTTAGCTTATATTCATAAATTTAGCATTTGAATAATACATCTTATTACAAAATTCTAAATAGTAAGGCCTTGCCCTGTTATGGACTCTTCAGTGTGAGGCTCAAGGCTATTACAGTTGCACTAGCGATGGGCCTTGGCTTCATTGTATTCTTCTGAACACATAATCCTAATTTAATTGTCTTGAGCATCCTTGCTGGTCGTGGAGCATATATAGTAGCCATATGCTGCTAGATTTATTGTGCTTTCTTTAAATGCTTTGCTTCTTGGCTAGTTGTTCTAAATAAGCTATTATGCAGGAGGAGGAGGAGGAGGAGGAGGAGGAGCAGGCCAAGATGAAGGAATCTGTTAGTAGTCAAAAGGACGTGGCTTTGGAAGAGATGACTATTCCAACAGCTAGAGAAGCACAAGAACAGGCGAAAGCAAAAACATTGGAGAAACATGAGCAGCTTTGTGAGCTTAGTCGTGCATTGGCTGTTTTAGCTTCTGCATCTGTAAGGACCAGGAACATTTGTTATCTGCTACACACTTTTCTGTTATAGTTTTATGTTATGTCATCTACTTACTCCACATCATTCACTGCTACCTATTCCAGTCTGTAAGCAGGGAGCGAGAAGAGTTCCTGCGACTTGTCAAAAAGGAGGTAGGAACAACTAAATTGTTTCTGTTTTTTTCATTTTGAACCTCATGAATTTAAGTCATCCAAGATCCACTGTTGACAGCCCGGTTCAAGATCACCCTTGAGCTTTCTTGCCATTTTTTCACTGTTAGGCTGCATGAATGCTTTGTAATGTCTGTTGTTCCATATGACATGAATCTTTTTTGTTTCTGGCACTATCTGCTCGTTTAGTTTATATGTTATGAACTGTGATAATTTGTTCTGTATGACTTTCATCTTTATGTTTCTGACTTCATCTGCACATTTAATTTATATGTTCTGAATCCTGTAAGAATTTGTTCGGGTATGGTTCAAACCTCCTAGATGCCCTGGCAGTGAACCCCTATCCATTTGAGTTAGACAGGAAATATACTGCACCAGTTCCTCTTTGGAATATGATGCTTGTTCCTGGGAGATTAAACCGGTATTGCTATCAAAGAATTGTTCTTTTTCTTAATATTTTTGCTCCTCCGGTGATTGATGGTCTTGCTGAAAGCTGTCTGCTGAGGGTAAATTTCTTTGTAATCATTCTTGTTGTAGGTAAATACTATATTTGGTGTTGATAGAGTTTTAATAGAGCTCTCATTAACTTATACAGGAATTCATATACGCTAAGCAAGAGAATATCCTGACCTTTTAGGAAACTTTGATAACTCAATTATCTGGGGATCTCCATCTAGGCCATTCTCACTTTAATTCTCGCAGTTGGATCCCGTACATTTGAGCTTTGCTAAGCTGCATTTCCTCTACCTCACTCATTTGTTATGTCATTCCAGATAGACTTGTATAACAATATGGTGGACAAAGAAGGTACAGAAGGTGAGGAAGAAACTAAGAAGGCATACAAAGCTGCCAGAGAGGAGAGCGATCATGCTGCTGGAACAGATATCTCTGGCAAAGTTTCTTCAGCCCTGATCGACAGAGTAAGTTTTTTGAAGAATTTTTTTCTTTGTTAGCTTCATTATCCATTTTTTAAATTTACTTTCAAGTCTTTTTCTTATAGAATTCCAACGCATACTATTTGAAGCTCTGAACTGGAATGTAACTGAGGATGTTGCTGTGATGTGTGCACATTTCAGGTAGATGCCATGCTCCAAAAGCTGGAAAAAGAAATTGACGATGTTGATGCTAAAATTGGAGATAGATGGCGCCTGCTTGATAGGTTTGCATGTTTCTGTTTTTGAAATTGTGGGGATTGTGGTGGTTTTATGTCGAACACACTCTGGAACTGCACATGGAAATTTCTTTAGGCTACTCCTGAAGAAGTTTTTCTGAAAATCAGCTTGATATCCGTGCTTGTAGCTGTCCAAAAACATGAGGCTAGTGATGTACATCGCACTGCATCTTACAAAGTCATCTGAATAACGTAAATCAGTTAAAAGTTCATTGTGAAATCTCATCTCACAGAAATTTATAGACCAATTGGATTGCAACTCAGTGATATGAGGATGGTTGTCACAAAACATAGTGCATTTATACACACATACATTGCAGGCACCCAATGCTGCCTGTCAAGTGTTTAAATCAGTCAGGGGTTCATTTTATTGTTGTCTCTCTCACTACCTGTTGTAGTGCGGCATCTATCCTGGCTCCCATGTCTCAATGCATCCCCCCCCCCCTACACCCACCCCCAAGAAAAAGGGCATATTTGTCTTTTTGATATCCTAGGTGGTAAACAAAACCATATGAAATCAAAATATTTTGCTACCTTAGAAGACAGGTTCACAATTTGGCACTACTTGTTTATATTTAGTTGCTCATATGTGAAGATTGCCTCGATGACTTAAGCTGTGCAAGATGATACAGGAGCAAACAGCATGTATAGTTTGGAATCAATCTGGCAAATTAATGGCTCGATCTGGAGATCTTAGGGTTTTCAAACAGATGAAGTAGTCAAGTAGAGGATAATGCTTTATGCTTGGAACATTATTGCTGGTTTCATAGCAATTGATTTTATTTGATGTTTCACATTTATGTATATATAATCTGAATTTGCTGGTGATTACTATTTACATGCCTCATTCAATTATAAGTTGTTTGCTTGCGTTAAAACTCACAGTTTTCCATTGCAAGCTCAAAAAAAAAAAAAAATGAAGGTGTCCTAGCCTCAAGAATTTTGGTTTGAACTCTGAAGTGGTTTTTAAGAATTACCCCAGTAAAGCTTTCATTTTGATGTCAGGGATTATGACGGTAAAGTGACTCCTGAGGAGGTTGCCTCTGCTGCTATGTACCTCAAGGACCACTTGGGAAAGGAGGGCATCCAAGAACTCATAAGCAATCTTTCCAAAGACACAGGTTAGTGATGAATTCCAGATCTCTCGCTATCACCTTCACTAGATGAATAATGTTTAAACTACCGCTCTAATATAATTCTGTTGTGGTGTTATCTACCAATCACATAAATATGCAATTTTGGTTTTGTTTGCTGAGGATTGTTTTTTTATGCAACATACTAACATGTAGATGGAAAGTTTTTAATGTTCTCGTAGTAAAAAGGTTGCAACAACACCCCCCGGTTTATTATATATAGATATATGCTTTACATTATTCTTCGTACTTTTGTTTTAACCTCCCAAGTATAATTTACTATTATCTGTATTTTGTTGCAACAGAAGGAAAGATCCTTGTGGAAGACATTGTCAGACTAGGCAGTGAAATGGAAGATGCTGATGAAGTGGAGAAAGGAAAATCATAGAAAACATGTACCCAAAATTTTCTTATCTTTTCTTTTTTTTCCTGCCGAACTTCCATCTTTTCGGTTGAGTTGCTGCCCTGTTGGGCCATGTATTCCGTTGACTAGACACTGAGGATGACACCTGCATCGGTATCCATGAAATTTGAAAGCAATGGGAAAAAATGGGGAAGGTAAGGAAAATGAAAGATTCTTTGTCAACAGTAGGTAACTGAAATGCATATATCGGATCCTCTTCAAAATGGCATCTGTAAAAGAAAACCAAATATGAGTGGACAAATTAATACAATCATGACCTTGTTTAGCATCGTAGTCTAATAATGGTAGCATTGTTGTCTGTTGATGACATGTATAATTTGCAAGAATATAACATCCTAATGCCTTTTTACATGGGTTTTTTAACAGCTAGAATTAATCTCCCTTGCACGGCTGACTGCTAAAGAGTAAATCCCGGAGATTAAACACCCCCTTGCAAGGGTAAGGATAGTACCAAATCCACCAAACTGCCTTCCTATATACCACCGGCCGTTGATCCGACTAGTTATGGTCTTGCTTACCTGCCTGTCCAGTCAAGTTACTTGGGAGCTACTTCCGGCTAATGCTGATTGCCGAGAACTCGGGTCGTCCTGTTCCACGGTTTCATGTGCCAAAACCCATCAAATTCTGTGTGCCTTTCGTTATCTAGGGGATCGAACATTCCCTTCTGTAATGCTGCTTGGAACTGGAAATAGGCCATGGGTACGTACACTCGTTGCTTCACCCCAGGATATCAGACATCATAAGCGTCAAGCGTGACAAATGTCACGTACCCCGTGCACAAGTGTATCGACTCCCCGTGTGAAATATAAATCAAAACTAATTTTGGCTATTTTTATCACGAAAACTAAGTGTAAATTGAAAGTATTGTAATAAAATTAAATATATATTGAAAAGAAAAAAATATTTTGTGATTCATAATTTTAATTTTATTATAAAGGACAAGCTTTCTTTTTGGATATATATTGATTTTTTATTTTATTTTTTATAATGAACAAGTTTATATTTGTTTTTAATCTTTCAAAGTATTTTATATCTGTCATCTATTTAAAAAATGACTCGTACAATCGGCATGATTCCTCGCTATTTATTTGAGTCAACTAACAACAGTTATATCCATTTAAAAGAAGTCCATGGTAAGATTTAAAATCGTCTTTAGTTGGTAAATGGCTCATT
>Ga0307509_10003127_pt1 | contig 25689 bp, 23 predicted proteins | sample 10_EM_MG_FD_202245 | JGI IMG/M metagenome (GOLD analysis project Ga0307509, IMG submission 202245) | Populus trichocarpa ectomycorrhiza microbial communities from riparian zone in the Pacific Northwest, United States - 10_EM | ecosystem: Host-associated > Plants > Roots > Unclassified | place... | reverse complement strand
CGAGAGCGCCGCTATCACCCGCGACCGCCGGCTCCGGATCGCGCGCCGTCACGATCACGATCAGATCGGTACCGTCCGGCTTCACCTCGTAGCGGCCCGGCCGCGCGAGCGTGATGCTCAGGCGCACACCGGTCCCGCCCTCCTCGAGCTCGGTCGCACCGACGGTGCTGACCGCCCACGTGCTCGGCGTCAGCACCATCGCGCTGTCGTGGCCCGCGAGTGCGTCGGCGAGCCGCGCGCGCGGCAGATCGAGCACCACGCGCGACGGCCGGTCGAGCTTGTACACCGTGAACTCCAGCGCCTTCGCGCTGTGCACGCGGATCCGCGTGACCTCCGCTCGCTGGGTCACGTCGACCGCCTGGATCCGCGTGACCTCCGGCCCCGCGGCGGCGACGTGCGCGAAGACCATCCCGACCACGACGAAGAGCTTGGTGCGCATGGCCCCACGGTTGTCGCCCGCCCGCCGGCGCGGGGCCAAAAACTGGCGCACCCACGCGTGCGGGGTGAGCCTGTAGTCTAGGCGGCGTCTGCGATCGGCCAGTCGCGGCCGGCGGCGACGAGCACGAACGTGCCGGCGTTCTCGACGATGTGCTCGGCGACCGCGTGATACGCGGGCCCGGCGATCCGGCTGCGTAGCTTTCCGACGGTCGTGTAGAGCGCGTGATCGGCGGCCTGGCGCAACGAGCCGTACTCGAGCTCGGCCTCCTGATCGTCGTCCCACAGGATCAGGCAGCGGTCGCCGTCCCAGCGGGCCGAGCGCGCGCGGAGGTGGGCGTCCTCGACCTCGACGTACGCGTAGCGCTTGTCATCGAGCTTGATGATGTCGCGGCCGTCGTCGCGGACGTCGAGCCAGCGCAACAGGGCCTGGCGCAGGCGCGCATGGGTGACCGGCGCGCCTTCCTGCCAGAACGTGCCCTCTCGATCGAGGCGCAGGCCGATGGCCCGCATCTTCTCGATCTGCTCGGGCGTCAGCTGCATCAGCCGAGACGAGCGATGCGATCTTTGGTCAGCAGCTTCTGCTTCTTCAGGCGCGCGATCTCGGTCCGCTCCGCGGGGGTAAGCGCCCGGCGCTTCTCGAGTTGTTGCACCTGCTCGTCGAGGCGGCGGTGTTCGGCGGTGAGCTCGGCGAGCATGTCTTGCTGCTTCGAGGGTGTTCCCACGTCACGATCCTAGCGCTTTCGGACCGCACCGGGTACCCCGTCCGGATACTTGACCTCCGCCTCCGAGGGCCGGATGTAGGTCGGTGCCCCGGTCACGAGTACGTCGGCGCGCGCACCTTCGAGCGCGAGCAGCGCGACCGCCGCGCCCCGCGGAGTGATCGGAAACGTCACGGAATGTCCGTCACGCGCCTCGATGAAATCGCCCGCGATCCGCGCGCCTGCAGGGATCTCGAGCGCGGCGGGTGGGAGCACGCGCTCGACGCCGATCGCGACCGTGCGATCACCGTCACGGCGATAGGCACCGGCGTAGACCTCGTCGCGCCGCGCGTCGAGCACGGCCATCACCGTCGCGAGCGGCTCGGCGAGCAGCTCGTGATGCGCGAGCGCCGCGAGCGACGACACCGCCCACAGCGGGCACTTCGCGGCAAACGCGATGCCCTTCGCGGTCGCCATCCCGATCCGCAACCCGGTGAACGAACCGGGGCCGGCGCCGATCGCGACGGCATCGAGATCGTGCGCGCCGATCGCCGCACCGACACAGACCGCATCGATCAGCACCAGCAGATCCGAGCCGTGACCGCGGCCATCACCGGACGTCTCGGCGAGCACGCGGCCGTCCTCGACGATCGCCGCGCTCGCGATCTTCGTCGCGGTATCGATCCCGAGCACGATCATGGTCATTTCCAGATGTAGTGCATCACGTCGTTGCGCGACGCGAGGATCGTGATCAGCACGATCACCGCGAGCCCGACCTGCTGGACCCGGACGCGCGCCTTCTGCGACAGCGGCCGGCGCCGCGCCGCCTCGATCCCGAACACGAGCAGGTGGCCGCCGTCGAGCATCGGGATCGGCAACAGGTTGATGAGGCCGAGGTTGATCGAGATCAGCGCGATCATCAGCCAGAACGTCTCCCACCCCTGATCGCCGGAGACCTTCGCGATCCGGTAGACCTCGAGCGGACCACCGAGCGCCTCGCTCGGCTTGTCCCCGCCGAGGATCTGGAAGAATCCAGTGACCATCGTGCGGATCGTGTCGCCGGTGCGATCGAGCGCCTTGCCGAACGCGAAGCTGTAGCGGCCCTCGATCTGGGTCATCGCGCCGCTGCCGCGATCGACATCGTTGTGCGCGCCGAACACGAGCCGCGTCACGGTGTGCTCGTACTCGTCGAGCTCCTTGCGCCAGACCTGCGTGAGCTCGGCGGTCGAGGTCTCGGTCTTGCCGCCGGCGGCGGCGCGCTTCCACGTGACCTTGAACGTGCGCGTCGGCTCGGCCTGCAGCCGCTGATCGAGATCGAGCCAGTGGCTGACCGGTTTGCCGTCGAGCTCGACGATCAGATCGCCGGGCTTGAGGCCCGCGCTATCCGCGGGTGAACCCGGATCGACGCGCGCGACGAACATCTCGGCGTGCTCGATCCCGGTGTAGCTCGAGCGCTTCAACGTCGGATCGAGCTGGCTGTCGGGCACGAGGTCCGCGAACCCCGGCGCGAGCAGCTCGACCGAGGGAATGCCCGGCAGCTCGCTACCGCGGAAGTAGACCAGGCTCGTGCGGCGCGCGAGCTTGCCGAGGTGATGCTGGACGTCGCTCCAGTTGCGCACGGCCTGACCGTCGATCGAGATCAGGAGATCGTGCGTGCGCAGGCCGGCGCGCGCCGCGGGTGATTGCGCATCGATCACGCCGACGAGCGGGACGAACGGCGCGTGCGTGATGCCGACCCGGCCCTGTCGCGTCTCCTTGCCATCGCGATCCTTCGCCCACACGGTCTCCTCGATCGGCGTCAGGTAGCGCTCGAAGACCTTCCCGTTGCGCGCGATCCGGACGTGGAGCTCCTTGCCCGGCGCCGACTGGACCTTGTGCTCGACGTCTTCCCAGTAGCGGATCGCGCTGCCGTCGATCTCGACGACGCGGTCGCCGGCTTCGAGCCCCGCGCGCTGCGCGACGCCGGGATCGAGCACGTCGCCGATCACCGGCGCACCGACCATCGTGTGACCCGCGTAGAACGCGAAGTAGATGACGATCGGCAGGACGAGGTTCGCGGCGGGCCCGGCGAGGATGATCACGAGGCGCTGCCAGATCGGGCGCGACGCGAGCGAGCGCCCGGCGTCAGCGTTGTTCGCACCGACGTCTATCTCGCCGCCGCGCGCAGGTCGCGACGGCTCCATCTCGGGGGCGGGCCCCTCGATCCCGAGGATGCGGACGTAACCGCCGATCGGGAACACCGCGATCTGGTACTCGGTCTCGCCGAGCTGCACGCGCACGAGCGGACGCCCGTAGCCAAACGAGAACCGCAGGACCTTCACGTCCAGCAACTTGGCCGCGACGAAGTGCCCGAGCTCGTGGATCACGACGAGCACGCCGACGAGCAGGAGGAAGTAGATGACCGACACGACCGGGCGACCGACGCTATAGCAGCTCTGCTATCCTGATCCCAGGTGGCTTCCAAGCAGCTCAAGGGGACGGAGACCGATGCCGAGGAGCTCCTCGACGCGGTGGACCAGAACCTCGACCGCCTGAAGTCGATGTACGAGCAGTACTTCCTCGGCATCCAGAAGCAGGCGCCGTCGTTCATCCACGCAGATGTCGAGCGAAAGCTCCGCGACCTCGCGCAGATGCAGCTGCGCAACACCCGGCTCCGCTACCGCCTCGCGACGCTCCAGCAGAAGTTCGGGTCCTATAACGCGTACTGGCGTCGGACCTTGCGCCAGATCGAGAACGGGACCTACGCGCGCCAGCTGTCGAAGATCGGCCGCGACGCGATCCGCACGGGCGCCGAGATTCCCGAGGAGATCCTCGCCGCGATGCCGAAGCGGATGCGCGACCAGGTGGTCCGCGATCGCGAGGCCGCGTTATTGCTCGCGCGCCGCCGCCAGGCCGAACACGAGCCGGAGCCACCCGAGGCCGACGGCGACTTCGTCGCGATGATCAAGGAGCCGACCGACATCCGCCGCAAGCTGAAGAGCACCGACGGCGCGCACCTCCTCACCAACGACGACGACTTCGACATCGACGCGTTCTTCGCCGAGGTCGAGCAGCAGGACGAGAAGCCGCGCCCGGCGACCCCGCCCCGCGGTCGGCAAACCCGCCAGCCGGCGAACCGCGGCCGCACCACCTCCGCGCCGCCGGCGTACGACGACCCCGAACGGCCGCGCCCGATCACGCGCAACGATCTCAAGCGCGCGGCGACCGAACCGGCGACGCCCGCCGCGCGCTCCTCCGGCTCGCAGCCGAACATCAAACCGCCGACCCAGACCCAGCCGATGGCGAAGGTCGCGATGCCGCCGCCGGTGCCGGGTCGCGCCGCGCCCCCGCCGATACCGCGCCGCGCCGAGACCCACGAAGAGTCGACCCAGCCGAACGCGCCGATCCCGACGCGGCCGGTCGTTCCGGCCCCCGCGAGCTCGATGGCCTCCCAGGCGAGCCGACCGAACCCGATCGCGCCGGGTGCCGCGTCCCAGAAGGGTCCGGTTGCCGTCGAGTCGATGGCCGGGCCGTTCCCGCGCGAGAAGCTGCCGACGCCGCTCGGCGGCATCCCCGCGATCCCGAAACCCGGCGTGCCGCGCCCGAGCGGCGCGATGCCCGCGATCCCGAAGCCGAGCGAGACCCAGGCGATGCCGTCTCTTCCCTCATCGGTCCCCGGTCCGTGGACCTCCTCTCAGGTCGCCCGGCCACCGACCGGCCAGCAGCCCGCGATTCCGCGTCCCGCGACCGGTGGCCAACCCGCCATCCTGCGCCCACCGACCGGCCAGCAGCCCCCGATCCCACGACCGGGCACCGGTGCTCAGCCCGCGATCCCGAAACCTGCCGAGAGCCAGGCGATTCCGACCGTCGCGCAACGGACGACGCCCGCGACCGGCGTCCCGCGGGTCGGCGAACCCGCCGTGATCGTGACGAAGACTCCCGCGGCCGGGCTCCCGACCATCGGCACGCGGACGCCTGCCGCCGGCGTGCCGACGCGCACCGGCACCGGCCCGCGCCCGGTCATGCCGCCGCCGCAGAAGCCGCCGCCCGGCATGACCGACGCCGACGTCAACGCGCTCTACGCGAAGTACGTCAAGGCGAAGGAGATGGTCGGCGAGAAGATCGGCCCGGGCGAGCACAACAAGCTGCTGAAGACGATCAACGCGCAGGCGCCGAAGATCATGGAGCAGTACAAGGCCAAGGGCGTCGACTTCTCCGTCGTGGTCAAGGACAACCAGGTCATCATCCGCGCGAAGCCGAAGACCTAGGACGCATGCCGCCGTCGGCCACGTTTCGCTGCATCGCGGGTTGTCATGGGAGCTACTCGCTCGAGCAGGTGATCTATCGCTGCCCGACCTGCGGAAATCTGCTCGAGGTCGTCCACGATCTCGAGGCGCTGCGCGAGCGCTCGGCCGAGCAGTGGAAGGCGTTGTTCGCGGAGCGCTGGCGGTCGGTCGACGAGCCGTGGGGCAGCGGCGTATGGGGCAAGCACGAGTGGGTCGCGCCGCAGCTGCGCGAGGCCAACATCGTGTCGATGCTCGAGGGCGGCACGCACTTGACGCGCGTCCCGCGCTACGCGGCGGAGCTCGGGCTCGACGACGTCCGGGTCAAGCAGTGCGGTACGTCGCACTCGGGCTCGTTCAAGGACCTCGGCATGACCGTGCTCGTGTCGATGGTCGTGCAGATGATCGCGAACGGTGCGCAGCTGCGCGCGATCGCGTGCGCGTCGACCGGCGACACCTCGGCCGCACTCGCCGCGTACGCCGCGGCGGCGGGGATCCGCGCGGTCGTGATCCTGCCGCGCGGCAAGATCTCGACGGCGCAGCTCGTCCAGCCGCTCGCGATGGGCGCGCTCGTGCTCGCGGTCGACACCGACTTCGACGGCTGCATGCGCCTCGTCCAGGAGCTCGCGGATCGCGAGGGCGTGTACCTCGCGAACTCGATGAACTCGCTCCGGCTCGAGGGCCAGAAGACCGTCGCGATCGAGCTCGCGCAGCAGCTCGGCTGGGAGGTGCCGGACTGGGTGATCATCCCGGGCGGCAACCTCGGCAACGTCTCGGCGCTCGGCGCGGGGTTCGAGATGCTGCACGCGCTCGGCCTCGTGACGAAGAAGCCGCGGATCTGCGTCGCCCAGGCCGCGCACGCCAGCCCGCTCTACGCGAGCTACCGCGCAGGGTGGGCCCCGCTCGCGCCGGTGAAGGCCCAGCCCACGCTCGCGTCGGCGATCCAGATCGGCAACCCGGTCAGCTTCGCGAAGGCGGTCCGGGCGCTCCGCGCGTTCGACGGCGTGGTCGAGCAGGCGACCGAGGCCGAGCTCGCGGATGCAGCTGCGCGCGCGGACCGGCACGGTCTGTTCACCTGTCCCCACACCGGCGTCGCGCTCGCCGCGCTCGAGAAGCTGGCGGCGCGCGGCGAGGTCAAACGAGGACAGCGCGCCGTCGTGATCTCGACCGCATCCGGGCTCAAGTTCGCCGACTTCAAGGTCGGTTACCACGAGGGCACGCTCGCCGACGTCCCGGCGCCGAAGTACAGGAACGTCCCGGTCGAGCTGCCGGAGTCGTACGACGCCGTCCGCGAGGCGCTGCTCCGCGGCCTGTAGATTGTCGACCCCAGCGCGCAGCCCGCATGTCATGCTTGGACCATGCAGCTTGCGGATCGCTGGCTAGGCGTCGGGTCGATCGCTCTGCTTCTCGCGTTTGGCGGCATCGCGCTCCGGCCTCATCACTGCAACCACCACGCGAAGCAGGTGGTCGACCTCCAGCGGATCAACTGCAGCGGGATGGCCGCGATCGATCCGCAGCCGACGATCGACGTCGGTCACATCACGTTCGACGTGCCGATGGTCGATCCGCTCGCGACGCTCGCCGCGCTCGACGTGTCGGACTGTCTCGGCCAGGCGTCGCGCGTCGACATGCTGATCGAGATCGCGGCCGACGGCCACGTCATGCACGCCAGCCATCGCCCCGACCGGCCGACCCCGGCGTCGCGCTGCATCGCGAAGCAGGTCCGCCAGCTCCAGTTCCCGGCGAGCGACTCGCGGATCTCGATCCGCTACGCGTTCACGAAGTAGTTCCGCGCGGTTCCGAAATCGTGGAACCTTTCCGCGGGTGGCGGGTGATACCGGGTACGCATGCACGCGCTCGCGACTCCCGCAGCGGCGACCGAGCTCGACGAGCTCACGCTGCGCCGCGCCCAGCGCGGTGATCAGCGAGCGTGGCGCGACCTGATCGCGATCTACCAGGATCGCGTGCACGAGCGGGATGTTCGCCGCGGCGCTGGTCAAGTTCGACTCGGCGATCGACTGCAACGGCAGCGACCACAACATCGAGCTCGGTTTCGTGGCCGCCTGCGATGCACATGATGTGAAGTTCGCCGCGAAGTACTGGAACCGCCTGTACCCGACAGCCGGCCCGGGCTGTTGCCGGCCTGCGTGCGAAACGGGATCACGAAAGATCAACTAAGCGAATAAACGTCACCTCGTGATATGCCCCCTCTCGATGAGGGCTTTCGCGATCGTGTGTCTGTTTGCCGCGGCGTGTGGTGACGATGCTCCACCCGCGGTCGACGCCGGCGGCATCTCCACGGACAAGTGCGACTACGTGCCGATGGCCGCCACCGCGCACGCGGGTGGCACGGTCGCCGCGGCACAGCTGCAAGCCGGCGCGGCGGACAACATGCTCGACGTCCCCGTCGGCACCGCGCTCGGCGGTTACACGGCGCGCGCGGGCTTTCTCGGTGCGGCCGGCGTCGTCGACACCCGCAAGATCAAGATCTCGAGCACGTTCAATCCGTCCATCGGCGTGACGTCTGCGCCGCGCGTGAAAGCCCTCGCGCTGACCGCCGGTGACGAGACGGTCGTGATCCTCAAGGTCGACATGATCTACGTGTTCGAGGGCATGGTCTACGACCTCGAGCAGCGGCTCGGTCCGGACTACGCGGGCAAGGTGATCATCACCTCGTCGCACAGCCACTCGGCGTGGGCGCAGCAGTACTACGGTGGCCCGCTCCAGCTCGGTGGCGGCGTGTTCCGCGAGCTGGTCTACGGCCGGTTCCTCGACGCGTTCGAGAAGTCTGCGCGCGAGGCGCTCGCGGCGCGACGCGACGCGAAGATCGGGTTCTTCTTCGACGGCAACTTCGATCCGATGAACGTCGTCAATCACGATCGCCGCGGCGAGAACGACATGCTCCCCGGCGGCAACGTGAAGGACAACCACTTCTACATGATCCGCGTCGACCGTACGGACGGCACGCCGATCGCGGCGGTGCCGGTGTTCGGCGAGCACGGCGTGCTGAACGGCGAGGACAACCCGTTCGCGTCGACCGACGCGCCGGGCGCGCTCGAGCGCGTGATGCAGGAGCAGTTCGCGTCGAAGGTGGTCGTCATGCATCTCCAGAGCGCCGGCGGTGACAACTCGCCGTCGGGCCACGGTGGCGTCGACTGCAACGTCAAGCCCGGCAAGGCGACCGACCCGTGCTTCAACTGGGTCAGCGAGGAAGGCCACGGCCGCGCGGCCGCGCCGATCCTGATGGATGCGTGGACCGCGGCGGGCGCGAACATGCAGGCGAGCGTCGAGCTCGAGATGGTGTCGCGCTCGATCGAGGTCGGGCCGAAACCCGAGACGTTCACGATCCGCGATGGTGCCCTCGCGTACGCGCCATTCGATCTCTCGAAGAAGCCGGACGGCGTGATCTACGAGGCGGACCAGACCACGCTCGTCTCGCCGATCGACGAGTTCAACGCGCCGGTCGGAGCGGCGCTGTGCCAGGAGGAGAACGCGATGTTCCCGGCCGCCGAGATCGACGGCGATCAGGGCATCCTGCCGTACGGCTCGTGCCTGCGCCTCGATAGCGCCGCCGAGATCCTCGGGCCGATCTTCAAGACCGACTTCGGCGTCGACGATCACTCGCCGGTGTGCGAGGAGACCCGCACCACGATCTCCGCGCTGCGGATCAACGACTACGTGTTCGGCACGATGCCGGGCGAGCTCACCGTGATGCTCGCGACCTACCTGCGCACCAGGTCGCCGGTCCCGGCGGATCACACCGTGCTGCTCGGCTACGCACAGGGCCACATGGGTTACCTCCTGCGGCCCGAGGACTGGATGAAGGGCGGCTACGAGCCGAGCATCACGTTCTGGGGCCCGCTCGCGGCCGAGTACGCCGGCGAGAAGCTGGTCGACCTCATGGGCCTCGTGATGACCCCGCAGCGCGAGGACGGCACCATCGCAGGCACGTCGCGCGTCGCGATCCCGACGATCGACGACGGCCTCGACATCGACAACCCCGCGCCAGAGGCCGGCACCGTGCCGGCGACGATCCCGGTCGAGACCTGGGCACGTACGGGCACGCCCGCGCAGGCGCAACCCGCGGCCCAGGTCTCGCGCGTCAGCGGCATCGCACAGTTCGTGTTCTACGGCGACGACCCGCAGGTCCACACGCCGCGGGTCACGCTGCAGTACGAGAGCTCGCCGGGCGTGTTCACCGACGTCGCGCGCAAGAGCGGTCGCGCCGTCGAGGATCAGGAGATCGTGCTCGCGTACACGCCGTCGCCGCTGCAGCGCTCGGGGCCACAGCATCACATCTGGGTGGTCGAGTGGCAGGTCGTGCCGTGGCTCGGCTCCGCCGACGGCGACACGCTCGACACGCGCGGCAACGTCCACCTCGGCAACTATCGCTTCCACGTCGCGGGCTCGACCTGGGCGCTCGACTCGAGTCCGTTCGCCGTCGTGAGTGGAGGCCTCGCCGTGACCGCGGGGCGCACGACGACGATCAACGTCGGCGTGCGCTGGCACGCGCCGAAGGGCTGGCGGCTGATGGACATGAACCTCATGTCGAACCAACCGATCCCGGTCCGGACGCAGCAGGTGAAGGTCGAGCTGCTCGACGCGGCGAACGCGGTGAAAGCGACCACGATGCCGACCACCGACGCGGCCGGCAACGTCTCGGTTCCGGATGCGACAGGTGCGACGCAGGCGCGGGTCACCGACGCGTTCGGCAACGTCCAGACCGTACCGATCTCGTAGGTAGGTACGCGTCCTACGTGGCCGCCGGGTCACACCGTCGCCGAGGTTCACGGTTTTGTCGCGAAATCCGACGAGCAGACGGCCACTTGCGCCGGTTTCGGCCGGTCTCGTGCTTGCATCGTACAAGCCTCGTGCGCCCGATCGTCGCTCTGTTTCTCTGCGTCGCCGCGGCGTCGGCCGTGGTGGTGTACGAGCTCCCGGAAGGCGAGGCCGAAGGGCGGACGTACACGGCGCGGCCGCAAGAGGTCGTGAGCGTCGCGCTCGATGGCCACGACCTGCCGGTCGCGTCGCTGCGCTCGTTGCTCCAGACCCGGACCGGCGACCTGCTCGAAGCCGACAAGCTCGCCGGCGATCGCGCGAACCTCGAAGCCGCGCTCGTCGCGCGCGGTTATCTCGATGCGAAGGTGACACCGGCGCAGGTCAGCTTCGATGCGGCCGGCGCGGCGTTCGTGACGTTCGCGATCCAGCCCGGCGCGATGTTTCACGTGCGTGACGTCCAGATCGTCGGCGCCGCGGAGCGCGATACCGGTGTCGTCACGCTGTCGCGCGGCGCGGTCGCCGCGGCGGATCGGGTGGAGCAGGCACGCGCGGCACTCGCGGCGCGGCTCGTGGCTCGCGGTAGGTCCGGCACCGTCGCGGTGAAGCTCGCCCCCGATGCCGTGACGTCGAGTGTCGACGTCGTGCTCGCGGTGAACTAGGTCGGCGTCAGGCAGACCTCGTCGCACTTCGGCGCGCCCGCAGTGACATCGGCGTTCGACATGACCTCGGCGCAGGTCAGGCCGTCGAGCTGGTCGATGCAGCCGCCGACGTTCTCGCCGTGATAGACGGCGTTGCCACCCGTACAGATGTTCGAGGACGTCTTCGCCGCGCACCCCGCATTGGCCTGCGTCATCGTCACGCAGGCGGACTCGCTCGCCGGATAGCCTGCTGCCGCGATCTGCGCGGCGGTGTAGCACTCGTAGATCCGAGCGCAGACCGTCGCGTTGATCTGGTTACACGCTTCGACGGGCGAGGTCGAATCGCTGCCGCAGCCCACGGTGCCGAGCAGCAAGATCGCACGAACGAGTTTGATTCCCTTCATCCGAAACAGGGTCTCCGGCTGGGGCAGGGCGCGTCAAGTTCCGTAGTGCGCGCTCGGGGGGTTTTTCTCGTAAGCTTTCGCGGTGGCCCATCCGGTCGATCAGACGATGCCGGCCTTGTTCGCTCCTTCGAGGGAAGGTTCGAACGAGCTCGTGCCGCTCGCGCAGCTCGGCGCCGGTCCGGATGGTTCCGCGACGCTCGCGCGCAAGGGTGAGCTCCTCGTCGAGATCATCCAGCCGAGCTTCGCGCCCGGCTCGCCGGCGTGGCTCGCGCTCGAGGCGCGCCTGCGCGCGGCCGGGCAGGTCGAGCATCCCGCGTTCCGTCACGTGCTCGCGCTGGAGACCTCGCCGCCGCAGCTCTTGGTCGAAGGCGACAGCACACCGCCGCTCGCGGAGCTCGTCGAGCAAGCGACGTGCGACATGACCCGCGTGCTCCGGATCCTCGGCGAGGTCGCACGCGCGATCGCGGCGCTCCATCACCTCGGACTCGCGCACGGTCAGCTCACGCCGTGGGCGATCCATGTCGGCGCGAGCGATCGGCCGCGGATGGAGCTGACCGGCCTCGTCACGCGGTCGACGAATCATCCGTGGATCGCGCGCTGCGCGGCACCGGAAGGCGACGGGGACGCGGCGGGAGATGTCTACGCGATCGGCGCCCTGCTCGCGCTGTGCGGCGAGTCTCGCGAGATCGGGGAAGGCTTGCGCGAGCTGATCGCGCGGGCGACCGCGGCGGATCCCGAGGCGCGCCCGAGCGCGGGTGACCTCGCGCGCCACCTCGCGGGTACGCCGACGAAGGTCACCGGGCGCGTCGAGATCCAGGATCCCGAGCTCGCGCGGCCGTCGCGGCCGGGGCTCGGGCTGCGCCTCGGTCGGTTCGAGCTCGCGCGCCAGCTCGGCGTCGGTGCGATGGGCGAGGTCTGGGAGGCGCGCGATCACGCGGGCGGTCCGAACGTCGCGCTCAAGCTGTTGAAGCCGGAGATCGCGAGCGACGCGGAGCTGCTGCGCCGGTTCCGCAAGGAAGCGCGCGTGCTCGCGAAGGTCGGCAGCCCGTACATCGCGAACTTCATCGACCTCAACGAAGATCGCGGCCTGCACTACCTCGTGCTCGAGCTGGTCGCGGGTGGCAGCGTCGCCGCGGCGCTGCGCAAGCAGGACAAGCTGCCCGAGCGGTTCGCGCTCGACGTGATCGCGGACACGTGTCGCGCGCTCGCAGAGCCGCACCGGCTCGGCATCGTCCATCGCGACATCAAGCCCGACAACATGATGTTCGTGCGGGCGGGGCTCGAGCTCGAGACCGCACCGGTCGGTCAGGTCGTGAAGCTCGGCGACTTCGGTATCGCGCGGCTCGTCGAGCAGCAGCACGAAGGCATGACCCGCGAAGGTGCGGTGCTCGGCACGCCCGAGTACATGGCGCCGGAGCAGTGCCAGGGCGCGCAGGTCACGCCGGCGACGGACGTCTACGCGCTCGGCTGTTGCCTCTACGCGCTGATCACCGGGCATCCGCCGTTCGTCGTCCGCGACGACAACCAGATGGCGGTGATCCTCCAGCACCTCAACGAACCGGCGCCCACACTCGACACGTCACCGCCGGTCGCGGCGCTGGTCGCGCGCTGTCTCGACAAGGATCCGAAGCAGCGGCCGCAGGATGCCGCAGAGATGCTCGCCGCACTCGAACAGATGTGCGACGGCACCGCGGCGTTGATCACCGCGCATCCCGCGCCGCCGATCGTGCGCGAGACGTCGGTGCTGACCTACGCGTTCGAGTGGGAGCTGCAGAGTGGCCCCCAGGCGCTGTGGCCGTTCGTGTCGAACACCGAGAAGATGAATCGCGCGACCGGGCTCGCACCGGTCCGGTTCGAGATCGAAGCGACGAGCAACGAGCCGCGCGGGGGTCCCGCGACAACCGGGCAGCAGCGCGTCGCCGGCCTGTCGATGAAGTGGCGCGAGCATCCGTACGAGTGGATCGAGGGTAGCCGGCACGTCGTGCTGCGCGTGTTCGAGAAGGGCGTGCTGCGCTGGTACGTCGCCGAGGTCACGCTCGAGCGCCTGCCGGGCGGCGGCACGCGGCTGCGCAACACGATCAAGATGGAGCCGCGCAGCTGGATCGCGCGGATCATGTCGAAGTTCGAGATCGGCGTGCGCTACAAGAAGCGGCTCGCGAAGGTCTACACCCGCCTCGATCGCGTGCTCGCGGCGGGGCCGCGGCCGGAGATCGATCCGATCGAGCCCGAGGTCCAGGTCTCGGCGAGCGCGCGCGGCAAGATCGAGGCTGCGCGCGACGCGCTCGCGGCCGCCGGCATCGAGGAGACCGCGATCGAGGCGCTGACGTCGTACCTGCTCCACGCATCGGATCAGGATGTCGCGCGGATCCGGCCGCTCGAGCTCGCGGCGAAGTTCAACGCGCCGGAGGACGCGGTCGTCGACGCGACGCTCCACGCCGCGCGGATGGGCCTGCTCGCGATGGTGTGGGACGTGATCTGCCCGTCGTGCAAGATCCCGTCGACGGTCGTCGATTCGCTCCAGAAGATCGAGGAGCACGGCACCTGCAAGGCGTGCAACGTCGGGTTCGAGATCGACTTCTCGCGCGCGATCGAGCTCGCGTTCCGCGCGGCGCCGGATCTCCGCGACGTCGAGACCCGCACGTACTGCATCGGCGGGCCCGCGCACTTTCCGCACGTCGCGGCGCAGGTCCGCTTGCAACCGGGCGAGCGGTTCGCGCTGCCGCTCGCGCTGCCGCCGGGTTACTACCTCCTGCGCTCGCCCCAGGTACCGCGCGCGCACGAGCTGCGCGTCACCGCGAGCGGTGGCGTGCGCCGCGTCGACCTCACGCTCGGCGAGCGCCAGGACGTACCGGCGTTGACCGCCGGTGATCAGCTGCTGACGATCGTCAACGAGGCACCGCGCGAGGTCGTCGTCCGCGTCGAGCGCGCGGGCGATCGCCAGTACGCGTTGACCGCGGCGCGGGTGATGTCGCACGCCGCGTTCCGCGAGCTGTTTCCCGATCAGGCGCTCGCACCGGGCCGGCTCATGGCGGTGACCCAGGCGACGCTCGTGATCGCGATGCTCGACGACGCGTCCGCGCTGTTCAAGGAGCTGGGCGACGCGAAGGCGTTCCCGGTCGCGGCGCGATTCTTCGAGCTCGTCGGCACGCTCGCGAAGGAGTACGGCGGCTCGCTCGTGAAGACGTTCGGCGGGCTCGCGATCGCCGGGTTCGAGCGGCCGGGGCCCGCGTTCGACATGGCGCTCGAGATCCAGCGCGCGCTCGCCAAGCACGCGGTCACCACCGGGTTGCACGCGCGCGTGCTCGTTCACCGCGGGCCGATGATGGCGCTGACCCAGGCCGGCCGGCTCGACTACTTCGGCCAGAACGTCGAGCTCGCGCTCGGCCTCGCACCGACGGTGCCCGCGGGGCTGGTCGGGCTGACCCAGATGGTGTGTCACGACGTCGGCGTCGCCGAGCGCCTCGCCGCGCTCCCCGACCAGCTCGGCATGCACCCGGCGCCCGGCAGCTGGGTCTTACATGTGCGCGCGCCGGCGTAGGCAATAGTCGGCGACGGCCGTGACGTTCGTTCGGCATGCGCGCGTTCGCTCTCTCCTTCGTCGCGACCTTGGGCGTCGGCGTCCCGGCCGCCTGGCACGTCCTCGCTGCGGATGTCGAGCACGGCGGCAAGAAGCTCCGGCCGATGCAGCAGAGCTTCACCGTGGACGGTACGAAGATCACGCTCGACGTCGATCGCAGCCTCGTGGTCACCGGCGACGCCGTGACCGCCTCGCTCCGCGCGTTCGGTCCCGTGAAGCAGGTCGCGATCGATCTCGATCTGCTCCATGCGAACACCGACCCCGGCGAGCGCGTCTCGTTCCCGCCGACCCAGATCGATCACGAGAAGCTCGTCCTCACCGCCGCGCCCGACGGTGGCCCGGCGGTGACGAGCCGGCTCGTCCTCGGCAAGCGGCCGACCCGGCTCGCACAGACCGACACGTTTCAGGTCTACGTCACGTCGCACGGCCACAAGGCCGACAAGGTAGAGATGGGCATGTCCGACGTGGAGACGCCGGACTTCGCCGGCGACGTCCAGGCGGGCAACGCGGCGGCGGTCAACATCATGGGCTGGAGCGGCAACTCCTTGCCGATCGAGATCGCGGCGGAGGGTCCGGTCACGTTGTCGGCACCGTTCGTGGTCGCGGTGACGATCAAGAACACGACCGGCCACACGCTGGAAGAGGTCCCGCCGCCGAGCCTCGCGACCCAGATCAGCGCCGGTGGCTTCCTCGACACCAGCGACGAGGATGCGTGGCAGATCGAGCAGATCGATCGCGAGGAGATCGATCTGAAGCCAGGCGAGACGCGGACGACCCGCTACAGGGTCACGCCGAATCACGCGACCGGCACGCAGGTCACGCTCGTCGTCGAGGCCGCGGCGTTCCGCAGCAGGCCCGGCCGGCCGATCGCCGGGGCGATGGATGTGGTGACGTTTCCGATCGTCGAGGCGCCGACGCCGACCGTCGCGACCGCGAAGTGAAGGGCGTCCTCGCCGGGGTCGTCGCCGGCTTGATCGCGAGTGCCGCGGTGGTCCGGATCGCCGCGTGCTTTCATCACGCGCACGTCCACACCCGGCTCGTCGCCGAGGACGCGAGCGCGCCGTTGAAGCGCGTCGCGATCCACTACGCGCCGTCGGCGGATCCGGTCGCGCTCGGCGTGTGGCGGCAGCTGTTCGCGGTGCTGCCGGCGAGCGTCGAGGTCGAGGTCGAGGTCGCGCAGCGCGGCGACTTCGATCAGCTGATCGGCAAGCTCCGCGGGATCCCGAACCTCGAGCGGATGCACCCGGTCGTCGTCGGCGCGCCGATCACGACGTGGTCGCGCGATCGCTACGCGGCGCTCGCAGACGATCGCGGTGACGGCGAGATCCTCGCGCCGCCCCGGATCGAGGCCGCGTTCGTCGACCGCGCCGGCGATGCGCGCTCGGCCCACGCGATCAGCGAGGCGATCTACGACCGCGACGCGATCACCGCGAACATCGTGTTCGAGGGCGGTGACCTCGCGGCGACGCCCAGGTTCGTGTTCGCGGACGTCAACCTCGCGGCGCGCAACCTGGGCCGCGCACGGGCCGATCGTCCCACGATCGAGAGCGAGCTCCATCGCCGATTCGCCCAGGAGCTGATCTGGCTCGGCGATACGCTCGGCGACGTCCCGCGCCATCACATCATGATGTACATGGTGCCGCTCGACGATCACACCGTCGCGGTCGGCGACATCCGCGCCGGCGTCGCGCTCCTCGCCGACGATGCGCTCGTGCTCGATGACGTCGCGCTGCAGGCGCGCCGCTTCGATCGCGCAGCCGAGCTCCTCGCCGCACGCGGTTTCCACGTCGTGCGCGTTCCCGTGCTCGTGCTCGCCGGCGGTGGCTCGTTCGTCACGTACACGAACGCGCTGTTCGACCGCCGCGGCGACCAGCGGATCGTCTACCTGCCGACCTACGCGCAGCCCGCGCTCGACGACGCCGGCCAGAAGTTCTACGAATCCCAGGGCTTCGAGGTCCACCGGATCGACGTCAGCCCGATCTACCGCCTCAACGGCTCGCTCGGCTGCCTCGTCAACGTCTTGATGCGCGGCTGAGCGATGTTAGAACTGAATGCGCGACGCCACGCGTTGCGATCGAATGGCTCGCCTCGTCGCCTTGCTCGCCTTGTCGTGCGCCTGTGACGCCGGTCCACCGGCGCCTCCACCGCCGCGCCCTCCGACGCCGCAACGCCACATCGTCCCGCGCGCCTCGCTCCTCACCCACGACCTCCACGTCGAGCTGCCCGCGAACGGCATCGTCGTCGAGACGGCGGGCATGGGTGACGCGACCTGGGACGTCGTCGACTTCGACAAGCGGGTGCTGAAGGTCCGGATCGAGGCGCACGCGACGGTACGCGAACAGGTGATCTCGCTCGAGCGCGATACGCTCGCGAACCTCTCGGTCCTCTCCGACCGCGCGTGGCGCGAGACCCCGCACGGCGACATGCCGAAGGCGCTCGACATCGAGCAGGCGCTGTACCTCACGTCCGACAACGACGCGTTCTACCTCCGGGGCGAGCCGATCGGCGACGTGACCGGTCACACCGGCCGGCCCGACGCGTCCGCGCTCGTCCTCGCGATCCAGAAGCTCGCGGATCCCGCGCTGGAGCCACCTCCGTCGCGCCATCCGCACGCGATCCCACGGTCCGCGCTCGGCCTGCCCGATCTCGATCTTCCGAACAAGGCGCTCCCGAAGCACGGCGTCATCCTCAAGGCGTGGGGACTCGCCGGCGACTCGACGCTCGTCGTCGATCGCGACGCCGGCACCGTCCGCGAGATCACGAACATGATGCGCGATGGCCACAAGGACCGGACCCGCAAGCTCGCGCCGGCGAAGCTCGAGGCCGTGATGGCAGCCGCGAACGCCGCGTGGGGCGAGACGCAGAACGGCGACATGCCGGACGCGACCGACGTGCGTGAGGATCTCTACGTGTTCGACGACGACGAGGCGTTCTATCTCAGCGGTCACCCGATCGGCGCGTACGGCAAGCAAGGTCGCCCGCTCGCACAGGTCGCCCTCGAAGCGCTCTTCGCACTCGAGCGCTGAAGCGCGGTGCGCGCCGGCGTGCGCGCCCGAGCCGCGGTCGAACGCCGCGGCGCGCGGGTGCCTCGCCTCGATCGGGTCGAGCTTCCGCTGGTGTGCTGCTCGCATGGCGACGAGCTACTCAACAAAGGAAGCCCAGATGCAGATCAGACCATGCTTGCTCGTGTGTGTTGTCGGGTTCGCGATCGCCCCGGCGGCGCGAGGCGAACCGTCCATCGCGATCTCCGACGACGGCTCGTCGCGCTTCGGCGCCGGCCTCACCGACATCGGGGTGAGCGCCTCGGTCGGCGCGGGGATCAGCGGCTATACGGGACACGTGATGCGCGACACGGTGACCAGCAACGTCGCGAACGACTGGATCGTTCGCGCGGTGATCGGCACGCAGATCCCGCTCGGCGTCGAGCTGTCCTACCTCGGGACCTCCGACGACGTGAACACGGTCAGAGGCTCGCCGAACGGAACGCTGCTCGGCACGACGTTCGAGGCCGCGCTCCACTACAACTTCCGGCCGCACGACATGCTCGATCCCTATCTGCTCGCGGGCGTCGGCTGGACGCACTACGGCGTGCACGGCATGAAGGTCGCGCAGGCGATGAGCGGCATGCCGAGCAGCGACGACGTGCCCGAGTTTCCGGTCGGCGCCGGCCTGGCGTTGCGCGATCCTGGGGGCTTCGTGTTCGACGTGCGCGCGGCGTTTCACGCGACCGCGGGCTCGGAGCTGGTGACCAACCCGACGACCGGCGACAAAGCGCCGCTCTATGCCTGGGACGCCGCGGCCACGCTCGGGTGGGAGTTCTGACGCTCAGCTCGGCTCGCCGTCGCGGGGATTTCGCGAGGGCAGGATGCCGGTCGGGCGCAGTCGCTCGTCTTCCTTCGGCAGGACGAACCGGCGCTGGCCGATCTCGCGCCACCAGTGGGTCCAGCGCTCGGCCGCGGCGTCGCGGTCCTTGCGGGGCAGGTCGTGGTGGTAGCCGAAGTACTCGCCGGTCAGGCGGCGGAGATCGTTGATCGCGGCCTCGCGGATGTGATCGTCCTTGTGAACGAGCCCCTCGACGAGCCACTCGATGCGGTGGCCGCGGCGCGCGGTCTCGTACCACTTGCGCCACTTCTTCTCGTGCGGCCCGAAGTCCTGGGCGGTGAGGATGATGATCGCTTTGCGGATGTGATCGCCGGCGCGGTCTGCGCGCTCGACGGCGCCTATCAGATCGCCGATCGCCTCGATGTCGCCGAGCGCGACGATCGCGGCGGTGGCCGCGGCGACGACCTCGGGGTCGGTCGAGTGGACGGCGCGGCGGACGCGCGCGAGCGACTGGGACAGGTCGTGGAGCGGATAGCCGGAGAGCGCCTCGATCGCCGTGTCGCGGACACCGTAGTCCTGATCGAACAGGCGCTCGACGAGCGCGAACACGGCGGAGCGAGGGCGGAGCTCGGCGGTGCAGATCGTCGCGAAGAACCGGACGTCGCGCTGCGGGTCGCTCATCTTGTCGATCAGCAGCTCCGAGGCGACGGCGCCGAGCCGGACCACGAGCTCGAGCAGGCCACCGTACTGGGCGGCGCGGAGCGGGCGGCCGGCGACGGAGAACCGGTCGACGCGGAGCTTGCCGGGGAACCGCTTCATCAGGCTGCCGAGCGCCTCGCTGTCGCGCTCGACGGCATCGGCGAGCTCGTCCTCGGCGTCGCCTTCGCGCGCGGACTCGATCCGGTCGAGGACCTCCTCGATCGGCTTCGGCGGCTCGGTCGTGATCGAGAGCTCGGCATCGTCATCGTCGAACGGCGGCAGCGGCGGCTGGTCGTGCGCGCCAGGTGCCGACCACGCGGACTCCTCCGCTTTCACGACCCGCTTCGTATCGACGTCGTTCGGATCGATCGGGACCTGCGGCGCGGCACTGACCTCGGACTCGGGCGCGCGATAGCCGGCGGCCTTGTGCTTGACGATCAGGCGGCCGAGCGCATCGGCGGCGGCACCGCCGAGCGGGAGGAGCTCGGCGACATCGACGAGCTTGAGGTCGCTGTGGACGCGATGCGCGATCACGATCGCGACGACTCGGTCGCGGAGCACGATCGGCAGCACGAGCGCGCTCGGCGGCATCGTGCCACCGAGGCGGATCACCATCGCGTCGATGCTCGCGTCTCCGGACGTCAGCGAGCCGATGTGCGGCTGCTGGTTGTTGACGACGCTGCGGAACGGCGACACGACGTCGAGCGGGATCAGCACGTTCGCGATCGCCGCGATGTCGACGCCGGTCTCGGCCAGCGCGAGGCGCCCGATCACGGCGCCTCCCTGGACGGTGAGCAGCGCGGCGTAACGCGCCTTCGAGCGCGCGGCGCGGAGCAGCGTGAGGAACACGGTGTCGCGATCCTCGGCCGTCGCGAGCAGCTCGCGCGCGCGGACGATCGCGAGCGGCGAGTCGCGGCCGGCGGTCGTGATCGGGAGCGAGCCCGAGCGGCGGGTCGGCTTCGAGTCGTCGTCGATGATCGGCTTGATCATCGGCGCCGTGGTCTGCGGCGCGGCGAACCGGACCGTCGGCGGCGGCAACGGCTCCTCGGGGACACCGTCGTTGCGGGTGCGCGCGCGGGGCGTGCCCATCGGCGGCGGATCGGTCGCGCGCACCGCATTGATCCCGACGAGCGTGTCGCGCTTCGGTTTGACGCCGGGCACCGGGCTCGGCACGACCACGCCGACCTTCATCGTCGGTTGATCGGGGCTGACCGGCGCGGGCACGGGCAACGGTCCCGCGGGAGAGGCGGGCGTGCGGGTCGCCGCGGCCATCGGCTGGGTCTCGACGATCACGCTCTTCGGTCGGCCGACCGGCGGTGCGGCGGTCTCGATCTCGAGCGTGCGCGCGAGCGTCGTGAATCGCGCGGGCGGCTCGACCTCGTAGATCTTCGCGTACGCGAGGTGCCAGCGATACTCGGGCGTGATCAGCGGCTGGAGCGGACGGTCGAGCAGATCCGCGAGGTCCTCGAGCTCGTCGATCTCGAGCGGCGAGCACACGAGCACGCGCAGCGCCTCGCCGTCGAGCCCGAGCGGTACGGCGCGGAACTGCTGCGCGATCTCGGCGGCGACGAGCGCGAGCGCATCCGCGGCGATCCGGTCGGCCTCGTCGCGCTTCGCGGGCGGCAGGCCCGAGGCCAGCGCGAGGTACTGGGTCAGCCGCTCCTCGGGGACGAGGTTCATCTCGAGCAGGATCGTGTCGAGGCTACCGCCGTAGATCACCTGGCGCTGGAACGCCTTCTCCATGCGCTTGACCCCGACGAGGCCGTCGCGGACGAGCAAGGAGCTCAGGCGACTCGGCATCGCCTCATGCCTTGATCACGTAGGTGCCGGCGATCCAGTCGTGGAGGCCGCGCTTCTCGCTGTCGAAGCCGATCCACAAGAACCCGAGGAACAGCGTGCCCGCGCTCGCGAGATATGCGGTCGTTCGCGCGACGCAGCGTGCGGGCGAGGGTGGATCCCCGTAGACGTCGATCACCTTCATCTTCATGACCTGCATGCCGAGCGTGCGGCCGCGGATCGTGTGGAACAGCAGCAAGTAGATCATGCCGATCGCGAGGAACAGGATGATCGCCATCATCAGCGCCGGATCGGTCGCGAGCACGAGATCGATCCACAGGTCGATGTCGAACACGTGCAAGTTCGACGAGGGGAGATGAACGCCGGCGATCTTGCTGACGAGCAGCGTGATGATCAGCGACGCCGGGACCACGATCGCGAAGTCGATCGCGGCGGCGACGAGCCGCTTCCAGAACCCGACGACGTAGACGGAGGCGGCTTCACGCCGGCTCGGCCGGGTCGGTCGCTCGAGCACGGGCGGAGCCTCCATGGGGACCCCCGGCTCTGAGCGCAAGACAGCCGGCTCGTCGTTCATCTTCATCTTATACGGCCGGCCCGCCGTCGAAGGCAAATAGCCGGCATCCTAGGACTTCCGGCGGGACCATCCCGCCGCGTCGTTGAACACCCCGCGCGCCATGAGCGACCGCTCGCGAGTAGCGCGACGCGCATAGATATCCGCACGCTCCACGTGGATCGTGACGTCGTCGGGGGCGGCCTGGCTCGCCAGCTCGACCAGCTCGCACGCCAGCGCGAGCTCGTCCTTCGCCGCCAGCTCGCGCGCCCGGATCGCGAGGGCACCCGGGCCACCGGCCAGCCGGGCCAGCTCGCCCGCGAGGGCCGCCTCGGGCGCCGGCTTCAGGTGGGCCGGGTTGCCGTCCCACCAGCCACCGTACAGCCGGTACAGGTTGCGGACCACGAACTCCGGCTCGTCGTAGATCGGCGCGAGGTACGGCCTGGACAGCAAGCCGTCCGGAACGCGGACCGAGGCCACGATCTCGTCGAGCCGGAGCCCGCGATTCATCAGCGCGAGGACCTGTTCGACCAGCGCCTCGAGCAGGCTCGCGGTGTCGTCGAGCGCGCGCCGGACCGCGGCGGCGCCCCAGATCGGCACGCCGTGGCCGGGCACCAGCACCTCGGCGTTGCGGGTCATCATCTCGCGCAACGCCGCGGCCCACTCGCGCGGGTAGCGCTGCGCCTTCTGGGGATTGCCACAGTTCGGCGACGCCCAGATGAACAGATCGCCGGTGCACAGCGTGCCCGCGTCGGGGACCCACACCCAGGTGTGATCGTCGGTCTCGCCGAGCGCGTGCTGGAGCTCGAACGTGCGGCCGCCGACGACGAGCGTCTTGCGATCGCGATAGGTCTCGTCGGCCGCGCGGAACTCGCCGGGAAACTGCGCGGTGGTCTGGAACTGGCGCTCGTTGACGTGCTGGTTCCACGCGCGGGTCAGGCGATAGCGCTCGTGCCGTCGCGCCACCGCCTCGTGCGCGATCACGTGGACCCGCCGGCCCGAGTCGCGCTCGTAGAGATCGACGCCGAAGCAGTGATCGACGTGGCCGTGGGTCCACACCGCGGTGTGCGCCGGGCGCTTCGTCAGCTCGCGCAGGCGCTTGCGGGTCGGCTCGGCGAGCAGGAAGCTGCCGGTGTCGACGAGCACGAGGCCGTCGTCGGTGTCGAACGCCGCGACGTTCGCGAAGCTCGACACGAAGTACGCGCCGGCGGCGATCGGCTCGGCCAGAAAGCGCGGCGCCATCGGCTGCGCCTCGTCGGTACCGAGCGTCCCCGAGAGCAGTTGTTCGGAGAGCTGGCGGAGCGCGGTCACCGGGCCAGTCTATCCTGTCATCACGTTGACGTTGACCTGAACCTGAACCTGAACGCCCGACGTCGTCGTCGACGAAGTTGCGGGTGCGAGGTCGACTCCGCCGGCGAGCGGTCAACATCGACGGTAGGGTTCGAGCTCAAGTTCAGGTCAACGTCAAGGTGTGACGGATCAGTGCGACCGCGATGACGGGAGCGGTCTCGGCGCGGAGCATCTGCGGCCCGAGGCCGAGGCCGGCGAACCCGGCGGTGTCGAGCTGAGCGAGCTCGACCGGCGTGAAGCCGCCCTCGGGTCCGCTCGCGATCGTGACGTCGTCGCCGGCCATCCCGCCGCGCGCCGCCGCGGGATCGAGGAGGTAGCGTGCACCGGCCGGCAGGTCGCGCAGCGCGTGGCGGAGCTCCGCGAACCGCACGATCGGCAGCGTCGTCCGGCCGCTCTGGCGAGATGCCGCCTCGACGACGCCGGCGTAGTGTGCGACGCGCTGCGGCCGCTTGCTCGCGTCGAGCTTCACGATCGAGCGCTCGGCTGGCCACACGACCACTTCGTTCGCGCCGACCTCGACGAGCTTCTCGAGCGCGTAGTCCATCCGGTCGCCCTTGATCAACGGCAACAGCACGCGGACGTGCGGGCGCGGCTCGACGACCGTCTCGATCGGCGCGACCTCGACGATCGTTTCATCCTCGGTCATCCGCACGATCTTCGCGAGGCCACGATGTCCTGCGCCGTCGACGAGCTCGATCGGATCACCGATCCGCACCCGCCGGACGCGCCCGAGGTAGTGATGCTCGTCGCCGCCGATCGCGAGCTCGCCCTCGTGCAACCCCGCGACGAACACCCTCATCTGGTCGACCTCGCTCCGCTCACCGCGCGAGGACCGCTGTCGACCACTGCGGATCGGTCGTGCTCTCGCGCACCCGCACGAGGCGCATGCCGGCCGCGACGAACTCGTCGGCGAGTGGCTGCGCCTGCGGCGTGAGCAGGCCCGACAGGATCAACGTACCGACCGACTTCGAGATCAGCTCCGCCTTCAGCTCGCGCAACACGTGCGCCTGAATGTTCGCGAGCACGAGCGGGAACGTGCCCTGGATCTCCGCGAGCGGCGTGATCGCGGCACCGACGACGACGCCGTTGTGCGCGGCGTTCTCGCTGGTCGCGGCCACCGCGATCGGATCGTTGTCGATCGCGATCACGGTCGCGCCGGGCCAGCGCTTGATCGAAGCGATCGACAGGATCCCCGAACCGCAGCCGACGTCGAGGATCCGATCGGGCTCGAGCCCGTCATCCGCGAGCGCTTGCAGCTCCTCGAGCACGAGCCGCGTGCTCGCATGCGTGCCGGTGCCGAACGCCATGCCGGGATCGAGATCGATCACGACATCGCCTGGCTCCGCCGTGTACGTCTCCCAGCTCGGGACGACCACGAACTGGCGGGTCAGCCGCGACACCTTGAAGTAGCGCTTCCATGCATCGCGCCACTCCGCCTCCGGCATCCCGATCGCCGTGCGGACGCGCGCGGGATCGACGGCTGCGCCGTTCGCCTGCCAGCGCGCGACCGCATCGCGCGTCTCGGCCAGCGCTGCCGCGACCTGGGCCGCTTCGACCCAGAAGACGATCTCGTCACCGCGCTGCTCGGTTCCGGCAGCAGCGGCGCTCACGTCCGTGGTGATCAGCGCAGCGATGTCATCGACATCTGCCGCACCGACACCAACAATGATCTCGACCCAGTCGGTCATCACTTACCTCGCCACGCCCTGCGCGCGGCTCGGGTCCTCGCTGGCGCTCGGTCGCCGCACCAGGGCTGCTCGGTCACCACTTACCTCGCATGCGCGAGGTTGGTGATCAGCGCGGGGGCGCCGGCGTGACCCGGCGCTTCATCTCGCGACGGAGGCGCTTGCGAGCCTCGCGCGTCTTCCGCTTCTTCTTGACGGACGGCTTCTCGTAGAACCGGCGACGCTTCAACTCCTGCAGGATGCCCTCCTTGGACATCTTCTGCTTGAGGATCTTCATCGCCTTCTCGAGGCTGTCGCGAACTTCGACCTCGACGGGCCTGCCGAACGTGTTCTCCATGGGGAGGACGGTAGGTACCTGATCCCCGAGGGGAGATCAAGCAGCCGTTGGCTAGGCCTTCGCGTTGTGCTTGTAGAACAGGGTGATCGTGAGGCAGTGAAACTCCGAATCGGAGCTCTGGGTCACGATCTTGTCGACGATCTCGTGCTCGGGATGACTGCGAATCCAGTCGGTGATCAGCTCTCCCAGAAGCTCGCGCTCTTTCGCCTTCGTCGCCGAAAAGACCTTCACGCCGGTTACGTCGATCATGGTGCTGCTACGCCCTTTTTCTGCTGTTGACTGGACTTGTGCCACGACTAACTCCTGACTTTCTGGGCCCACTCTGACGCCAGCTGGGGTTCCAGTCAACCAGGATAATTCCGTTATCGGTGAACAGTGGGTGATTTGCGATCACGTGGCCTAAGTCCTGGCATTGTCGAGTTGTTCCGCTACTGTCCGCGAGTCATGAAGCGTTCGATCCTCTTGATCGGACTGTTCGGCGCCGCGGTTTCGGCCGCGCCGGACAAGCCCGCCATCGTTCATCTCCCCACCGTGGAGACCTTCGCGCTCGCGAACGGTCTCCAAGTCGCGTTTCTCCAGCTCGACACCGCACCCGTGGTCGCGGTTCAGGTCTGGTACCACGCCGGCAGCAAGGACGAGCCTCGCGACCGCCA
>Ga0307509_10003126_pt1 | contig 25694 bp, 34 predicted proteins | sample 10_EM_MG_FD_202245 | JGI IMG/M metagenome (GOLD analysis project Ga0307509, IMG submission 202245) | Populus trichocarpa ectomycorrhiza microbial communities from riparian zone in the Pacific Northwest, United States - 10_EM | ecosystem: Host-associated > Plants > Roots > Unclassified | place... | reverse complement strand
GGTACCTACCGGAAGTTACCATTTCCAAAAAAGACTGCAGGGCCCGCCCGTCAACCTACAGTCCTGCGGTGTTTACAAAAGACGGACGCCGTGCCTGGCCGTCCTTACCCACCCTGCCCGGGACGGTTGGGAACACTGGTCATACACCGTTGCCAATATTGTGGCTCGCAAGACTACATCACTTTCGGTCCAGATTCGGATCACCCTGGTAACACAACCTGGCTCTAGAGCCAATCAGCAAGAGAACTCAGGTTTGATTGCCCGTTTGCTTTGATATTTTTTCGCATTTTCTTCTCCATGGTATTACTAAACAAAAATGAGCGAACAAGAGAGCCGGCTATTGGTGTCCGGCTCTATGACTAGTCCAGCCAATATCATAATAGTGGTCGAGAAATAAATGGAAACGAGGTCACTAACCCAGACATTGTTCAAGCAGCCACGGAGGGTGGGGTGAGTCAAGAGATTCAACGACTTTTCTCCCTCACTCCTGTCTCTCTACAGCCTTGACCAGAGGAAGTGAGAATAGGAACCTATGGTGCACCAAGTCTGTTGTATGTTGAAACGCCTCAATTGTCTAAGGGTAAAATGTACGGTAAGTGTTGGGGAAATTATCCCTGGAGATAAAGCGTTCAATTCTCCATTCACTTGTATTTTCTACAATATTATTTTCAGTTTCATTTGTCCTCTTGGCCATATAATAGAAATCATGACATTTTAGTGTAAATAATATTATTAAATTATGTGTGATACTAGAAAATTGTTTTCAAAAGGTCCCTTGACAGATCTAGAAGCAAAAAAACCCCTTGACCTACAGTAGACATAAATTGAACTCAGGGTGTTTGCAAACCATTGTTCTTGCGAGTAACCCGCTACCCTTGTGGACTAGAAGTGTTTCCTAATACCAGAGGCTTGGTACACTTTTAAGACGCTTTGCGCCACACCTTAGCCACAGAGCTCCTCGGGCTACCCTTCCCCTTTTCCTAAGGTGTGAAAACCTATAATCTCGGTCATTGCCCAGTAGAACACAACCACTGGGATCCTAAGATCCAGCCAGAATATCCAAAGCCTCAGTACCGTGCTTCCGGAACGTGTGCACTTACCAACTTTAGCTATCGTATCAGGGAGCAATTGTTTTAGTAGTACCACCTGTGTGTGGGTGGTGATTAGGTCATGTATGGTTTGCATTGTATAGCTCAGTTTCAATCTTTTATCCTTTGACAAAATGCTATTCAGTATTGGACATTGCCAGCTTGGGGGATGGAATAAATTGGGTATTTTTTCGTACTCTCGGAGATTATTTAGGAGGACTAGTTCAGCATCAGGCATTCATAAGCCGGTGTTTTCATGAAATTTTAAACCTCAAAAAATGATGAATGAAGAAGAGGGACGTCGTCTAGTAATCAATTCATTCATTTGTTATGGAAAAAAGCAATCATCCCTCAATAAAACGTCCAAATTCGAACCCCTCGCAAAGTTGAACCCGCCAACCGCACCGTTGCGCCATTGAGTTACCCTTTAGCTCAAACTAAGCCACAACGAGAATAGAAACCCCACCACAGATGAAGATGGAATCTCCCCAGCTCTCCATGTGCCAAGTTAGGCCAGTTGGTGTCACGTTCTCGGCCCGGACCTTGATCCGGAGGTTCGCTTGGTTGCTAAAATCAAGATAATTGATGGCCATGAAAACGCTCGGAGTTCTCCAGAACTGGACACCGCAAAAGCCAATCGACTTGCTGTTCAAGAGCTGGGGTTTAGTCCAGTGGCGAACGTCTCCGGTGCTGGCGGTACAACTGAAGACATGTGGGCGGTCCGACGGATAAGCTATCCAGCCTGCAACAGCCGAGTAGAGAATGGTATCAGCCCAAGTATCGATGTGGATGTTGAAGCCATTCACATCGATATCCGATACTTTAGTGGATATGCGCCAGCCTTTGTTCTTGTCCATATCGAGTTGCTTCAGGAAGACGATCACCTTCGGCGGGGTGACGAAGGGGCGGGCGAAGTAGATGCGACGTGAGGTCTTCAACTGGGGTTTATTCCAGGGATGGTCATCCTTAGTGGAGAACTCCCCGTTCTGGAATTCCAAATAACCTGGAGCCAGTTCGAACCAGCTAGCGCCAGCGGAGTAAAGTATGCTATCTGCCCAGGTATTCAGGCTGGCCGTGAATCCTTCTTTCGTGATATTCTCAGCGTTGGCACAAGCGCGAATGTTGGCATGTCTGCTGAGATCGAGTGCGTTGAATCCGAGAGGGAGTCTAGGAGGGGCGACAAATGGCCTTCCAAAAGTGACTTCCTTTGTGGTCGTCTTTTGAGGGTTGTCCCAAGAATGAACCTCTTGAGTTTTCCAAGATCCAGTACTAGACATGGCGCAGAAAAAGAAATCGAGTCGAGTTTTTAGGTAAGGAAGTTTATGTGGGGGGAGGGTAGCCTCGGTTGCGGTGACAAGCTTCCTACCATCTATTTTCCCCACCCCGCTTTTCATCTTCCCCGTAGAATCTGGCCATACACCGTTGCCAGTATGGTGGCTCGCAAGACCATGCTACTTCCGGGCCAGATTCGGATCACCCAAATTCAGGCAGCACCCTCTGGCTCTACAGCCAATTAGCAAGAGAAATTAGGTTTGATTTCCCCTTTCGCTCTGATGATTTAGCGAAAAAGAGTGCACAAGGGCGCCGGTTTTTGGTGTCCTACTCTGTCTAATCCAACCAATATCATCATAGTCGAGAAATAAAAGGAAACGAGGCCACTAACCTAGACATTGTCCGAGCAGCCTTAGAGGACGGGATGCATAAAGGGATTCAACGGCTTTTCTCCCTCACTCCTATCACTCTACAGCCTTGACCGGAGGAAGTGAGAATAGGAACCTATGGTGCAAAGCATCCTCAAGGTGCACCAAGTCGGTTGCAGGATGAAACGCCTCAATTGTATAAGGGTAAAGGGCCAGTGTTGGAAAAATTATCCCTGGAGACAATGTGTTCAATTCTTCACTCGTATTTTCTGTAGTAATAATATTATTATTTTCAACTTCATTTGTTCTCTTTGCCATATAATAAATATTATGTACTGTATGATAATGTAAATATTATATTATATATCAGAAAATTGTTGTCAAAATGTTCTTAAACACAAATAGAAGCAATTAAACTAACCTTGACTTACAGTAGACATAAATTGAACGCAGGATGTTTGAAATTCACCCTCTCGCAAATAATCCCCTACTCTTGTGAACTAGAAGCGTTCCTTGATATTATACAACAGACTCGGTACACCTTGGGGACGCTTTGCACCACACCGCGGCTGAAGAGCTTATCCGATTACCCTTCCCCTTTTCTCTAAGGTGTGAAAACCTATGATCCCGATCATTACCCGCTAGAGCATAACCACCAGGATCTTAAGATCCAGTTAGACTATCCAAAACTCCCGTACAGTGTTTCGGGAGCATGCGCACTTGCCAACTCCAGCTACGAGAGAGTAATTGTTTGAGTGGTATCACCGGTATGTGGGTGGTGATTAGGTCATGTATGGTTATGGCTTGCACAGTATAACTCAGTTTCAATCTCCTATCTTCTAACAAAGTGCTATTCAGTATTCCATATTGACCGCCCGGGGGATGGAATAAATTGGGTACTTTTTGTATCATACTCTGGGAAATTGTTTAGGGAGGACCAATCCAGCACTCAGAGGCTGGCGCTTTCATAAAATTGTAAAAAAATTATCCCCCAATAAAACCTCCAAATTCCAAACCCTCCAAAAGCCGAACCCACAAACCACACCACTACGCGATTGAATACCCCTCTATCTCAAACTAAATTACAGCGAGGATAGAAACCCCACCACCGCAGAAGATGGAATCGCCCCAGCTCTTCATGTGCCAAGTTAGGCCAGTCGGTGAGACATTCTTGGCCCGGACCTTGATCCGGAGGTTCGCTCGATGGTCGAAATCGAGAGAATTGATGGCCATGAAGACGCTCGGAGTCCTCCAGAACTGGACCCCGCTAAAGCCGATTGACTTGCTGTTCAAGTGCTGGGGTTCGTTAGAGGGGCGAACGTCCTTGGTGCCGACGGTACAGCTGAAGATATATGGGCGGTCCGACGGATAAGCTATCCAGCCTGCAACAGCCAAGTAGAGGATGGAATCACCGCAAGTATTGATATGGATGTTGAAGCCACTGACATCGATATCCGATACCTTGGTCACTACACGACAATTTCTGCCCTGCTCCATATCGAGTTGCTTCAGGAAGACAATCACCTTCGGCGGGTTGATGAAGGGGCGGCCAAAGTAGATGCGGCGTGAGGTCTCCATCTGGGGTTTATCCCAGGGATGGTCATCCCTAGTGGAGAACTCCCCGCACTGGTATTCCAAATAGCCTGGAGCCAGTTCGAGCCAGCTAGCGCCTGCGAAGTAAACTATGCTATCTCCCCAGGTATTCAGGCTGGCCGTGAATCCTTCTTTCGTGATATTCTCAGCGTTGGCCATAACGCGAATGTTGGCATGATTGCCGAGATCGAGTGTGTTGAATCCGAGAGGGAGTCTAGGAGGGGTGGAAAAGGGCTTTGCGAAGGTGATGTTCTTTGCCGTCACCAATTGAGACTCGCGAGGCGAACGAACCTCCCGAGTATTCCAAGATCCAGTGCTAGACATAGCGCGCCAATGGATATTGAGCCTTTAAAATTTCTCCGAGCTTAGAGTTTCTAGATAAAGAAGTTTTTGTAGGGAGGAGGTGGTTTTCATAGTTTATTCCAAGGCAATAGGTGCAAGGGGATATACGAGGCAGGAGCCCCCGTTTTTGTACTTGCAATATCAAAGCGTCCCAAAAAGAACTGATATTGCATACTGCCCGTCCAAGCAAAAGGGACAAATTTCGGTGGTGTGCAATAGCAGTCCTTTTAAACAACGCTTCGACATTACGATTATTGAACAAATGGATAAGACTGGAACATTGGTGGCTAAAACAATTCTGATTGGAAGACTAATGACTGATTTTTGGCAGTGCAACTGCCTACTTACCGATTCCTGGGGTATCCCAAGATCTCGGGATTTCCTAGGCCTAAACAGTGCCAATCAGCAAGACAGCTAAGCCGCGAAAATGGAATAGGCCCTATTCATGATATCCATATCTCCCAGAAACGCCTGTTGGATGCAATATCATATAACGTATCTCATCGGGAAGTGTGCCCCCTCTATCCCCCGAAGCTAGTAGAAAACAGATCCATCCCCTAAGGGAATATCCTTTTCTACCGCACACTTAAGTGTATGGAATGCACATTCTTGAGTGACCACTGGAGTACGAGTTTATATGCAAGCACGGTCTCAGATGTGCCCACACCCAGTGCCTATATCTCGGTTCGCGCCTGTGGGCTGAGGGGAAGATATGGCTGCCAAAACATGTTGAATTCCCCATAGCTCCACGATTCCACTATCTCCCGGACTAGCGACCGTGCAACCACCCACTCTCGACCTATCTATCAATTACAGAAGGTATCATGAGGATAATCTCCTTTCGTGATTCCTTCACTTGTTTTAGGGCACAATTTCTGAATCCAACCGCTAGGTTACGACATAGAAATTCAAATCACACAACATGGACACAATTATAGCGGCCAATAGCGAGAAAAACAAACAACAAACTCCAGCGCTCCAAGTGGGGTAAGAATCCGCTTGAAGCTTCGCCATTCCTAAGAAAGCAATTCTGACTCGTGATAGACACTATCTGATCATGCCCGAGTTTTGCTAGACTAGATCATGCTCAATCACCTCGATCACAGGGCCCCCGATCACGAACTTGATCGAGCAGTCCCCTTGTGATCAGGTTCATTTGCTAGATTAGCGGTACTTCTCGATCACCACCTCTCACTATATAATCTCAGCGATAAGATGTTCGATGAGCCGACATAAAGGAAGTCTACCCCGCTCACCGGATAACAGCCCTTTCAACCAGAACCTACACCATTAGCTCTTCAACAAACTGATATCCCGGAGACCTGCCCCACCATTTGTCCCATTTCCTGAAATAGCCATGCTCCAGCCCGTACGATACCTATCTATCTATACGCTTGCAGGGCACATGTCAACATAGTTGAAGGCCAAAAAACTCTGCGACAAGTGCCCACTCCACCTTCCCTGCTTACATAATTTCAATGTGTGACAGATCCTGAAGTAAACTTTAAGGCGCACAGGGAAGCAAACGCAAGACTAAATAAATCTATACATACTCGCATCAATTTCCATAAACCGCAAGCCCAAACTCTTCTTTTTGGAGTCGTCTATGCTTGATCCAGGCAGCCACATATATTAGCCCTTCCAGCAGGCAATGACCTTCGATCTCGCATCTAATGTTCTGCCTATTTAAGAAAACTACACGTCTGTCGACAGGTATACCCCCAACCAAGCGATGCTCAGGGGTACCGCCGCTACCGCATGAGGCCCTAGCCGAGGCACGAAAAAAGCGTTGAGTCTGCCGGAAGACAATAGCAGTGATGTTCGCGGATGTTCTTCAACTACGGATATTGCCTCGGGCTGGGCTGCCTGATCCCCCCTGCAGTGCGCTGCCATACCAAAGAGGCCTACCTGCCTCCCTTTCCCCTTCTACCTACTTGAGTCGTAATAGTTAGCATTTGGGTGTACTGTGCTCGGATACCTGAGCGGGTCTGTTAACATTCCCAGCAAACGGCGGTTTCTGATATGCACCCGAGCGTATTAATTATGAAGAGGCAGGATTCAATCAACGCCTTGCGATTTTTTTGTTCTCCGGAAGGTGCACCCATGGTAGTTTGACCAATACTGATTAACTCCCCCTTGCACAGCGGTTAGAAAAATGAAAAGGGACAGTATTGCAGAGCCTATTAGGGGAGGTGCCACCACTTCTCAGTGATGTTCTCAATCATTCCAGCTTTTGTGGTAGCTATAACACCCACCCAAATCCTTATGCATGCTGCATGGTCCTACAAAGTTCACCTCACCATCGCGGCCGGTAAGCTTCCTGCTTTCTCTCTAGTTTCCTGCTCGGCCTGGCTCGCTCATTCCGGTGGAGACTACAGCGGTGATGGGCTCTACGGAATGAGAACCTATTTTGTACTCATGCTTTTTCGACTGTATGTGAGCATAGTGGACTGCCGGTCTTTTACCCAGGATTGTGGGGACTGTGGGGATCTTGTGCACCGTTGAGGCTGATTGGGGGCTGCGGGGGGGTAGTAGCAGTGACAAACCAGAGGCGGGGAGGCGAGCTATGGAAATCCAAGCTACAAGGAGGGGGGTACTTGTGCTTGGTGGAAGTGTTCAGAATTCCAAATTTCATCTTTCATCTCTCATTTCCTCTCCTCTGGCTTCTATCTTATGCACGTTGCCTCTTAGTCCAAGCCCAATCACGGGTATGTCGCGTGTTTTCTCACATAATCAGAAAGAAACTGGTGGAAATTCTTCCAATACCTCACTATCATAAGAAATCACTCGCGTATAATCTGCCACTTTTCGCAGATACCAATTCACAATCTAAGCTGACGACAAGCTCCGAATGCCCTACCTATTAGCTATAATCTCTGCAGGTTCTCCCGACCGCACTGACATCCTAGGACACTGGAAGAATCTATACCTATAATGGGGAATCCCCAGCTAAATTCCCCTGGGGCAAATCCTCATCAGAACCGCACAGACTGCCCCACTGCGAACACTGTATATCCCTGCCTACCTTCCGCCTGCAGTAAGCACGGGAAACTACAGGCCGCTACGGTGGGAACACTAACCATTGGTTCGCTTCAAGTCCCCGCGAGCTTAACCTTAATTGAACACTAACGGCGATCCGGCGATTCCCATCTCACCTCAACCTCCTGTGATGCCTCCTAGGACGTACCAAGGACCCAGAAGCTCGGCTGCTCCTTTCTCATTCGACAACAACAGCATGCAGAAGCTACCGCAAGTGCAAGGCAAAGGTGGCTAATGTGGCGACTATTCTCGGGGAAGCCAAGATGGAATGGCAACGAGGTCCCGGAGCTATAAGAATACCGTGACCACCAGATCCACTAGATTAAGCTCCTTGCCATCAGTTTTCCTCACCCCGCCTTCCACATTCCTGGTCAGGAAGGTGAATACGGGACAAAACACTAGATGTTCTGCTAGTGCTCGAGTATCGCGATCCCCGCCTCTCCGAACTTGGAGCTTCATAAGCGTGGATCAAAAACACCTCCGGAGGCGGTACTTCTTGGCTCGGCTCGGCTACAGGTACCCGAGTATCGCTAAAGGTTTTTCTCGGTCTTCGGACAAGATAACACTTGCTCCGTTGTCCTACCACTGGGGAATAAGAATTGGGGTCGTTGTCACCACAACTTCTTCTATTCTTTTATTTTGGAGTTTACTGCCAGTTGGTGGTGTTTTCCCTTTCTACCTACCCTTCTTATTTTAGGGGAGTGCAGTTGACCAGAGACCCATAGGATTGAAGGGCATTTGGTAGGGGTGGGATACGTTTCCTCGTTAGTGCTTTGGGCCTTGATGTCGTGCCAGGAACTTAGGTTGGATGCATCAGGTACCTAGACCAATCCAGGGATTCGACCAGAAAACGAAACCTGATCCATGAGTTGGGTGACCGAAAGAGGAGCCATGTGGGCATTTTTTGAAAATTCTCAGGGGGGGTCCTCCGGTCCTGTTGGATCTGCCCTTCCGTTTGCGGAATATTGCGGGAGTTGCCATGGTAACCAGGGTTTAAGGGAAGCCTGGAAGTGTGCCCATAGCGCTCCCGAGTGCGTTCTCTCACTAGCATAGTCTGCCTGCGCACTATCAAACAAACTAACTTGATGCTTGTTACTTGTACGGGAAACAAGTAGCCGAACACAGTGATTAAATAAATGTATGGCCATCCGTCCGTGCGCATCAAAGCATCCATACAAAAATTCAAACCCCCAATTTTCGGGTAGTTGTAACAGATACATTGTAAGGGGGTTGGGTCCCGGAAGTATTTAAGAGTGTATATTGGCCTTTCAAACACGCTTCCCCTTTTAAATTCCTTCATCCTTACTGTTCTCTCGTTATTTGTCTTTCAACACTGTTCTTTATCATTTTGTTCCCATCATCCCTTATTTTCTTTTTTTTCTTCTCCCCCCCTGTTCACTCCGACGCCTTTGATCTGCTTTCCCCTATCTCCAACATGTCAGGTCCCAACCCCATCAAGCAAAACCCGGACAACCAACCCGTTTCGCTTGTCTCCATACCTGAGAGTTCCTACATAGCTGAACTTGCGGAGAAGGCCTATGAAAAAGGTAGCACCGCACTTTTGAGGCTTAAGGCCTTACCAAGAGTGAGGGATGTTGTGCTCAGGCCTGAAAAGCAAGCCAAGGACATAGTTTGGAATAGGATAGCAAATCATGAGGCTATCCTGGGCCATACCAGAGGGATACTGCAAGAGGCTCCATGCAAAACATGCCAGCAGATGATTGGGCCCTTCGCAGACTGTGTCGCCGTTACCGGTGAATTCCTCGGTTCTTGCACAAACTGCCACTACAATAGCTGCGGAAAAAGGTGCTCCTTTCGCCTTCCCGCCCATACTCCCGGTTGTAAGTACTTGCCGATTCCCGTATCCTTCTGGGTTTGATTGAGCTCACTATCTGCAACCACCCGCAGCGAAAAGGAAGCGCTCCGTCTCAGATGCATCGTTTGCAGAGCCTGGGAACGCTTGCGAGCCGCCTGCAAAGACTGCAAAGGCTGGGAAGGAGAATAGGGCACAGGAGTTTGCCATTCATTGGGATGGATTGTCTGGAATTATTAGGGACTTGATTGTTGAGAAAGTTTTTGGGGCTGGGGCTGGGGCTTAACTCATTTCATTTTCTTTTTGCCCGTTTCGCTTGCAAACAGCTGGTAAACTGCTCGCACTCTATCACAAAGTTCTATACGCTCTTTACAGCTATTTCTACAACCTCCTGTACTGCAATCATAATTTCTCATCTTGCTACGGGCTCTTAGAGTATTTATATCCACTTGTCGCTCTCGACGGTCTAGAAGCCACTGTTCTTTACCGACGAGCCATACATTCATGTGACTTGCACGGTACCTCCCCTACTTGTAGCATCGTATTGCTAGTATCGGGATTGATCTAGTTATAGCGCAACTTTAGGTAGGATACCCCGGACGCAAAGCAATGAGCAGCAAGTACAGTCCATTTTTCCTGACTTCACTCGGTCCACCTCTGTGCTCCCGTGATGCTCGGCGCCCGCCATGCCCGAGAATACACGTAGTGTTGCGAGCCAGTCGATTTTCACACTGCCTTATCAGCACTCTAATCCCCACAAACTCAAAATAAATGCCACTCCACTCGAGGTTTCCTAAAGCTTCTAGAGAGAACATGAGCTACCCGCCCAATGGCTCAGGCTACTATGGGTCCCTCAAACCTGGTGCCCCTGAAGCAACCAAATATATTACAACCGAACCACTTACAACCCCCCTCGCATTCTAGACACCTAAAAAAAAAGTTCGGGAACATACTCACAAAGGAACCAATCAAACAGCTCCCACAGGTAACAAATCCCAAAATTTAGAACTAACAGCACCCAACCCTCCCAGTAAAAAAAAATGGTAAAAATATGACAAACAAAGGTCGCGTACTATCCTACACCCAATCCCCTAACCCATCATTGACACCTCAGCCCTCCGGCATCCACGTTACATAAATTCCAAAAGGCGCTCGTTCCTACTGGCCACCACATCTCCCGAGAAATGCAGGAACAAAACATTGCGCAGCAACTTGGGGCCCGAGCAAGATCAGGTTCAGGTGATACCAAACCAACCACTTCGGAAAAACTATAACGGGGGCCACGACCAAGTCCGGTTGTTTAGACCAGATCAGATTAACTTCTCGGTATTATTGCTGGAGAGTTACTCGGAATTTGGTTGTATTTTCACCCCTGTGCATGACAGCGTTGCAAGGCATTTGAGGCAGCCTCCAGGCGTGCCGGGACCCGACGATTAAAATGTCAGAATTTGCCTCTTACGTGCTCGATGTCGTTATCTTACGTACCGTAGTAGGAGTTTGGGAAGTGCGGTCCGATCGTCTGATGGTGCAATCGGATGTCGAGGTGCCAAGTTAGTATGGTATCACATTGTTCCTACGGTATATCAACATCGTGCATTTATCCTGGCTGCACCTATCCATCTGCCAACCTTATGTTTAATACTATCACTACCTATGTCTCGCTTTGCTAGAAAAAAAGGGCATGTTTACAAGCCCGTAAATGGGAAGCGGGTAGCTTGCCAGAGTAAAAATAGTCAACCGTCAATAGCCCTTAGGATCCACCGCCGTTTTTCCGAGACAAAGGAAGCAAAAGAAATTTCTTCCCTTCTTTTCTGCTACCCCGCCGATCACCGACCTTAAGACCTAGAGTCGGATTCTACCACCTCGTAGCAAGATTGATAAGCCCCACAGCCCTATTGACGAAGGCTACGTTCTCCAATCTCCCAGTCCCCATAGGGCAGGATCTTTTTTAATTCTCCTACCCTACATGACGGATCGTTCAATAATAACTGATTATCAGCCTGAATTGAGCCCCCGGGCTTCGGCTGATCGTGACAGGGGTTAATTGGTTCTTGGCATGTTAACCACTGCGCCAGCTAGGTATTTCATGAAATATCAGCCCCGGAACTAATACTTATCCCACTGAAAGACCGGTTTTGGGATTTAATGAGAAGGGTGGCGTATCTCTTCCCAAGTTGTTGATAGATTTCAATGGATGGTTTTAACAAGATCCTCTGCCATTTTAAACGGAAGTGACACGGTGCTTTGCGCACTCATTACCGTCATATATTAGGACATAAGACCACACAGCCCAGGCGATCTAGTCAAAGAGTACCTTAACATTTAAAATGCCCTTGCTATATCCAGGTAGCGCTTGGGTGCAACTCGCCGTCAACGCTCCCCCCCCGGCGATATACCTATTCCCCTTATCTGGGCGGATGCTCCTCACCACTCCTGCTCCGGAAAAGTGTATTTGGTGATTATTGAACCATTCCGAGATGAGATACCCCATGAAGTGATTAAAAAGGAAAATAAACAAGACGCTAACGAAACAAGGCAGAGATCTTCAATTACCATGATATCCGATGTGCCGAGAAGGGTTATAACTTTTGAGGGCGTGGCTAAAGTATTCCACGCCATAACGACCCATATGCAGATCCGAGCAATGCAATTGGCCGAACCCCAGCCGAAATTGCAATAGTGGCCACCTTTTGGATGTATGGCTCGCTGTGCTGTGGAGTACGTTATTCGAACCCTACTATCCTCATATGTTACCAGGTAAGGTGAAGGAATTAGAGAATATAGATTGGTCAGTTAACCTTCCGTGCTATATTCAAAAAAAAAGGGGGGGACCCTGCCAAGTCCAAGAGTACCGGGGGGGCTGCACCAATGCAACATATTCTAGGACGGCCGGGGTTCTCGAGTGATCATCTATGATCGCCCCCAGCAACTCTTAGTTATCCGGTCTAACAGGGGCACTCCATGGTAATCCGATCCACAGATGGCCTCGGCAATATCCCTAGAAGTGGAAGCAGATCTGCGACAAGTTGTGATACTTGAGCACGATGACATGGTAATCCCAGTTGCAGACCGTTGTGGTATCAGAGCCGCCGGGGGAGCTCACATCGGGGGGGGGGGAGAAACATAGATGCATGTGAGCACACTAGGACATGAGCAGATGTATGGGATTGTACATGTAGAAGTTACCTCTTATCTAAGTAGCCTCTGGCAGGCAACCTCGGATAGAGAACGGATGCCTCCCCATCTCCAATTGCCATTACCGCTGAGCGATTATTTCACCTCCATCAGAGCATACCAACTTCTGATCCTCTGTTGAATCCGGATCGACCCCAAATCTATTCTGGGAATCGGAGGCGAGGAGAAGGCATTTACCATCTATAGGACTAACAAGCCGGAACCTCATCTTCCTCCACCTCTTGCTCACCGCCACGGCCATACACAAAATCCGGCTTAGAGAGCTGCCAGACTCCAACCCCACAAATAATCCCGGACTCCAAACCGTCCCACACACCATTCACTTGCATCCCGGGTGCTGGTATTGCAGTCTCTCCCCTCCCCTGAAAACCCCAGGGTAATCCGGGCCCAGTTGCCATCCCCTGTAATTGCTCCGGGAGCCGGGCAACAACATCTAGGAATCTGATTTTTCTTTTTTCCAGACTATCATTATGATATGCACGTGCCAAAAATTATCCAAGTCAATCACATTTAAACATTGCACTAGCCTAACTACCATACTTGAGTAGATTAACTCCACAAAGAACACATCTTTGGCCGACCCTGCTGAGTTGGGACATCTTCTCTCTCAACCAGTTCATCCAAGGGATTGCGACACTCTAATGACCTCCACCAATACTAACACTAGTGATAAACCCAACTCTAGGCATACCTAAACCTCTTCACACCAATGGCTCTAACTACCCTCTCCGCCCCGCGCGCCTCCCTCTAAAGGAAACATCATGAGTAAGATAAGATATGTAAATCGGCCAACCCACGATGAATTCCAAACCAAGCCATAGCTCACACCAAAAGAACGCTTGCAGGACCTTCCAGAGCACAGTACTCTTCTCAGACCGCTTCATCCTCAATTGCTCCTCGCAAATTCTAGGTGACGATACCCCGGTATATCGGGCGGCAGATAAGATCAGTGAGAAGACGCCCACCAATACAAAGATTTGTTTGTTCTCCTTCACGGCAGAGGGATTTGATTCTTTGAGGGAGTGATCTATCAGGAAGCAATTCAGTCGTATTCCCCCGTTTCACTCTCCTACTCTCTAAGGATTCAAGGAGGAGACAACCAATTCATCAAAGCCGACGGCGCAACCAGCCGGACCGGTGAGAAGACCGACGGACTGCTCTCGCCTAAGGGCACGATAAGCTCACAATCCGGTTCCGCAAGAGGAGGAATTGTAGTAACTGTTGGGAAGGCGGCCGGCCGGCCCTGGTTATAAGAGTGCGGAGGTCATCCTAGAGATAAATACTCTGGCGAAACGCCAAAGACTCGAGGGTGTAAATGAGGCAACCTATTTTCGAAATTGGCGTTAATTATTTATCCCGCATTTTAATCTTTCTCCCAGATTTTGCTTCCGGGAGGAGGGAAGAGGGGAGTGAAGAGGAGTGCAGTCGAGCAAAGTGTTACGTCATTGCCATTATATCAAGATGGTTTGCGATATCCCGGTTGCTGCACGAGCGCCGGGATCGGGGCGCCAAGTTAGCCCGCCCGCCGTCGGGTTCGGATCGCCGGGAAACGGCGGAAGGGGGATTTATCAAGCTCCAAGATCTGTAGATAGTGGCCAAGTTAGCGGTCCTGCCTATGCCCGACACCTCAAAAGCGCCCTTCCCGAAAGCCCTCCAAAGGCAGCATCCCAACGACCCCCAAGTAACCCCGCTCACCGCAATGTCCCTCCCGCTTCCGAAACAGATCACATCCCATCACTCGAATTGTCAAGACCAAGCCCCCCTGAAAAACCCGCCCTCCGTAGAACCGGCAGAGAGTTACATTAATAAACAATGTCTCACTAGAACGGGCACAAAATCTGGTAATCTATTGCCCCCCCCTCCCCGTCGGAGGGGGGCGGGGAAACTACATTTAAGTTATCGCCAAATGCGGATGTCATGGATGATAATCGCTTGTCCCACCCCACGACCCTCACATTGTGCTTATGCTCCGAGAGTACGAGTACGCTGTCCCGTATCCTCTGCGGCTGCAACAAAATCCTAAGACCATACTCGAGTACAAGAAAGGAAACAAATCCTCCGCCGGTAATGGAACATTTTGTGTGATCTACAGTACAGGCGAGGTCAACCAAAGAAATCCCCTTCCATCGGACAGAAAAATGTAAGTACCGCAGTGGAACATGAACTTTTTTTTTTTTTTCAACGATGAAAAAAAAAAAGGCTAACGTAAAAGCCGCCGCCGAGCCTCCTACGGGAGGCAGGGGGAGATAAGTGAATGGAGGAGCACCCAGGCAGGTAGCACAGAACGGGGGAGGAAAAAAGAAAGAAAAGAAAAGTCTTAGACTTCAACGGTCCAAGCAAACGAATTATTCTGGCCCAGCCAACCAAGGGATTGAACTAGACTGGAGGAGGAGGACATGTGTAGTGTTTGGGATGTGGGGTATGTTTGATAGGCTGTGCCAATATAACTAAGTGGATAAATGGGAGTAGGATGGGCTGTTCTTCGCAGGCGCGGGAGAGAGGGGGGGGATGATTATGAATCTAGGCCAGTAGATTTTCTATATGAGTGGGTGAACTGGAGCACAGTAGCGTTCTTTCCCTTCGCTCCCTTTCTCCTCGCACTCACTGGTATCAGTGGTGGATTGCCCTCCCTCCCTCCTGCGACAGAACGACAGCAAGCAAGGTAGCAAGCAAGCGAGTGACCCCTCATGCACTCTCGCCCCAGACTAATTAGATCACCGGCAAAGCGTTTTACTTTACTCGCACGCACCATCATGTCTCATTGTATAAACCTATCGCGCCTACATGGCAACGCATGGCTCGTACACTCCGCCGCCGCCACTGCATCCTAACCTCCCTTACCTCTACCCTACTTCTGCCTCCCTTTCTCCAATCTTATCATATCGCAGCATACCACGTCCACCTACTTGACGCACTCCCGTTTCCACTAGACACAGAACCTGGGTTGAGTTAGCTTTGACTCGCCCTCCCGCTTGTCCGTTGCTAGCTACCGCTCCGCTGCTGAGCAGACTGAAGGATGCCGCACGAATGGAGGATAAAAAGAGGTGCACCCATCTCTCTGCATATGCCTATGCGGAATACCCTCACGCCTACCCGCTAGTTCATCGGCAGTGCAAATACGCTGATTGGCAGAACAGTAGGGGCCTCGGGAAGATAGGTCGTCCGCAGAATGTTCCCATCATGGACTGTCACTCATGCATATCTCGACTTGTATTCGCTAGTGATAAGTTATCTGGCTAGGGAGGCAAGGCGGGCTATTTCTTAAATATGCCGCGGTTGGACATTGATATCCCCGGCCGAACCCGATTCAGGAGGTAGGGTGAGGGGGGCGGTGGTGCATTTCTCTCTTCTCTTGTGACACTGCGGAGTGGCCAGTCCGCAGGATGGGGCGCAAAGATAGAGTTGTTCTGATGGAGTTTAGGTATACTGCCGTGCCGTACCCCATTCATAAATATAAAATACCCTACAGTCTTGGGGTACTGTCGCTCCTATGCTCCTTTCCATTCAATACTTTTTTTTATGGTGCGATGGCGATAATGGGCACAAACCTATCTGTGAGCAGCCCAGCAAGAGAGTAAACAATATCGACACAAAGATACCGGCATCCAAGCAGGGAGTAACGATGAGAAAAGGAAAAACAAGTGAGAAGCGGGAGGTAGCCTAGTTTCGCAAAAATCATGTGTGATATGTCCGCTTCCACCTCTACCCAAAAGAATGAAAGAAAAGAAAGACATTTTTGCCAATCGCAATGCTGACACCCGGCGCACCGAGACAATAACAGACACTCGGATGCGAGTCATCGAGATCTGATTAAAGGCCTGCCACCGTACCTCATTCAGCTGCCTGGTGCGCTGGAAAAAATAATTGTAGATACAGCGGCGTATGCTTGCCGGCAACCAGAAGCACCTTTTTTTTTTAGTGGTGGTGGTGGTGGTGGTGGTGTTTATCCCTCCCTTTTGGGCGTGAGCGTGCGTGTCGGATTAATCGTCTTCCTGCAACACATTCCCTTTTCCCAAAGAACGGGGATTGGAAGGGCAGAAATTTAATAGCATCCTGGGCTGAATGGGCGGTGTCGTCGTCGTGATGACAACCGGTCTCGGTCGGATCCCGGAGCTGCCTCCCAAAAGTAAGGTGGGGAATGAAGGGGAGGGGGAGGTGGAGGAAGATTTGGCAGATATACGATGCGCTTTTCAATCGTGCATTCAGTTTGATGGTTGAATGGCCGCTTGCAACGTATTCCCGCCCAAAAAGCAGTACTGGTATTTCTGGAAACACTTCTCGTGCTGAGTGGAATAAGGGGTGGGTGGATTTTTTCCCTCCTTTTTTTTCCCTCCTTTTTTTTCTCTCTCTGCGAAACAGATCGCCAACGGATTGTCCATGTGTCCAGTCGATCCGCGTTTTGACTAGCATCCATTCAAACCCAATTCTCTCCCTCGCTCAGCAAGAAGACCTCTTCTCGGCTGTATTTCGCGAATGTGTGTGCGGATAGCCATGAAAGATACCGCTGATGCCCCGGTGTGGGAATGCGAAAGGACTAGCACAATGTAAACTTTTTGTACTCGGGCTCCTGGGTCGGCCCGAACTGTGCTTTTTCTATCTATACTTTTTTTGTGATGGATGTGGAGTACCTCCTTGGTATTGGGTCTGCATAATGCGAAGGCCAGTCGTTGCTCTCCCTTTCCTCCATAGCGGGCTTTGTTATAAGACGAAAATACCGATGTATATATTTTTACTAAAGTTGCGAAGGAATTACCCGGCAATACGTGAAACTGATGATTCGGCCAGAGTGGCACGAACACCTACTCCATGGAGGAGGAGGGTGGGGGGAAAGGAGCAGAGCATACTGTAGGGGATTGCAAAAAGGCAAAGGAGAGGAGTGGATGGATCTGGTGGTGGTAGCAATCCCAGTAGTCGCTGTTTACCCGCCCAGACCCACAATTTGATCCACCTCCCAATGCTCACATTTTCTAGAGCATAAAGCATCGGAACCAACTTGAAATCACATTGTCAGAACCACAAAATCGACACGAATGTCCCTAAGGTCTCAGCGCTCCCTTTTCAGTAGAGGGGAATCTGACAACGGCATATCAGTCAGCCAATAGGACGAGATGAACGCTGTAAATTCAGGGAATATGGTTGCTAAACAGTTTGAATTGGACTGAGGGTGCTGATTGACATGTATGTAAAGTATGCATGTATGTATGATATGTATGTAGGTGTGATTGAAAAAGAGATAGCTCACTTCTGAGCCACTCCGGGACACTGGTAGCACATACAACGGGGGCGAAAGGCCGGATTAACGGTGGAGCTCAGATCGAGGCGAAGGCTGGCGCATCGGCCGTTCCGATCCTTTGTTTTGCTAGCGGACGCCGGATAGGGCATAGCTAGGATAAAACATTAGATTGAATCCGTTGTTTGAGCTTTTTGTTATGATATGCCAAAATTATTTGTTGCGAAGCCTGCCTGAGGCTCCGTTCATATCATAAAAGACTACGACACATGTCAGCCGGGTCTGCCAGTGGAGTGTGGGAGCTAAGGGACACTTTTTGTAAAGAGGAAGGAAGAAGACTATAAGGAGCAAGCAGAACACAGGCTGGATTCTCAAACTCACGAGTACCCCAGTACGAGCTCGAGGAAAAGGCTCTTTTGTGATACGCAGTGATATCATGTCGTGAAAGAACCGAGGAGCGAGATGGATGTAACTCTGATGGATATATTCCGGGTTATCGCCAAATTTTACATCTGAAGATATTTCCGATGAGCCCTTTTCCCCATCGGCCAATAATTTCCCATAATTTTTTCTTTCAATGAAAAGACTCAGACCTTGCCTGCAGCTAGATACATTGCCGTTGTTGGGATCCTCAGCAGTGTGAAGTGAGGAAGTTGTCGTTGGCGACCTATCACACATTCGGACACCTCTGAGCTAGGGTTTAATTTTAATTATGAGCAGTTGTACGAGTACAAGCCATGAGGTGCCAAATGTACTCACCCTGGCGGCACATAGCGGGAGGTTCGGACGCAGGGGGTTGTTTCATGCTCAAGCTCTCATCTGATACAAAAATAACTGGAGGCGGATTAGGGCTGTTGATTAAACTAAACGGCCTTCTTCGAGGATGGACGTTCTCCGGGATCTTCTCGAAACCAAGGTTGATCGTTGGATTTGATCCGGTAACTTCAAGTTACTCGAGACCACCTCAGTATGCGGAGTGGCCGGCGGGCTCAGAAGACAAGAGGGGAAGCCCAGAGCGAGAAAGTGAGATGGTGTGATAATGGGGCGCAACATGGAACTCTTTTTCTTGCGAGGATCCTCTTTAAGTTATGTTGCAGCGCAAAGCCCTATCAGGAACACAGTCTCCCGATAACATCTCCCCTCATTTTTTCTTTTCTTTTTCCTTTCAACAACACGACAACTTCCTTGCTAGCCACGCTCCTTCGGTATGCCGGGAAGGCGATGCAGGGGAAATCACCATGTGTTGGTACGAGTGCTATGTTCAAAAACGGCTTTGGCACGGAAACATCCAGTTGGACTGGATCTCATGCATACCCGCGGCCTTTTAAGGGGTTCGTAGGTGTCTACCATACCTATTTCGCGACTGCACGCGTTCTGACCCGGGACATGGGATGGTGGACCCTCTGAGACCTGATAGTCTGAGATATGCTCGTCGACACCAAATTGTACGCTGCATCTCTACCGATAGAGGAACGATATTGATGGTGCCTGGGGATAACTCAGCACCCATTGTAATTGTGAGTGTGCGGTATGAGGGTTTCTAAGATCGAAAAAGCGCCCCCTACCGGTATTCAGACTTTGTCATTTTCACAATGCTCGAGCGCGATCCCGGGGTTTTGTCTAGGGATGCTAGGATCGTTCGCTAGGTGAGAAATACCGGTATTTTGAGTAGGGTTAGGGGTTTAATCTGCTTCGTTCGCATTAGAGCGCTAACATCTCGGAGGAACTTTTTGACCTTCCTCCGTTCGAATAAAAAAGAATCCTGACCGGGCCTACTGTACCCTCAGAAGTGCTGAGGCTTTAAAACAGCTGACGCCGGATGGCTAGCTGTTCTAATCGGCTTTTTGGCTAGATGAAAGCCCCGCAGAGACTTAGGGTGGCATCGTGTGCTCGTAAGCAGATGACCATGCAACAAACTTGATACCTTAGAGACTATCGTAAATATCTCCGTTTCACACGGGGGCCTGCATTGGCAACCATAGAATAACCTAGTGGGGAATCCGCCAATCATCCTTTAGCTATAACGCCGTTCTGGGGTGAAGATATCTTTGTGGAAGTCTCAGTGCCCTTAACCCTCGCCATGCTGGTAGGCCCTCCTGGAGGCAAAGAACCTGCCCTGGCCCATACGGGTTCGTACCCTCCTCACTATCTCTGTCCCGGCCCCCTTTCCAACACCTCAATTTTCTCGGTGATGGCCCAGGGATGGGTGATACCGGGTTAGAATCTTCGCGAGGTGTTATAATCGAGATTTTTTGTCTTTGGTGAGCAAGCTACTGGAGAGGAGGGGGATGGGAAGGGGTGAAGGCACGAAATTGTCCGGCCAAGGGAAACAGTGCACCTGGTGTTGATACATACGTATGGCGATTGAGGTCCGCATACACAACCCCACCTGATACATCTACTTACGCCTAAGAAGGACAGAAATAGTAAGCGCATATTAGATATTAGGGATTTCAACTGGTTCATTCTTCTTCTTCCAAGAACCGGTATTTGGTTCAGACTATCTCGGATCCTCTGGTGCGTTGCTAAAACTACGCGTATAGAAATAACTCATCCAACCACACACCTCTCCTCGAGATATATCCCAACCCAAGTACTGGCGCAGCTAACTAACCCGACTGGACGACTCTGGTAATAACAGTTCTAGGGCCTTAATATAAGGGCAATTAGGTTTTAACAGACGATGGAGCTCACTCGGTATTCGGCCAGCTGGGCCGCATATCTGCAATAAGAATGGAAGGTTGCTTCCGGCCTTCCAATAGTCTCGTACCTTATTTGAGTAAACAGCCTGCTCACTAGCAGCAGGGATTTCCATTGGGCCATCCTGCTCACCATGCGCATCCCCATATCCGCTTCATGCGATTGGCCAACACTTGGATATACTTGGAGTGCAGTTACAAGTATCGCAGCTGACTCCGTATTTATAAGGAATCCCGCCGGCCACTGCTGTCATCTCACAACCTAGTCTAGCCCGACTCACTATCAGCCGGCAAATCTTAGCTACAGAAAGAAAAAGAAAGGAAAAAAACCCGCCAGATCCCCTAAGGAGACCAAGGTTCAAAAACTCCCCGCTCCAACAAGGGTTGACCTGTTTGGTCGGAATGCCAACGCTGAGCACTAGTGCGTTCCTAGACGAAACGGTGCTCATGCTCAACAACCACTCCGAAAAACCCTACTCGCAAAGCAGAGATGATATCATACATAAAATCTTGCAATACCATTATTGGAGGTTGGGCTGCGGCGACCTACACCACTACAGCAACAATCGGACAAAACCGCTTCAGAGGGACTTAAGGGCGCACAGAAAGCACTCGTCGGATAATATAAGAAGCAACGGTGGTTGGACTGTGGTTGGACCGTTTTCATTCCCGGGACAAGGAGAGCTTTTAGAATGTTGATCATGAGGAGTGTGTCAAGAGCGAACACAGAATTATTAGTGACCAGGTGAGCTTTTTTCCTTACGGTTGTTCCACCCAAGAACGCGCGTCGGTGTTTAACGTCCATAATGTATGAACTGAGGGCCTGCCACAAGCTATCTGGGAGCACCGGAGCACCCAGGACTCTGGGTTTGGGAGTCGATATGGTGGGTTTGAGTAAAAAACCTCTGTGTCCGGGATTGGTGGGCTTTTTGGCCGCCACAATTCGAAACTTTTAGACTAAATGCAGCACCAGCTTATCCTTCCATCCAAAGAAACCCGCAGCTGCTAAACTTATAATTTTCACAATCTTGGTCCGCTCAAAGAGGCCCTTAGTGAGAGCTCCGCGGTACCTCCACTATCCGAACCTGGTACGAGTAAATAGGCTTTACCCAGTACTCGAATATGTCTGAGGGCCAGGATTGTGCGGTATTATCATAATTTGCCAGGTACCCACCACCTAAGATATTTTGTTTTTGTTTTTTTATCTCCTTTCCTTTCCTTTTTTTTCCCTTCCGGTTCACAAAGACCGGCAGTCCACGTTTGACTGACGTTCCCAGGAGAAGGGGAGAGTACTAGAAGAAACAACCCCGATCGAGTGACTTTGTAGATTACACGTCTAATAGGAATTCCCCCCAACAATCCTAGGCAGGTTGTACCGGAAAAAGCTTTAAGAAGTTAGTTAGCTCGCAATCTAGTGTGTGTGGAATTATAACAGCAGCAAGGGGCAGACTAGTTGTAATTCAATATCTTCTCCTTGATTTTCCTCACTTTTGAATTGTGATCAGTAGCCCTGATAATATTGCTATTGCTTATTTGTTTTGAATAGCAGATGTTTTAAGTTTCTTTTGTTATTTGGGTTTTCTAGGCCGTACTCTAAGGGTACCTGCTGGGGTTTTCCTGTATTTGCGAATAAATTCAAGGACTTAACAAAACAAAAAACAATAATACCGGTACAAGAATGGCAGGTTCCTGCGAGCGGGCGGGTCCGGAGGGGGCATAAAAAAATCCACATAGTGCCAGTACTGCACCTCCCCCATCAGCGCATGGTTGATCCAGAAAAAAAGGAAGGAGGGAAAAGGAAAAAAGGAAAAATAAAACGGTCCCGCCAATATTAGACGTCGGGTCTCTGCTTTTGTTGACATCGTGGGGGGGGGGGGTTTTTTTTTTCCTCGCTAACATGATCCGGCCAACACGTGCGCGCATGGGCGATAGGAGGTCTAGCCTTTGCGCAAGGGCTGGCAGGAGCAGCTCACAAAGCAGAAGAGCGGGAGTGCCAGATTTTCCCATCTCAACCAACATGGGAGTTTCTGGGGGGCTTTCCCCCCCTCCACTTTCTGTATGCCACCCCCCTAAGCTCACAGCCCCCCATCACCCATCTTCAGGCAGGGCCACATCGTGAACCCTCCAGGAGGGTTAGTTTGTTGATATTAGCCCGGAATAATCTCTGATAGCATCCTCGCCTGACCTGTGATTTTTCACCTTTGCTCCCCTTTAATAAATGTCCGTATTGTCTGGACTTTATTTCTGGGGGGAAATATGTCCTGGTATGATACCGCACTATCCTAATATGTTTAAAGGAGGGTATGGAAGGGCATGTGTGTGTACAGACAAATTACTGCTGATTTTCAATCGCGCAGCATAGGGGGGAAAAATGAGAGCGGAAGGGAGAAAAAATTACCCATCATATTTTAATGACCATGAATGGCAGTGTCGAGGGGCACCACTGCAGTCATGCCCACTTGCGCTGATACTTGAACGTACTACCGGTAGTACAGTACGGGTGCTCTTGAGTATTTAGTTCGTACTTCCTTTCCCTTGCCCCTCGGTCTACCAATCGTGGGGAATTGTGGCCAAGAGAGGAAGAGAAAAGGGGGTTGGGGATCCGCGAGATGTCGCTCTGCTCATGATGTTTGCACCAAAAGGAAGGCCGCCGGAACTTCCACTTATCTGCACCCAAAGCCTTACTGAGATCTTTTGGCCCGTTAGCGCAGGAGGTTGAGGGGTCTAGCGACCGCCACAATGTAAGGAGCTGATTCGTTTTAGCAAGAGTATATTTCAGAACATGCGCCAAGAGCGAGTAGCCTGAGGCTTCTTAGATGAGTGCATTGGTCGATCCGGGGTCAATGATGGGCGCTTTGACAGTCAGACTCAGCATCGCCGGATCTGCGTGATAGTGGCATGATAGGGTCCCCTCATACAGTAGGGCTTCCTCCTCACCAGGGTCAACCAGCAGCGATAACGATCTGCTCCTAGCGAGGTAAGAATAAAAAAGGCGTTGAAATAAAAACTGAGCGTGGAACTGCTGCCCGTGCCTTTTGACTGTGTGACATTTCTTTTACCCTTGTCTGTCAGGGATACCAACTTTCCGGCAGTTCTTTTTTTTGCTGGGGAAGAAGAAAAGAAAAGAAAGGTGAGCCCCCATTAAATTCCATTCAAGGAGGGTTTGATTGTATAATTTGTTGGGGTAAACCTGTTCTTTGGAAGCATAGTGAAGCTGTCCACCAGAGAGCGAGACCGTATCGTCCGTTCACTCATTGCCATAATGTTATGGTACTTAACTCGTAGACTGTTTTAATACCCGAGTCCATTTTGAAAGGGCTTGTTTGGAGGAGCATAGACTCGGGCTTCTTGAGATAAGATCGGTATCAGGCCATTATGGATCGCTGATGCATACTGGTACGCTTGTGACAATAGGAGGGGGCTATGGGAGAAGAAGATCGAAAGAGGAAGCGAGCAGAGCACCTTGCCGCTGTATACAAAGTACTCGTACAAGGACATATGTACTATACAAACCTATGCATCTAGAGCATGGGAACGTACCGGTGTGTAGCATTCACTCATACAACATACCGCACATATGGTTTTCCACACGTATGCTATGCTCGAGTACTAGTACTCGAGTACACGCTCTGGCACACGAGTGCTTCCGCAGGATAGAAGCAGTATGCATTTTACACTCACCCATGCTCGCCCACACATAGTAGTAAATCATACCTCACACAATCACATAAGATGTGCGGCTCCGGCGGGGGTGCCTTTTTTGTTTTTGGGAAAAAAATCAAAAAATCATACTAAATGGGCAGAAGTCCTGTATGTACTGTGTGAGATGTACTTGTGAAAACGGGGTGGGTGGTGCATTGGGCCTAAAATCTGAAAGGATTGTCTATGGGGGCTCGCTAAGCCCTGGTAAGCGAGCACGCAAGAAATACTCGAGCACGATACCGGTACCAGTTCGACAGTGGAGCTTTGTTATATAGAGCTGTAGCCTAACCACTTCATGGTTTCTAAGAGCGAGCTCCGACCAGCAAACGAGCGAGGATGCGGAGCGAAACAGAAGAAGTGCCAGCATATACTCATCATTCTGTGCCCACAAGGATAGGGGAAATATCTGATGAGGATGCTATGCTCGGTCAAACTCTGGATAGACTACAGTAATCACGTAGAAAATGAGGGGCAGCGAAAGGAGTGAGTGCAACATCTCCACCACCTCCATACTGAAGCTTTTTCAGAAAGAAAAAAAAAAGACCCCTATTGATTGACCTGCAACTCTCGTGGATTCGAGAGCACGAAAGGGAAAGCAAAGAAAAAACAAAAACAAACACCAGCTCCACCACTAACGCACTCTCACTTGAAACGCTCGCTGATTGCTGCCTGTGTCTCTCCCACTCTTTTTCCCCTCCTTTCCTTTCTCCCCTCCCTTTTGGTCTCCTGCTCTACACTCTTCTGTATTCCCCCTGCCAGACCGGTACTGAAGGCAACTGGGCAAAGTGATAACACTTGAGAGGTACGATAGCTTCTGCCATCACATCAATCGGTTCCTCTCCCCACACCCCTCCCCTCGACTACTCGCGCAGTACAATCGTATCGTATCGCATTTGTCGTACCCCCGTCAATTCCGACCGGTACACTGCCCGACCCCCGGAGACAGACAATCAGACACAACCATCGAAGGAGCTCTGTGGTGAGGAGAAGGAAGGACAGAAAAAAAAAAATCGAACTGCAAGGAAAAAAAAATAGAAAAATAGAAAAAAAATGAACTCTCCCCCTTGCCTATCCACAGTATAACCGAAGCTCCTGCCCTCTTGCTGCTGCTGGCTTTCCCTTTTGCCCTCTTTGGCTTCCTTTCCCTTTTTTTTCCTGCTATTGCTAGGGTAAAATATATTTAGATATATCATACCGCTCTCTACGCACATTCCTCATACACCCACCCGCCCAGTAGGGAACAGTTACCTGGGTAATACGGGTAGGTCGACTCCGTTCCAGCCCTTTTGTTCCCCTCCCCCTCCAGCGGGCCCCCGCAGCGCGGCCCCAGCAGCTGATTGGTAGGGTTTAGTT
>Ga0307509_10003125_pt1 | contig 25704 bp, 29 predicted proteins | sample 10_EM_MG_FD_202245 | JGI IMG/M metagenome (GOLD analysis project Ga0307509, IMG submission 202245) | Populus trichocarpa ectomycorrhiza microbial communities from riparian zone in the Pacific Northwest, United States - 10_EM | ecosystem: Host-associated > Plants > Roots > Unclassified | place... | reverse complement strand
CTAGTAAGGGGCCGATGTTTGAAGGTTGATGGTGCTCCAAATTCGGACAACCAAATAAGGGGTTATTGGATTATATAGAGACATGTTTTAGGTACTATCCAAGCAAGCAAGCAATCTTTTCAAAATCTACCATTTTTCTCTTACTCGTCGATATTCACATTAGGGTTTTACTACAATTTTATTATATAATTTTTTAATAATCATAATATGTAAACTGGACTAACTTTAAAAAGAATATTTATGCTGTAATAAGATGGTTATACTCTTCTGCCTATTGAGTTAAATAGAAGGTAAATTAAAAGCCTAAAAATAGTAGAATATTATCACAAAATATAAGTGAAACAATTAATATAATAAGTTATATATCTTAATTTTTCTTACTATTGAACATGTAGATATAATTCATTTATGATTCTTTTAAACAGTATTGAGAAAATATCTGATAGTAATTTTCTCGTTTGTTATCTGCTATTTCAGATTTAGATATTATTAAGAAGGTGTTTTTTTTTAATTGTCACATGAACAAGCAGGGCCTAAGGTGGAAACAACTGGATGGGATCCAGACTTGAATAATTAGGGCATCGGGATTTAAGGATGATTTACCCTGAATTGTAACTTATCTGATAATCTAGACATACCCCGTGACTGTTTTACGCACATTTTGGTTGTCACTTTTTCCGGATCTTTAATTTGCGCCCGAGTACAGCACGTATCGTGGAATAGCTACTGTTCCACGGACAGAGGGTTGTGGTTAAGTCTGTCGAAGCCTTCCTTATTGGCTCCTGACTCATCTCGGCCACTCAGAAAACAGTATTTGCTCCAGCCACAGCGCCACAAGTTGGACAGACTTTTTTCCACACCCGGGTGCGATATTACACGGTATGATACAAATTAAATTGTTATAAAGCCTCCACTAACAATCACAGGTAATCCACCAGCAAACAAATACACCACCAAATCCCTCCCGGGGGCAAACCTCCCCTTACAATGCCATCAAAATACAAACCGACCCGCGACCGCAAACAACGGCATAGGCCAAAGCCTCACCGCAATGCCGACAACAGCACCAGCGGAGCTGCACCACCACCGGCTGCGGCGCCGTCGGACTCTAATGTAGAAATAATAATCCCCTTGGCAAAAGGGCAGAAAGCCGGCGAGCGCAAGGCGGACTTGCTCGCCGAGGCAAGAGCCGGAAACCCCGGCATGTCCGGGAAGAAATTGAAGAGGTTTAATAAGTATATTGTACTTATGCCCCCATTCCTGCGACTCTGTCTATTGCGGGCGTGATATTAATTGGAGGTTACAGGAGAATAAACTTAAGAAAGAGGAAAAAGCCGAGATAATGGCAAAGTTAGCTGCGGGTGCGTCTTCGATGGATACGGGGCTATTAATGAGTACGAGGGAGCTTGGAAGAGGACGAGAGACTAGGAAGGAGAGGGTTCGAAGGGCAGTGAGGGAAGTTAAGGCTGGGGTTGCAGGAAAGGAGAGTTTGGAGGTGGTGTTTGAGGAGAGGGTTGTTAGGGATCCTACGGAACTTGAGGTGGCTATACCGCCGACGGTGAAACCGGAGGAGGCTGTGAAAGTGGAGATGGACGTTAGGGCCGAAAAGGGAGCTACGGAGAAACTGCCTGTGGCCCCGGCGATTGCTGTTGGCTCTGGACTCAAGAGGCCATTAGAAACGGACGAGAATGGCTTTCCGATTATCAAGAGGGTTAAGAAATCTGTTCAGGCACGACAGGAACGGTTGATAGAGATGATTAGGGTTATGGAGGGGGAGATTGGCGGAAGTGGGTCTGAGGATGAGGGCGACTCGGATGGGAGTGATGAGAGTGTGGAGGGTGATGATGAAGATGATAACGAGGGAGAATGGGGGGGCATCGCCGATGATATTGACGCTACATCCAATTATGGTGATTCGGCGGAGGAGGAGGCCAGGTCCAATGGGTCTGGGGAAGAGGACGAGGGACATGAAGACGAAGTAGAGAGCTCGGGTAGCGAGGGTTATGGCTCAGAGGAAGGCAGTGAAATGGAAGAAGACGGTGGGGACGAAGGCGATAAACCAGTCAGCCATCTCCGACGAGGCCAATCCGAGAGAGCAAATGCCTTCAAAGCCTGGGCTCTCGCTCAACGAAAGCAAGTCCTCAACGGCGGTGAACCCGAGTACTCAATGCCAAATCTTCTAGAACTAAAACCCAAGGTTGTCGCAATACCAAAAATGGCCCCCGCTCCCTTACCATCTCCGCCCGGGGGTGCCAAAAAGGTACACCTATAATAATTTGAAGTCGTCTCCGTAGGCATTGAGCTAACATAAACCCAGGCGTCCTTTGTAACCGTCCAGCGCCCTATAGAGATACAGACTACCCGTCTTGCCCTCCCTGTAGTAGCTGAAGAACAGCGCATAATGGAAGCAATTAGTGCGAACGACTGTGTAGTCATATGCGGTGAAACCGGTAGTGGAAAAACTACTCAAGTCCCGCAATTCCTCTACGAAGCCGGCTACGGGTCGCCAGGCACACCTACGCCTGGCTTAGTAGGCGTGACACAGCCGCGTCGGGTTGCGGCCGTGAGCATGGCGAGCAGAGTAGGCGAGGAGCTGGGCCCTGGAGGGAAGGAGAAGGTCTCGTACCAGATCCGGTTCGAGGGAACTGCGGGGTCAAATACTGCAATCAAGTACATGACTGACGGAGTCTTGCTCCGGGAGCTTTCCGAGGACTTTTTACTAAGGAAGTATTCTGCCGTTGTTATTGACGAGGCGCACGAGAGGAGCATCAATACGGATATCTTGATTGGGGTTATGAGCCGCGTGCTTAAGCTTAGGAAGGAGTTGGCGGAGAAAGATGAGACGAAGGTGTGTTTTTTTTTGGGCTTGCGGCGGGCCTGGATGAGTTGTGACTGACGGTTACTTTAGCCCTTGAAGTTAATTATTATGTCTGCCACTCTGCGAGTGTCGGATTTTACGGAGAATCAACGACTTTTCCCTGTGCCACCGCCATTACTTAAGGTGGAGGCTAGGCAGCATCCGGTTTCTATTCACTTCTCTAGACGCACAGTGAGTGAGTACCCAGAAGAGATTTACAATAAGGTTTGCAAGATCCATCGGCGCCTTCCTCCTGGTGGTAAGTACTTTTCTTGTCTAGGGCGAAGAGCGAGCTGATATGTGGTCGTAGGAATTCTTGTCTTCTTAACCGGCCAGAATGAGATCATTCATTTGCTTAAGCGGCTGCGGGGGACATTTCCATTCAAGGATGAGAAGGGGGGATCAAATTCTGCTTCCACCCCACTATCGGCCCAGATATCTGCTAGTGAGGCGGCTGTTGAAACTGAAGATATGGAATTCGGCGATATCTCCAAGCTCGACTCATACGATAGTGAAGAAGAAGGCTCTAATCTGGGTAACGATGATGACCTTGGAGAGGAGATGTCTGCCGAAGACGTCGAATCACCGCTTCACGTTCTTCCACTGTACTCACTTCTCCCGACTAAAGAGCAATCAAGAGTATTCAAGGAGGCGCCGGAGGGGTCAAGAATTTGCGTTTTGGCGACTAATGTTGCGGAAACTTCCCTAACAATCCCCGGCATTCGATACGTGGTTGACTGCGGACGCTCGAAGGAGCGCAACTACGACAAGACTACCGGAGTCCAGAGTTTCGACATCGGTTGGGTCAGTAAGGCGAGTGCTGCGCAGAGAGCTGGCCGTTCTGGGAGAACGGGCCCGGGTCACTGCTACAGACTTTACTCCTCCGCGGTCTACGAACGGGATTTCCCCGAGTTTGCCGAGCCGGAGATCCTGCGGATGCCAATCGAAGGTTCGTTCGAGTGATAGGTTGTGATTCTAGGGTTTTGCTAACAGGTTCAAGGAATTGTCTTACAAATGAAGAGCATGAGTATCGACACCATTGTGAATTTCCCATTCCCCACTGCGCCGGACCGGCCGAGTTTACAAAAATCCGAAAGGGTCAGTCTTTCTATTTTTATTGACACGTGTTGACTTGATATTGGGACTAACCCGTCAACAGCTTCTGCAATACCTCGGGGCGCTTGATCCGAGAGGAACCCTAACAGAGCTAGGAAGAATCATGAATTTTTTCCCATTGCCACCACGCCTCTCGAAGATCCTCGCCATCGGCCATCAACATGGGTGTTTACCATACATCGTTGCGATCGTGGCGGCCTTATCTGTTGGAGACGTTTTCATTCTAGAGCACCAGCTAGACATCAATGGAGAGGCAGACGACGGGGGTGCACTGGGAAATACTGAAACAGCGCTCGAGGACACACAACGAGCTAAGCGGCGGAAGGAATACTCCCGTGCTCACCGGGCCTTCTCAAGTCTAGACCCTACCAGCGATGTTCTGAAACTCTTATCTGCAGTCTGTGCGTTCATGTACGAGAAGAGCCCTGTAGACTTCTGCGAGCGCAACTTCCTTCGGCTAAAGGCCATACGAGAAACCCACAAATTCCGCCAGCAAATCTCTAAGATTGTCAAAACGAATTACCCAGACCTGCTCGAGTCCTTCAGCCCAAAAATACCCCCACCATCCACGGTGCAAGTCAAAGCCCTAAAACAAATCGTGGCGGCCGGCTTCATAGACCAAGTCGCCATCCGCGCAGACCTCCTCCCAAACTCACCATACAAACTTAGCAAGAACAGGGCGAAAAAAGTGACGGAAGTACCCTACATGACGCTCTTCGCATCCTCCACGTTCCAGCGATCTGCGGGCGGCGAGGCGCCGCCGGACCCAGCGGTGTACGTCCACCCGAGTTCAATTTTGGCATCGCAGTCCTCATACCCGGAGTACCTGGTGTATAACGAGCTGAAGAAGTCCGCTTCGTCAACTGGTAAAGTTTGGATGAAGCCGTTGACGCCCGTCGCGGGGACGCACTTGGCGACGCTGGCAAAGGGGACGCCATTGATTACTTATTCCAAGCCGCTGGGATCTGTTCCTCCGAGGGTGCTCGAGGGATCGATGGGGAGGAGGAGGGAGTGCTGGGTTATTCCGAGGATTGGTGGGGCGATTGGCAGGAGTGAGGTTGGTTGGGAATTGCCCGCGAGGAAGGTTGTGCAGAGAAAGGAGGAGGGGAATTGGGTTGTTGAGTAGATACAACGGTTCCGTTCCGTTCCCCCATACAAATGACCGTTTCCCTTCTGTTTGGAAACGGGGAGAAGGCCATTTCCACAGCAGGAACAGTCGCAGGACGGAGCGGTCCTTCGTTTGCCAATCGGACCTAGGATGCTCTCTTGCTGGCCTTTGGGTAGGAGCAGGTGTGCTTGCTTGTATGATAGTGTGACAACAGTTCTAGAATTGTATAAAAAGTTCTGGTTCATTTGTGGCTGGGAGTTGTGGTCTGGCGTGGTAGCTTGCTTGCTTGGGACGGAACTGGGCATGTTTGAATTTACACTGCTATTGTACTAATACAAGCGTTTTATGAGCAAGAGTGATTCTCTCTACCGTGCGGTATTCGAGCTGTAGACCTCAAAAACCGGGGTCTCTCAGTCAGTCCCATGCCTGACGTAACAACCGTGGCTTGCAAAGCTTTTGGGAAGAGCTTCAACTTAACTTACTAATCTCCCCACCCGATTGGCTCCCCTCGACTCCCGAGGTCTCCAGCCACACGGCAGAACTCCCAACACCCGAAACCTCTAAATCACGAGCCAAACCGCTTTCCGCCTCAACCTCAACTTCCACCCACCACCTCCTCGCACCATGACGAGCCAGAAAACTATGGCATCGCTTTTCAGATTATCACTGCGTACCGCTACCGCCACGACCATCATGCCTAGGTTAAGTCGGCCGGTTACGACCACCACCTCCGCTGCTGTTAAGTGCATGGGAATGAAGAATTTGGGGATTTCAAGGCAGGCCGGAATGGCGAAGAAGGGGTTTCAAACAAGTGCTTCGAGGAAGATTTTGCCGGCTGGGCCTCGTGAGTTTTTCTTCTTCCTCCTATAACGTAATGTTGTGGGTGAGTGGATGGGTGCTGATGGGGTGGATTGGTCGTTGGTTTTAGAGGTTATTCAGGGAACTAGTATTACTTCGCTACCCTCGTCTTTGACTTCTGTGCTGGTACTAATAATAAGCAGTAAACGACGCCGCCGAAGTCCCTGATCCTAACGCCGCGCACGGCTCCTACCACTGGTCTTTTGAGCGGGTAGTCCCCCCCCCTCCAACCTCCAACCTCCAACCTCCGCCTCTCCCTCTCCACGCCTGCTAACATCTTCCAAAGCTCATCTCTGTAGCCCTCATCCCCTTGACTGTCGCCCCCTTCGCTGCCGGTTCGATAAACCCAGTAATGGACGCCATCCTCGGCGCTACGATCGTAATCCACTCCCATATCGGCTTTGAATCCATGGTTATCGACTACATCCCCCAGCGCAAGTACCCCACCCTCAAGAAAGGTACTATGTGGGCGCTCAAAGGCGCGACGCTGTTGGTGCTTGTGGGGCTGTACGAGTTTGAGACTAATGATGTGGGGATTACTGAGGGTTTGTGTTCAATCCGTCTTGCTTCCATTTGTATCGGTTTGGTTTGGGTGAGTTTGGCTGACGCTGGGTACGGGGACGGGTGTAGCGGTCAAGAGGGTTTGGAGGGCGTAGTTTGCTGCTGGGTGAGGATGGGATTTGGTATACATTGAACGTCCGCTGGGGCCTTTGGTTTCTAGTATGAATTCCTTAAAAGGTTGATAGTGGTCATTTTCGTTTTGCAGATTCCCTGTTTATAAGGAAACGGTAAAGCCATTGATTTCGCGGATCCTCTTTTGCTTCTACTTCCTCTCCTCCCGGGCATTTATTTATCTTTGGCTTTCATGGTGTAAAAGGAGGAACTTGGATGGAGCAGGTCTGTCGATTGAAGCGGATATATAAAGAGAGAGAAGAGCTGAACAACTTTTTTATATGGTCCCCGCCTAACCGTTCCAGACGCCAAATCTAAGTATCATGCCGAGTTTGCACTCACAACCTATGTAACGCTACAAATATTGAGACTAAGGATCACAATCCCATCACTCGACACCCGTTTCGAAACAGCCCATGACCATTCTATCATATCATGATCAATGCCATACGATCGATCAAGAAGCGATCCTCGCGCCCCCCAGCCCCCTTCTAATCTCATCCAACTGCTCTATTCCAGACCCATACTTCCCCCGCCGAACCCGACCTTTCTTCCCAACAGAGTACCCCTCCAGGAATTCATCCAGGACCGAATCCAGATCCCGTCTAGTCTCTGGGAGCCCGACGCTAGAATTGGGCATCAAGTCGGCTTCCTCTTCTTCCTCCTCTGCGTATTCTTCTTCAATCTATCCACCATTTTTATCAGTCACACATCCCAGTGCATTTATTACGGGGGAGAGGTGAGGAATACTTTATCGAACCGATCATCCAAAAGTGTTAACCCTTCTGTTCTAAATAGCGCGGAACTGCTCATAGAGTAGCCAGAACTCTCGGTACCGGCTTTCTTCTTTCTCCGACGACTACGGCTCGACACGCTCATTGTTCCACCGAGAGAGGTGGTTGATCCAAAGCTCATGGTGTCTACGAGGGAGTCGTTGTCGAACGTGACCTTCCTCCCTCGCTTTTTTTGGTCGTCTTTGAAGGTTTTGAAAGCGCGGTGCCAGTCTTCCTCTTCATGGCCTTCCTTTTCTTCTTGTCTTGTGGGTGGTGAGTGGTTGGATGGTTTTTCGGTAACATCACTTTCCCACCCATCTTCCTCCCCTTCTTCTTCGAATTCTCTCAGGGACACCTCACCGCCCTTGGATAGCTCCCCGAATACATCCTCGTCGTCGTCGACGTATGCCTCGTCCTCTAGGGCCTCCAAAACTTCGCGCAAGCGTGGGTCCATGTCCGGTTGAAACCCGCTGAGTGCGTCGGGTACGTCTTGCATATCCTGATAGGTCCTTTTAACCTCAACTTCCGAGGGGAGGACCTCCTGGGGAAGACGGAGTGCATCTTCTAGCTTCACCTTGTTCTTTTTCTTTTTCTGTCCTTGGGAGGACTTCTCCTGTGGGTCTACGAAGTACACTTGTTCGTCGTTAATGTCCCGCATGTGCTGCATGTAGTCGTATTCCGTGTCATCGTAGTACACCCCATGCATCGCGGCTTCGCCCTCATTTTTGCGAAGGCTGGTGGGCGGGAGGGAGAGTTCTTGGGCTAGGTCTGTGGTTGTCTTGATTTTTGATGGCGAGCTGGCGGAGGGGGTGGATCTAGAGGCATTGAGTGCTGTGACTTGCGTGAAGACTAGATCGCTGGCTTGATCGTCGTGAATTAAGGGATCTGTTTGTGCACGGTAGCGGAGTTGGTAGTTTGTTGCGGTTTTTTTGTCGCTGGTATGGTTAGTCGAGATGTGAGGTGGGGGTATGGGGGAGGGGTAATTCTGGCGGGACTTACATCCACTTTTTTGTCGGCATTTTGGGGGTTTGGAGGTGTAGTGTGAGCGTTATCGATAGGAAGGGTTTGTAATTGCTATCCTCCTAGCCGGGAATACTGTGCTATGGAAATAAGCTGAAGCTGGAATGCGTGATTATTGATCCTCTTCTGTGTGTGTCGGTGGTCTCGGAGGAGAGGTCGCTGACAAAAGCTAAGTTGGGTTGCACCGGTACTTGTCTTGGAGTAAGGGACGGCGATTATTACAGATGAGTGAACTCCATCCCTCACGCTATTTTTACTCTGCTGCAACCGACACCTACGAAACCCCACCACACCGTACCAGTACTCACTTGTTGAAATTACCCCTCCACCCAAACGCAAACCAACCAACCGATCAATCAGCCAAAGCTCTACACAAAAACCAACCAAACACAATGGTTCTTGCAGAAAGTAAGAACAAAGTTGGCCTTGGCCGCGCGCTCATGAACTCTAGGAGCGGAAGCGCACATAAGACAAACAACAAGCATCGAGGGAATGGGGCTGGGAGAGGTGGGAGGGGGGCAAGTTCGGGGCAGTCTGAGATGGTGAGAATGATAGTGTGAAAACGGTGGTTATATGGAGACAGCAGCTAATGGGTTCCACAGCTGTATACCACAGAGAAGCATGAGGCGGATTGGTATAAGATGCGGAGTATTACGCAGCAGAATGATCTTGATGGTCTGTTTTATTCCAATCTCATTTCCTACCACAGTGGGAAGACGGAGGGAAGGGGGAAAGAAGCGAAGGGAAGATAGTAAGAAGAATGAATGCTGATTCATGTGCTAGAGTTCTTGAATACCGCCGAATTGGCGGATACGGATTTTGCGGCCGGTATGTCACCGCTAATCTTTTTGAAGCTTTGACGTTACGATGCTAAATATATGACAGAAAAAATGAGCAACATGAAGATCATCCACAAAGACCAAGTAAACTCATACCTGCTAACGGCCGACGAAGAGAAGGCCGCAAAAACCAAGCACCGACAAAACAGGCAGCAACTAACTGTTCCCCGCCGGCCACATTGGGACTCGACAACTACACCCGTAGAATTGGAACGCCGCGAGAAGGACTCCTTCCTACACTGGCGTCGGGGCCTTGCAGAGCTACAGGAGACAAAAGACCTACTCATGACACCCTTCGAGAGAAATCTTGAGGTTTGGAGACAGCTGTGGCGAGTTATCGAGAGGAGTGACCTTGTCGTTCAGATCGTCGATGCCAGGAACCCGCTCATGTTCCGTAGTGAGGATTTAGAGAGGTATGTCAAGGAGGTTGACGAGAGGAAGAATAATCTGCTTCTTGTGAATAAGGCGGATATGATGATAGCTGAGCAGAGGAGTGTGTGGGCGGATTACTTTGAGAAGGAGGGGATCAGTTATCGGTTCTTTTCGGCGGCGTTGGCGAAGCAGGGTAACGAGGAGTATTATAGCGAGGACGAGGAAGAGAAGCCTATCGAACAGGTGGCGGAAGAGGAAAAGGAGGAACCAAGGATTAGAATTCTTACTGTCAATGAGCTCGAGGGGGTATTTTTGGAATATGCGCCTATTGTTGAGGGTATGTTTGTTCCCACTCTAGAACTATACATCGTTCTAATCCTCCCACAGACAAAGACCTGGAAACCCCTCGAAAGACCCAAATCGGTCTCGTCGGATATCCGAACGTTGGGAAGTCTTCTACTATCAATGCCCTTATCGGTGCAAAGAAGGTGTCCGTCTCCTCGACTCCCGGAAAAACAAAACACTTCCAAACCCTCCACCTTAGCGAAAAGATAGTCCTCTGCGATTGCCCCGGTCTCGTATTCCCAAACTTTGCCACCACGAAAGCAGAGCTCGTATGCAACGGTGTCCTACCAATCGACCAACTCCGCGAATTTAGCGGTCCTGCAACACTCGTAGCACAACGGATTCCCCAGCACTTTCTCGAATCCGTCTACGGTATCAAGATACACACCCGCCCGTTTGAAGAAGGTGGCACCGGTATCCCAACCGGGGAGGAACTCCTAATGGCATACGCCAGAGCCAGAAGCTTCTACAAAACCGGAGCCGGAAACCCCGACGAGTCCCGGGCCGCAAGATACGTTCTGAAAGACTACGTGAACGGCAAACTCCTCTTCTGCCACCCACCTCCCGTAGACCCTCCCATCGATCCATTCAATTTCAACAAAGACCTCTATGACGAAACGCATCTTCCGCAGAATAGAAGAACCGCGGCTTCCTTGGGTCAAGAGCACGATGACGACTTCGCACCTGAGGGCCTGCCAGTTGTCGAGATGGGCGAGAAGTCGCATGATCTTGACAGGAAATTCTTTGCCGATGGGCAGGGAAGTCTGGGTCATATGAAGACACCGTTTCACCTGGGTGCTGGGGCTGCTGGGGCTCTACCCGGTGGAAAACATCTGAGTGGCAGGAAGGCGAGGACTATGATCGCTTTGGATAATAACCTCAGCCCGGAGGAGGTGAGGAAGGCAATGGGTGGGAAGAAACATTTCAAAGGGAGAAAAAATATAAAGTGAGCGGTCGTGATAGGGGGTGATGATGAGTGTTTTCTCTCCTTTTTCTTTGCTCTCCTTTTTCTCTTTTCCCTTTTTTTTGTAAATATAGTATCCAGCAGTTAGACTACCGGTACGTTTGTTACAGAATTGGGTCCTTTGGGGGTTATTCGATATCAAATCTATCCCACGATCAATTATTGTTACTATATAATTCCTAATTTCCGGATTGAGCATCGAATGAATTTTTATGGCCTGAATATCGAACGGGAAGGCTCGTAAATTTACGCCCTGTCCTGTTTAAGACCAATTAATGTGGTTGGCCAGTTTCCAGAGTCATCTCGCTTCTTCCACTTTTGGCTCTTGGGTCCAGCGTTCCATCCACTACGAGGGCAAAACTCAGCAACAACCGCGGCGCCTCGGTTCAACCCCAGGAACCAACCCCTGCTGCGAGTGAACTAAGCTCCACCTTAAAACCCCGGACTCCTCTCCATTCTTCTTTTTTTGTTTTTAAGAAAAAACAAAAAACAAAGAGTACTCTCCCGCTGTCCCCGATAACCCCATCCCCTTCTCTAAGTTACTTCTTATCGAATCAAAAAAAAACCGTCATCAATCGAACTCATAAGAAATCACTACCAAAATGACAAGCTACCAAATCCCCCCCCTCGTAGCCTCCAAGGTCTCACCATCCGCCCATACCCTCCTTCAGAAAGTCCACCGCTTCGTTGAGACAGAATGCGTCCCAGCAGACGCTATATTTGACGCCCAGCAACCCACCGACCCAGAAAAACGCTTTCTAAACACCTACCCAGCCATAATCGACACCCTAAAGGCGCGGGCCAGGGCACAGGGGCTCTGGAATCTCTTCCTTTCGCAAAAGCACTATCCAGAGGGCGTTCCTCTTACAAACCTAGAATATGGCCTGATGGCCGAAATCATGGGACGAAGCCTCATAGCCTCGGAAGCGATGAACTGCTCAGCACCAGACACAGGCAACATGGAAGTCCTAGCCAAGTACGGCTCTCCAGCACAAAAGGCTCAATGGCTCACACCGCTCCTAAAAGGCGAAATCCGCAGCGCCTTCGTGATGACAGAACGCTACCGCGCCTCGGCCGATGCAAAAAACATCAACTTGGAGATTACAAGACAGGGCAGCGAATACATTCTGAACGGGACAAAATGGTGGAGCAGCGGCGCCGGTGATCCGCGGTGCAAACTCTACCTAGTAATGGGGAAGTCCGACACCTCAAACACAAACCCGTACAAGCAGCAATCCGTCGTCATAGTCCCGGCCGGCACCCCGGGCGTGCAGATCCGCCGCGCGCTCTCGGTGTACGGGTACGACGACGCCCCACATGGACACTGTGAGATCGCCTTCAACAACGTGCGCGTGCCGCTAGAGAATATGGTCCTCGGCCCCGGTCGCGGCTTCGAGATCATTCAGGGTCGATTAGGGCCGGGGAGGATACATCACTGCATGAGGTCCATCGGGCTGGCGGAGCGTGCGCTAGAATACATGATCGCCCGCGTCAACGACCCGGACCGGAAAACCTTTGGCAAACTCCTCTCTGAGCATGGCTCCATCCTGGAGTGGATCGCCAAGTCCCGCATTGAGATCGACGCTGGCAGATTGCTGGTGCTCAACGCCGCCGACAAGATCGACAATTCGGATGCGAAAGGCGCCTTGAGTCTCATCGCTCAGGCGAAGGTCTACGTGCCGAGTATGAGCCTCACCGTCATCGATCGCGCGGTGCAGGCACATGGTGCTGCCGGTGTCAGTCAGGACTTTCCGCTCGCGAGGATGTGGGCGCATCAGAGAACTTTGAGGATCGCGGATGGGCCGGATGAGGTGCACTTGAATCAGCTTGGGAGGACGGAGAATAAGAGGAGTAAGGAGATGTAGGTTTCCCCCTCCGTATCCCCTTCAACATTCCGCACCCCTAACCAATGTGCACAGTGAGGACAAGATTGCCATGCAGACCAAAAAGACACAGGAGCTCATGCAGGAATTTGGGATTCAGGTTAAGGCGAATTTGTAGTAGTAACATTGCTTTTTTTATATATAGGGTTTTCTTATTTTGTATATTTACTTGCGGCGGTTGGGAAATGATATCTTGGACATGAATTGCTCGGGATAGCACGTGGGCCCTCCCGGAATTTCTCATTACGCCTTATATTTATCCAAACAAGAGATGAGATAAATACCTCACTTCTGAATACCTTTCGACCGAACAAATCCCCGTCATTCATGATCAATCGTGACAGGACAATACCAGTCTGTAATCACCACCAACACACGCCATCACTCGATGAAATAACCTCAATCAGAGAACTATTACGTTAACTCACAATCTACAAGCCCAAAATATAGAACTAGAAAATAGCCATGCCCACCTTACCCATACCCCTAAAAATCAAACCTACACGCCTGCGATCCTAGCTAGCAAATCCCGCTTAACCTTCCCCGGGCCTGCCGTGAATGAACTCTGATCTTCCTCATCAGGAAAGAAAAACGCACCGACACTGCTGCAACATTAGAGCCCGTCCATCCATCATCCCCTACGCAGAACGATATGATACGGCGCCAAGAAGGAAAGGGGCGCAAACCTAATAATGACATACCCAGCACATAACAACCCCCCCTCCAGGTAATTACTCCTCCCATCTAATACAAGAAAGTTCACGATGAAGGCCGAGGCGAACAGCGTCACCGTCTCAAAAAGGTTAAAGTACAACGACATGGGCTTATCCAGAATCCAGCCGATAACCACTACGATGGGGGTGATAAACAGGGCAATCTGGATCGATGACCCCACGGCCACGCCGATTGCAAGGTCCATTTTATTCCTCGCGGCGACGGTCACGGCGGTAACGTGCTCTGCTGCGTTTCCAACTATGGGGAGGATGATCAGTCCGATGAAGGCTTCGCTGATGGGCGTGTTAGAGACCAGGTGGTCTATGCTGCTAACGAGGAATTCGGCGCATAGGGCGACGAGGAAGGTGGAGATTACGAGGAGAATGACGGCGGAAGTGCGGGATATTTGGGGCTTGGGCGGGGCGGTTTCCGGGGTTGCTGGTGTGTTGGTATTGGTGGTTTGGCTGGCGGATTGCTGGGTGTAGATATCTGTGGGGAACGAGTGACGGTGACGGATGATGCAGGGTGCTGATCTGTCGGATTGGGAACGAGTGAAGATAGGACGCTCGCCAGGAGCTGGTGCACGGAATACGGGTGGGCGGAGGGAGATTGAGCGGGGCACTTGGAGCCGTGAGGGCGCAGGATTTGCAAGGGTGCCAGATACGGCTTGAGCAGCTGCTACTGATGAAGTGTTCCCGCCCTTCTTCTTTCCAAGCTTCGCCCTACCCAACTGCTTATCGGATGATTCGCCCCCCTCCTTTCTAATCTTCGCATGCCTTCTCCTTCCGAGCCCAGCTCTAACTCTTCTGGCAACCCGAGAGGTAGACCTTGAGCTATGTGTTGAATTTGTCGAACCCGCCAGAGAGCTAGATGATGTAGCTCCCGAATTCGTCCTCCCAAGGATTCCCGGGTGTGACTCTTCGTCAATTACATGCTGCGGGGTTGCCTGGTACATATATGCATGCGATTTTAGTTGAAAGAGCAGATATAGGACGTAGACCAGCAGGAGGATGACCGATGTCCCTCTACTGACTTTTATCACAGCACTGTCTGCTCTCTCGGCGCTGCTGAACGAAGCATGAAAGGCAGTCTACGATCCAGTCGTAAGAACCCTACATGTGATGGAAATTGAAAGGAACCTACTGGTAAGAGTAAACTCAGCACAGCAAGACACAGCAAGCACGCCGACATCTGGGTAACCGTGCTGTTATAAACCTGTTCCCGATATTCCAACCCCCCAATAAGAAAACACATCCCAAGAATCAACAGCAAATTCGCCAATATCGATCCAATAAGTGAAGCCTGGACGATCCTAATCTCATTTTTGACAAGGGCAATTCTACCATAATTAGCACCACTGCCACCACAAATCTTCCCCTGAGTGACCGTATATGAACCGACTCACATACTGCCACACCTGTTAGCAGTCACCCAACAACCACCCAGACCGCTTCCACCATCCAAAATAAAACGATACCCACAAGATAATCAACTCAACCGCATTCCCAAAACTAACATTCAACAGAGCCCCCAGTGTATCACCCAGGCAGTGAGCCACACTCTCCGTCGCATAGCCCAATAGCCCCGCCAGTGGAACAATCGCAATAGCATTCATAACAAACACAATCGTAGGGTTTATTTTGGCAAAATTGCACGCAATCCCCACGGGTACAAACACCAACAAAGCATTGACCCAGGAACTGAACAAGATCCTGTTGAAAGTATGAGCGAATCTCTTTAGGATGGGGGCTTCCTTTGGCTCCGTTGGGGAAGCTAAGGCGGGTTTATCTGGCGGGGCAGCTTCTCGAGCATCCGGTATTGACGCAGGGGAAACACCATTATTTACTAGGTGTGGGTTGGCCGTGGTGGCAGTAGTAGTAGCCATGGTCGCTGGATCTTTAGGTCTGCCGGCTCGCGCCCAGGAGTGAATGGCGTCCTTGAAGGTGGTCATTCAAGGTTCGCTCGCGGCAAGACATATATATATAGTTCAGAACAACCTTGATATAAATACTCGAGTAGGTGATTGAAGTAAAGGAAAGGGTTGAATCAAGGGGAGGAAGAAAACCTGCCCATGTGCACTATTGTAACACTCCGGAATGTGTTTTCGTATGTGCCCCGATGCAATCAATTCCCAGCCCAAGGGTCACCTTCAGTCCTCCGTTCCCATACTCAGCAAATCCGTGAGAGAGACCCCTTGAGGAAATATCAATATTGAAGCACTCCGCTCCCCCCTCCCCCTCCAGACTCCTCCATTACTGTGGCTATGACATGTGGCAAGTTCAATTCCTTGCTCCTTTTTTACTCTTAATATCGTAGGGGCCCTCGCCGATATCACTCAGGGTTTATTCGGGTTTATCAGGATTCATTCAGCAGTTCGCTGGCCTGACGTCACTCTCTCAGGGGAGCTGATGAGGTTGAATGCCATCGAGTCTCGGGAGCCGGCCAGCGACCCTAACTAAGACCCGACATTTGATTGACTGCCAAGAAGGTGAGGGAGGTGAGGGAGGTGCCCTTACTCGATTGGTGATCTGTCATTTATGCAGGAACGTTGGTGGAGCTCATCCTACGAGCACTTCGGGAGAGGATCATGGAATCAACGGCAATTTCAAAGCTCCGCTCCCCCACGTGAAGGCTTTCAGAGAAGAGAAGAGAAAGAATGAGCTTGAATGCCAAAGTTATTGCCGTCAAGGATATTACTAGGCGCGGAACCACTTCATACCCAAACGCAGCCAATTCCTACCCTACACTCCCAAAGGAACCTCATTTGACCTCCAATTGCAAGCATTTCCAGATGATAATAGCCCAACAAATGTCGCATCAATACCGACCGAATCCACCGACAAAATCAATATATACCGGCACCAACGCCAACGTCGCAAACTTCCCAAGGCAATTACCGCTTTGACGCCACCAATGTCGCGGGCGGTGTCGCCGGGGAAGGGACACACAAACCAAAACAAACAACCACCCTATCGGGAGAGCTTTACGGCTTCCTACCAGGCTTGGGTAACGTCTCTCTGGATCCGGAAAGCTCCCGAAGCACTAGTCTAAGGCTGCATCCCAGCGAGGCGACGCTGGAAGAGTCGATGTTCAAGTGGTCCAGCATGTCTGACACATGACACAGTATCGGTGGCGGGAGCGGTAGTAAATACGGGGCTAGAATATCTTCTTTAGATCTCGAGATGTGGCCTACCCCATTCTATGCATACAAGACCGAAAGAAAATGCTATCTATCAGCAGCAAACGAAAGCAATAAATATTCTTTCAAAACCTAGAAATAGCCAATCCACAATTGCGCATAAAGCACCATGCTATATGCCATACTTGCATTGTCTGATGGTGAATCCCGTTAGCACCATAAAACCACCAATACCCAACGCCCCAAACCCTGCAAGCCCACAATCTCTCCCCTTATCTCCCGTCTAAGCCCATGCTTGTTTACCGCACTCCTCTCCATAGAAACCGGTTACCAACCCCACCTGCCACCGCCTTCTCTTCTTCCACTGTTTACGCCAAGCCACTAGAATCCGTAACCCCAGCAACCAGCGCACAAACAAACCCAGGAGTACAAATTCCCCTTCCATCCCCCGCAAAACTTTCCTCCCATCCACTACCACTACCACCACCACTGCCTTGCTTCACATCCACAAGACTACACTCCACCCTCAATCTTAAGCAGCATAAAGGAAGAAGAAAAACAAGAGAACCACATAAAATGTCAGCTCAACCCCTCACAGACCTCAGCCTGAACCAATCCCTCGATCCGAGCACGAACGAGTCCCCCAGTCCCATTGTCCAGCAACTCCACCAGGCTGCTCCGAACGCAAGCCTCGAAATGCAGCGCCAGTTGCTTGCGCAGAAGCTCGCAGAGAAGTAAATACCCTCCGCCCGCCCGCCCGCCCCTTGCTTTTCCGCTGGAGGATACTGATTGTTCGAAAACAGAACCACTGGATCCTTCACATCCCCAACAGACGCCATGATGACCCCGTGCACTAAGAAGTTGGCGGCGCATAAGCAGAAGGCTTATGGGAAGTATGTCCCCCATTTCCATGATTTGCCAGAAAAGTTGGAATGTCAGTTAACGGAGTGCCAGGTCCCAACCAAGACTCCTCTCAAAAGCCTTCTCGGGAATTGCCAAGGAGGGGAAAGAGAATAAGACTTCCTCCACCTTTACCTCTGCCTCCTCTTCTTCCTCCTCCTCCTCCTCCTCCTCCTCAGGGCTTGGGAGGAATCCCTTTGGCGCGGATTCGTAGTGTCTTCACTTCGTTCGTTTGTTCGTCAGCCAGCCAGCCGGTCAACTAGCTATCATAGCTAAAATAATCCGTTTCGTTTCGTTTCATGGCTGGAGTCTGCCACGTTACAACTTCTTTTTGTTTAAAAAAAACCCCTACCCTACCCTTACTCACTTCACCGCTTACACCCCATCTGGAAAACTCGCCAAACAAACTGTTGGTCCTTTCCTCCTTCATTGAGCACGGGGTTTTCTTATCCTTATTCTTCTACTTACTTTCTTTGTTCTTATAGAACGTTCACGAGGTTTCTCTTTCCTTCATGATTTTCAGGGTTTACTCTTTTATTTTATTTTTCCACTGGCTCGGTGCAGAAGAGTGGATGGTATGGAAATGGAACTGGAAACAGAAAGGGGGGAGAGTTATCAATGATGGTGTATCCTTTTCTCGTACAGGCTATTGGGTTAATTATGATCTTTTGTGTGTATCTCTATAGTATGATGCCGGTATCCTATCATTGTTTCCCTTCCTTGCCTCAACTCTAGTCTTCCTGATTGTAAGAAACTGAAATGCTATCCCCCTTAAATCACTTGCCCAAGTTCTTTAATTTTGCATGAGATATCACTCGGGTTGGAAATCGGCTAGGAGTCACTTGTGATCCATAGTACAGAGTAAGTAATGTCCACCATTCGGAGGTGATCACTCCCACCTAAAGAGTCAAGCCAGTTAGCCAGTACAGCATGCAATACTCTATCAAACACCTCTACCGGTACCTACATATCGAATAAAGAGCGAGTCCACGGACCCCATATCAAAGCAAAAACAACCAACGCAACAAAACAAAGCGCAAACACTAGCAAACAGGCCTATCCTCCAGGTATCCAAGCGTGACGAAAACCGGAAAAGAAAAGCGAAAGAGGGAAAGAAAATGAGACCTATTGAGTCGAATTGGATCGAACTGGATCGAGCTGAACGGAACTGAGCTGACCTGGACCTAAACTAACGCCGCCGCATCACCAACCTGCGATGTTCTATTTACTGTGCCCCTGGTTTTTTACCCTCCGTCGTAGAAGGTGGAAAGGAAGAGCAAGAAATGTGAGAGAGCGAAAGAAAGAGACGAAAGCCATAGCGAATTTTTTTTAAAAAAAGATGGAGATCGGTATTCAAAAGGGAAGGAGAAAGGTGGAAGAAAAAGCAAAAAAGCAAAGGCAAGGGTCCATTTAGCACTTCAATCCCCGGCCAAGCTCAGACTAAACCTTCCCTCCAATGGAGTCGGCAAACTCAATGTGTTCGCTGTCAACATCCTTCATATCCTGATCGAGATCCCTTTCGCGGCCCTTGGAATCAAGATGGAAGGCCATGGCGACCGGCGAGATCCCGCCCCTCTCCTGCATTTCCCCACCTCCAGGTTGGTGGAAGTCTATTCTCTGGTCGATGGCATCGCTTCCTTCAGGTGCAGGCTGGCTATTTCCGCTTCCTATGCCCTCCATCATCTCGATTTCGTTTCCGCTCAAACTATTTCTACGACTGATCTCGGGGGTTGCATTTCCTAGAGTAGCACTACTACGGGAAGACGAAATCTTCTTTGGGGAAAAGCCTGCACCTGTAGAAGAATTCGCACCCTCATCTTCTGCATCGAGCCAATCGTTATGCCGCTTTCGGCCTGGGGAATTTGGCTGTAGTTCTGCCTTAAAAGCGGCATTATCACGGTCGACAAATGTCTACGAAAATTAGTAAGGAGGCCCCATCTACTAATATTGGTTATAGCCATACCTGAAGAGGACTTGGTAAGGAAGTGTCAATCCCTTCGCCCAAGCCCAGCGCCTCATCATTCGCATAAACTAGTAGAACAGTGCCTTCTCCGGTGGTTTTGATAGCATGCATCACCTTCTCTTCGGTCACTTTTTTAACCTCATAATTCAGGGTAGGCGTAGTCTCCCATCCGGTTGTTGGCGCTCTTGGTGTCCAGTTAATGCACCACCACTGCTCCCCTGATGAGCCAGTGGAATAGCCAGCAGAAAGATGCCCTTCCTCTAAGTCGGACGATCGAAGGAGAACGAAAGTGGTTGAGCTCTCCGGGGATATCCCACGCAGTGTATACCTCGTCAATGGAGGAAGTGAAGGGTCAAGGTCTTCGGGTGAAGTAAGTGATGACCTTAGTTTTACCAGGGTCTCTTGGGCCTCTTCCTTCTTCTTTGCCAATGCTATATAAATGGGATTGATTAGCCCACATCCCCGCTTAGCTAATGGTTGTTTACCTTCAAGTTTCGCATCAAGCTGGTGAATGACACCCTCCAACAAAGCAAGGAGAACACTTGATTCGGACTGAGCCTCATTCGCAACCCCAGCCAGAGCTTCGCGGCTCTCTTCAGTCGCGTAATGCTCAACAAGAATCGACAGGAGCTCTCGGGGTTGGGGCACACTTTGGAGCTCGTGATAAGTGCCTTCGTTCACCTGCACCCTCTTTAGCTTATCTTCTTGGAGTTCTATTTCTGCTATTATGTTCCTCTGCTCCTCAATCTTCCTTCTAACCTCCCGCATAGGTACCGCCCAAGCCTGGGTATACCTGTCCGGATACAAAACGGTCGGAATCGCAATTGGACAACCATTAAATATCCCGTTATCAAAGGGCCTAATTTGAGCACAGATGACGGGAGCGAATTTGACGAAAACATCCGTCTCATCGTCCGGTGGAGAGACAACTGAGTCCAGCATATCGTAAAGGGTGGTCTCGCCAATTTTAGGGCCAGCGAGATCCATCATCTGGAAAGCCTCTCTATTCATCGAGGCCTCGTCTGTTGCATCCCGGATGCAATGGGTGGCTTCGGAGAAAAATGTACAACCGTACTTCCCTCCAGCAGGCTCCAGAGTAGCTTTTTGGATTGCTTTCATCCATGAACCAAAAAACGTCGAAAGGGTACCTACAGAATTAATTGTTATTAAACCCTCAGAAAATCCTGACGGTGTGATAGAACTCACATGCTTGGTCATGCTCTTGATAACCCGGGATCATGGCTAAACTCTCCACACTACCATAAGCCCTCATTGTGCCGTCCAAAAAGGCCATCAACCTCTGAACCTCTATAACTTCTTCCGTGATTTCTGGTTCACCAGCCTCTTCACTAGTATTAGTGACTCTAAGAATTTTAATCTGCTGACCATTCCACCACTGATCATCATGTCCGTAGTCACGATCAAGACAGTCCCGAGCAAGCATAGACTCCCTAGCAGCCGGGATGCCATGAAGAATAGTCAACAAGGCAGCTACATTGCTGCCAGAGTTTGCCGGCCTAAGAAATGCTGGATCTCCTGGCTTACGCTGACGCTCTGATGGGCCCGGATCTAGGAATATCTCATGGGTCGTGGTGGTTAGAGCCCACTGCTGCGGGTTGTACTCCCGGTTTGGATTTGCCGGCTGAAGATAGGAGGTAGCTGGTGAAGTGCGTGTCCCAGTTATTCCAGTCTCTTGCGCTCCATAATCACCGATATGGCCCCCAGAGCTCTCCATAGAGGCAGCCAGAGCACGAGCGAGTTCCGGATCAGGATCTATTGTTTCCATCCATGAGTCCTCTGGCCCTGGCCAAGGAGGAAGAAAGGCAATCTCACTACCATGATAACTCGCTGAGCCCCCTGCCCTGTTTGATACCCTGGATGGTGGTCTAGACTTTGTCCCCTCATATCCACCTCCAGCATGAACATCTGGCGCTTGTATCTGGAACCCTAAATCGCAACAAAATCAGTTCGTTTGCTGCGATTCCACAAACGTTAATCCCCTTCTACCAAGCTGTACCATACCAGGTTGTTGAAAGTTGTTATCATAATTATGTTAGGTTTGGGTGCCCGGATTCCCATCCCGGTCAGCATCAAACAGAGATGCGTCCCACTTGTACTCTTCCCTTGCCTAGAAGGCCCTCCAATACCGTCAGTCGGTCAGCACAACCTAAGATCCGCGGAGCGGTGGAGACCGAGCCGCAGTGCGGGGGTTTCACCTTCTGCAAATCCCCGCCCCAAAAGTAATCGGCTGCTCGTGCGAGGTCGTTATTACATGCCTAGCAAAGCCCGTAAGTTTCTGTTGTGATTAGCGAGACGACGGGGGGGTATATCGTATCGCAAAGCGATTGCGACGGTGACGTTGTTGGTCTTGGGGAAGGAGAGCTCAACGCACGTTCAAACAAGCCAGAGCATCAGATCGCTCAATCCCGAGATTTTTTAATTCCGCAACCGCCTGCTCTATATCGAAGGCCGCCATTTAACGAGAAAGAGAGAGCAGGAGAACGATCTCCTCTCCTCCCACTGATAAAGGGAATAATCTGACGATAAGTGGATGCAGTTTTTTTTTGTTTTTGTTTTTTTTTGTTGTCGTGATCGGACTTGACGTTGTATCGCAGGTACAGATGTTAGCTTACAAAAAGAGATCTCAAGCCGCACGAGGTCGGCCTTTGACGGTGATGCTGAAATGCCAAGCAACGAGGCGGGGGGGGGGTTCGCGGGGCCTGTTTAGTTGAGGTGTGATACAGGTGCGGTAGTAAGGGTATGGGAGGGAGAGAGAGACCGGTTGATTACCGATTGTGGATTGACTTTATCCCTCTACTACTCCCTCCTCCTCCCATCTCCAATCACCCGTCCCCACCGGCACTATGCGTAGTGTCATACATAAAAATATTGCACATTGCACTCGAGTAGAGTAGCGGCGGATAGGCTACCGTACGAGGTGTAGGTGATTCTGTATACTGCCCTTGACCGTGCCTAACATACGAGCAATACAGTACGAGTATCACCACTATCTTCTCCACCATCAATCTTCACAGTACCACACAACCACTCAAAAACAAAAAACATCACACATCTAACAAGAATCCCCCTGTTCACACTGCCTTTGCCAATATCTCCATCAGGATTCGTGGGATAAGCCCGCGCTCGTCTCGTCTCCAAGCGAAAACCCGTTGCCAAAGCACGGATACTCCCGAACTCTAGCTGCACCCCACCCCCTCCCCTATGAGAACACCGTGCGACCAACCCCAGTTGCAAAGTACTGGTACCTTGCGAACCTATATTCGCACCCCTCGAATAAGGAAGGCCAAGAGTTCATGGTTTTCTGTTCGCTACAGCGAGGTTCCGGAAGAAGTTCCTTACAGCGAAGACCGTTTGTATGGGAGCGGGGTGCAAATTCCCGGAGGGTTCGTTCGTAGTCGCGAGGTTCCCCGTTTAAAGAGTTCCATTAGAGCGGAATTCAACTGTACTAGTACTTCGATCCATGTATCAATCTGTAACAGCTACCAAAAAGCCACAACAACCAACCACCCTCTTCAATCACGAACCTCTAAAACCTGCTTCCTCGTCCTCCTCCCTGACCCCTCCCTCCCTTCCCTCCCCCTCTCCCCTCCAACAACAGCAACCCCCCCCCCGCGATTTCAGACCGAGAAGGTCTATGCTCACTCATGCTCACTCACGCTCACTCACTCTCTAGCAATTATTCGATGCAGAAACTCCACATCACCAAAACAGCCACAATTTTATCATTTTTTTCTCCAAAAAAAAAGAAAGAAAGAAAAACTTCCCATGATTTACCTGTTACAAGTGCCAGGCGGGGAACCGGCACTATACCGGCAAAATCATCACATGGATGGGGCATGTCCCAACGTGGGTGTGCAAGCAAGCAAGCAAGAAGAAGCCGAAAGAGAAAGAATGATAGCAATTCCTTCTTACTACACCGCAACCAGCAACCAGCAACATTCATATATCAAACACGCACCACCACCACCAGCAACCACCGGCACGCCAGAAACCTTCTGCTGAAAAGCACATGCAAAGCCCAGGGTCCCACATAGCAACGACTCCCTTGATCTTGGGCCTTGGGGAAATCAAGGCTAATCCAGCGGGTATTTTCTTGCTTTGCACACACCTCCCCCCCTCCCTCTCTCTTTCTCTCCCTCCCTTCCTCTATCCATCCACACACACCCACTGCTATCATACTTCATTTTTCTCTTCACTATAGCAAAGAAAAAGAAAAAAATGTTTCTCCCCTCCTCTTCCTCCTCCTTTTACTTCTGGAGGGTCGGCATGTTGGCCCGCAAACCCGCACCTCAGCTATTCCCCACTATCATGTTCTCACATTTTCCTACTCTAATTCGTATACCGGTACCGTGCATCCCTACCAAGTCCACCTTTCCGGAACTCCAAGGAAGCGCCGAAAAGGCCATGCAATGAGAAGCACCACTCGATTCCACACCTCTGCATCATGACCCCAAATCATCTGCCACAGCGTAAAACTCTAGACAAGTGTCTATCCCACACACACACACTTTCTCTATCCCTACTCGTGGCGGGCAAGAAGTCCCCGAAAACAGGGATCCGCAAAATATATGGCAAAATGTCCCTACCCATCCGAGCACCCATACAAACTCATAGCCCCTGTTTTCAGGTACTTCTCCCGCACCACGAGCACACAAGTATCAGACAATGCTACCGCCCCGGACCGAGAAGAAGCGGGAGCTTTCCCTTCCTTTCTTTCTTTCTTCCTTCCTTCCTACCCTCCCAGTCCACTCCGATAACTCCCGGTCGAGGCTCTTGATCATGTGAAGCGTAACCCAGCATGCAGTGGCATACGAGCTCCTCCCCCTCCCCCTCCGGTCCGGGAGTGCGCATCTGAAATCAGGGTAGTTACAAGAATCTATGCAGATACGTGAGTCCCGCCCATACGGTAAGTATCATAAGTAAAACCAACTACCCTCCCGCACACCCACCACCTGAGCGGTTGACAACCAGGGCAGACCCTGAGACCCAGGACCAGATTTGCAAACCACAATAACTGTATGAAGGATCGTATATAGAGCAGGAGCAGAGTACAGATTATGTATGCACCCCCATCACCCCACGAACATGCGGTACCTGTACTCCCAATTGCCCGACGTTTGTAAAAACGACTGCTATTGCATACCACCAAAATCCTGAGGCTCTGGTAGATTTTTTGCCCATATGCAATAGCAGTCGTTTTTACAAACGTCAGTCAATTAGGAGTAGTATCATAGAAAAACGCAGAAGGTGACTAACGCAATTCCTATATCCTAGCTGAAGCAGGCACAATTCACACACACACACACACCCTATCTTACAATTCCGTCCTTTGGCTAGGAGGGGGGCAATGGCACAAACACACCTACACAAGCAAAACACATGAAAATCCAAAGCGAACCTGTCCCCCCCCTTCCCCCACCAAGTCACCCCACCGCCACCATCATATCATACAATATCATACAATAACGAAGCCCAAGCCCCCTTCCATTCACCGAACCCGAACAATTAAACCACACCAGTGGCGAAGCATAAGGCCTCATAAAGTGATAAGGCAGGCATCATAATATTCGTAACAATTGCTGTGTGCTATGATAGTTAGTATTCATAAGTCAATGAAAGAACCCCCAAAACCCGCAATCCTCACACCCAATCACTCGCATATCGCTTGCAGCTCGCTGTTAGCGGCTTTGCCATCGCAACGCCAATAAATTTTAAGAGCGCCACGCTACAACGTACGGTAATATAGTGCCATAGTGGCAACAATTTTTGGCCGCACGTAATAAGTTAAGTTAGCAGTCCGTTGTACAAACATCACGAGGTTATGAATACACGAAATCACCATATGATGGCGCGGTCAATGCAGCCTTGAACGAGGGAACGAATAAATAAATAAATAAGTAAATAAATAAATAAACAGCTCCAAGCGAGCAATGCAAGGCCATCCATGGTAGTGTATTGGTGTTCACCGAGGCGCGGCGCTGGTAGAGACGAAACACTGCGTGAAGGGGGAAATAGGGAAGGTTACTTCCGTACTGTACTAAGGCGGCCGGATTGAAGTGAGAAGGCTCTTTTTGTATTAGTGCATGTCAAGTGAGAACTAACCACCTATGGTATAGATTTGCCAAACTGGCTATGCAGCCAAGGCCTCCATGCCAGAAGT
>Ga0307509_10003124_pt1 | contig 25706 bp, 21 predicted proteins | sample 10_EM_MG_FD_202245 | JGI IMG/M metagenome (GOLD analysis project Ga0307509, IMG submission 202245) | Populus trichocarpa ectomycorrhiza microbial communities from riparian zone in the Pacific Northwest, United States - 10_EM | ecosystem: Host-associated > Plants > Roots > Unclassified | place... | reverse complement strand
ACAAGTCATGTGTGCAAAATGCATCACATGTGTGAAACTCGTGACTCATAATATGAGTCACGCGCAAAAGTCATTACATCGTTATGACTCGTAATCATGAGTCATGTAAAACCAACCAATCAAATCATAACGATGACACACAATCGTGAGTCATGTGAGAGTCTATGAGTCAAACGACTACATTGTGTGAAAGAATAACATACCTATGACTAATAAGTATTAGTCATGTGAAACCTGCCTCGCTTAGTCACAATTTGTGACACATACGGCCTACGGGGCACGATAAGCCACACGAGTGGCGAAGGATGGATATGGGCAGAGGTGTTTTCGGCGGGGGCTCTTCTATTCCCCCTTGCATTCTTTTTTGCTGGGCACGAGGGGACATTCGGAGTGCTCTGTAGGCACACAGGTTGCGGCCTCTCTAGAGGTCCCACAGCTTTGCAGTAGGCGTGGCGATGTTTCATCTCTTTTGTTCGGTAGGCGATATTGCCATTCTTTTTGGGCTCATTGTGGGGACAGCCGGGAGGTTGTAGCAAGGAGGCTGCTTTGAGTACCGAGCCAAACAGACTTAATGCTAGAAAAAGGCTCTTAGTGTTGCTAGCAGTTGATGGGGTTTCTTTTGTTATTAGTTGATAGTTAAGCTAGTAATCGAAAAGTCGATAAAAAAAAAAAAAAAATGTTTTCGCACAGTTAATTTAGGTTAACTTGCGGAATAATCCCTGTCTTGCACTTGTACGAAAACGTATTCCCGAGCACTTGCTTCTACTTATTAACTTTCCAGTGGTACAGTACTTTTACAATACTATACTTACATACGACACAAGTTGGCCGGAGACCACGATAGCATATCATATCATACGAAGAAACAACACCACGAAACAAGGCAACCAAGTGCTACCATAATCTAATTCCCATGGGCGGCCGTTTAAAACACCTTCCTACCTGATTACATCAACTAGGAAGCCGCTCCGGGTCCTAGAGATCTGCATCTCCGGATTTCCCTCAGGCTCATGCCTAGCGTCATCTGTGCTTTCGCCAGCCAAAACCACATAATCTCCCTGACTTGCATCATATGGTGCGGGCTATAGCAGAGTACGCAGAGTATGGTAGGGAGTACCCGAATATAGGGATCAGAGGAAATGTATAGCTAATTTTCTGTGCATATCTGAATGCCATAGGAATCCACAAACCCCCTTGTTGCCGGGTACATTCCTGCGTGCTGCGAGTGCCAGTGGATGAAACGAATATTGAGATGGCCCTGACTGAGCGACCACGGAGCAGCTGACAAAAGTCGCAAGTACCGTACGGTATGACCCTTGTCCAGTGTAATGATAAATTTGTGGCAAGCAAGCAAGCGGAACACCCTAGGTACCTGGCGCCGCCACAGTTGTACCGTGGCATACCGTAGGCAAGATCTAAGGGCTACTCCACACATCTAATATAATTGGAACCCAGCATCAGGGGACTTAGGAAAAGTCGCCAAATTCGCCGTTGGTAGCCGTGAACCCCCTTCTCTCCCTTCCTTCTTTCCTTCTTTCCTTCTTTCCCCCCTGACTCGACTTCGGAGCTTGGGCCGCGGAAGAGCTAGCGAGCAGTGACATGCTGCATGGATGCACGCTGTGTTTAAACTTAACGAAGGAAATACTTATCTTTACAATTCGCAATTATTGATGGATAGACTGCGGGTACAGTACGGTTAAGGGGGAATTCTCGGCACGGTCCTCCCATAGTAAAAGAACCTAAACCTAGTCTCTCAGTCAAGCAGTTGAAGCAACACGGCAACCCCCCTTGCTTGCTTACTTGCTCGCTTGCTACCCCGATGCCTCACCGGAATTGTACCCAGGGTCGATGGAAACCTCCCATGATGCAGTTGATGAAGCTTGACCCGCAGAGTCCTTCCTTCGCCATGCTGCGACCCCCTGAATCGAGAAGAAGTGGTCGTCGAGTTGATTCTGTCTTGCATGCGATCTGTACTCAGTATGCGGGTACTGCCGCTTGATTTCCTTCATTTCTTCCTGCCTGTCCGTTCGTGGCACAGTGGGACTGGGCGAGGCGCAAATAAACCGAGAATCATTATCTTGACCGAAATTGCTTGTGAGGGGTATCACGTTGTGGGGTTAAGTTTAGCCTACGGGACTATCTCTCGCTCGCTCGTATGGCATAACCACGGTCGAAGCAATCTTCAACAGCACCCGAGGGGATAATAACGCCACATGCTCGAGTATTCAGGCACAAGTACCAGTAAACTCTCTGCAGATCCCCGAGGTTAGAAACGTTTATTGGCCGGGTCACGTTTGGAGGGCTTTAGCGTACCCCTTCAAGCCAATTATTCCTCCAACTTTCGAGCTAAAATTCCCTGGGCTTGGCATACGGGCATGAGCGAAGGGGTACGGTACCGTGGCTACTCGGGCACTAGTACTCAATGTACAGTATACTCGTAACGTCGCGACGTTTGTGAAATGGACCATTTCACAAACGTCACGACACGACGAGTAGTGCGGTGGGGTAGTGCCCGCTCCCCGCTTCCCGCCGCCCTGCATGGAGTTTTTTCTTTTCGAAAGTGTACCGTTCGGGCACTTGCTCGCTTTCCTGGATGATAATCCAGTCGCAAGTATGAAAGGAAGCGTTGAACCCTGGGATAAGTAAGCGTGGCATTAATTGCGCAATCTCAATGTTGGTAATCTAGCCTATTCTACTGTAGCGATGAAAAAGGAAGGGGGAAGGAAGGAGGTATCGACTGGCTCTTTTGCATGCCTGCCGGTACCGGTATCATAGGAGCACTGTACTCGAGTATGTACGGTACCTACAGTAGCGAAGACTTACAGTGCTAGCCCCCCTCAGCATCAACACTGCAGTCCAATGACTTGACGAGCAAACTAAGCACCAAATAAACATCGCAAATCAGCCAAGCAAACAAAAAAAAACGGCCCACCATCTCAACCTCAACCCCAATCAATCAACCCCTTCGACAACCAACATTATAATCCCAAAAAGCTCTAAAAAGCAACGTGCCACCCTCTCCACTCCCGGCGACACAGAAGCTCGCGATTGAGCCCTCCATCCCCGCTTCCACGCCTAAGCGAGGCTCCATCACATCAGCTCACTCGCCCCCTCCCCCCTCGCCCACCTCCTTCTTCCTGTCATTATGATATGTATCATACTCGCCAACCATAACTCGAGTAAATAGGCAAAAAAGAAAAGCAATCCCCCCCACACACACAAACATGGACGATCGTGCGTGCAGCGACGTTGGAATATACTTGCATGATATGCACCAGGGGCTCGAGGAATATTTTACGTAAAAATATTGCCCCGGGTGAATTGCACCGTTAAATTTGACCATGCACGCGTACCAGTGCTGGTGTTCCAGCCATGATACTGTACCGCCGGTACCGTAACTGTAAGGGGGGGGGAGAGGTTGGTGCAGAGGTTGTTAAGTTACCTGGAAATGTTTTCCCTTTTATTTTTTGTTGATTGGTTGGTTGAGAGTGCGGGGGCGTGGGGGGAGAGAGACAGAGAGGGTGCGGGCTTGGAGTGGTTGGTGGAGTCATGGTGTGTCACTCTATTTTTCATTTTTCATTTTTCTCTTATTATACGAGCTTCGAGTTGTCGTCGTCTCGTATCATGCCACAAATTTATTACCGGAGCTGATTCCCTTGTTTGTGGGGTATCGTTTGTTTCGTCATCGTCTCGCTCGATCGAGGTTGAGGTAATTGCGTACCCTTTTACAATATTATGGGAAGTAAAAACCCGTCCACAATTGGTAAACTATTCGCCTCTGTTTTTTTTTCGATTTTTTCGATTTTTTCTTTTGAGAGAGGCGACATTCCGGCGTCTCACTCCTACTCGTGATGCGACGTTTTCGAGTATGATGCTATTGCTTTATGTTCAGACCTAGGCAAAAATAAAAATAGAAGCTGGAATTTGGTGGTATGTAAGAGTTTAGAGGTGGTCTTCACGCTGGTGAGCACCTGGTCGCTGGGAGTATTGTATTGCCCGTGGGGTTAGGAATAAGCTCAGATATCTTCAGATATACCTGTATACCTGACAATGATGCTCTATGGTACCCTACTTGCATTGTGCTGTACCGCAGTAGCTAAGCAGGGTCTATAAACTCTCTTAGCTCAGATTCCTCCTCCTCCGATAGTAACTCAACTACCACAGCACATCCCCGTAGGCAGCCAATCCAAGCTGCGATGACATTACGAGGATATCACAAATGGGTCCTCTGTTAGTCAACCTCCCTAGCTTTACCGAATCCTACTTCCTGTTCTGCTGTACGGGGAGCATTTGATGCGCCGTAGGCTGTCTTTAGTCAACCAGCTCACCATGCGAGGGGGAGGAGAGGATCCAAAGAGGATTGGGGGTGCTATAGTGGTGTCATTTATAATAAGTATGGGCATGTAACGGAGGGCGTATATGTACGGGGAAGCTAATGTACTCTACGCTAGAGTGAGGGAAGCTCGATATTGCCCTAGGCCAGGCTCGTCAGGCTTCTCAAGGAAAAATAGCCACCCTATGTGCCTGCCGGACCTCACCACGGGGTGTCGCTAAGATTGGGGATAACGGTTCTGTTGGCTAAGTCCTCGTATTGTAGAGTCTGGAAGGTATAGTAGAAGAAGGGAAGCAAGTCTAACTTCCTGGAAACCTAGATTCAATGACAGAAATACATGCCATTTATGGACTGGGAAAGGGTCGGGGGGTAGGAACTATTAGAGCAGAAAACAAGTGAGAGCCTGAGTGCGGGTAGAAGATCATTGTGGACAGGGCTTCAAGAAATGTGGGATGGTTGCCACAAGTGAAGTAGGGGCGCTGAAGGGATTTTGGCATTTGGTGCTTGTGGGAGTGGGTACAAGTAGGTTGGTGGATTTTTTTGGGAAGTCTTGCTAAGGGTCCTGGGCAGATGATAGCTCACGGGTTCCCGAGTGTCCCTAGCCCATACAGTTAGAGAAATGGTGATTCAAGACTGCTGATGGATTACAGCGAAAGGATTGCTCGTTGTCGAAGATATCGAGTGATACTCTGTGCACTGGGTCTCATTTTAAAGATGTGACTCTTGAACGGTGGGGTGCTAGTACATTCTATTGCCAAGGGGCTGGGAACATATCCAAAATCTACCATTTTTTATGGCCGAAATTACAAAGAGTACCGGTATATGGAATGTAGTCACAGCTCGTCCAGGTAAATTAGATAACTTTAGCCAAAACATCCCTGTGCAGACCAAAAATGTCCACTTTCAGAACAAGTTTATCAGATAACTTAATATTGGCAGATACCGTCGCTGAAAGTGCCAACACAAGCTGTAGATAGGCCGGTGAGGATCGGCAATGTCCTGTTATTGTAGTAGAATCGATTGTGTGGTTGGGGTGGACGTTATGTATAGTGCGGCGGCGTGAAATTTAGCTTTTTATCTCGTGGTTTGGACCGAGAGGAGATGATTTCATCGACTCACTGCAGGGGGGGCACTGCCTTTACATGACAGCCAAATGTCTTGGCTCAGGGCAAAGCATTCAGCCCCTCTTAGCCTGCGCAGCGTCCCGACTGCCATCCATGGGTAAGGCAGGCCACTTTTTTATATGTAACAGAGAGGGATGTTGTTTCTGGACGGTTTGTTATAGCAAAAGCCTTCTGTGTAAACTGTTGTAGTCTGGGAGCAGGCACTAAAACCGTGGGCTGACAGTAAAGTGGTACTCCAGGCCTATAGACTGAAAATTTACTCAAACCGTAACACTGTCGTAGGAAGTGTCGGTTCTAGTATGGTAAGAACCCATGAAACATTTGTCTTTTAAAGGGTTTTTCTAGGAGCGTGGTGGCAGTACACACTGGGGCACCAGAGAACCAAGCCACAGTGCTGTATACTCCGATGGCCCCTATAGCGCAATATATGGATGAAGGGGTTGGTGTATATCCTAGGCTACTCAGGCTAAGTCCACATTAAAGCACTAGAAAGGTATGCCCAGTGTGAGTGTGAGTCTGTATTGAAGATGGAATTGGCTTTCTCGCGAGCGCCTTGATATAGTATAAAGAGAGTGACGAATTAGTGGCTTGCCTTGTGAATTGTGGTAACAGTACCGGTCACAGTTGGATTCATCTTACGAAACCTACCAGCTAGTGTCCATCCGGATGGTCTGGGAGGTGGTATAATTTGTAGCTTATCCATGCAGCCAATATCCCTGTAGTCGATTAGACAGCTTGTCCAATGGAAGGGGCGCTGGGCACAAGAGGTGTCCGACACCATTTGCAGTGCCACTGCTCGGGGTGTCGAGGATTTCAGATAGGTTGATATCCCTCTAGGGACGTTGGAGCAGATAGCACGAATGTGTCATATTTATGATAGAAGCTTAAACGAAGAAGTTTAACCTCAAAGTAGGAGGTAGGCTAGGAAGAAGGGGGATTACTATAACCTCTGTGGGGACAACAATATTTCTTGGAGTTTTTGCTGAGGCATTGTTAGCCCAACCGTAAATAAGCAGAAACCCTAATCTAGAGGATGAACTCGCTGCTGAAGTATATAGGAGCGTAATTTTAAGTGAAAGGACCTAACAGAGGGGGCAGAAGGATTTTGAAATGTTCTGACAGGTGCACTATAGAGGGAGGGAGGGAGCGTGGCTAGGAATGGTGGCTTTGGAAAACAGGGGATGAAGCAATGAAAAAGGTGTGCTCGGTTTCGCTCAGGTAGTCCGAGTGTATTTGATGCCGCTGATGTAACCAGGCTCTGCCATGGACCGGGTTGCCATGCTAGCCAATGTGATGCTTGCAGTGTACTGATGGCTCCTTAAGATTGATATGTTCTGACTGATATCATGGAGATGTGTGCTCGTAGTGCTGGTGCCCTAGTATAATCTTCTGGCCTCCGATGTGCCCGCAAATAAACCAGCATCGCAGAGCTCGAAATTATTGAAGAAAAGGAAATGCGCGAGACAGGGTCCATAGCTCCAAGTCTGGACCTCGATCACCGGATATCACTCGCATTGAGCCTATGCGAAGGTGAACCCGACGCGATACGGAGGTACAGCCCATAAGTTTTGTATATTTTGCTAGCAGGGGGTGCTACGCTAGTATGGGATGAGTGGGCGAATTGGGTAGCCACCATACCTATCCCGCTGCCTTTACACCCAATTTGCTACATTACCCCATGTTAGCGCAACACAACCTGCTAGTAAAATATACAAAACTTATGGGCTGTACCTCCGTAAATCTTTTGCTTTTTGGTCAGGCAACAACCGCTTGGCATCCGTCTCGAATTGAGCACTCGGTTGCGACGCCACACTCAAAGGGTCTGTGGCACTCGAAGCAGATCTTGGACTTCAACTCTCCTCCTCCTCTCCCTCTCATCAAAGATCAGGATCAATTAAAATTCTGAGCCCCCTCGAGAGCGCTTCTTCTCTCTCTTAACTATCCATCTTCTAACCTTTTATTCGTTCTTTTTCTGGGTAAAAATGAAACTCGCTGTCACCGACGTGTCTACCAGTTACCGGTGCTAGACCTCTCGTTCCACTTCTGTCCTTTTTTGGCCGACACCTATTGGGTTGCGCCGCACAACACCCCTTCCTTTACCCACGAGCCTTTAACCTCACTTGATTGCCCCGAGGGTCTTGCAGTCTACTGAAGAAACACGAGGGTACTACTATTCCGTTTATCCCCCGCCTGTTTCATCGCATGGCTACTTCACCCGTTAGGAAGTTGGACCCGGACCAGTTCTCTGGACAAAGAGGCGTTCATTTTATTTCCAACGATTTCCCTTCTGATGTTCATCGGCTTAGCGGGTCTCTGGATGGCGTAGCGCGTCCGTCGCATCAGGACGATTCTACTTCTTCCGACGACTCTCAACGTTCCGGTCGACAAATGTCTGTGGAGTACGATGAATTGGATTTGGATGTCGACGAGGAGGCCTTGGTGCCTACGGATGATATTACCCCGATTCACAATGGGAGTTATTCCTCTTGGGCTGGGCCGGGGAAGATGGGAAATGGCGTCCGCTCCTTACCCTATCCCCTTTCCGAACCTTCTGGAAGAATGTCACCGGAAGGCGTTGATCGGTCGTCAATACAAAGGCCCTCAGCCCCCATCCGAGTACCATCGCATACTTATGCTCCCGGATTACATCGTCACCCAATGAATATGACAAACGAGCGCTCGAGGCATAGGTCTTCATCGGCTAACCGGTCCCGCCGAGATCCCAGCGCACTCTACCGGTCCCAGGAAAAAGCCTACGTACAGCGGTTGCGCCAAGATCCAAATAGCGATTATTTTAGCTCTGGTTCTAGCCTTTTGGGCTCTTATCAGCATGAGTTTGAGATTGAAGATGAGTCTCCTTCCGAGGTTCACTTTGGGGATGATATTTATGATGGGGATACTATGTTGCTTTACGGCCACGATGAGATGGAACCATCGGCGGAGGAACTCAAGATTCCCGAGAACAGGGAGCGCCTGGAGTGGCATTCTATGCTCGCATCGGTTTTGATGGGGGATGTGGTTAAACAAGAGAAGAAGCGGTTGATCGGTAATACAGAAGGGAAGGAGGGTGTAACCATGAAGGCTGAGCTCTTCATCGGTCTAAGGGCGAAAGTGTGTGGCCGATCAATTCCAGCCCAGAGGAGGATTCTGGAGGAGGGTAGGGCAAAAGTGGATACGCTTATTGGTGATATTATACGGTTTGAAATACAAGGGAAGGATAAAACGGAAAAGAGCCCAAGAGAGCAAGTTCAGGACATCATCCTGAGGTGGGAGAAATGCGAACAACTATGGCCCACCCGGGCAGCATTAATCGACGCTAAGCCAGATTGCGCTTCACCGCCCTTCACGGCAAGTTGGGACGCGATCGTCGCCTGGAACAATATCACCGAATTGATCAATACAGAGCTCAAAATCCTTCAAAATTGGGTTGGGAATGATGGCTTGGATTTTGCCCGACAGAATGTTAATTCCGCGAGTGATGTCTCTAGCATTGATCGGGAGTCGTCGTTCTTGGATCGGATTTTGAAGGAGGATAACCTGAAGTCGTTGATAGGGGAGAGCAACATGCTACTTGGCTTGAGCAATGTGATTGGTAAGGCGAAGAAGACTCTAATTGAGTATGCTGAGGCCTTTGGGAAGCGTCATCTACCACCATATGTCGAGGAGCTGCTCGTTCTCATTGGATTTCCAACGAGGCTCATTGAGGAGGTTATCGGCATGCGCCTTAAGTATGCCGAGAATATGAGGGAACCAATGTCCCCCATGATGACAGACCAGTTGATCATGCAATTCCAATCCGTACTTCAACTTGCTGTGAAGATTAAGCAGGAGTACATGGTGATTTCGGAGCCGGAGCCTGGCTGGGACCTCCCTCCCTGCATGGACGAGAACTTCGAACAAGTAGTGTTGCACGGTTTGAGGTATTACTTCAAGCTTATTGGATGGAGGATCGGGTCCAACAAGAATACCTTTAAGGAGGCCGAAATCCTTGAGACAGAATGGCATTTCTCCAATGATATTGGTCGGTATATCGAGGGGGGTGATATTGAGGTCGCCGAGCAGTTTAGGTACGCTGGGGAGACTACGGGGGGATTGGTGCAACTAACTAACACAATGCAGTTCCTTAACGAGTAGATTACTTAGTAGATTGATGGGTCATTTCGAGAAGGAGTTACAGAAACCTCCGGAGACCAGGGGAGAGGATATCAGCAAGCGGTATAAACAAATCTTAGACTCCGTTCGTGTGCGGCAGCGTAAATTGTTCCGGTTTTCAAGGTAAAACCCCTCATTCTCTATTTAAGATGTGGCTGATCTTATCCTTTTCTCCTCTCTTTCAAGACTTTTAAGCCAGCGTTTCGAGAACGCGAGCGAATACAGCGTTGAAAAGAACAAACTTAGAGGTTTAGTCGATTCCTTGATAGAGTCAGGTCACTTTTTAGTCTACACTGCCAGTGTAGAACATGAGGGAGTATATTTAGTGGCAGATCCATCTTTATCTGACCGCCCACATCAGATCCAATCGATCCTCCGGACATGTTTCCACGACGATGTTGTCCGAGAAGATCCATCTTGCCCATATGTTCTGGTCATCTGTCCCCAAGACCAGCTACCCTGGGATGGGCTCATTTCGAATATTGACATGAAGGAGCCGATTGTGGATATCAAGCCCGGAAGACTACGTCTAGTAGCAGACGGCTCCCAAACAAGACTAGCAAATGCTCGGGCGTCATTCTCTCTCTTGACAAATCACAACCTTGACATTTTGATTGAACAGAGGGCTAATCTTCCACGGGTCAACCAGGAGTTGATGAAGATCAAGAAGACCACCTACAGACTGTCGAACACTATTATGGATAGCGTGGAAAAGATCCGGAGGCAGACCGCAGGACTAGGTTGCCAGGAGCTTATCCAGACTTGTTTTGCCTTTGCAACAGAATTTGGACAGCGTTCAGTGCTTTACATGGACAATAACCGAAAGGCGATGAACAACCTCAAGCTTACTCGCCTTGCCATAGACTGGGTCAGCTTCGTATGCGATGACTGCGTTGCTTCTAATCGTATGACATTTCGGTGGGCTGTGAAGGCGCTTGAATTTGCTATGGTCATGACCCGTGGCCAGAACATCCTCTCCTTCAGCGAGGCAGAGTACGAGCGGCTAAGGTCTAAAGTTGCTGGCTGTATGTCACTCTTGATTTCGCACTTTGACATTATGGGCGCTCGTTCAACACTCGCGGCGCAAGCCGAGAAGCAAAGAATGGAGATACTCGCCGGCCAGGCCAAGAAAATGGACATGGGTAAACTCCTTGAAGATAACGACGCCGCCAACCATGTACGAGAGGAATGGCTCCGCCAACTGGCCGAAATCGACAACGCCCGCAAGGGCCTCCTCAGCGAGCGACAAGCCCTTGGCCGAGTATTAGACGACAGCAACCAAACAGACCGATCTCTGACCTCCCTATCAAGGTCCTCCTTCTCGAACGTCTCCCTCCGCTGGCAGCAAGGCCCGTTCGTCGGCGGTGGGACCTTTGGCACGGTGTACGCGGCAATGAACTTAGACTCGGGCTACCCAATGGCGGTCAAAGAAATCCGCCTCCAGGACCCTCAAGTAATCCCGCAAATTGCGAACGCCATCCGTGAGGAAATGCAAGTGTTAGAACTCCTCGACCACCCCAACATCGTCCAATACTTCGGCATAGAAGTGCATCGCGACAAAGTCTGTCTCTTCATGGAGTACTGCTCCGGCGGCTCCCTAGCAGGCCTCCTCGAACACGGCCGCATCGAGGATGAGACCGTTGTTATGATCTACACCCTGCAAATGTTAGAAGGTCTCGCTTACCTACACGAGTCGGGCATTGTGCACCGCGACATAAAGCCAGAAAACATCCTCCTGGATCACAACGGCATAATCAAATACGTCGACTTCGGCGCTGCCAAGGTGATAGCGCGCCAGGGAAAAACGCGCGGCGGTGGCGCAGCTACCGCAGTTCGCACAAACCTTAATTCTATGACCGGAACACCCATGTACATGTCCCCCGAAGTGATCACGGGCTCGGACAAGGGCCGTCACGGCAGCATCGATATATGGTCCCTGGGCTGTGTGGTGCTGGAAATGGCAACCGGACGAAGGCCATGGGCGAATCTGGATAATGAGTGGGCTATCATGTGGAATATCGCTGCGGGACATCCGCCGCAATTGCCTGCCCCTGATCAGTTGAGTCAGAGTGGGATTGACTTCTTGAAGAAGTGCTTTGAGAGGGATCCGGGTATTAGGCCTTCTGCTGCGGAGCTGTTGCAGCATGAGTGGGTGCGTTTTGTCCCCTTTCCTTTCCTAAGAGAGGGCTAATAGTAGGGGTATAGATCTTAACCATCAGAAACCAAGTCATCGAACCATCCATCCCTCCAAGCGAGACCTCGAGCGGAACAAACAGTCGGTGATATTATAACCTTTTTCTCTTTTTGTTTTCCTCCTTCCTCCTTTTTCTTTTTCCTTTTCTTTTTCACACTACCCCTTTTCCTTTTCGTCTTTGAATATGGGTGTTTTGTGTTTGATTGGCTGATTGGGTTTTCGAATATCGTGTTGGGGGTTCCTGGCTTGTACGTTTTCCGCCTTGAATTTGTTGGCTTGGTTCTGTTTCTCTTTATCATATTGTATGATACATGAATTGGCATGAAAAAAGGAGAACACGATGGATTTTATGGTTTGTATTTTATCGTGGTGATTAGTTCGGGCTGTATGTGATTACTATGTTTGTTGATTTGGGAGTGTAGCTTAAAGCAACAAGGTTGGAATTGGTGGGTGGTAAATACTGTATTGGATCTTTATATTCATGGTTGGTCACTCGGTGAAGTCATTGTCTCATACCTGTAAGCTGGGGTAGGATCCTCGTAGCGTTCGATATGCTTGCCTAACCTAATTTCCTGGATGCTACGGACGGTAACCCTAGCTCGATAATCGTAGGTCATAACTAATGTCAAAAAAAAGAAAACTTCATCTAAATAGCATACTGCACACTCCAAAAACTACCCGTGATTGCACATAAAGAACTGGGGGCAATTATTAAGCTCAAGGTTACTGGGAATAGAAAGTGAAGTGAACAGATGGACTAGCCCGAGTGATTATGTATGATAAAACAAGAGTCAAAAGCCACGCTGACGGGTAGAAGGGGATGGCACTCGAGTAGAGTACAGACAGCTCTTGGACGAACGTACAGTACTAGTGCCTGTCCCCCCCCCCAAACACACGCACACGCCACCCCGCTATGGAATAGCCAATGTAGAAAGAAGAGCTTGGGGATACTGTACAATCCGAGCTTCTGGAATTTATATCGATAACAGCGTCCATCTAGTACGGGGAGTTCTCATAGCTTTATTCCGGAAGTCGGTCTCCTACTCCAGGAGATATAGTATAGTATAGTATAGTAAAGTGCCTTCCATCACACGTTGGCCTCCGGAGCTACGGATGTTACATTAATCTTGACACGCTCGTTGCTGTGGATGGCGCGGTTGGAGTGGGAAATAGTCGCTACTTAATCGGGCGGTTGTTAGGATACTTTCTTTCCGGGAATTTTTGTTTTGTTGTATTCGAGTAAACATACGGTTACAATACTGTAGAGAGTAGCATAATACGAAAAGAAGTATTTTTTGTGTTTGGGGGTGATAAGTTCCATACCGGTGGAGTGCTGTACCGGTGAGCTAGTGGGAGGAAGCTGAAGGGGGCAAAGAGGTTAATCAGAGTTGAAAAAAACACAGACGACCGACCATAACGCAGTATTTGCGAGCGAGCCACCCAAAGACCCTGTGGAGGTCTACACAAAGGAGCTTTGAAGTGAGTTGCTTCGCTTGAGCGACCCCTCCGGCATTCCTTAAAACACCGCATGGAGACCTCCTTGTCCGGTGAGATAATTTCGGCTTCTTTTTGGGGAAAGTGAAGCATCATCCATTCACTTCGTTCAGAGCATAAGGGTGAAAAAAAGGATAGAAGATATCTACTGAGACAAAATGGAATATAAAATACATTCACGTCATTACCCTGCACCTTCACTTCCACTACAATATTAGTACGATATCAATAACTACAATCGCTCGTCAAACACAATTCCCACAAGCTCGTCCAGAATCGTATACACAATCGATGAACTAAAACCCCCCCCCGCGCACGTCAGTTCAACCCACCTTATCAAGGGAGAAAAAGGGAGGGACACACTTCAACCTCCCATTATTCAACCCAGCAAATAACCTCCTCCCAGCAGCTCTAGCATTTTCCCTCCCAACAACACTCCCGGCGAGGTCTGGCACGAGCGTAGCAAGTATGATCCTGGCTTCATTCCTTGCCCTGGCCTTTTCCTTCGCACTCCTCCCTGCCTGCTGTCGCTGCTGCTCCGCAGTTACTGCCTCCTCCGGCCAGAGCGTCGCCTTCAGCATGTCCAAATACCGGATAACCCCCTCCTCATCCGCTAGCCCGCGCACCTGCTCACGTACCTTCCGCTCTATCGTGCCGCCGAGCAACTGCTGCAATACGACTACTACAGCGCGGCCGCGGAGCCAATTACTCCCCCGATTTAACTGGAATACTTCCAGGAAGATATCGCAGATGGGCTTAACGAAGGGTGTTGATTCGCGGTTTTCAAAGGCAGAGAGCTCGGCCTCCGCTTCAGCTGCATCGATCGTCTCGCCCGGAATTATGCTTGGAGGATTGTATTGGTGTTGGATCTGGGGGAGGGGGGGGAAGGGGATGGAGGGGGGAGGGTTTTGTTGGGATAGTTGGTCTAGTAGTGGGATTGTTCCTAGGACGTCTTCCACCCCGTCTGTGATCGAGTTGTAGAGTCGGGACATTATGTCGCGGCGGTAGTCTGCCGGTGTTAATATGGCCGGGTCGGAGGAGGTGGAAGGTGTGGGCGCGATGTGACTTTGTGAGAGAAAGGAACGGAAGGTTCGGCTTCTGCAGACGTCTGGTAAAAGGAGGAGGGAGTGGAGGTAGGCTTCTAGTGAGGCTCGGCGTTTTTCTAGAAAGTCTTTTTGGAACTTCATTACTACCCGACGCCGGGGGAAGCCCAGCGGCTTGACGCTTGGGAAGGTGCTGCGGAGGGTTTGGTGCAGGTTTAGAAATTCGCTGTAGCGGCGGGGAACAGTCCAGGTTGCTGGCGGCATTTGGTCACCGGCGGGGCGGTGGACTTCTATTATATCTGGGCAAAGTTAGTTCGACGGCGGTAAGGGGGTGACAAGGGGTGGATTACAGAGAGCATATTCTTGACCGTTCTCCCTGCCGACTTTGATGGATTTGATCCTTATTGTTGCGCGGCCCTAGGCACCTTGTTAGCAATGGTATATCAAACCCAATGGCGTATTGGAAGAAACTCACATAAAGACTATTATCACTCTCCTGAACAATATACTGCTGCCTTTGAAGCTCCTTCCTCCGAATCTCACGATGCAAACTAGCCTTACTCTTGCGTAGAATCCTCAGCTCGACAGTGTTATTCGTCAACTCTGCCTTCCGGTAAAGGCTGTCGACAACCGCCTCCTGAGTAGACAGCTTTTCGATATCAAATGTCAAGGCAGCAATCGCCTCCGCCAGTCCAAGATCGCCGGGAGCGGCCTGCCGAATCTCGTCATCAGATCCACTACCCCCAACGATACTATCCTTATCTTCAACTTCCTCACTAGAAGAGTGACGATCGACAACGGCCGCCTCGTCAGGGAATAGCTCGTCATCGGCAAATACGCCACTGTTGGAACTCGTACCGACGAGGCCGAGGGAAGAAATACTCGGCGGCTTCGCCTTCGCTTTATCTTTGACTGCAGATGCCACGGTGAGCTTCTGTACATTCCCGTCCCCGTCCCCGTTGCCAGTCCCATTACTATTGTTATCCCGGGATACGTCGATCGAACTCCGCGGTGAATTAGGCCCTGTTAGAACAGGACTGTTCTGAAATGGTGAACCCCTGCTCCCGTCGAGGCTTGGGCGGTCTTCGATGATGTCATTCAGCGCCGCTTCCACTGCTTCCACAATGCCATTTTCTGGGCTGTGTCTTCTTGGTTCTTCTTGGGGTTGGCCGAGGTACTGTGAGTATTGAGGTGGCTCCTCGTCAAGACTTTGTCGGGAGTTCGACAGCGGATCAAAATCCCAATCTTCCAGAGACCTTTCTATGGGTCTAGCTCCGTCCAGGGAATGCCTCGACGATATCATAGGATCCGATGTCTCTGAGGGATGCGCGACATTGGCCCAAGAAGAGCTCCGGACCATTTCTTGGCTCGTTCGGCCAGACATAGGTCTTACTTGTGCTGCAGCAGTCTCGTCAGAGGCCAGATACTTGTAAAATAAATCACTAGCCCTGAACTCGGGAAAGTCCTTCTGCTGCATCTCCTCAAGCACCGCTGTCTGAGCTCTTAGTACTGCCGATCTTGCCCGTATGTACTGTTCCTGTGTTGCATTACTCCCTGCTTTGAGAAATTCTTTCACTGCAAGTTTGGTCTTTTCCCGTATTTGAAGCTCCGCCATTGACAAATATGCTTCATGGATCTGGGCAAGGTCAGCTCGATCTGACGATGTCCAAGCTGCATGAGCGGTAGAAGTGGATGTTTCTTGCTCGTCGTCGGACGATGATACATCCTCTTCCAAAGGATTACGGAGGCCATCAACAACAAGCCAAAACTGTACTAAAGGCAGGCGTCTACGTCGGTCCATATGTTCCTGGGGGGTGGGGGTCAATTAGCAAAATAGTTCTTATACCGTAGAAACTACCTACAAACCATGAAATAAGACAGCCCAGATGAATCTCGAAGAACTTGCTGCAGAGTTGCAAACTCCAAGTGGCTAGTTGTAGCTTGCTTAGGAACGAACATCTCCGAATGTGTCCTCACGGGTCCACCACCTGGCCCCGCAACACCGGTCGATAATTGAGCAACCTTTTTATCAACCTCTCGCTTGCCAGCCTCTAGCCTACGTAGGTAGATACTCCATCCCTCCTTTGGCTCAACCCTTTCATCCCTCTTCAATTGAGCACTGACCTCGTTTCTCAATCTCCTGGCGTCGGAGAGGTTGTTACAAAGTCTAATCGACCGAATAAACCGCTCGAAAGTGCGCTCGTCGTCTTTAACAGAAAGCCGTATGAACGGCTGACTTGGCGCGAGCTCCACATGAGGATAATTCCTCGAGTGGCTAAGGGAGTCTGGGCGCCGGGGGGTGGCGTGTTGATCCAGAGCAGCTCTGAGCTTTCGAACGGTTTTACGATCTTGGAGAGTTGACCGACCCTAGAGACAAAAAAAAGGTTAGCAATGCTACACAGCGATAACATATACGTATAGCAAGCTTCTTATTAGAAAACGGGGAATTGCGGTAGGTACAATAGCTTCAATAGATTGATTCCAAATATCTGGTTCACTTAGTATCCCCATAACCGGGAACAAAATCCCACAAGCCATAATCTCTTTCACAATCGCCACAACGGCCCTACTCTTCCTTTCCCTCTCAGGCAATAGCACGGGCAATATCTTATCCACCAAAAGCCTCAAATGATCCTGCTGCGCAAGCTTTGTATCCGAGAACTTCAAGCTAGCCGCAGGGTGAAGCTTCCCCTCGCGGTACTTGCCGGCAATCGCCAAATCCAGCTCCTCCGACTCCGTAAGATCTTTGTTAAGATGCTTCCCCCTGACAGCCCTCTCAGCGGCGGAAAAATCGTGCAAGTGAGCCGTCAGCAATGGGACAATCTTTCCGACGATAACCTCCACAAGATCCAACATCTGTATTCGATCCCGCAGGACCTCCAGCGCATGACGAATTGTCCGATCGACCTGAATAGTGAATGACGGGTCGGAGGATATCTTCGAGTACCAGGAGTTTACGAAGTCCCGAAGGACGTTCTCAAGAATCGCGTCGATAGAGTCCGAGAGCACGAACGACGGTGGGTATAAGGGTAGTCTGTGAAAGGAGTCTTCCAACGCTATCGCTTCGACTTCCTTGGACCAGAGGGTTGGCGATGCGAAGGCGAGGGGCTTGATGGTCTTGAGGACATTGTTGTCACTTGGGCGGCGGTGGACGGTAAAGAGTCCCAAGACCAGAAATAGGATTATGGATGCGGCGCCGCCTGTGAAGAAGGCCCAGATGATTAGGCGGAGGGAAGGGAAGTATTGAGCTGCTGTGTTAAGGAGTAGAAGCAGGATCACAGTGGTGAGAGCGAGAGAACGGCGATGCATCGAGGTCTACATGTGCGAGCTAAAGTGTTAGTCTTGAGTGATGCGGTCGGTGGGCGATTGGCGGTGGAGGCGGGGGGGGGGGGGGTTGTCTCTCGGCGAAAGTAAGCTTGGGTGTTGAGTTGTAACTTTGCTGAAGATAATATGTTGGCGTTGAGCCAAGCTTTGGCTGGAGCTGCAGGTGCTCCCGCGAGCCTACCACATCCACATCCGTAACACATGGCTGATACGGTAGTCAACATAGCAAGCAAGGCGATCACAACCACTCTTTTTACAATAGCACCCCAATATAACATTGAAGCATCAATTCTCCGATTTTCACACCCAAAATGCAAAAAAAAACTAAACCTGCCTATGCTCATTTTCCGAACTAATGAACCCGGGTCCCATCAAAACCTCAGTCTACACATTGTCATGCAACACATGGAACAGCTTGATGTTACTAACTACAGACCCCAGGACATGGGCCACCGTGACCGTTGTACGCCAAATGCCAACTTAAGCTTCTAATCCCAATCCTAACCGCGCAAAATTATTCGAATTACATGAAGAGTAAGAGCAAGAATTAAAGGATCCCCCTCCCCACAGACACAACCCACAAAAGAAAAACCTAATAAAAACCCACATGTCCTCCTAAGAAGCCCAGATGAGATAGGACATTAATTACCCAGGGAATTCATACTTCCCCGTCCACTCTACTCTCTGGGTCATTGCTAGGTCTAGTAGCCAGTCCGCTCTATAAACCACTGCTTCCTTCTCTTTAGTCCTAGCCATTTTGAGGAAAGGATTCCAAAACTTCTTATCGGCGGCATCGTCTCCACTGAGGAGAACCAGCGTGTCACTGTCGGGTACGTTGGTGGCTCGTTTTGCGGGAGGGCCACGGAATAAAAGGCAGACGCCTCCGTTGGCTTCTACGATCTTGCGATAGGTCTCGAAGCCCCCATGAACCCCCGGAGTAACATAAATAATCTGGCCTTGTAACAGTTGACTGTCATTCTTCCTTGCACGCTCTAGGGATTGTGAAAGATTCATAGAAAGTCTCTTTTCGCCGTCAGAGTCGCGGAGAAGATAGGGTTCGGTGTCCACGATTTTCTCCTCTTTGAGGCATGCTCTTGGCCATTCCGTGGAAACGATGATCGGCGCTCTTGCTAGAGCGCAGCAAAACTTCTCAGTTCGCACGATATGAGGTGCTGCGAGGTGTGTGCATGCCGCAGGGTCGTTGACACATTGAATGCCTAGATCGGCAAGCGCTCTCTATAGATTATCAGTAACGCTCTTAACCCCAAGAGAACGCACCATATTTACCCTATCGGCCTCTTCTCTGTGTGGTTGATTAACCCAATCCCCGTATGCCGTCATAAGTAGATAGACAGTAGGCCGTGGACGCTTCTTTTGTTTTTTGATACCAGCCTTTGAGTCCTCGTCGGTACTGTCGGCGCCCATCGATACTGTTCGCTTTCTTGTCCCCCCATCAGCTGGGCTCTTACTCCTGCGCGCACGTCCTCCACCTAGAACCCCCCCTTTTCTCTTCTGTTCTCTCTCGTACTGCATCACATCAGGCATTATCTGGTTATGAAGCCTTGCGACAGCTTGTTCCTTCGCTTTCCGCCCACTTCCCGAGAGAGACGGAGATGGGCCAGACAATTCATCATTGGACCACCTTGAAGGAGTCGATGTACTGTTACGCGAGGAGTGTTTAACAGCCTTTACCCGTGGAGTGGATTTAGGCCGTCTTCCGTTGGCGGCAGATCCGCTGCCCTCGTCCATGCTCATCAGATCATCATCTCTCTTGTAGAACTGCTCAAGCGCTTTCACATCCATGGGGGTTTGACCAACAACCTCCATGAGGTTGGTGCGAGCCGGAAAGTGTGTATATCTTGGGTTCGTTACGCTTTGAACTTCCCACTTAGCGTAGGATTCCTCGAGCCATAAATGATTAACCATGTCAATATTCCACTCTCTCGCCGCCTGGCATTTCTCACTATGGCTCCTGTTGCCGCTCACCATTAAACATTAGCGCTCCTGGTTAGAGAGGTGAGGGTAAAAACCTAGCTGTAATAAGATGCGTGTTCTCAGTCTTCATCGATTTCGTAAACTTGGCACCGCAGGCTTCGACCAGATTCTCCAAATAGAGCCGGGCATCACCGCCATAATTGGACACGGTTATTTTCTGCATTTGCTCTTCTATTAGTAAAGTTCCAATTCGCGGAGATACGGACTCTACTGACAAATTTCTCCATCCCAGGTAGCCCGCCTCTAACAAGTGGATAATGAAGCAACTTGGCCAGAGGAGAAGTCCATCTCCCATGCGCACAAATCCAATATATCCAAGTTAAGCTGCCGACATGAATACCTACACGGCTCGCTTCTATATATTCGTCTCCATCCCGGAACTGACCAACATATATATCGGCATCCTCCACCTTGTCCACAACCTCACCCTTCATTTGAACAACAACAGTAGCTATAACTGATTTCAGTCGAGGGCTTAATTCCAAGTCTTCGCCCAACCGAATCTTCTTGCGTTCAAACACTGACGAGCTGCGCTTAGGGGATGGAGGGTCAAGAGCCATTGCGCCACCATCATGCGCATGACTATAAGTTAGGTCAGGACCCTTTGGTAAAGGTACCGGTTCAAAGTTGGCAACCCGTTCGATCTCAGGATTAGGGAGGAGATAGGGCGCCTCATCAATACGACGCCCGAGCTTGAGACAATCATCGAACCAATGCGGCAAAACAATTTTGACCGACATCCTCTTGGCCACAGCCTGTCTGCATTTCTCCTACAAAGGTGATAAAGTTAGTCACTTTTTGATTTCTCAAGGTGGAGAAAGTCGCCCTAGACCTACATTGTCCATATTCAAAGCGACTATGTGAGTGGTAAACTTTGTCAAGCTGCTGCCATACTGCCCGCCCATAGCAATTATCCCTCCGCAAATTGCCTCCTTGTCCCCAACCGGTAGCTCCGCAATTGTAGCAACGATTCCGCAAAGGAAAAACCTAGGGTCGGGGGTGTATGGGCGCACATGGGCGATACGGTTCTTCAGTATTGAAAAGTCAACCCATTCCGGCTTAACCACTGGAATCATAAGACCCTCGACCTCGGAGTAGTCAGGAAAATCAATTGTAGAGGATATGATATGAGTAATCTCTTGTAAGTCTAGTTGCACCGTAGAGCCTGCTCCAAGAGGCTTAGATTCCATAGCACCATTTTCAATGAGATTCCGGGCGATCTGCAAGTTTGTCAGCAAAAAATGCCAAAACCTATTGTAATCTGCAACAACTCTGAAACCAGACCTCTCGGGCACCCTCGTGGGCAAGTTCCGGGCTCTCAACTACGTAGAAGGTAACCTCATTGAACAGCGCGGGGGTCCCGCCATCGTCGGGGAGAGCAGGTGCCGGTGCCGGTGCCGGACCGAGATCCATTTTGTCGTCAGCCATGTTGAACAGAATTTGGCAGACAGACTTAAATGGAGGAATGGGGGTGGCAGTGGGGAAATTCGGGGGAGTGATTAGCTCAACAGCACGCAAAACCAAGGGGGCGAAAGGTTAACGCGTCGAGGCGCGAGAAACACTCGGGAGTCTTGGCGATGTTGCTTCGTCAGCTGTTTGTCCCCTCATAATACGGTAAGTTGTGACTCTTTGGGCCGGAACCAGTCACAGATATGACGGCTTGACCAACCACCATCACCACAATACGGTAGAGTATTGTACCGGGACTGGTACTCGAGTACTCTGCATGCTATCGAGACTCAGCCCAATCTGTCCTCGATCCAATACCAGCACCAGCATAACATCTATATATATCTACATAAAACACGATACAGTACGGTACGATTGGAAAGTAACTTCGAAACCAAACGCCAGTGTCGAGCATGCTACCGTAGGGCGATTTGCCTGGCGCTGTGGCAGTTGGAAACGCCCGAAGCTCGCAGATGTGGTATGATACAGAGATAATCAGCCGCTGCAAATTGAGGAGATGGTGATCTCTCTACTATGATAACTTCCATATTCCCCCAGAAGCCTTGAATACTGTTATCCGCCAACACAAATAGAGGGAAACTTAGGCCCCTTGTGTTCACACCGGCAGCCGGCAGCTATCTCCCAGACCGTCAGGACACTAAAAATTCCGTGCCCCCCCGCCAGTGTCCGAAGCAGATGTTAATAAGCAACTTTTCATTAGTATGATACCTAAAATTTCGCAGATGTGCCAACCTTAGACCATTACTCGAGTACTACAGGTAATATTAGTTATACGACACCCGCACTGATCATAACTAATTTAAGGAATGGTTAAAGCCGGGTATGGTTCTATAGGCAGCTACTAGAGAACAGTACTACAGCACAAATGTGCTACACGAAGGAGGAATGGTATGACGCTAAAGTGCCTTTCTAGTGCACACTTTTATGCCAAGGGAGACAAAAATTCGTGACCCAAGCCAACTGGTCATTCCTACCGGTAGTTGGACACCCTACCGACTCCCGGGATAATCACCTCAATTGAGATGGAGGCAGAGAAAAGAAAATAATAATAATAATAATAAGAGGTATGCTCGAGAGTCCTTATTGTATTGTTTTATTTCAAAAAAAAAAATATGTAAATATGTAAATATAAATAATAATAAAAACAAGTGAACCATACCGTGGAAAACAGCAGAGAACACATTGATGTTTTCGGGGTGGTGTCTTGGTGTGGCAAGGTCCAAGTTCACCGGTACCGTACTTGTATATCGATGGCATCTCGATGGTTTCCTAGGAAGAGTTCTGCCACAAGATATAATACAAGCACCAGTATCGTGGGCAATATTTCCACTCCACCACTATAAAAGTGGTACTGTCAAAGAACTAGAATCAAACCAGCAGTGACAAATGGTTCAAAAACACCGTACGGCACTCTGCTTCCACTGGGGGTGCTGGCCCTGTCTTGTGGTAGCGCAACACGATCGAGAACCAAAATCAAAGTCTCCAGGCCATTCAAATGTTTCCGAAATCACCCTTAGACTTGATGGTCATTTCACGCCGTCCAGCCAGCTAGTTTTGGTCCATAACCCCTCCTCAAGGGCTTATGTGGATAGATTAGTTCCTCCTCACTCATAAAATCAAACTACTCGCACTAGGGCAGGAGTCCAACCATCCTCCTTTGAGCAGCGATTATAAAGAGTAGCAACACACCAGAAAACCGCCCCCAGAGAAATCAAACCCCTGAGAAAAGTGCAGTAGCAATTGCGCCACACCACAGTCCCCCAGGGCCAGTTCCCCAGGGCCGCCTTTCTACCCCAAAAGCATCCTTACTACCGGTACAGTACTCGTACATGAAAGGGCCCGGCAGCTTAGAGCACCCCAACGGCGAGGCAAGTATGGGCTGCTGCACCTGACTGCCCGCAACCTCTATTCAACCCTTGAGCACCAGCAATACGAGACAACCTAAGAGAGACCTATATTGTTCGAACTCCACTATCACCTATTATAGACCACGACGACCGGGCGAAGCACTAGAGCATTTATTCCTCGTCCCTCGCCCGAGTTATTTGCATTTTATGCGGCGCAAAGCTAGGGTCCGGGAGTGTTTAACTAAAGCAACTGCTGTTGCGCCGCATCAGCTCGGCAGAGTGGGAAGTGGAGCTGTGGGTGCAGTACCGTGTATTTTTTTTTTTTGTTAAATCCGCGGTTTATTTGTAGCTAACTACGGGAAAATCCATGGTATCGACCCTGAGGTATGACCTAAAAACACAATAACAAAAGAAACTTAAACACCCCCAAATAACAATTTAAGATGAAAAACACATCACTACACTCCTGACACTAGTTGAAGAAAACAATCTCATAACTCATGAAGCCAAATCGGCATTTCGCATAAAAGGAAAAACCCCTCCCCTCACCAGGAAGTTGATCCTGTTGCCTATTACATAAGAAACCAAATGTAACAATGCTACCTGGTGGTGGTTATTTATGCAACAGGTAACAAATTGCTTATGTGGGAATCTTGAACTATCTTATAGTTCTCGTTCGTTCTCTATCTTTATGTGATAAAGATGTGATAAAGATGTGAGAGTGTTCTTCTTTCCGAGATTATCTTATAATCTCTTCTTTCGTGTTCAGACTATCTTATAGTCTTCGTATCTCACACCAATGTCTTATTGGGGAGAGATGGAGAGGGACCTTGTCTTACAAGGGTCGTGGTTGCTCTGACGCTAAGAGCTAGGTTGCTTGCATACAAGTGAGAGGTAAAGGTAGAGGTTTAGAGTAAAGATATATTGTAAGAAAGTACTTAGATGGTTGCATGAAGAGCTCTAACTACTGTGAGTTTCATTTTTTTTACCTTTTTTTTTTTAAATCATATGCGTTTGATTGGATAAGGTACAAAGAAAGCATGCAGCTTATGGCTATGGCCAACAAAAACCCTATTCCTCCTCACCCCAGGAAACATTCCAACCCCCAAGTCCCTCTGGTATGAGATCAACCGCACATCTCGCCTATAGCCCAACCAAATCCCGCGAACATACACGTACATACGATGGAAGTAGAAAGGAAAGAAACAAGCAGGAAGGAGAGGAGAACCCTTGGCGACATCGGCAACAGAAAGTATAAGAATAAAAGAAAAGTATAGACCCCTGACAAAGGAAATGTATGTCTGATAGAGGACGCAGATCACCCAAAGCTTAGGAAAAGCAAGTATGAGCCTGCTCGACGGAGCGGTGCAGGGGAAAGAAGCGGTGACCAGTAGTAGGTTGAGTACTGGGGATGGCGAGGACATCTGTGAGGGGTCCCAGCTGGGAGAGCCAAACGGTGTTAGCGACGGTCAGGGGGACGGGCGTAACCGAGGCGTGTTTTTGTATAGTGATCGAAGGTCGACCACTTGGAGGGGGAAGCAGTAGGGTGCCAGTCAGAGGTTCAAGGGGCAGTAGGATGCTAGACAGGGAAAGTGGCAGTAAGGTGGCAGTTGGGAGGGGTAGTGTAGCTGTAACCGAGCAACGGGACGAAGACCAAGGAGGTGGATGTAGGAAGGACTAGCCTAAACACTTGAGACGACCAACTAGAGTGACCGTGGCCAATGCTTTTCCGAATGCAAAACGAAGACGAGACCGTGAAGTTACTAACCGAAGTGTTCCCCGACAGGACCTGGTAACCGGGACGGAAAGGTACTTCGCAAAGGGCTTGGAAAACTCAGTGCCGACTGTGAGCGAAGGGAACGGAATGCCGACTATGCAAGAACCTAAGTGAGATGCAAAAGAAGTGCGGGGTAAGGGGGAGAACTGAACTTCATGAGCGGGAGTCAATGATGAACAAGAACAAGAACCCTGTGGAGGGAGGGGGAGGGCCCTAGAAGAGAGATGAGTGGGGAAGGCATCACTCCCTGTAATGAGGGAACCAAATAGAGAGGTGAACTCTAAGGTTGCGACCGCACCAAAACTCAAAGTAGAAGATAAAGATAGAGTAAATAATTCATGAAGAATCAAAACGGTTAAACTTAATATCATTAAGCTGAAAGCTTCACTCAATAAGTTCTCTCGAGAAAAGTTGGTTATCGAAGTAGAATGCCAAACGCTTAAACTTAAGTAGATATCAGATTTAAGCCTTTGACATTCACCACTACTCCGACCTTGTGCGAGCACCCTATCCTGCTCAGGGTTTGTCCTAGGCCTACCCTCCATCAGGAATTATCCTGCTGGAAGTGTCGGACCAACTCGGGTACACTTAACTCCGTCAATAGGATATGAGTTTCTGTCATGCATCTCCAATACAACCGCAGGTGGAAAAACTCTTCCTATCGAAGTCATGCCAGTGGCTAACTGTCATGACAACAACCGGAGTCAATACCTAGGTGGTGAACTCACTGGCCCAGTGGTAGTTTCGTCTATACAAGCTATGCAGTCCATCATTTAATCTACGCGACTATCCAATGTGATAAATTGACCTGCAAGCTCCCCCGGTGAGATGTAGCCGATGGTTGGCTAAGTGGGCACTACCCATAGCCAGCCTCTCGGGACATACTCTACCGTGATAAGACTCATACCTCTAGAGTCCAATAACAACCCATAGTAATGCTACAAATCAAGGGG
>Ga0307509_10003123_pt1 | contig 25707 bp, 43 predicted proteins | sample 10_EM_MG_FD_202245 | JGI IMG/M metagenome (GOLD analysis project Ga0307509, IMG submission 202245) | Populus trichocarpa ectomycorrhiza microbial communities from riparian zone in the Pacific Northwest, United States - 10_EM | ecosystem: Host-associated > Plants > Roots > Unclassified | place... | reverse complement strand
AGACACACTTCTGTATCTTTCATTTGAACAGATTATGCTAACTTCACAAAATGCTAGTTTCCGGCTGCAACTTGTGTTTTGGGATTATAGCACTATCCCTAAGCAACGACCGCCAGACGCACCCTAAATCTTTACTTGCTAGCTTTAAGGAAACTAGCATTGTAGCGCTTGATAGCTCATGAATATTCCTTCTTTTGTGCAAGTCAACAGTGTACCACCAACCGCCAAACCATGAAACCATCCTGAGTACCACCTCCAGAGCCGGTACTAGGACCGCGGTTCATTTTTCCAGTTCATGGTTCGTGAACTACCGTAAGAACTCGTGAAATCCACTATCTCCGTGCTGTCACGAATATCCCTGTAAATCGCGACATCAGCCCAAGATAGGTTTAGCTGGCAAAGGTAACAAGATCCAACACAACCGAATGACCCAGGCTATACTGTGTCAGGAAAGCACTAATCCTTCTTAAGAGCTTTTGACTTAGAATCTGGAGATTAGGGGCTGTCGGAGATAGTGGATTTCACGAGTTTTTACGGTACAAACCACCTCTTTGAACCGTGGTGAATCGGCGGTCTGAGACCCCCTACTGACGGGCGATTGGTACGCGCTGTGCTGTACTAGTACAGTATCGCCATATGAGTCATCATCCATCCAGCCTATCCTTTCCTTTTTTCTTCTCTACGCTTGCTTCTTTCCCACTCGAATCATTCTAGAGGTATCTAACCCCACATACCGGTACCAAAGCTCTGTGCGAGTGCTCACACTGCCCGGACACCACCATTACACCGCCGCCCCCGCCACAATGACCTCACAACCTCCAACACTCTCCCAAATATTCCCATGGATCAAGACACCCCTCATAGTCTCCGCCCCTATGCGCCTACTCTCGGGCCACAAACTCGCCGTTGAGGTGTCCAAAGCCGGAGGCATAGGCTTTTACGGGTCAGGCTACGACATAGACCCCGTCCCGGCCGCTCTCCAAGCCGCCCGCGCCGCCTTCGCCCTCTCGGATCCTGCAGAGGTACTACCAATCGGCGTTGGCTTTCTCCTATGGAAGGCCCCGCTGGAGCCGGTGCTCGACGCGCTGAAGACGTACCGCCCGGCGGCGGTCTGGCTATTCGCGCCGAAGGACGAAGCGCAGATGCGGAATTGGGTGTACGCGATCAGGAGGAGTGCACCGGGTGTGAGTATTTGGGCGCAAGTCGGAAGCCTCGTGGAGGCAGAGTCGGTCATTCGGTTGGATGTAGATGTTTTGGTGCTCCAAGGCGGGGACGCGGGTGGTCACGGGATTTCCGCGCGCAGGGGGAGTGTCATGCAGCTTGTACCTGAGATTGTGGACGTACTTGGTAGAAATAGTGGAGGGAGTAAAGTGCCGGCTGTTTTGGCCGCCGGGGGAATTGCGGATGGGCGCGGCGTTGCTGCGGCGTTGGGGTTGGGCGCGCAGGGCGCTGTGCTCGGGACTAGGTTTATTGCTTCTGCTGAGTCCGAAACGCATGCCGGGCTTCGGGGAGCTGTGATTGGGGCTAGGGATGGGGGTAGTGGGACTGTTAGGTTTGTTTGCCTACTCTGGTCGTCTGTGTGGGTATGGAACTAATGGTGGGCTATGATAGGACAAGGCTCTATGACGAACTTCGCGGAACGGGAGATTGGCCAGAGCAGTACGATGCTAGGGCGATTGTCAATGATACCTTTTGGGATGACGCTAGTGGGCTGTCGAAGCTCAGGAACAAGGAGCTTTATGATATCGCAGTGGAGGCGGAGGGATGGGAAAGGCTGACCGTGTTTGCGTATGTTGTTACCCTTTTCTCAATGATTGTTTGGCAGTGGGATGGAACGAATGAGTGAGCGCTGATGGGTGGTCTGTAGTGGGACTGGAGTGGGATTGGTAAGGGAGGTATTGCCCGCAGAGAAGATTGTGGAGGAGGTTAGGGGCGAGGCCGTTGCTATTATCGAGCGGTTGGGGAAGACCTATACTTCGTGATGGTAGCTTTACGGTATGGTGGCTGGGTGTTGTACCGGTATCTAGACACCTGAGCGACGATCTCATATGTCATTAAAACAAACCCCGCTCAATTGTTCACGTAGAATAACTTAATGCCAATTACTTTTATGTGAACCCACACCTCGCCATTGAATAAGATCTTGCACGGGAAGAATCCACTATCTATCCACAGAAAAAAAATCCCTAATCCTTCCACCCCTTCTCCCCATCCATGGCATCAAACTCTTTCCCTCCTACGAATCGCTCATCACTTCCAAGTTCCCACTGGAACTGGCTGTTGTGTCCTGCCATTCCTGACTCGGGGCTTATCCTTGTTAATCATCACCTCATGTAAGCCATTGAAGTACCGTATTTTTTGGTGTTCTCCGGCTTTCTGCCAAGAAAGTGCGTCACTTAAGGTTGGACGGTACCTGTAGTCTAAAATAGGGCCTATGCTGCCAGCCAGCATACCGTAAGAACTTGAATAATTGAACCGTGTGCTAGGCGGTTAAAATAAATTCTGAGACGCCAAGGATATGGCATGTGTATCACGCAATATCAATCTTGGTATATCTTGGCATCTACTCATTTACAAAATTTACTTCTTCATCGGAACTGACATCGACAGCTTCCCCAAAATCCTCTCTATCTTCACCCTCATTCTCCCCATTCTCCCCAATCCTCCATTCCTTAAGTCCCTCTACCAAGAAGTCATTTGCTAACCCTTTAATAGATAAATCTGTATCCTCACTCCCATCGAGCGGGAGTGAGAGTCCAACCACCTGGAATGAATGCTGGACAACTACCGTTTTCTCTTGGGAGGAGGTTTCCCACGCTTCTCCAACCGTCCAGGTAATTGCTATCCGCCTTCTCCCCACCATACTCCCGGCTAAAGCTCTTCCTTCGCCAATCTCTAGCTCCTTCTCTGTCTGAATCTCCTCTAACCAGAGGTCCATTTTCTCCTATATTTTTTTTTTTGGTAAGTCAGTCTTTCGTTACTTCTTAATTCTTGTGGAAAATGTACTAACTTTTAAAATATCCTTAAACGGACGGTTTATAGATACGTCGAGGGGCTGTACCAAGCCAGTACAGCCCCCAGGAATTAGGCTGACAGTAATGTCATTGTCCCTGAAGGTATAGAGCACCTCTGCTATTTGATGTGCTTGAAAGAGATCGATAGCGAGCAGAGTTGACTGACCGTCAAGAATAGGTATCAATTGCTCGTCTAGCCACTCGAGCATGCTGCTCGAGTTGGTATAGGTTGTTGGATTGAATATCACGACAACGCGGGGATCATACTGCTGTCACTCTCTGCCGATCGTAGGGCCAATGCCTTGCCCACGAAAAGATATAAGAGGTAGGACATGAGAAATAACATCTGCAAAGATGGTAAGTTGAATAGTGCCCTGCCTCTTATCCCAACCTGACTTTGAAGATTGCAAGCAAAATGACTTCTTCCCAATAAGATTGTAGGTTTGGCCCTCCAAGTACTCGTATGGAACAGGCGTCTGATCCATGTTGCAGATGTTCTGCAACCAATAGCGACCAACGGCTGGCACCAAGCTATTGCTCCTTCCCCACCTTTCATCATGCTTACGTGTTTGAGAGTTACGGTGGTTAAACTTCAACCAGTTAAGTATTGCCCCAGCAAAGTCTGCTGGCAATTGACTGGTGGTATTTGTCACAAAGCGAAGACTAATTTGATGCTATTAGGCATGTCGGAAGGCTTAGCCTTCCTTTAAGCGAATAAAGACCTGCAGTTACCCTACCTTAAGAATCTGAGTTCTAAAAAAGACAAGCCAACACCACCCTCCCACACCAGTGTTGTGACGGCACTACACCGGCAGACGCCGCTGTAGTTGCGTCCCCTCACCAAAGACATGGTCATTGGAACCCTCCTCGTAACATCGTATATATCGCGGCCGTCCCTCCGACCGGATCCCGTTCGCAGGATATATGAGGAAAGACCTTTGGCAAGCTTGTGAAGGTGGTTCGAGCCAACTCGGTCTACGTCGCATAAGGCTACAGAGCACTAAAGACAAGAGTCGCGAAAGTGGTCATTAGGTAAAGGGACATTCTTACAGACAATGGTTAAACAACACGTTCTATACTCCACGCTCTCGCGATGAAAGTCGCAGAAGTGAACGGTGTTGTTGGGTGAGGTAGTTTGAGAAATCAGGCATACCCGCACTCACGTACGTCAATAGTATCCATAGGATGCTGATGGAACCATACGATAACGATATAACTATGGAGGGATAATCGCTATTGGTGCGATTATCGTGACAAGTCTATCTTATGCCTCGCGGATGTCGGTTGCAGGATATATCTGCAATGGTGAGAGGTTCAATAAACAAAGCTGGCCCCTTTGTTTGTTCGATCATGGAGACCATTCTGCGCATGCAGTGGTAAGCAAGACTCCATGATGACGAAGAAGAATCGTAACGAATAAACTGATGTGTGGGAGTACCGTCAGGGAAAAACTCATGGTGTGCGATTTGGGAGTCAAGTGAGATAACAGAATTGTCAGGGTTAAATGGTGTTCGCACTTTTAGAAGAAATGGGAGTTTGTTAGTAGGTACTTAGTTAGTATCATAGTAGCCTAATTGGTTTACTTTAGGACTGAATACTTAAGGTCCTGGGTTCCACTCTCATCTGGATCATAGTTATTTTATACATGACAGAAGGATGCATGGAGCTCTGAACTTAAGATCCTTCCGAGGGATGCTTATGTAGCACTGAACGGAGAAGTGATCTTATCATAAATAAGTTTTACGCTAGAAAAATCTTTTATCATTCTACCTACCTATATCCAAATCATTGAGCCTTCCTAGACAATCTCTGGCTATGATTAAGATTATCGGCCTGAGTTATTTTGCCAGACTTTGAGATAGGCTTCCGCCTCACAGTATATTGATAGTTCTCCTTGTTACCAAGGCTCACTATATGATTGAAGACGACTTCAATTACCTCTTTGAACCAAGACCAAACCCCCCTCCCCTCGATTTGGGAGAATATACAAATCCACTTAGACATTTCGGAATTTCTATCCTCTCTACCACAACTTCCTTTCGAGCCAAGAAGGCCCTCAAAATCATTCTACGTTATTCCTAGCTCGCAGCAGCTAATCGACACGTATCTATCGAAGATAGAAGAAATTCCTCAGGTGTACGAAGACTATTGTACACCCTATGCTATGTCCTACAAGGACTGCAAAATTCTGCTTATCTGGCTTAACCCCAAGTGAATTCGATAAGTATCATCAGAGACCCACCAAACCTGTGATTAAGCACAAAAAAGTTCCCGGTGTATCGGCGACCAGACACATCACGATCACCAATCATGACAGAAGAAACCCACAATTCCGAAATGACTGGTGGGAATGAGACCACCATCCATAGGAGCAGCCAAACTCCAGGCCAACTGGATACCAGCACAATTGGAAGAGTAGCTCTTGGACGACTAACCTGGGGACGTTCTAAGACACCCACCCTTACTTTTGTCTCAAAGGAAGAATTAAACCAATTCGCCGGCCACCTGGGAGGTGTTCTTGGAAGATTTAGCCAGCGAATGGCAAAAAACCAGAATTCCATGTACCTGGATATAGCACGCCTTTCGGTCCAGGGTCAACAACAGGCTAGAGAGTTGGGAAAACTCCAACGCCACCTGGAACAAGGTGAGTCCATACTGGTTCAGGAATTGAACATCTTTGAGCGGACAATTGGTATGTTGGACCAAGAATCCAAAAATATTCAAGCAGAATTCGTGGCAAGGGTCCAAGCGGAGTTCCAGACTCAACAAGCTCGCCAAGCAGAGCAGGCGGAACATAGCCAGCGACAGGACGAGCAGCTTTGAGACCCTATACTTGAAGTAGAGGAAGCCTGAGCAAACGATAATGCCAACTACGTGTCAATTTTGAACAAACACAAAGAAGAACACAAGGAAGACTTGAGAAATCATTAGGGACGTCATGAAGCGGAAATGACAAAGCTCCATAATATCCTGATTGATTTAAAGGCCCAAGTAGGTGCCATATTGGCTCAAAGGTCAGTAGCCCCATCTGCAGTTACTGATAATAGTGAACGGCACATACGGAATACTGACAGAGCTCTGAAGAAACGGTCAAATCCAACTCCTGAACAAGAAGGAGCAAATGGAGGAGGCCAAATACCACCAACGACTATGCACAGGGCAGGAAACCCCGACCCAGACGATGGTGATGACGACGACGACGAAGGGCAGGATCCGAAAGGAGGCTCAAGTTGTGGAAATAAAGGAAAGGGCCCAGCAGGTCCAGACCCTGAAACGGGGGATGAAGAGGATGATGTCGTAGAGGTCATGGCCAAACCAATCGTGCCAGAACGACTGCTAAGCACCAAAAGGCCCTCGGACCCTCCATGGGTATTCAAAAACAAGTCCCCTCAGGATATTGGAATATGGTTAATGGCAGTTCAAGACTATTTCGAGCGGAACAGCCACCTATGGACCATGGAGGTAGATTGAATCAAATACGCCCTGGGATGAATGAAAGGAGACAATGTAGCTCCTTTCACAGATACCTATCGGAAAAAGATGTCGGGGGCATTGGGATATAAAACAGAGATTGGTTACGAAAGATGATTCATGTTTGAACAAAAGGTAACCGAACGATTTGCACCTACACAAGAGGCAGAAAGGACCCACAAGTTGATGAAACTTGAAAAATATCATGGGGACATACGACAATTCCTTTTGCGAATGGAGAACCACAACATTAAGGTTGGACTCCAGGGAGTAGCATGGAGGGACATGCTTAAGGCTCAAATGCCGGAAGCCGGACTATTAAGACTATTGTTCGAAAGCTATCCCAACGACGAATTATGGTTAGAAGGGTTTAAGAAGACGATGATTCAGTATGAGAATCACGAGGAAGACAAACGCCTAAGACACGGAAAGGGCGAATCTTTGGGAATATCGATAAGTCGAAAAACGGAAGACTGGGCTCAGACAAGGAGCAATACAAGACCCCGCAAAAGGTACAGTGCAGAGAACCGGGCCACCTATAAGGGAAAGCCTAAGGTACCCCGTAACAAAGAATGGTCAAAGGAAAAGACAGCTACCAATAAAAAAGATGTAGTAAATACGGACTGGGACAAAGCTCACGACACAATCCCAAAGGATGTTATTGATCGACGAAGAAATAACAAGGGATGCACACGGTGTGGAATGACAAACCACTTCTGGAAACATGGTCGAAAAGAGCAATCTATCGTGACATTCGGTCCCAAAAGGTACGAAGTGAACAAACGAAAACGCGATCAACCCCAGGGCCAAAGAAAAAGGGTAGCTGTTGTGGTCGAACGAGGCCAGGGAGAAAGTTCACGGTCTGTAAACAGGATAGACCATCAGGTAGTATGGGACATGTACGACAGCAAGACACTATAGTGTTCTCAGGCAACACTGGCGACGGTGGATGGGTAGTCCAAGTTTAACTCCGGGAATCGAAACTCAAAAAGAACAATGCGGTGCCCAACTTATGAGCGAGGTCTCAGAACGAAGAATCTATATCGAATGAACCCCTTGGTCGGTGTACCTGGGAGAAATGACAGTTAGACAAATCGGAGAATGGGGAACCAGGTCATAAGAAGAAGGAAAAGAGTCCAGCCAGGCACCGAGATGACACAGCCCAATGTAATCATTCATGGAAGTTTGTAGCAGAGGTCGATCGCGTTAAGAGTACTGAAATTGGATGAAGGAAAAAAGTAGGGTACGGATCGAGGAAAGATAGAGAGAAGTTGAGGGCCGGGAAGGATGCAAAAAAGCGACATAATTTCCGACTTGGCATCACTGGAAGCTAGCCAATAGAGACGAGACTATTCTACCTCGATCTAAGGGACTAGATGGCCCAAAAATACCGGAACCTAGCGAAAGCGGACGCTGTACAGTAGGGGATAGATAAAAGACACTGGAAGTGAAAAGCTAGGATACATCAGGTATTCACACTCACTATCTTGTTTAAACTATTCCTGTAACCAAGACAGGTGCCTCTCTAGCAAAAGGGTTCCGAAAATGTTGAGGAAGAGTATGGATGAGGATAATTACCTGAGCTGTGGCTTTAGTGACTAGAGCACGCTTGCCTAAGCCTCTACACTATCCAAGGCCAATCAGGTTTCTCGGTTAAAACCCAAATAGTAGAGACAAAGGTACCCTTCCCGATCAGTCGCCAATGATCCACGAAATAAGTCAATGATACGGACTGCCCAGGTCTAGTTACAAGGTGGAGCTATTGTACGAGACAGTAATCCCGAGTATTTGGGAACTTCTTGGCAGGAGGTAAAGACCGCTTCTAGTGGGCTGCCTGAAATACTAATTCAGACAGTATATCTGAGGAGTCCTCTCTGGACAAAACTGCGTGGGCGCGGTAATAAACAACCACAGTTAACGAGACAATGCACTTAAAGAGCAAGATTGAGGAGCCCGACAGCCATGAGAGGCCAATCCTGAGTTCCCCAAAATATTATCCATGTCCAGAAGGACCTGCCCAATTGGATGTTGAGGGCAAACGCGGGCGCATTCACGTATTACTGGACTCAGGAGCCAGTTGTTTCCTCCTAAGCGAAAAGTTAGTCGAACGGCTCGACATCCCATACAAAGTCCAAAAGAAACCCATTAAGATAGTCGGATTCGATGGACTTTCAAGTTCATCAGGCGGTCAAAGATATACGTGCCCCATCACATTAGTAATCGGAAATGGACATAGGTCTCCCATATCTGCAGAAATAGCGCCCAGAGGACGTTTTGACCTTATCATCCCCTTCGGATGGTGGTATCACAAACACCACTTATCATATTTAGATGAACCGAAAAAATGGAGTTTCGGACAAACAACAGGTTGCGATCATGTTGACCATGAGCCCGTAAAGGATCTATTTGAATATGATGAGACGGTCACGTACGATCCAAAGGCCCTATATGTGGGAAGGATTGGGAGAATAGAAGAGAAGAATCCGGTAGAGTTAGAAACTCTACCGGGAATATGCTCAATTCAAGCATTTGTTTCGACCGGAAGCTTCGGGAAAAATACCCCCAAGACGGACGTTCGATCACACGATCGACCTTAAGGAAGGATCAGAACCTTCTTGAGGACCCGTCTATCCTATGTCACAATACTAGTTAAATACCCTGAAAGCTTACCTTGACGAAATGTTGTCACAAGGCAAAATTACACATAGCCAGTCACCTGCTGGAGCGCCAATTTTCTTTGTGCCAAAACCCGATGGTCACTTACGACTGTGTGTGGACTACCGACAACTCAACAAATTAATGATTCTCGATAAATACCCGCTCCCTTTGATGAGCGAGTTACGAGATCGAGTTGCAGGTGCCACCATATTCACCAAGTTAGACTTTAAGGATGGTTATCACTTGATTAGGATTAAGAAGGGTGATGAATGGAAAACAGCGTTCAGGACTCGGTACGGACAATACAAATACAAAGTCATGCCGTTCGGGCTAGTCAATGCTCCTGCAACTTTCCAATGAATGATGAATAAAATATTACGCGAATTTCTCGACCAAGGAGTAGTGGTGAACCCCGATGACATTCTTATCTACTCCAAAACGCATGCGGAACATGTCGCGATGGTCAAGAAAGTACTTTCGCGATTAATGGAACACCAATTAGCAGTATCTATTAAGAAGTCCGAGTTTCATGTTAAAGCTGTTGAATTCCTGGGATATATTGTGGCAACCGATGGGGTGACGGTGAGCACGAGAAAGGTGGACTCCATAAGGAAATGGAAAGCACCTAGATCGGTGAAGGAAGTTCAAATCTTTCTTGGCTTCGCAAATTTCTATCGAAGGTTCATCGAGAACTTCTCAAAAATATGCAAGCCAATAACGGAAACGCTGAAAGGGGACAAACGAAAGTTCAGCTGGGGACGAGAGCAGAACATAGCGTTTGAGAAACTCAAACAGCGTTTTACGACAGTGCCGATTCTGGCGCATTTTTACCCAGAGCGAGAAACGGTAATTGAAACCGATACAAGCGACTTTGCGTTTGGAACAATTTTATCACAGTTTCAGGATAAAAGACTTCACCCGGTGGCATTCTATTCCCGAAAATTGAATTCAGCTGAACGCAACAACGGGATTCACGATAAAGAACTCCTAGCCATAGTGGAAGCATTCATGGAATGGAAACACTACTTATACGGAGCGGATAAGCCGATCACGGTTTATACCGACCACCAGAATTTGCAACTATTCTTGACGACGAAAAAGTGGAATCAAAGCCAAATCCGTTGGGCGCAATTGCTTGCATCATTCAATTTCAAAATTATGTACCGACCGGTGTCCCAAAGCAGCAAACCAGACACATTAAGCAGACGACTGGACAATCGTCCTGAAGAGGGAGCTGAATACACCGAACAGTCAATCTTGAAACCGGAACATTTCTTGATTAGTCTTCTACAAGACGAGCCGGTTCAAGAAAAACTGCAAAGACGGGTGTTAGTACAAAGAGCTGCAGCCATCCAAGTAATGAAAATGGCATCTAAGGCTATCTTACCAACAAAGGGTTGAAGACTTTCGGCAGGACATGACTTATACGCTCTGGAGGACGTGCTAATCCCAGCACAGGGACAAAGGCTTATCGGAACCGGAATTGCGATAGGAATACCGCAAGGGACTTATGCTAGAATAGCCCTGCGAAGCGGCCTAGCATATAAGGAAAGTATAGGAATTGGCGGAGGAGTGATAGACGCCGACTATACAGGAGAGGTTAGAGTCATTATGATGAATCATGGCAAAAGGAGTGTTCAGGTTTAGGAAGGGGACTAGATTGCACAAATGATCATCGAAAAAATAGACATGTTAGGAATGATGGAGGTAGACAACCTACAAATAACTGGTTGGGGAGATAAAGGATTTGGAAGCACGGACCTATTGCCTAAGCGAACCATCGCGGTGGAACAGGTACAGCTGATCATGTGTCAGCTATATGCGGACAGCAGGGAGAACAGACTATTTAGCGAAAACAATATCAGACGAAATGCATGGCTCCTCCAGGAAGAGGTCATGGTATCAAGCGCTATGATATCCAAAGCTCTACTACAGGAGTACGAGTTAGAACTTTTGGAAGAGGTCCAAGAAGCGTCAAAAAACGATTTGGACTGCTTGAGCAGAAAAGCGACGCTAAAAGATCTAATAAACTGTGGCAAAGAATTGCCTACAAACTGGCAATACAAGGACGGGTTCTCCTACTTCAAAAATCGGCTATACATACCTGTGGACGATGCTCTAAAAACTAAGATTGCGAAAGAATGCCATGACTCGAAGGTAGCAGGACATTTTGGGATGGAAAAAACGATAGAGATAATGACGAGAGATTTTTATTGGAAAGGACTCACCAAATGGATAAATGATTACGTTCGGTCATGTGATGAGTGCCAACACAATAAATCTCCACGACATGCGTGATGGGGATTACTTCAACCTCTCGAAATGACATACGCAGCATGGAACTCTATCTCAACCGATTTCATAACCCAACTACCGGAATCACAAGGCTACACTCAGATCATGGTAGTAGTCGACCTATTCACAAAAATGGTACACTTTATCGGTCTCTAGACAAGCGCAACTGCAAAGGACGTCGCAAACGTTTTCTTACAAGAAGTTTCGTAACTTCACGGTCTACCCACTGAAATCATATCCGACATGGATACAAAATTCTCGGGAGAATTTTGGGAATCCCTCTGCAAGCTGCTAGGGATTAAAAGAAAAATGTGGACAGCGTACCACCCACAGACGGTCAGACGGAAAGAACCAACCAAGTGCTGGAAGGTTACTTAAGAAACTTCGTCAACTATGACCAAGACGATTGGTATCAGCTGTTACCCTTAGCCGAATTCGGGTAAAACAATTCCGCAACAAATGCACATAGAATGTCAGCCTTCTTCGCGAATTACGGTTGTCATCCTCAGACGGAATGGATGAAAGAGTGACAAGTGCAAAATCTGGGGGCTGAGTTGTATAGCCACTGGATGAAGGCGATTCACAAACAAGCGGTAGCAGCGCTGAATCTTACACGAGAAGCGATGAAAAAGTACTACAACCAAAAAGCATTACAATAGCCAGACTATAAGGAAGGTGATTTGGTAATATTAAATGCAAAAAATATTGGTACAAAACGACCATCAAAGAAATTAAGTCCCAAGGTCTATGGTCCCTTCAAAATCATAGAAGCAAGAGGACAACGCACTTTCGAACTCGAAATATCGCCTACATGGAGAATACATCCAACCTTCCATGTTTCGCTGCTGGAGCCTTATCGATCCTTGATTTGAGAAGGAAGAGAACAACCTCCACGGGAACACGAAGAGATTGACGGTGATCTCGAGTGGGAAGTGGAATGGATTGTAATGAGTGAAATAATCTCTTATACAGGGAAGGTTCGCGGTCGTAATAAACAAATGTGCGAACTAAGATATTTTGTTAAATGAAAAGGGTGTTCTGAGGACGAGAACACCTGAGAACCACCTGAGAGTTTGGACAATGCTCAGGAATTGGTAGTAGGTTTTCACCAGGAAAACCTGGACATGCCAAGTAGGACAGATGTTGAATAGGGAAGAAAGATTTTCCTCATGTGTACAAGCAAACGCATGAGGTTTTTTACCCTACCTCCTGGAGTTCAAAAAGGATTACATTTTGTTTTGGGAAAATGATAGAGGGAAGATCTTAGAAGCATTTGAGGAAGAAACTTGGGGAGAGGGAGCTCGTGTTAGGCATGTCGGAAGGCTTAGCCTTCCTTTAAGCGAACAAAGACCTGCAGTTACCCTACCTTAGGAATCTGAGTTCTAAAAAAGACAAGCCAACACCCCCCTCCTGCACCAGCATTGGGATGGCACTACACCGGCAGACGCCACCGTAGTTGCATCCCCTCACCAAAGACATGGTCATTGGAACCCTCCTCGTAACCCCATATACGTCGCGGCCGTCTGTCCTACTGGATTCTGTTGGCAGGATATATGAGAGAGGACCTTTGGCGAGCTTATGCAAGTGGTTCGAGCCAAACCGGTCAACCTCGCATAGAGATACTGAGCGCTAAAGACAAGAGTCACGAAGGTGGTCATTAGGTAACGGGACATTCTTACGGACAATGGTTAAACAATACGTTCTATACTCCATGCTCTCGCGATGAAAGTCGCAGAAGTGAACGGTGTTGTTGGATGAGGTAGTTTGAGAAATCAGGCATACCCACACTCACGCACGTCAATAGTATCCATAGGATGCTGATGGAACCATACGATAACGATATGACTATGGAGGGATAATGGCTATTGGTGCGATTATCGTGACAAGTCTATCTTATGCCTCGCATATATCGGTTGCAGGATATATCTGCAATGCTGAGAGGTTCGATAAACCAAGCTGGTCCCTTTGTTGGTTTGATCATGGAGACCATTATGCGTATACAGTGGTAAGCAAGACTCCATGATGACGAAGAAGCATCGTAACGAATGAACTGATGTGTGGGAGCACCGTCAGGGAAAAACTCATGGGGTGCGATTCGGGAGTCAAGTGAGATAACAGAATTGTCAGGGTTAAATGGTGTTCGCACTTTTAGAAGAAATGGGAGTTTGTTAGTCGGTACTTAGTTAGTATGATAGTAGCCTAATTGGTTTACTTTAGGACTGAATACTTAAGGTCCTGTGTTCAAATCTCATCTGGATCATAGTTATTTTATACATGACAGAAGGATGCATGGAGCTCTGAACTTAAGATCCTTCTGAGGGATACTTATGCAGCACAGAACGGAGAAGTGATCTTATCATAAATAAGTTTTACGCTAGAAAAATCTTTTATCATTCTACCTACCTATATCCAGATCATTGAGCCTCCCTAGACAATCTCCGTCTACAATTAAGATTATCGGCCTGAGTTATTTTGCCAGACTTTGAGATAGGCTCCCGCCTAACAGATGCCAATGGACAAAGTTTCGAAAACACCCATTCGACAAGTGAAATAAGGTAGGATCTTGCCCCGGGCCGTGGATAGGAATAAGTTCTTTGCTGACTCTACAGAACAAACCACGTCGCACTGGTCTTCCCATCGCCCTCCGCTCCTGAAATTGTTCAAACAATGCCTTTTCCATTGCCGCCTATACCCTACCCCTCCCTCCACCTCCTGCTCGTCTTTGTCCAGCATTCTGGGCTATAAACTTACCCTCTTTCTCTTCCTTTTTCCAGCGGGATAAATTCCTAGCTGGAACTTTAAACCTCTCAGCTACCTCTGCCAGCGTTGGTTCCCTTACCCTTCTTGGTCCCCATGGGATCTTTGTCCCAATCCAGTATGAGAGTAAACAGAGTTTGTAACTAACGGTATATGAGTGATAGGGATTAGCAACTTCTTTTTGTGGATGCCGGAGGCCTTTCACAAGCGGCTTTCGTACTGGCCCTCCCCTTTGCTGTACACCAGCATAGAATTTGTTGGCAAGCAGTGGGGGAAAATCTGGCTGGAGAGGAACGCATCCGCTTCTTTGGGTGGCACGTCTTGTTGGCATTGTTCTCGTCTGACTTGTTTCTGGTTTCTTCTTCGCTTCCAGAGTTTGCAATTCGCTTAACACTCTTGTATTCTATACTTTGGTTTTACTATCTTGTGTTTATATCTACAGAGAAATGAGTAATTGCTCTTTTACTATGAGTCTTTCACTTTTTTTTTTTGTTTACATTTTTGTATTCTAAGTCAGGCACTGATGAGATGTTGTTGAGTTTAGCCTTGAGTCACACGCTATGTTTTACTCAAAAGTCACTCTAAGACACTAATTGCCCGTTCCCCTTATCTTAAACTTTATTTTAACCCTCTAGGACACGTTTAAATTATTCAAATTCTTACGGTAGTAACCAAGGGGTGGATTTTGGGTGTCTACAATATTGCGGCTGAGGGTCTTCAATCCCTCCTCTCCAAGGGTTAGGATGGTGATCAAACATGCACTACACACTACCGGTAATTGGTAGAGTACTGGATACCTAAAACCCGTTCCTTGGCTCCTATGATCACTAGGAGCATCAAAGAACCTATTTCAGACTATGGGCACCATTCAACCTTAAGTGACGTACTTTCATGGCAGACAACTGGATAACATCAAACGATACAAGTGCCACCGAAAAAGTAAGTGCACGTATCCACGACGACTGCTATTTACCTGATATTTGAAATAACAATAATGCGAAATTTACAATATTGAACAATCGACTAACGAGGCGAAACTATTGCCTTCCAGCTGAGACTTCATTTACTCTTTAGACTACGTGGATTTCTAGAGAGGCCATGACTGGAAAAGGTGGAAAGAGTGGGCAGGGAGCTAGAGGTGGAAATTTGGGGGTGAGGGGTGTGGGAGGTGGTGTTGGTAAAAGATTATTGAAGGGGAAGAGTGTGAGGGTGGTTGGTGGAGAAGTAGCATTGAGGGGGAGTCAGGAGAAAGAGTGGGAGGTTTTTGAGGGATTGGTGGAAGTGAAAGGAGGGTGGGAGAATAATGAGGTATTTATTAGGCAAGAGCGTGGGGTGATTAAAAAGGAGATTGGACAGGAGAAGGGTGTGGGAGGAAAGGAGGAAGTGGAGAAAATGTGGGAGGAAGGTGACATGGTGATGGGATTGGAGGATGGAAAGACTATGGAAGGTGATGGTTTGGGAGATAGCAAATTTGCTAAAATGGAGCGGAGTTTGGAGGCGGTTAGGAAGAGTGTGAGTGGTTTGGTGGGAGAGAGTAAGGGTAAGGGGAAGGAGGTGAAGAGGGAGAAGATAGAAAGTGTGGTGGTAGTGGAGGAAGAAGAGGAGGGAGAAGGGGTAGACAGTTTGGAAGCATGGAAGTTGAAGAGGAGGAGGAAGGAGAGGATATAGAAGGAGGAGAGAAGGTTGAGGGAGAAGGAGGGAATGGTGAGTAGAGGAAAGGATATGAGTAGGTTGAGGGAGGAAGTTAAGAGATTGAGGAATGATTTCAGGGATTGGAAAGAAGAGGTAGAGGAAATAAGGTATATTTTGGGTGTGGAGGTGGAGGAGGTGAGAAGTTTTGCGGTGGATTTGAAAATGAAGAGGTTGTATGAGGATTTGAGGAAGAGGGTAAATGGGTTGGGAGATTTGGTTTTGGGTATGAGCAGTGGTATGAAAGGAGGAGGAGAAGGCAAGGGGGAAAAGAATGGAGTGAGGGAGAAAGTGAGAGGAGAGACTATGGAGAGGGAGGTAGTAGTGGAGGGTGGGAGGAGTTATAGTGAGGTGTTGAAAGGGGTGAAAGTGGGAGTGAAGGGTAAAGAAATAGAGGAGATGGAGGAACAGAAGGAGAAGGAAAGAAGAGTGATGGAGGAAGTGATGAAAGAGAGAGAGAGAAAGAGTTTGGTAGTGGAGGTAGTGTTGGATTCACAGGAGGTGATAGGGAGTGAAAGCAGTTGGAGTTCAGAAAGAATGGAGGAAGAGATGGGCTTAGTTAAAGGGGAGGTAAAGAGAGTGGTAGGGAAGAAAGGAAAGGTGAGAGTAGAGGTGGAGAGTGGGGAGGGAGTGGATAAGTTGTTAGCAGTGAAGAAAGGGAGGTGGAAGGAGGTATTAGGAAAGGAGGTGAGAGAGGTGAGGTCTATGGATGTATGGGCGGGGTTGGTGATACCTGGGGTGGAGATTAAGGTGTGGAAGGGAAAATTGAAAGAGTTGAGAAAGGGTTTAGAGGAGCAGGTAGGGATGAAATTGATGATAGATCCATTTTGGTTGGTAAGTGAGGAGAAGGCAGTGAGGATAGGTTTGAAATATGTGGGAGTGGTGGTTTATGTGGTGAGGGAAGGAGAAAGAAGTGGTTGGAGAGTGGGATGAAATGGGGTGGAGAGGAGTATAAGTTGAAGAGGTTTGTGGATAGGAAAGAGGTAGAGTGGTGCACGAAGTGCGCGAAGGTGGGGCATAGTTGGTGGAGGTGTGAGAATAAGGTGGGTAGATGTGGTATATGTGCGGAGGTTGGTCATACGAGCTGGCAACATAGGTGTGGAAAGTGTAATGTGTGGAGGAAGAAGGCATGTGGGCATTTTAGGAAGTGTGGTGGTTGTGGAGCGAGGCATACGATAAAGGAAACGGGAGGAGGTAATTGTTTGGCAGTCAGGATGGAGTTAAAAAGATTGAAGAGTTTATCCTGAGGAGGGTTTAAGGATAGTATCAGCGAATCTGAGGATGAGTATGGGAGGTATGTATAGTATGGGGAGCCGGGATGATGGGGTAGATATTTATTTGTTTCAGGAGATACCGGTGTTGAAAGGTGAGAAAACAGTAGTTTTGGATGGGTATGATAGCGTGGATGGTATGGGAGGATATTTACAGGGAGGGGAAGGGGCGGTGGTTTGTGTTAAGGTTCATGAGCGGTGGGAAGGAAGATGGAGAGTGTTGGTGAGGGAGAGGACGAGAATAGGATTGTTGTTTGATTTGGGAGGGGGAAGGAGTTTGGAGGTAAGGAATATATATGTGGGGTGGGTAAGCAAGGGGGTTTAAGTGGGTGGAAGGGGATGTGAATGGAGTGGTGATGGGAGATGTGAATGCGAGGCATGAGAGATGGGGAGGGGAGGAGGGGGTGGAAAATGTGGAAGGAAGAAGAGTGGCTGAGTGGATGGATGAGTGGGGTTGGAAGGTGGGAATGGTAAGAGGGGTGGAAACGAGAAGAGATATGAGGGAAGGGGTAAGAGGGAGGGTGTTGGATGTGGGTTTTTATGTGGGAGGTGTAGAAGTAAAGGGAAAAGTGTGGGATTGGGTAGTGGGTTTGGATCATAGGCTGGTGGAGATGGAGGTAGAAGTGATAGGTTGGAAGGTGAGAAAAGAGGAGGAGAAAAGAGAAAGGGTAGATTGGGTTAGGTTGGAAACGTGTTTGAGAGAGAGAGAGGTGGAAGGAAGAGGGAGGTGGAAGGAGATAAGGAGGAGGAAGGATTAGAGGGTATGGTGGGGTGGTGGGAGGAGGTTTTAATGAAAGAGGTGGAGAATAAGAAAGGGAGTAGGAAGTGGAAGACGGGTAAGCAGAGGTGGTGGAACGAGGAAGTGGAGGAGGAATATAGGAGGTGTAGAGAGGTGGAAGAAGGATATTTTGGGAGAAAGGAGGAAGAGGGTAAGGGAGTAGTGAAGGAAGCGAGAAAAAGATATAAGGGGGTGGTGGAGAGAGTGAAGAGAGAACATTGGGTCGGATACTTTGAGGATTTGGGATTGAACAAAGGATATCAGAGGGTGAAAACAGATAGGAATTTTGAGGTGGATATACCAGCGATAAGGGGAAGAGATGAAAATATGCTTGAGGATGATGAGGGAAAGGGGTAGGCGATAATAAAGGGACTGAGAAAAAGGGAAAAAGAGGAGCAGGAAGAGGAAGGGTTTTAGGAGGAGATGGAAGTAGAGGAGGAGGAGGTGAAGGAGATATTGGAAAAACAGAAGGATAGAAAGGCGGTGGGGGAAAATGGTTTGGGTGGAAAGGTTTTGAAGGTGGCGTGGAGGGTGGAGTGGTGCAGAGAGATGATGATGGAAATAGTGAAGGGAAGTTTGGGTTTGGGTTATGTGTGTGAGAGGTGGAGAAGGAGTGTGAGAATAATTATGAGGAAGCCCAATAAGCCGGACTATGGGCTTCTGAGTAGTTATAGGGTGATAAATTTGTTGGATGTGATGGGGAAGTTGTTGGAGAGGTTGGTGGCAAGGAGGTTGGAGAGGTGGGGTCAGGAAGGAATGGGTGATGAGCAGTATGGAGGAAGATTAGGAAGGAGTAGTTTAGATGGAGTGGGAAAATTGATGAAGAGATGGGAGGAGGGTGATAGGAAGGGGATGTTTTTGTGTATGGATGTTATAGGAGGATACAAGAATATTGGGGTGAATAAGTGTGTAAAGAGATTAAGGGAGGTGGGAGTAAGTGAGTATTTGGTAAAGTGGGTTAGTTCGTTTTTGAGGGAGAGGGTGGTGAGAGTGAGGGTGGGAAAGAGGTTGGGTGGAGGAGTGTTGATGGAAGGAGGAAAGGTACAAGGGTCTCCTTTGAGCCCTATATTGTTTATGTTTGTGTTGGGTGGAGTTTTGAAGGAAATTAGAAAGGAGAAGGTAGAAGAGGTAGGTAGGGGTGGTGGCGTGTATGGATGATGTGGATTTTATGGTGGTGGAGAGAAAGAAGAAGAGGTGATTGAAAGGGTGAGGAAGATGGAGGTGGGTTTGGTGTGGGGATTGAAAAAGTGGGAGGTGGATGTACAAAGTTTGAAGCGAGAGGGGATGTGGATGATGAGGGATAAGATGAGGTGGCAGAGGAGAGTTAGATGGTTGGGGGAAGATATTAAGATGAAGTTGAGTGATAGGGTTTTGGGGGTATGGTTTGCTTGCGATGGAGGTTGGAAAGAACATGTGAGGAATAGGATGAGGGTGGTGGGTGAGAGATAGAGGATGATGTTGAAGTTGTTGGGTAGGGGGGGTAGAGGAATGAATGTGAGGAGTTTGAAGGGGATATGGAAGATGGTTGTGTGTCAGTCATTGTTGTATGGGCTGGAGGTGTATTGGGATGGACATGAGGGTATGAGGAAGATGTTGCAGCTGTGGATGAATGTACATATGAGGAGGATTTTGGGAGGGGTAAGGAGTACACCTGTGGATGCGATGTTGGGAGAATTGGGAGAGAAGAGGGTGGAATATGAATTGGATAGGAGGGTGGAGAGATGGGGAATACGTTTGTTGAGGTATGGGAAAGGAGAGGATTTTGGGGAGATATGGAAGAGGATGGAGGTAGAGGGAGGGGTGTATAATGGGGGATGAGTAGGGAGAATGATGAGGGTAGTGAGGAAACATAAGTTGGAAGGGGAGAGGTGGGAGGTAGAAAAGGAGAGGGTGGGAGTAGTAGGATGGAAGATTGTGGTAAAGGGGAATAAGGAGAGTACGAGGGAAGAATGGTTGAAGGGGAGAGAAGAGAGAGAAAGATTTTGGGTTGTTGGTGTGAGTGATACGAGTGCGGAGGGTAGTGGTATGGGTATGGGTGGAGGTGTAAGGGAAGGAGGTGAAGAGATAATGGGATGGAGTGTAAATGGGGGAAGGGGTTTGACAGTGGAAATGGGAGAGATGTATGGGGTAAAGAAGGTGTTGGAGTGGGTGGAAAGGGAGTATAGGGGTGATAGGAGGAGGTTGTTGGTAGGGGTGGATAATGTAGGGGTATTGAGGAAATTGGGGAAGGGAAGAGGGTTTTGCGGGGAAATAGAACAGGAGGTGAGGAGGATTGGATTAAGGTTGTTAGAGAAGGGTTGGGAGATAAGGTTAATGTGGGTGGCGGGACATGTGGGGATAGAGGAGAATAAGGAGGTGGATGAGAGGGCGAAAGAGGGTTGTTGGGAAGATAGAGAGGTGGGTAATGTGTTGGGGTGGAGTAAGTGGGAGCAGAGGAGAAAAGAGATGGAGAGAAGATGGTGGAAGGAGTTTTGGGTAGAGAGGATAAAGGGAGAGTAATATTTTGGGAGTGGAGGAAGGGGTGACAGGGGTTATGATGGAGTGAGATGGGAGGGTAGATTTTTGTTGTGGATGAGGACGAATCATGGGAGAATGGGAGGGATGAGATATGTAGGGAGTGAGGGGGAGAGATGTGAGTGTGGGGAGAGAGAGGAGAGAGATCATTTGTTGTTGTATTGTAAGAGATGGGTGACGGAGAGAAAAGAGGCGTGGGAAGGGTGGTAGGGGGGTTGGTTGTAGAATGAGGGGTGGGTTGATATGGAGAAAATGTTGTTTGAGGAAGATGGTGTGAGGAGGTATTTAAAGTTCGCAAGGTTGATAGGTTGGGAGAAGAGGAAGTGGAAGAGTTGGAGGGGAAGTGGTGAGGAGGATAAGTTGGGAGGAATAGTGAGACTAAGGGTAGAGGGAGGGGGTGGGTGGTTGATGAAGAGGAGTAAAAAGAGGAGGAGGGAGGTAAGGGAAGTGGCGAAGGTGAGGGCTAGGAAGTCGAGGGAGAAGAGAGAGAAGGAAGTTAGTTTGGAGGTGAAGGAGGCGAGGAGGGTGAAGAAAAATTAGTGGAATAGGTTGAGGCGGAAGGATATAAAGGAGGGTTTGAGGAAGGTTAGGGGTAGGAAGGAGGGAGTGGAAAAGGAAAATATGAGTGTGAGGGATATGGTGATAGGGGTGAATAGGAGGAGGGAGGGTCGAAATATTTTGTGAGAAATTGTGAATGGGATAGAGAGTGGAGATATTAATGTTGTTCATGGTGTTTCATCCTTAGGGGCAGTATTACCCATTGCAAGTAATACTTCCGTTGAGGATGAAGTTATTGAATAAGTATTAGTAGAGGTAGGGGATTGGTATGGTGGTTTTTGGCAAGGTCCGCGAGAGGTTTAGGACTGTAGGCATGTTTTAGTTAGGGTCATACACTTTAGAGTAGCATGGGTACCTGAAATGGAAAAAGTTTTTTTTTTAAAAAAACAAAGTGAGTGCACACATGCCCGGTCACCGTTACAATGCCAGTCGTTCAGATTATTAATTGTTACACAACCCACGATTTGGGTTTTTCACCAATTACATACTGCCACGCGATTCTGGGATAGGCTTTATGTCTTCCCAACTTATCATCCTGAACCTCAAGCATAAGGCCCGGGTGTTGAGAGAGAGGATTAGGGAGATGGAGAAGACGCTGTAGGAGATGGAGGAGAGGAGTTTGGCGAGGTCTACATCGGAGGCAGTTTTGCCTGAATTGAGTACAAAAGCTACTATTGCACAAAGTGCAACAACCGTCGATGATGCCTTGTTTGAGGCCCCAATCGCACTGAAGGCCTTACTACGGAATGTGCCAAGTTGGGCACAGGTGGTGGTGAAGGGGAAAAAGAGAAGTGTTGAGGAAGAGGTGGGAAGGGCGCCTGACCCTATGGTGAGATGGGGTAATGTTGCACAGGTGATGGTAAAAGTTGGTGGTGTGAGGTGGGATGATGGGATTGGTGGGGTTGTTGAGGGATTAAAGCAGTCAGGTTTTGTGGTGTGCGGGAAAGAGAAATGGTTGGTTGGGGTAGAGGAGAGGAAGAGGAGAATGGAGCAGGGCAGTAGATCGTCTACGGTATTGGTGAAGGTGATGGACAAGGAGAGGGCAGGGGAATTGTGCTGGGCTGGACTATGGGTTGGTTCAGTTTGGTGTTCAGTTAGGAAGTTTGTGGCGGTGCCAGTGAGGTGCAAGGAATCTGGATGGGTTAGGGTTGTTGATAGGGTTGATGAGAGGATGGGTACGGTAGAGTATGGGTTGGCTCAGGTTAACGAGGAGTAGAAGAAGGAGGTGAGGAGGTTTGAGGTGGGAATGGGTGACAGGTTATCGGCCATGGAGTCAAGGGTCGAGATGGTGCTGGAGGAGGGAATAAAGGTTATGGCGGCTTGGGTGGGACAGTTTAAACAGGACATGTTGGAGAGGCTCTTTGGTATGGTGAGGACGGTGGTTATACTGCATAGTCCTGGAAGGGGTGGAAGGTTGCCAGCATATGAGCAGAGGGTTATGAGAGGGGTTTGAGAAATTTTGGAGTAGTTTGGCAAGGTCCACAAGGATTTTTAGGACTGCAGACATGTATTTGGTTAGGGTCATACGCTTAGAGTAGCATGGATGCACGAAATGAAAAAAGTTTTTTTTTTTATTAAAAAAAAAAACATGAAAAAGTGAGTTCACACATCCACGACAATTGCTATTTAGCTGATTTATGAAATAACAACTACAAATCTTTTTGGATGTTGAGCGATCGACCAACAAGGAGAAACCATTGCCTTCCAGCTGAGGCTTCATTTACTCTTTAGACTACGTGGATTTCTGAAGAGGCCATGGTTGGAAAAGATGGACAAAGTGGGAAAGGGGCTCCCGTAGGAAATTTGGGGGTTAGGGGTAGGAATGGTAGAGGTAGCAAGAGGTTATTGGAGGGAAAAAGTGTGAGGGTGGTGGGAAATGAGGTAGTGATGAGAGGGAGTCAGAAAGATAGTTGGGAGGTTTGTGATGGATTGGTGGAGGTGGATGGTGGGTGGGAGAATGGTGAGGTGTTTATTAGGCGGGAAGGTGTATTGGAAAAGAAGGTGATTGGTAAAGAAAAAGGGGTGGGAAATAATGAGAGGTTGGAAGAGGAAAATGGGAGCAGGGATGTGGCAATGAAGTTGGAAGAGGGGAAGACTATGGAAGGAGATGGATTGGGGGATAGTAGGTTTACGAGTGTGGAGAGAGGTTTGGGGGAGGTGAGAAGGAGTCTGGTAGGAGGGTTAGATAAAGGGAAAGGAGTGGAAAGGTCAGTGAAAAAGGAGAAAATAGACAGTGTGGCAGTAGTGGAAGAGGTGGAGGAAGAGGAAGGGGTGGATAGTTTGGAGGTGTGGAAATTGAAGAGGTTGAGGAAGGAAGGGTTGGAGAAGGAGGAGAGAAAGATGAGGGAAAAGGAGGGTATGGTGAGTAGGGGGAAGGATATGGGAAGGTCGAGGGAGGAGGTGAAGAGGTTGAGGAAAGACTTTAGGAATTGGAAGGAAGAAGTGGAGGAGATTAGGTATATTATGGGAGTTATTATTATTATTATTGTAGATCATTACACTTATGAAGGCCGAAGGCTATGAAGAGGTAACTACCATACATCTGGGACACCTGGGTGTCCAGTCCGTGATCCGCCTCTTACTACATGATAGTGTGCACTTTTCATTGGCCCCCCGGCATAAGCACTAACAACCCCTTTAACCAAAGAAATCCTCCACTCCGCCAAATGCCTAACCAGTAAAAGGAAATACATGTATGAACCTAGTCAGCCCTGTTCCTCTTCAGAGTTGCTTCCTGGTGTGCGCTAAGGTAGGTGGGGCATTCTTTGAAGTCTGCCTGGTGTGAATCTCCCCAGTTGCTGCATTTGAGGGTGCTGTGAATGCATTGTTTGCCCTTGGTAGGGCAGTCAGAATGACTGCAGGTATGAAGGTAGGCTGGGTGTTGCCCAGCTCATTGGTTGCGGTGGGTGTCATTTGCACATTTGGAGGTGTGGTGTCCTAAGGTTAAACAGTTGTTGCATTGGGTATCTGGTCCAAAGGTAAGATATTTCTGAACTTTGAACTTTCTGCCAAAGAGGGAAAAGCCAGAGGTAATGGCTTTGGTTGCGTCATCTTTGCCCGCAATTGTAAGAACTATAGTGGATCCTGATTGCTTAGAATGCTGGGCTTCTGTGGTGAGCCATCTTGGAGGGTGGGGGAGCTGTATGCCAGGGTTGAAGTCTTGGACTTCAGATTAGACAGTGGTAAATGAACTAGAGGTAGGAATGCGGTGGATCATAACCTTGTGCCAGATTTCATCCTTCCTAAGACTGGTGGCTGCAGGTATAGTGGCTCTGATGGCTTTCTCAATGGCAGGGCGGTGAGATTTGAGGACAGAGAGGGCAGGAGTATTGTCTTTGGTGATAAGTTTGATCATATGGTTGGTAGTGAACTCTATAGTAGCAATAAGAGGCTTCTTGATTGCAGAGTTGATAGTGTTTCTGATGGTGAGGTTGTTGGTGTTGTCAGGGAGTGCTGTACCATGTCTCTCAATGACAATGGTACGGTCGCGTTTGGTCAAAACAGAAGGGATTCCCTTCTTGTTTGTTTGTGGTATAGTGGTAGGGGTGGCAGGTGCTCTGGCAGCTTTCTGGGCCCAGGTAAGGGTAGGGAGTGGTGCAATTGGTCTGGATGGGGGGGGGTAGTGGTGGTGGCGGGAGCTGGTTTTTTGCTCTGTTGCTGTTGTAGTTGAGTAGTAAGGGTGATAATCTGATCTTTTAGGTCCTGAGTGTCCTTGATGTGACGTTCTTGAACAACTTTCAAGTCTTTCTCAAGGGCCTCAAAGGTCGTCAAGAGGTATTGGTAACAATCAGCAAAGGATTTGTTCTAATTGATGAGGGCCTTGCTTTCGTCTTGGAGAGATTCAAGGGTGGTAGATTTGCCATCATGGGCAGAATGAGGTGTGTGGGAGACAACTGTTTGGACAGGAGATGGGGAATCTTCTTCCATCCTGGTGTCATCAGGAGAGGTGGGGGCTTCAGAGCAGCAGGGGTTGAATGGGGGGGCAAGGGGGTTTCCACACCCCCTCCTTCTGCTCCTTTGTCTGTTAGACATCTGAGGGTAGGCTGGCAGGACTCTGTTGATAGAGGTGATAAAGTAACAAATAAGGGGGGATGATTTGTTAATGAAAAGTCTTTAAAGTGGAGAATGAAGTGGTGAGGGTTGTTTGTTGACAAATAAGGTAAAAGCTGGGGGATAAATTTGGTGTAGTTTGATCTTTCGCTGTGGTTGTAACGGCAACGGAGACTATATTTTCGGGGTGGAAGTGGAGTTGGTGTAACGACCCTACGATAGGTAGCTACAATCACTATCCCCTTAGCCCAAATGGTATACCAAGAGGTAACCAGAGGTGGTATGGTCTCGTATACTTCATACAAATAGCTGGTAAACCTAGGATAAGGCCTAGGCAACTGTTGAGTAGCCTTGAGGTACTCTACTAGGCAGGGTAACCTTTCGGGAGGACATTCGCATAAGGTCAAGAGAATTATGGGAATGTTACACGGACCTCCGAGACGACTTCTGTGGTCACCTGGAGGACTTCCTGAGCGGTTAAAGGCATAAGAAGGCAAAGTTACCCTACCTTGGGAATTTGGTCATGATGCCCATGGACCCCAGTTACCCTACTGAGGTGTCCAAGTTACCCTACCTTCACCGGCAAAGTCATCCTAGAACTTAGAGGTCGATTGCCTCACATTCTATGGGCTCTTAGATGTTCTTGGGCGCA
>Ga0307509_10003122_pt1 | contig 25707 bp, 26 predicted proteins | sample 10_EM_MG_FD_202245 | JGI IMG/M metagenome (GOLD analysis project Ga0307509, IMG submission 202245) | Populus trichocarpa ectomycorrhiza microbial communities from riparian zone in the Pacific Northwest, United States - 10_EM | ecosystem: Host-associated > Plants > Roots > Unclassified | place... | reverse complement strand
GTCCGTCCTGGGCCAGGACCTGGACGGACGACATTGTGCCGTCCCCCGCCGTCCCCCGCCGTCCCCCGCCGTCCCCCGCCGTCCCCCGCCGTCCCCCGCCGTCCCCCGCCGTCCCCCACCACCCCCGGCCGTTCTACAAAGGCACCTGCCGTCCCCTACCCGAAATTGTCTCACGTCGTGGGGCTCATAGTCCTTCATAATGACGGCCGTCCTGCAAGTTCACGGACGAGGACGGACTGCATTGTGCCGTTCCGTCTCGTCCGGGGCTCTTGGCAGTCCCCCCGTCGGGCCCTGCCGGGGCCCTGGACTGTTGCGAACACTGCCGCAGAGTGTTTGTGACCGGAGACAACACTTGTTTCCCCGAGCAAGATACAAACAACGACGTTTGTTTGGCTGGGCAGAGGAGAACAGACAATGACGGTGGTGTTACTGGGGATGGAGCTGAGCAGGGAGTAAACGGCAGCTCCGGTACCGGGGCTTGCAAGAACAATCCGCAACAAGGTGGCGGTTGGTACAACAACAACTATTTGGTACGTTATCTGCCTGATTTTTGGAGATACATCTAATTAACATTTGAATTAGTGGAACCGGATTGAGAAAGTTGATGACCGCATTTTTGGTGTGGCCAGGGTTAGTTTGGGCTCGGGTATGGAGGTAAGTGATAGGATGGACACGGGGGTCAAGATGTCAAAGTTTCTCACCCTTTCTCGCATTATTTAGGCCAAATTAAACCCTTTTTGACCTCTCCGGTATTGAGTCCTGAAGGAGGACCGCGGTGGACGACGTCGTGTCGTCCCGTCCGGTCTTTTTCCAAGCTCGCTCTACCACCCACCGCCAAGAACTAGGGACCCCGCCGTCCCCCTATTGTCCCTGGTGTTCAAGTCACCAGGGCCCACTTACTTTTTTCCTATCATTGTTTATATTTTTCAAGGAAAACCAAAACATAAGGGCTGAAATTCGCACCAGAGCTGCGAAAACTGGCATTGCGAACATACATGCTGATATTGGCACCAGAGCTGCGAAAGCTGGTACCGAGATTGCGAACATGTGCCAAAATTGACACTGGAGCTGCAAAGACTAGCACTGAGATTGCGAACACTCGCATCGAAATCGGGGGGTGCATACTCTGATCCAACCGTTCTTCTGGCAAGTTGGGGTGCTCATTGCAGGGTCCGGGATGGTTCGTATCATCTTCACCTACTACCATTGTATTCAATTCTAATATATGATATCATATAATATAGAGTCACTGAGTATCACTCGTTCAACAGAAAGTTAGAAGGATAGGTTTGCGTTCAGTATTATACAACACGATAAAATACGATACAGCAGGTTATATAGATAATTTTCTTCCTAGATCTACCATCTGTGATCTACCATCTCGTATTTGTAATCTGTAATAAAAGATGATGAGATAAGGTACTAATTTATCTACAGCACCATTGTCGAGTGAGCTGCAACAAAAAAGTTCCCCACGAGCCAGGAGGTACTGTACTCAAGAAAGTAAAGTGGATTAACCGGACGGTGGAGGTCTTATCTAGGAAAAAAAACAAGTATTTGGCAACAGGATAGCAGTGTTCCTATTGAAGGGGCATTGTCTATTGAGATTCGGTGACTCTATTTCCACTGCTAGGGCGTGGCACAGCTCATTCGACTTCAAGGGCCTCTCCGGGTGAGAGATCCACATTAATGCGGGCATGGGAAGCTTAGAATTCTCTTCACCTTGTCCCTTGTTTTCTATCCAGCGTTGCACCATTAGCATCCCTCAACCCCAAGCCATTGGCCATCGCGCTGAGCTTTTGTCGCCGGGGGTGGACCGTGGTTTCTTTTAGGATCGCATCCATATCCTGCGACCCTAGCAGGAATCTAGACATGTATTGGTCAGTGGGTAATTTAGGGTAGCTCCCCCGGTGTCTATTCCTGTACGTACACCTCCGAAATATATTCAGGAATTTTCTCTAAGATGTCTGCCTCTAGGCTGCTGTCCATTACATCCGGAGCTATATCTCTATCTAGCATGCTCTGAATATAACTGATTATTGTCGAAAATCACGAAGGTTCCATATGCAGTACTGAGACCGGAACACGGAATGCTATCGGTTAAAGTGATGGCCGTCTGAAGATAGTTTGAGCAAAGCGGTATTACAGTATGAAAAGAGTAACTGTCTGTATGGTCTAGGGGGTGGATGAAGTGGAAATGCTTGGAATGTTTTAGGAATTGGCACTATGAAATACCGGAGGTTAGGAATTAATGTTTGCTGGGGTTGGGACAGAACTGTGTCGTCCTAGGATGATTAGAAAATGGAAGCGGTGTTAGAACTGTTAAGGATTGCAGAAGGTGAGGGAAACAGTGCAAGAGGACGAAACCAGGAAAGGGGAATAAGGGATTTTGAAAACCTCGAAGGTGTTGTGTGCGAGGATTGAGAGGTTGAGGATAAAGAGTTTTTCTGTAAAGCCAAGTTCGTGTATATATAAGACACCCCTAGGAACATAGAAATAATAAGGACCCCAAGATACCCTCTACCAAAATAGCCTAATTTTATGAATGATACCAACTGATGGATACACTCGTTACCTTTCCAGCGAGACACCTTCCGATTGAACACACTAAATGTGACATCTCAGTCACGAATATTCGAGTGCCCGGAGAGTTCTAGAGGATTTTGTTTTCGCGATGAAGGAAGGTTGACCTGATGTCCTGCCACGCCTTCGTCCAAAGTGCCAACTCCTATGAATGTAGGCTTCTTAATGGTTGCCTGCAGCATCCTCACATCATCGGAAAGTCGCGGTCCCTGTCTACCAGTGACTTTTTTCTAACCCTCGTAGCTACTCCCACAGGCGCTTGTGGCGCTTCCAAACCGCCCGCAATCTGCTTGGGCGGGCGCCCAGCATACCCATCAATGACCGCTCCTTTTGAGCCGCGAAGTCAAAGTAAAAACATGCAACCGCGATATTTTGTCCTCCGGCCCGATCGCACAAGCTATCTGTCACCGCTGAGCTAGCGTTAGCGCTTGCCCTTTCTCTTCCATTCATCGAGGTTTGGACTTATTACCCAATATAAGTTTTGCCGACACCTGGATCTCCATAGCAAAACAAAACTGCCTTATCGGATGCATCCCCTCCACTACCAGTGCACCAGCTTTCAAACGCTTCGGTTTGAAAGAGCCATTCCCCAACATTTTCGGCCCGGTGGTCTTGAACGCCTTGTCTTAACCCGGGCTCTAGTGGGGATAGTCAGGCTAGGGTGTTAGCTCGGTCGTAAATTTATTAGCCGTGTCCAAAGAGTTGATGTTTTTAATGAAAGACTGCGACATTTTTTGTTTATTACTGCAGGGGGTATCGTAGGGGATGGGTGATGGAGTCAGTCGACTACGGTGCGGAATTCCTCGGGGCTGAGGAAAGGGGTCTTTTGTGGAGCTTCATGAATGCCTCAGGACGGTCCAATCAATCTAATCCAAATTTGTGCTATACCCTGCGTGTATGATACCTTCCGCATCGGCGGTAAGAAGTTCAATACCCTTTGGTTCGGAAGTCATACCCTTCGGTCCAGTAGCCACTCGCAAAGCGGGGACATCTGCAAAATAGGCTGCGGTTGCATACCACCAATGCTGCCAGCCGCATGTAATAGCAATCAGTTCTACACACCCCACAGCACTATGAGCACAGTTCAATCTTGCATCGCAATGAACGAGCGCCCTAAAACGCCTGCCATGGAATCTCCTAGGTTGGTATATATACCAAGCGGTATGAATAAATCAAAAAACTCGAATGGCGCCCAACGTAAAGCATCACAACACAACCCTTCGTGCCGATATTGGCCGGGTAGCTATCCCAACAACGTCATACCAAGTTATGTGAAAATAGAGTCCATAGTTCTTGATATTGGTTGAAGCGGCCTGGTATATAGGTGACCTACAGCGCGGCGCTAGCAGTGTCATTGCAGATTTACATATTTATTATAATCCCTCTCATCTTTCGAATGGTCGAGGAGGAAGCTCATCAAAACCAAATACTGTTCGGGGCTTAACCTATCTAGTAATCCAAAAAGCCCCCGGCTGTGCTGATGGATGGTCTTCTACCAGAGCCTGGGTAGTTAGGGATCGGAGTTTTACTATTAATACTAAACTAAATTTAACTGGAAGAGGCAGCAGAGGAAATCCCCGATAAACAACTCTAAAAGAAATCATCTGTGCGATACCCCCGCACATTGTTCCCTAGGACATAAGGAGAACTTCTATGACTAGAAGAGTACCCTTCCTCACCTGGCTTACGTACACTGCTGCACTTGAGTGCTATTATCTCCAAACAGGTAACCTCTACCACCACTCTTTCCTAGCCTGTTTCTAACGCCGTCATATACTGTCACTCGTATGAATTAAGGTTCAAATCGTAGGTTTTTGTAGCGTACTATACATTGCAATCATATAGTACGGCAACTTACCGTAAACTCCCCAGAGTGAGTTAGTCCGGGCGGTGTGAGTCAAGATAGGCCTTGCTGGCACAATTCCATGATAGTAGTATTTGAAGGTCTTGGTGCTGTATTAATCGGATCCTGAGATGATAATATTATTATCTCCCTCTTCTGGTTCCTTGTTGTCAACTTCTGAGTCAACCTCAACTCTAACTCTCCCTCCTATTGACTAATCGCTGCTTTACAAAATCTGTCCCTAACCCTCTGACTGGTATGATGCCGCTAAGAGAATCAAGCCAAGTCTTCTTTCCTTCCCAACAGGGCAAAACAAAAACCTAACCCCGAGTGATATTTTGTGGCCCTTTCTCCCATTAAGTTAACTGGCAGAGAGTGACAGTCACGATATAAGAGTTTTGTACCATTTGCATCCTCCCTAATGAAACCCTTTTGGACACCCGCCTTGGTCCCCAAGTGTCATATTTTAGCATCTAGTACCTCTATTGGATATATTCATCATGTCTCCTATTTGCAATGGCGTGTGAGAATCGTGCCTTCAAGTGTCAGGAAGGATAGCATAATTCAAAAGCACGGGACGTGAGATCTCTCTAGAAACTAAGCGAGTCCTTCTCAACAATCGTACCGTTCTTCTCACACAGCGACCATCATCACCGTTTGTGCCTTTGGATAACAAAATATTGGCTCTCTCGCATACCTTTCGGGCATCGGTAATCGGTGTGTATGTGAGGAAAAGGAAAAAAACTCCTAATAAACCGCTACATCCCGCTGTGGTCGAAGAAAGGGGGTGGAGAAACGAGTGATCGTATTGTCTAGTACTAGGCCAAGACACAGACCACCCAAAAATAAATCTCGAGTAACATAGACTCCTTTGAACCTAAATCTATCCGGGCAAAAAAAAAAAAAGAGCGAAATTGCCCATAAGCGGAGGAAAGGTCATATCCAGGAAACTTCTGAATTGACCGCTATATGACCGGAAGAAAAACAGAAGAGGAAAAAACAAAAAAACAAAACACATAAACATCATCGACCAAGCTGCGCAAAACGCATTTATTTGACGTTACCTGTGCCAAGAGACGATTATTTCCATAGGACAAGGTGATAAACTCGAGGAAACCGGGGTGGAACCAGATTACTGGGTACTTGGAGAGTGTCGGGACCGCAGCAGCTCCGCGACTCCAGGGTGGCCGTTTCTGAGGGCTAGAATAAGCGATGTTTCGCCGGACCAATTCGAGCGATCGGGGTTGACATCTCCCCGCGCCAGCAGTAGCTTCACTACTCCCTCGTGGCCATTCCCTGCAGCGCGTAAGAGCGGTGTTTGGCCATTCCACGGGTCTGGGGTGTCGGGGCTGACATCTGCTCGCGCTAGCAGTAGCTTCACTATTCCCTCATGACCGTGCCCGGCGGCCCACGAGAGCGGTCCTTGGCCGGATAAAATTAAATGATCAAGGCTGACATCATCACGCCCCAACAATAGCTTCACTACTCCCTCATGGCCCCTCAAGGCAGCAAACGAGAGCGGTCTTTGGCCGTATTTATTCGAACTATTGGGGTTGACATCTTCCCGCGCCAACAATAGCTTCACTACTCCCTCACGCCCGTTCTCAGCCGCAAACGAGAGCGGCGTTCGGCGGTATTTATCCGGACTATCGGGGTTGACATCTTTCTGCCTCAATAGTACCTTCACTATTCCATCATAGCCTTTCGCGGCAGTCCACGAGAGCGGTGTTCGGCCGGACATCTTGTCCGGGATGTCGGGGTTGACATCTTTCCGCCCCAACAGCAGCTTCACTATCCCTTCACGGCCTTTCAGGGCAGCCCACGAGAGCGCTGTGTGGCCATACTTTGTGTCTGGGATGTTGGGATTGACATCTTCCCGCCCCAATAGTAGCTTCACCATTCCCTCATCGCCATTCCCAGCTGCCCACCCGAGCGGTGGTAGGCCGTATTCTGTGTCTGGGATGTTGGGGTTGACATCTTCCCATCCCAGCAGTAGCTTGACTATTCGCTCATGGCCATTCACGGTAGCCAATAAGAGCGGTGTTTGGCGTGATTTACTTGCACTGTTGGGGTTGACGTCTTTTCGGCCCAACAGTAAAGTCACTATTCCTTGATGGCCTTCCTCAGCAGCCCACGAGAGCGGTGTTTGGCTATACTTTGTGTCTGGGATGTCGGGGTTGACATTTTCCCACTCCAACAGTATCTTTACTACTCCCTCATGGCCATTCTTGACGGCCCGCGTGAGTGGTGTGTGGCCGGATTCACTTGAACTATTGGGGTTGACGTCTTTCTGGCCCAACAGTAACTTCACCACTCCTTCATGGCCATTCCTGGCGGCCCACGAGAGCGGTGTTCTGCCGGAACGACTTGAACTATTGGGGCTGACGTCTTCCCGGCCCAAGAGTAGCTTCACTGCTCCCTCATGGCCATTCCTGGCGGCCCGCGCAAGTGGTGTGTGGCCGCATTGACCTGAATTATTGGGGTTGACGTCTTTCTGGCCCAACAGTAACTTCACTACTCCTTCATGGCCATTCTCGGCAGCCTATGAGAGAGGTGTTTCCCCATACTTTGTGTCTGAGGTGTCGGGATTGACATCTTCTCGCCCCAATAGTAACTTAACTATTCCCTCATGGCCTTTCTCGGCAGCCAATGAGAGTGGCGTCTGGCCGTACCCTGAGCGTGGGGTATCGGGGTTGACATCTTTCCGCCCCAGCAGTAGCCACACTATTCTCTCATGGCCCCTCCCTGCAGCCAACAAGAGCGGTGTTTGGCTATACTCCGTGTCTGGAGTGTTGGGTTTAAGATCTTCTCGGCCCAACAGTAGCTTCACTGTTCTCTCATGGCCATTCTGGGCAGCATACCAGAGTGGTGTCCGGCCGGCCTTATCTACACTATCGGGGTTGACATCTTTCAGTTCTAGCAGTAGCTTCACTACTCCCTCATGGCCATTCTCGGCAGCCCACGAGATTGGTGTCCGGTCATATGTCGTGTCTGAAGTGTCGGCGCTGACATCCTCTCGCCCCAACAGTAGCTTCACTGTTCTCTCATGGCCATTCTGGGAAGCATACCAGAGTGGTGTCCGGCCGGCCTTATCTGCACTATCGGGGTTGACATCTTTCAGCTCTAGCAGTAGCTTCACTACTCCCTCATGGCCATTCTCGGCAGCCCACGAGACTGGTGTCTGGCCATACGTCGTGTCTGAAGTGTCTGTGCTGACATCCTCTCGCCCCAACAGTAGTTTCACTATTCCCTCATGGCCGTTGCTAGCAGCCCAAGAAAGTGGCGTTCGGCCGTAGTTACACGTGCTATTGGGGTTGACATATCTCCAGCCAAATATTACATCCACTGCTCGCGCAGCCTTCCCCCACAGTTGACCTATGCTCCGGGGATTGAGAAATTGCCGTCCAAATAATAACTTCACTACTCCCTCACATCCATTTCCAGCAGCCCATGAAAGTGCTGTTCGGCCGGAACTCGCATCCTGCCGATCTGGTTGGATCTGTCTTTGTCGCAAGAGCACCCTCACTACCCCTTCATGCCCATGCCTTGCAGCCCATATGAGTGGCGTCGTGCCCGCCCCATCTGCGCCGTTCAGATCCCATCTGTTCATATTTATCAGTGTATCGGTGACTTCGGCGATGCCGAAGTAGGAGACACAATGCAGCGCGGGAAACGGCTTATCGCCGGGGTACATGTACCTGGGCAACCCCCCATTGATCGACTTCCAGAGTGTTTTGGTAGATATGTGACCATCGAATTGACTAAGAAGCTGGAGCGCATATGTTTTTCCACGATCCGAGAGCTCCATTCGCATGTATATTCCCCAATATAACGAAGAATATTCCAGGAAGGGCGTGCGGCGTGGGCCAGGATGTAAGGTGGATGCAAAATCCTTGACATGATGGAAGTTGAGATACGTCAAGCAGGTTTCGGCAATAGTCGCGTGAGCTCGATTGAAGAGGTCAGAATGTTTGCAAAGATACTCCTGGAGGGTATAATGAATCAAGCTAATAGTCGAGGTACCCCCTTCAACTGTAGCCAGTCCTTGGCAACAGCCTAGCAAGGTTGATATCCCGGGGATATCATCGATATTGAGGTCGTTTGACCCGATCCGGATTGCTATGGCATGACATATTTCATCCACTTGCAAAGGCCGCCTCGAATGGGAGATCCACATCAGGAGGGCCATCCCGAGTCTTGCTTTCTCCTCACCCTGAGCCTTGATCCTTCCCAACGTTGTCCCATAAGCCCCCTCCAAGTCTAAGGCATTCTCCATTGTTCTAAGCTTTTGCCTCCTTCGGTATATCGTCGTTTCTTGTAGTATCGTCTCGATGCTTAAGAAGGCAAGTAGGAATCTATATATGGGATCGCTCAGCTTTAGGTATTTCAGAAGTGTCTCCTTCCTACTCACATTTCCGAAACTGTTTCGGAGATATTCTGAATAATTTCCTCCTCCAAACTCTTGTCCATCGCATCCGGCATCGCATCCTCTCTCAGTTTTGCCCTGAGGAATACGATGATATCATCCTTGGTGGGTGTTATCGATATAGTCGCTGTCCTGCTGGAAAGATGTTTGTCGACCTCACCCAGGATATGTGGCCGCCCGGTCGTAAATAGTCGAGCGCCGGGTGACCCCTGGAGAATTTGGCTGAGCGAATCGAGAAGCTCAACGCGATGTCCTGGCGGACACTCGTCCAGAGCGTCAATGCATATAAATATACATTGTGAGGACGAGATATCCCGCAAGAGCTCCACAATTTCTGAAAGCGCTAGCATCGCCTTGCTTCGGTCTCGGAAAGCCTTAACTATTCTTCCTGGAACTTCCTTGAGCCCACGGACAACCTGCTTCAGCACCGAGCCCAGAATCGCAGCTGTGGATTGCTCCGGGGCGGCGAAGTCGAAGTAGAAGCACGCAACAGCAGCGTTTTCTTCCACTGCCCGCTTGGATAACGTATCTATCACAACCGAGCTGAAAACATAGCTTGTTAGTAATACCTTTCTTTCCTCAAGTATCTCTCTTACCTAATGAATGTTTTGCCAACTCCAGGACCCCCGTAGCAAAACAAGGCCGAGCCTTCAGAATTCCCCCCGCTGATACCGCCAATCCAATTCCGATATTCTTCAGTCTGTATGAGCCACTCTCCCACCTTGTCGACCCTACGGGTTTGGATGTCATGATGCCGTATCAGGGGTTCAAGTGGAGATATCCAGGCCAAAATTTCCGACCTCTCATCTCCCATGGTGTAGTTATTCCACGTGTTGTTAAAAGCATTGGTATTATTAAAAGAGCTACTGATAATGTCGGTGATGTGAGGTTGCGCCATTTGGGGTTTTTCGCTGCTTTGAAGGTTGTAGAGGATGTGTCATTGAGTAATTTTGTCCGGTCGAGTCGGTGGGTGTAATTCTTGGGGGCGAAGAAAAGCGGGGGCGATCGTGATTTTCGAAGAAGAAAAATAAATACGATATGTTGCCGCATGTGTAAATTCAAGCAGCTAATGGCCGAGTGAGGCTGAGATGAAATAGATACCGGTTGCAGTGCTAATCTCACGCTTTTTGTGGCGGCTGTAGGAATCTGGAGGCATACCATAAGTATGCAAGGGCCCTTAGTGCTGAACTCAATTAAGTGGAGCCTCCCCGAGCCATGAATATTAGCGAGACTTCTACACATCATCTCGCGAAACAGGAACATATGGCTACAAAATGCGCAAAATAATATCTGGTCAGGAGTGGCCTGGGATTTGCGGGCATGGAATTAAGAGAATATGATCCTTCTTATGTATCATGAGCCTATCACAGGTTTCTATCTTAGGGTGGGGGACTTGATTACCGTATGTTTATTTTATTCTTATGAAGACTTAGGAGTTATAAACAACTGGTATGGGGGACAGGTTTCATATCACAAATACCTCTGTCGAGTGACTGGATCACAGAGTGCAGTGCCTTATGGTTGCAGGGCACAGCACTGTGGCTGACAGGACTCGAGTGAGTGGAGTTTGTTGCGGCAACCTACTAATTTACATATGAGGACAAAAGTGCATGAGTTTTTCCGCAGTGCAACCGTCAAAAAAAAAAGAGATCTTCACATCCAAAACACAGTAAAGCAGACAAAGCCCCGATCATATTCCGGTCATGTTCGTTAGTACCGGATGGGATTGGTCCGTCATAGCTAGCGGGAATGGTGGGCTTATAAGCGGGTTGAAGGAGAGCACCGGAGAGAGAGGAAGACGTGAATAGACCTTTTCCTCTTTGTCTTTATGGGCCATTGATTTCTTTTATCATTCGCGTTTTTTTCTAACTTCGATTCCACAACGATACTTTACTGGCAGTACTTGAAGTGTGTCCGGTGATTGCTCATCTTCGGTTCGCTGGGTTGTTTTCCTGCTCTATTGTCGTTTCCGACTACGATTACCTTCACCTGATTTCGCCTTTCTCCCCGCCTCTTAAAATCCTTAATATCATACCTTGCCAAAAGTCATCGTTTTTATTTCCCCCCCAGATTATAGCCCGCAACTGTTAGGCTGTAGCCACCTTGGTATTGTGTCTAGACACCTGTAATATAGGGCACCTCCTCCGATAAAACGTCCCCTTATGTATACCAGCTATTATGATTATGGTATCAGCGGATAATCGTCAGAATGCTTCCCTAGACGCTGTAAATTAGCAGTTTAGCACCCATGATACCTCTGAAAAAGCCAAAAGACAGAAGGTGTATGGAGGCCTGGGGTTACCAGGTATTTATATACTCTTAGTGCTCCTCTTTTCTCACGAACTGAACACAGTTATGAGTCACCCTAGCTGCCTCCGGAGATCCAAACCATGTCTAGGACATCCAGTTGCTTAACTTCCTATCGAAATACCAACCGGTGGACACAAAAAAATTCAATTCATCCCATTCCATCCACTCAGCAAAAACCGACGGTTTTACATCCAAACCGAGACTCGCCAACACCATCAGAGGTTCTATATTTTAAGACCAACGCTAGGGGCCAAGCCTCCACTTCAACATCTTTCATATAAACACTACATTTGTTTCAACCAACTCCTAGGCAATTCTCGATTTCTGCGAAAGGGGCATGTGACGCCGTCACCACGTTTGATTCTTTTTTTTTGTGCTTTGTAAGTTTTGGAAACCCCCACTCAGGGGCACCACTTCATTACCGGCAACTAGAGCGATCTCAGAGTTCTGGAACCGACAGAGTCGAATTTTACTCAGATCTTTGGAATACACACCCACTACCAGGGTGATCTCAGCACCAAGACTTTTATTCTATCTCACTTACCACGCAGATCATCACCCCCCATACCAATCATCGAAAGAATCGAGCCACTAAAACCTAGAATCCAAACACTTGAAGCACAAAAGCACACTGTAGTGCAGTGCATATACATTGTCTCATGCGCACGGATGGTAGTTGGGGTATGGACAAGAGTGATCTTATTCCGCGCTTATCAGAACAATAGAATTACGCTTATCGCTTACACCTTACTACCCCCGCCACAGCGGGGGTTGTTTCTTTGTCTGATGCGACCTAATGCCGTAGGATACTAGGGCCGGTAGTGCAAGAGATTGGGTACATAATAAATACAATGAGCATAAGGTACCCTGGCTATGCACACATATCTATTCTACCATTGCTCTCATTCCTCCAATCCAGCACAGCAAAATCATTTACTTTTACAAAGTGCACAATGTCCCTCTCGACGCTTCCCAACGAACTCCTCCTCGACATAGTGAACTACCTCTCCGCCCCAAAAGAGCTCTCTGCCCTCACACAAACAAGCAAACACTTTAGCCTCCTCTTCACCCCCCACCTCCGCGCCCTCTCCCTCCAGCCCTTGGACGCCACCACCCCCGCCCTAACCTGGTTCTCAAGGCACGGCTACGGCAAACAAGTCTCCCACTGCCTCTCTGCCGGCCAGTCCATAACCTACCACAGCGGTAATGAATCCCGCACCCCTCTGCACGAAGCACTGGCCCACGGCTACGAAGTCTTCTGGGACCACGAGCGGCAATGGTGGGCAGCGTCCCCCCGGGCGCATAATAGCGCCGCATTCGAGGATACAGTTGCGACGTTGATTGCTGCGGGTGCCGACTTGGAAGCTAGAGATGGATCAGGACATACGCCGCTGCATGCGGCCACGGTGCGGGGGTTGGTGAGGCTGGTGCGCGTCCTCCTGGCGCGGGGAGTGCAGGTGGATGCAGTGGATGTTAATGGGTTTACACCCCTGTGGTATGCGGAAAATTACGGGTATGGTGAGATTATAGAGCTGTTGGTTGAAGCTGGTGCGAAGGAGGTGGCGCCTTCACAGTCCATATGGGCTATGTGGTTGCCCCCCAGGTTGGACATTGGGTTGATATCTTCGTGGGGAGGAGAATGAGGGGAAGGTTGGGTTGGTTGAGGGTAGGGAGGGGAGAGCTTTGGGGCAGGACGGAGAGGGAAGGGTTGAGATAGGGTTGAGATAGCAGGAGCCAGGTGTAATATTTCACATTGAAGAGTCGGTGGGGGGTACACATGGGACTAGAGTGTTTTATCCTTTTGTGATGTACCATAAGATTCCTTTTTGTATGATACCATAGATAATTGGTAACTTAGAGGTTTGATATTATACCATAGAATTAAAATACCGCATTTGGCCTTGCCCAAATAATTGAATTGGGAAAGCTGGATGTGGATACCAGAGGTGTGGTTGGAAGTTGTGAAATACACACAACATATTTCCTGAAGACCTAGCGTTGGATTCTCCTGCCCATTTGCTTTCTTTAAATCCCGGTTTCGAGTTAAATGTATCGGAAATACTAATCAAACACCCTAGAATAATACTTCGCCACTTCCATCAATATTCCCACAGTAATTCTAGCTTTAGTCCCACCTTCCATAACGATGACTTTACGAGAATCGGAATCACCCGGAATCATGCGAGACCCTTGTGAGCAGAAGGCGCAGATCCTAGAGACTAGAGAGCGATTTGTTAAACTGTTAGTCAATGTGTGATATGCGGTGGGGGGAGGGGAAGCGGGGGACTCAGCCCTACGGGAGTCGGGGATGGGACCCCGGAAACCTTATTCTCCCCACTTATAACCGTTACCTATAAGAACAAAGACACCGAATGACACAACAGGTCTGGCTTGACACACACTTCAAGTTTGCTCATTCAATCAGTTATCGTTTATTTGATAGTACCTTTGCTACTTGGATAACCGTGGTAAGGAGGATTGAAACTGGCGTCCCAGAGGGTAGTGTCTGCAGCACCTTTTGGAAGCTTTCTTGTTAATGGCACTTGCGAGGACCCCCTATTCTTCTGTCAGCGAGGCTTCTTTCTTTCCCCAATTTCTTATCTCCCAAATTACCGAGTCCCTTACCCGGTTTTGGATCGGAGGTTCTACTCCGTTTAGGCCGTTCCGTATGAAGAGCAATTGGAGGCGTATTAATGCTATCTTCCTCACGAATCATCGTTTCTGTCTGTGTGTCCAACCCCGATCCCCATAGGGGAAAGCTAGGTCGTGGGCTACATTGTCCTTGATATGCTCCATTATTATGAACCCCCGCTCCAGCCGGTTATACACGAAACTGCCCCCGGGCCGCTGAAAACTGTGGGTATATATACTCGCGGAACCGGTATGTGACGGAATTGGTTGGGGTGCAAACAACCATCGGACGAAACGTTCAATTACACCCTCTAAGTTAGCGATACCCCCGCTCCTCCGTCCGCCCCCGGATCTCGCGAACCTTTTGATAGGAAGGTCTAACAATAGATGGGGAAAGCCATAAATCCCGACTATAACCTATAAGGTAAAATTTTTTAAAAAAAAGGTCGGTCGGGATGTTGAATAACTTTTGGGGCTGTTCTGCCTCTTATCCTTTGAATCTCACTGATTAACAGCACTGTTAGTTCGGGCGCCCGGGGACATATGAAGGCATCTAATACAGTAGCCTCCAGAATGGACTTTTCGCGCAAGAACAAGCCACGCCTCTGCCGGTCAAGCTGGCCCGTTGAATGTTCACACAAATGGGAGAGGGATGGTGTGAGTGATGGCACATGATTCCCTCAGGAAACCCACCCATACGGGGCGGGGGGGCACAGCTCTGGGCTTGGCTTGTGGTGCACACATATGCTAGCAAGCCGCTAGATCCATTCGCCAAAAACCCTAGAGTAAACCTTCTATCCGTCTCCCCCACCCCTCTCCACCGACTATCATTCACTAATCCAAACACCAAAATAGAAGAACCTGCTTAGAACAACACAAGGCAGCACAGCACAGCACAGCATAATGCCATACCCCACCATACCATGCGGTGTCACTCCCGGTAGCGCTTAGTCCACACCTTCCCTTGCTCGGGACTTAGATTTAAGTCGAAGCGTACAAACAACCAAACATGAGGGGGTTTGAGTTATCATGATCATGTGACTTCGTGGCTTTCGTGGTGAGGTGGTACCGTGAGAACCGGAAAAAAAAATTGAACCTCATGCCAGGGACATTGAAGTTGCCTTTGCTGGTAAGGTCCGACCTTTTTTTCTTCCTTTCCCGCCCCTATCTTAGGCTCAGTCTGAAGGGGTCGGTTTTCGCTGTGCGCTCGCCCCCTTGTCCAAGACAGGGAATTTTGGGCCTCTTAGAGCGAGTTTCAATTATTCCAGTTCTTACGGTAGCCATAATAGGGCGTGAATATCGAGGGACGCGTTTAGGTGGCACGTGGGGCGTAGATGGGGTAGTTACGATATCATACTTGAGGGATTTGATGGGGGGGGAAAGAAAAAAGCGAGGATCTACCTATACACGGAAGGTTTAAGAGTTGAGTTTACAGCTTGGTGGGTTGGAGGGGGGTGGAGTTTCTGCTCTCGAGGTTGGGTTATTATTTTCCGCGATGAATGTAACAAAAAAAGAACAGTTGAAGTATCATAATCAGGGTTTTTATAATTTGTATAATATAGGACAGACGGATTTAACTTGGATTAGTCAGTTAATTTAAGGCTGGGGATGTGTTGCTAGTTCCAGGAATGGGATAAATGATCAAGTCTAGAGGCATGACGGCACAGTATCCCGGCCCCATTAGAATGCTAGAAATACAGAGAAGCAATTCCCCCAAGCACACGAGAGAGGGGCGGGGTTATTGAGAGGATTAGATGGGTGTTGTTGTGTGCCCTGGCGAGGGAAGGGTGAGTGAAAGGTTGAACTTAAGATGGGCCCTCATTCTAGCCAAGTCAGCTGATTTTGGGACCTCCACCCTTGCAGTTTATAGGCAGGGGAGCACCTCGCTTGTCCAAGGGGTGCCGGACTGCGACCGGCGAGAGTGCAGATGCTGAGCGCAAGGACAGCGCGGTCTCGCCCCCCCCACGACCGCTCTGCCGCCCGTTTCCGAACTGCGGGCCGGAGGTCTCACTTTAAACATCCTAAGGCATCAGTGTTGAAGATTCTAGAAGCACCCTTTGCCTTGGCGCCGAGAAACGGATGATAAACTGTAGGGTCACACATTTCGGTACGAGGTCTGGCGTGTGAAGGGTTGATTCGGTGTCGCTTGCTTGAGAACATCAAAAATTCTAAACTCCATCTAAAGTTGTGCGGGGGGGCTTTTCGTTATTCTCCTTTTTTTTTTTAAGAAGTGTCTCCCTTTTTTTCTTCTTTCTATTTATACTTCAAATGGTGAAGGGAAACGGTAAACGGGTAGGACATCATCAACCATCGTCATTTAACCAAACCAGAGCCACAATAGTGTAAGGTAGTCCCATGGCTGAAAGCCATCAGTGATCGAGAATCTGCCATTCATCCCTCTCGACCCGGGTGGGGCCTTAGGGCCTCCAAATAGCGGTATACCGGTATCACGGTGAGTGGATAGGACGTGCCACGCTTTTGTGCCTACAGTAACCAATTGAGGGCAACATCATGATTTTAGGATTAGCCCCAACCGGTAAAAACACCTGAACCCGTTATCGGACAACCCGTACCCAGAGGCAATCACCATACCAAACATTGGACAAGATAATGGATGCTATTGGTGAAATGCAGCAAGCTCGGCTCATCCATGCTATACCGCGTCTAGGAATCGCGTTCCTTCACGGGTTATTTTGTCACTGGATAGGGAGTTTGAGAGAACCGAGTTTACGCAGTGCGTTCTTCTGAGATATCGGTATCCGTACTGTACTGTACTGTACTCGAGTACGCCCGCCCATGTAAGTACTGTATGGTCACCTGGATCCAAGCCAACTTTCGACCAATTGAAATTCCCCATGTTACATCCGCGCAGCCTACTCGAGTACTGTAAGCTCCAATGTACCATTGCACGTGGAGGGAGTGAGAGAGACGAAAGCGCATGCTGGCACCTGACTTAATGCAGAGTTTTAGTCTTTTTTTAATTTTTTAATTTTTAATTTAATTTTTGGCCGTCGCGCAGGGTAACAATGGGAGGGGCAGTTACTTGTTACCAAAAAGCGTGCATGAGACTGGGTGGGACAAAAAGGTATTTTTCCCCTTTATTTAACTTCGTTATTTCGCTGTTACTGTATCCATCATCATTCTGGCAGTGACGACTTTTTTTTTTCTTTCCTTTTTGCTTCTTGCCGCTGTGCATCTCACAGTACGGTAGTTTTGACAAGTGGAATCTTTTTTTTTTTCGCCATCCGGGGGATAAGACCCCCGCAATCGGGTAGATCTTGGGCATTTGCCTTGGTGGGGGAGAGGGAGTGGGAGGAAAGGGAGGAAAGGGAGGAAGAGGAGGGTGCGCGCGCCTGTGGGACAAAGCGGGCGTTGAGATGAGGAGGAGACTTGTCAAGGTGTTATCGGTGAGTAAGCGATCAGAGCAGGGATTTTGTCTTGCACGAATGTGGGGTGGGATAAGAGGCCTAAGATGCCTAGAATTGAAGGCCTAGAAAGGTGAGAGAGAAGGAGATGGCTATTCGGAGGGGCCGTGGAATTCAAATGCGAGAACAATGGAATGCTTGGAAGGTGTTGAATAATGTTTTGTCTAGTTGCGCTTCGTGAGAGGTGGAGGAAGAAAAAAAAAAAAAGGGGGGGGAACTGTGATGACTTTTTACTTCCCTCTGTGAAGGAGGAGGAATACAATAGGACAAGTACAGTACAACATACTGCCATTGTACGGGTACCGTACAATCTCATACTGTATCCTGCGGTAGCCAGCCACCAGATGAAAGAGAGGGGAAGGAGGGAAAGAGAAGGAATCCTAACTAAATCGTGAGAAAGGTCAACAACTACCACCCCCGCACTCACTTTCCCATCACTTCACTCACTCACTCCATCAGGCCAGTTCTCCACACGTCGCACCCTTCTTCCTCTTCCTCTTCCTCTCTCACACTCTCTCTTTTGCCCCGCCCCGTTCACTCACTCCTTCGCTCCTTCAACCTTCTCCCTGGACCTGCTAGATTAAGCTCTACCGCCCTTCTCATCCTCGGGAAAGAACGCGGTCGGAGTGAAGCGACAGCACCATCACCTGCTCCCCACACCATCGTCATCACGGCTTCCACCAAGGATACCGATAACCGCCACGCATCCCGACACTCGTTTGATTTCAAGGAACTACTCTCATCACTTCCCCCCCTCACAATGTCAGCCCCCGCTCCCTGGTACTCCTCTGTCCCTATCCCGGAATTCAACACCCCCATCGCACGCTATGACTTCAAAAACAAGGAGCTGGAGCAACTCCTGTATGCATCGGTCGTGCACGAGCGGTCCTTTGCAAGCAGCCTGGAGCAGCGAGATACTTTTGAAGCGTTGACATGGGTTGGGAGCTCAGTTCTTCGGGGACTGGCCACTGTCCTGCTGGCGTCCATGTTTCCGACGAGTAGGAAGAAAGTGTTGAACGTGAACTTCCCCACTTCACTTCAATTTACCTATGACTCTTGCGTAACGCGAATATCGAGCATTCACTAAAGGGGAAAAAATTCACTTTAGGACATCCGTCAAGCTCTTGAAGACAAGGCCTTCTACGCCCACCTGAGTCGCCGCCTCGGCCTACACAACCACATCTCACTAACCTACCCAGCCGGCGAATCCGACCACATCCTATCCGGCCTCTTCACAGCATACGTCGGTGCAATCCAACGCGAACTAGGAACCGAAGGCTACCCCACTATAAGCGGAACCTTTTACCAACTCTTGAAACCCTATGCCGAAGCATACAAATCCCACTACGATGCCTACATTATCACAAACCTACACCTCCCGCCAACACCCATCATCTCCCCCGTCTCAACCGTCCCCTCCTCTTTAGCAGCACGACAGCAACAGCACATATACCCTATCATCCAAGCCGCCCCTACTTCAGACTCAGGTGCAGCGAAGCTTCGCAGGCAACACGTCTCGGTCTACACCTCGCGATTAATGGAGTACACGGCAAAGTGCAAGATGGCTCAGCCCAGCTTCGTATTTAAAGACAACGGCTTCCAGGGCCCCGCGATTCAGTGGTGCGCGACGGTGAGTTTGAACGGCATGGATATCGCTAGTGCCGTTGCGAGTACGAAGCTTGAGGCGAAACATTTGGCGAGTAGGGACGCTCTGCAAGCTATTGGCTCGAGCATCCATCATTGGCCAGTTGGTAGCGGACGGAGGCAGAAGAAGCTGCAAGTCAGGAAGACAACGGGGGGTATGCTAAGTTAGGCGGTGGGGCTGGTTCTATGCTCCTCTTGTGCTCTCGGGTTGGGTTGGTTTGTGTGAAAGGCTGCCTTTGGCGTTGGGAGTGCTAGCGTCGCCAGACAACTCACCCGCTGGCTCTGTTGGCTCAACAAGGGGATGGTGGGATGTGGGGACAATAACATGAAAAATATCTTAAAGCTTATTCCATGTTTATTCCTTTTTCACATTTGCTGCAATATCATGCTTTAGCTTAGCTACACATTCAATCTCGCGTCGTTAATTCTCCCAAGCTTAAACTTAACTTACTCACCACTCACACACACCCCCAGGTTCAACACTGCCGCTCCCCAACTTACCATTACCTTTGCATTAATTTTCTTTTTTGAACACTTAGGGTTAGGTTTCGGGACGTCCCGCGATCGTTCATGGAAGCCTCGTGCCACGCTAGGTAGGGTTCGGCCGTGGGAGCTCTTTCTATTAGGCACTGTATCTGGCGGTCTCTAGGAGCTGGTGTTGCTTGTTTACGTATTTGCCTATTTTCTTTGTGTGGTACGCTTGTCTGTAATCGCATAGTTTGTGTATCTCTGTTTTCCGCTTGGTAAATGCGCGGGTTATAAATATCTTGGTATGTCTGTTCATTTGTCCGAATACCGCCTAGCAAGTGTCCTAGATCTCGGCCAACCACAGCCAGCACCAAATCCCCACTTTGCCACCTTATTGCTCTACTCTTATGCCCGGTTCCACGGAAGGGGGGAGGTGTAGGTGAAGATGGTGTGATGGAAATGGAACATACAGCTAGAAGGGAGTGAGTGAGTGAGTGATATTAAATGATACCGCATCTGACGACTGAGGCTTTCCGACGCATCCACCACGTGCTCTCTAGCAAGAGTACACTCTCAGCCGGCTGCGACACGCGAAAGGATCTTGCTCCAGTCTCTCCTCCACCCCCGTTGTCCTTCCCCTGCAAACTTCACTCTGCGTTTAGCAACTGCTCCCACGTGAACTCACTGGAACGAGCCCAGATTGGGAAATATGGAACTGAGTATTTTTATTCAAAGGGTTATTCAGAAAACAAGAAGTACGAGAGGCATTTTGCAAGCAAATAAGAGAACCACTTGTTCAGTCCCACAGTAACAACGTCCACCGAGGGGTAACAGGATGGGTATTCTGCCAGCTGGGTAAAGGTTAGCTTTTCGTTCTCATATTTCTTCCTAGTCAGAGGGGCATTTGGGCAGTAAGGGGTAGGGTGAGGGGAGGTGCAGCAGCGCATCGGTAGAGTTGAGCTACCTGGGACAAAGGGAATATTTGATATGATGAAAGAGAATTCATCATTGGCTCTCGGGAGGAGTGGATTTTTTCTTCAGAGGAGTGGATTCTTTCTTCTGAGTCTCGAGGTATTTCGTGTACTCCAAGTAGGCACAGGCAACGTTGGTCGACTCTTTACGCAAATCACTTGTATTGGGGTCCAATAGGTCAAGCGCATGGGTGAACTTCTTGATCAGGGTTTTGCGGATATCGGTGTATTCTTTATAGTGTTGGTTATGACCTGTAGCTAGCGCATCCGCATGTTCGTTCACGACACTGAGATATTTTTCGTTCTCTAAACAAGTTAACCAACTGGGTTAGTCAACGAATGGATATCATTCAGATCACTCACTGATGTTTTGAACTATCTCGGGTGAGACCCCATAGATTCCCTTGAAGACAAACGGGTCGAGTCTTTCCTTGAAGACAAGCGGGACGAGTCTTCCCCGAGGCATGAAATAGAGGGTGGCATCCACAGCCGCGTCCCCTCCATGTGCTCTGTCGTTTCCAGCAATGATAATTCTTTGATCTTCCGTGCTTTTACAATCGAGGGAGTCTCTTTTGAACGTACTAATGTACCGGTTCCGTATTCTTTGGTAGGCTTCATTTCCAGATGTCAGGATTCTTATATGAGCTTCTTCGGTACTATTGGCCTGTTCGTGGGGAACCATCAGGTTGGTCATTCTTGTATCTCGGGATGTTGCGATCGCTTCGGGGTTTTTCTCTGTAAGAGCACTTGTTCGGGGGTGTTGACCGGAGGATGGTGCCTTGGTGGCAAGCTGTTCCCGGAGGGAATTAAGCTCTGCCAGAATACCTAGACCAAGGGGATTGCCGATGCAAATTTGTTCCGGTGGGCTAGAGAGGAGGAGTTCCTTAAAAGCATGCAATAGAGAATCCTTTGCGTTCGACTTCATCACCTCGTCGGCATCGATGCGTATTCTCACTGCTAGGATAACATCACACGTCTCATCCGCACCCCCCTGGCCTGAAACATCACTTGTGCTGTGTATGCCCGCCTCCAGAGGCCGGAACCTCCAATGAAGTTTAGTTGCTCTAAGCCCTCTGCCAATCAGCCTCATGGATTGTGATAAATAGAACATGCCGATTTTTCGTTCTTTTTGTCGATCGAGTGGGTGGTGACAGTTGAACGTGCTCTATGAAGCCTAAAGGAAAGCACCAAAAAAAGAAACAACCGTGCAATTTCAAAAGACTCTAAGTGGATCGGTGGATGATGGAGGAACGGTTGTCTGGATGGCTACTATCTCTCTAGCTATGGACAGGGCAGGAGATATATGTTGAGAATGGTGCGGCTCGCCATACTCTCATGATACTTCCTTTTGTTCAGATAGCTTCCGGGAGCGCACTTGTTTGTGGCTTCAGAAATGCGTTGAGGATTCAGGCATATAGCTGAGGCTTCGGGCATAGGTTTGCTATCAGGTATGTGCTGGGGATACGGGCATGGGTTTGTCTCCGGAGACTCGCTTTGGCTTCGGCGTTGGTTTGGAGGGTTTGGGAAAGCATTGCGAATGCAGGAATGCGCGATAGTTTTGGGATCGTGCAGCTTTCGGGAAAGCCGGGAGAAAAGCGGAAGCACTGTAAGGTCAGTGTCAAAAATCTGGAGGCCGGAGGCAGCAGTGGAGTGTTTGTTGCTTTTGTTAGCCCGGGAGTTCTCGCAGCGGAGGGGGAGACTCACATGGATATGATGTCTTTGATGTTGATGTATACTCTTGTCTCTGCCAGTTAGTTAACGAGGGCACTGAGATAGAGCATTGAGCACCGTTGAGTTGTTGAGTGAGAGCCTGTGGTTTCAATCTTCAATTTTAACAATACAGTAGGGAAGCCTGTGGTTGTTAGTGAAAAGATTTTCCCCGCACTTGAGTGTGCGATCGTTTTCGTTATGGGTTGCTTGGCATTCGTTTCGTTTCACCCCTCGTCACTCGTGCAATCGTATCGCCGCCGTTGAAGTTTAATAATATATCTCTCCGTCTACCTGACAACAAGACACGTCCCAACAATGAATTCACAGCACTTCCTTTACCCGAACCGTCAAATCTAGATCGGCGCCTTTCTAGAATGATCCGCAAGTTTTGATTTCGGGTCTAAAACTGGGCGGCAGCACACATCCCCATCCTCGAACTTCCGTCCGACTAACCCAAGACCTGCGGCTGTTGAATTGCATTGAATATGATAACTAAGCTCGAGACAAACCGGTGTTCCGGGAGCTTTGGCTTTAATCACTTTATATCACACGAAATTCTTCTAGCCAATAGGAGGGTTAGGCATAAGTTAGTGAAGGAGGATTAGGGAGATCGAAGGAATGGATAGTTAGTGTAGGGTGGGTTCGCAATGTATAAGAGGTGGCTGAGAAGCGGTCTACGCGATAAGAATGGTTGAAACATGTGTTGATAAATAGATGAATGAATGGGGCAACTGAATTTCTGGATGCTTGTATTTTTACACGGTTCATTAGGAATCATGCTTCTGCTTCCTAGATTTCTTACGCCCCCAGCTTCGGGAAAGACCCCTCCATGCTGGGGGCGCTTCACGCTACAATATGATACAATAAAGATTCTCGCGCCAGACATGCCAATTTCGTAAGACGGACATATCTACAGAGCCGCAAAGCTTCCGTATTCCTGCTGACAACCCAGCGAGGTAAACCTTCCTACCACTTCCCCGCCGACTGGCGGAACTTGCACACGTAGGCACACTGGCTTTCCAAACTCAACGAGCTAGCGGCCAAAACTCCACCACAACTAGGCACCGCACCGCACCCTCCATAACGATTCCCACCTCCAACCTGATTACTCCACATCACCACACCGACAGGATAGGACGTGCACTAGTAGATCCATGGTACTTGTAAAAACCCTGCATAAGTGGCAAACCTGCGGACTGGCTCAGAATCTAAAACAGCCCTCTACTAAGGAAGCAAGGAAATGGGGAATCAGCGTTCCTATTGTAGGGTAAGGGAAACCACCCTGCTTGTGTTGTAATAAATAATGGCGTTGAAGGTAGGTCATGGCGCACTTTTTGTTTGCTAGTCCTTCTCACATCCACCATATCGTCCTCATCTGGCAAGTTATAAGCTTCAGCACATTCTACTTCGCTTGACTGGGAGAAAATTAGCCCATCGTCAGAGAGCAGCCCATGGTATGTAATTCTTTGTTATTTTCTGTTTTATCTTTCTTTTCTTTTCTTTTCTTTCACTTTACATTCTGCCCATTTTACGTTAGTCTTATACTTGACCAGATCGATTGAACTCTTTTAAGCTTCAATTTTATACTGTAAATATAATTGGAAAGTCTTGTACTATATTTAGGGGAAAATATGGGGGAAAAACTTGAATGAAGAGAGGAATTGAACATGGGACATGGAAAATAAACTTTCCTAATTTATAACCCATTATGTCGCAAATCCAGGGGTTACAGGATGCAATAGGATTAGTTGAGGATTGAAGATTCTTTTTCATCATAGCTGTCGTTGGGAGAGGATAGGTGGGGGGAAATGTTTTCAAAAAGGCCACATTCCACCACAGACCGTTTAAATAGAGCCGACAGAGACACCCTTCTGGACGAGGCCACCGGAATCGGTTGATTTTTTATTATTTTCTTTAGCTTTTGCGAGAGCCCTTGTGAACTGCTACGAACCTGTACTGCACCTAGGGGCCCCCTTTGTGAACATTCGGCCTAGAAGCAGGCGCAAATTGCTGTGTTGGATGTTTACAACAACCCCTTTCCAAGTTCACCTCACTCTTGCTTATAGAGGCAAGATATTGGTAATTTCGCCGGTGTCAGGGTGGATATTCTTTCCTTTGGAACCTTGGAGATGGCCCTGGACCTAGCCGACTTTAATCTCTACACGAGGGGCTGGATAACACCGCTTGTATGGGCTGTCGAGGGTGGGCACGAGGCGGTCGTTAAGCTGTTGCTCGAGCGGGAAGACGTCAACCCCAACACTACTGATTGGCGTGGCCGGACGCCAATCTTTAGAGCAGCCAGCAAGGGGAACGAGAGAGTCGTGAAGCTGCTGCTGGAGCGAGGGGATGTCGATCCCAACACTGTTGATCATGATGAAGACACACCGGTTTCATGGGCTGCCTGGTATGGACATGAGGGGATCGTTAAAATGCTGCTGGAGGGCAACGGTATCAAGGGTGACTCTACAGATTAACATGGCCGAACACTGCTCCTCGAGGCTGCTCGGCGGGGACATGAAAGAATAGTGAAGATGCTATTGGAACGAGAGGATGTCAATCCTAATATTGCCGATCATGATGGAGAAACACCACTCTCCGGAGCCACTTGCAATGGGCATGTGGGAGTCATGAAGATCCTTTTGGAGCACAACGATGTCAACACCGACAATATGAATAAAGATGGCCTAACACCCCTGCTCATAGCTTCCTGGAAGGGACATGAAAGAGTCGTGAAGATGCTACTGGAACGGGAGGCTGTTAGTCCTAATACTGCCGATAATATTGGAGGGACACCCCGCCGGAAACCGCTCAGCTCCGAATTGCTGCTTGGTGTGGATATGAAGGAATCGTGAAGATTCTTCGGGAACGGGAGGATGTCAATCCTAATACCGCCTATGTTTGTGGAGAAACACCACTCTCCATAGCTGCCTATCGTGGACATGAGGGAGTCGTGAAAATCCTGCTAAAAGACCTTTCTGTCAACTTCAGTATGGTTAATCACCCTGGTAAAACACCACTTAGGCAAGCTCTACAATGCGGGAATTATGCCATTGCCAAATTACTATCGGAAAATAAAAATTTCATTCCCCCGTTACATTGTGATAAATTTACAGCACTTTCCTCACCTGAACCGTCAAATCTGGATCGGCTCCTCTCCAGGATGATCCGCAAGCTTTGATTTCGAGCCTAAAGCTCGGCGGAATACATCCCCATCCCTCGAATCTCGATCTGATCAATTAAGTTCTAGACGAACCGTTGTTCAGAGAGCTTTAGTAGTAATCACTCTTTTTTACTCGAAATTGTTTTATCTAATAGGAGGGTTAGACATGGGATAGCAGAGGAGAATAGGCGGGAGCGACGGGATGGGCAGCTGGTATGCGATGGGCTATGTATGAGGAGTGGTTGTGAGATATTCAACACGGTAAGGAGGTTGAAGCTGTTGGTAAGCAGATGGGTGAGTGGGCTGCTAAATCGCAGGGTGCTTGTATTTTTCACACAGTGAATTGGGGGTCATCTTTGTAGTCAGTAGGTTTGTTACTCTCCCAACTTGGATAAAAGAACTTCCCATGCTGGGAACACTTCACGTTACAACAGAATAACAATTCTCGCGCCAGGCAGAGCGATTTCGTAAGATCCACATATATAGAAAGCCACAAATTTTCCCTATTCTTGGTGATAACCCATTGAAGTAAACAT
>Ga0307509_10003121_pt1 | contig 25708 bp, 23 predicted proteins | sample 10_EM_MG_FD_202245 | JGI IMG/M metagenome (GOLD analysis project Ga0307509, IMG submission 202245) | Populus trichocarpa ectomycorrhiza microbial communities from riparian zone in the Pacific Northwest, United States - 10_EM | ecosystem: Host-associated > Plants > Roots > Unclassified | place... | reverse complement strand
AACGACGGTTGTGTTTGGCACACTCATGTGTTCAAATAATGGTTATTGGTTGTTTGTACACGTGTTTACAAAACATGTTTTGAAATCAACAATTTTTCAAACAATGGCCTGCCAAACAGCCCCTTAGCTCTTACTAGCAGCTTTGTACTTTAGCTTCTCTGTTTCGCACCTAAACTTGCTCTCATTTTCGCTTCTATTATTTTAGCTGGCTAGCTAGCTAGTCAGTTAATATCTCCTAACCAAGCTTCAGGCATTTAGCAGATTATCTGCTAACGTTAAGTTTGTTTCAGTTACTGGTTATCTTGTATTCATTGTGAGAGAGATGGAAATAATTATCACACAAAGAATGCCTTGCAATCCTACACTTGACGATAATCATTGTTCTTATTAATCACAGCTATTCACCTGACAGTCTTGATAGGCGGTGCTCATAGTCTCCCAATTGTTAGTAATTCTCTAAACACAATATACCTCCAAAACCAAAACACCAACATTGGTCTTTGACGCAAGACCAGAGTAATTGAATATCTTTAGACCATGCCGAGTCTAGATATCACCAAGCGACTAGGGGGGATGGGACCTATTATCGACCTCAGCTCTGCTCTACCTTTCATGTATTTCATGAGATACCACCACTGCATTAGGAATAGATATTTTTGCCGATTTTGTTGATACTGTTTAGACTATTTACAATTTCTGCCCGACTTGCCTTGTGCAGATGATTCATGTGGGTCTTTAGTAAGAATAGTAGTGGGCGGCAAGATGTCTATTTACTAGTATGATGTAAGTCACTTATGTCTATTGAAAACGAGGTTGACGGGTTCTTTGGATAGGAGTGGGTGCTATCCTTGAGGTATTGTCCCAGGTTTACATACATTCTCCACCCTGCAAGTTCCAATTGAGTTATAGACAATGTTCTTGTACTCATATTTGTCACAGATTCTGTCTATCTGGTCTTAGAGAATAATCTTGGTCTTGAGCACATCTATGGTTGATAGTTTTCGCTTCTATAAATCTAACGATGTGTTTGGTGCACCATAATTCTGATTGATAATCATAATTTGATTTGAAATCATAATTTGAAATCAGGTGGTATTTGACGTACCCATTATGAAATCTAATTGGATATGTGATTCTGATTTGAAATTTCTGTACCTAATGTGGGGTTATTTTATATCATAGTATCTTGAGCACTAAATTAGTGTAAAATGTGATATATTTAATAATTAGAATAAGGTTTTTTTTCTTAACATAGTGTTAATCAGCATTACGAACTTGAAGGGCAATTGACCTTTTGAAAGACATGAAACTCCATCAAAACAGTTTGTTTTATATGTTGTAAATACAGTGAGTTTAATACTAGCTGATTCGTATATTGTTGACAAGGGCTAAAGCTAATTCCATAGGACAATCTCTCCTTATCAGCCAGGATCAATTGTTTGACAACTCTAATTATAGCAAGTGGTGATTCACTCCAGGCTCAGGATATCATTTCCCGGCCCAATAACTCATGTGGTGACAGTGAGTTCTCCATTGGAGCTTCTGTTACACTAGTACTACTAGTTCTTCTCTAAATTGGCAGCTTGAAGTTATTCCATTAAATTATTCTGTCTTTCAATAAGTACAAAGAATGAATAATACCAAATACCTACAATCTTTGAAACATCTTTCAAGTTTTAAAAAATTGCATAGTGTGATTGTACTAGATTAGAGAGGTTACAAGAGGGTTATGATATTTATTATTGTTACTTATATTATGAAAGGTATAAAAGATAAAAATAATTTATATATAAAGTCACTTGGCAAAAATGTTCGTGATGTTACTTAGTGAGATGTCTCACATTTTCACGAACACTTTTGCCTAAGGACCGTAGGTCAGAAGTGATATGTATGGGTATTTGGGAGAATCTACAATTATGTTTGCTATCTAGTGCATTAAGGGATAACTGTGAACCTCATTTTGGGGTATTTTCAAACGAGTATAACCAACCCAGTACTGGTGTAAATAATTTAAAAAAACCGCTGGGTTATAGAAGGCGCTTAGTAGAATAAAAGTACAGTTTTGTTAATTTGTAAAGACAAGTATCATACAAAGAATGGTATACTTGATTTGAAAGTTGGGAATTTGGGGGAATATTAGTAGCCTTGGCATTAAAATACAACATGATTCTGATGACTAAGATTAAAAAATAATCAAATATCCAATCATGAAGAAGTATGTACGACTTGCATGAACTAGACAACAAGGAGACTTGTATGAGCAACGGAGATCCAGATGCAATAACAAGAGTTAAGCGGCGTATACAAGAAGCTCGTGCTACTGGCAGATTAGGTGGCCGGCCCAGAAGCACAGCTAATAGAGAACATTTCCGCGAAGCACACTTCTACCAGTGAGGGGTTGGAATATGGATAATGAAGAAGTACAAGAGGTGCTAGTAAATGGTAAGTTTTCCCTATTCATACCTCTTGAAGTTGGATTATGTAAAAGGCAAACTTTCTGATCTTTCTAACTATTAGGAGATAGATAGTTTGAGAGGAGACCAGGAAGAGAAGGGATATGAGTACGGAACTGCGGACTTTAAAGAAATGATTACAAAAACCTATAGGAGCCACCACAGAGTTTCAAATTCTCAAACAATGGTATATAATTAATTTACTTTCTTTCATACCCATTATTGTTTAAACTATATCACACTCAATTACTAACAGTCTTGGCACTGGGGTGGCACAGCCACTGTTGCATTTGACTGTGGCACATGGTTCACGTTCATCAACTGCTGAACTTATACAATTTTTTTTGTAAAATCCTGTAAGTTTATTTCGTATTAAACTACAGGAAAACTCCGGCATGCACCCTAAGGTATGGCCTAGAAAAACCATAAATATAACAAAAGAAACTCCATCACCGTCTTCTTTGACAAATTCAAGTGTAGAACAAAAGTCTACCTGATAATCATAACATAAATCATAGCCATCAAGTGGTCATGTCCTCCTCTTCTGGGTTCTCATCTTGAGCAACCTTGGGGTGGGAGGGGCATTGTGCTGTGTAGGCGTCGTGGGGGCCTTGGCAGTTCACACACCTAAGTACGGTATGGCTGCAGGGTCGGCCACGTATACGACAAGTAGCAGTGGGACAGCTGTGGTGTCCTGTTGGATGAGGCGAGGCACACTAGAGGCATGAAACCGGGTTGATGCATCGGTTACGGTGGTGCCCATAGCCATGGCATTTGGAACACTGGGTGTGGGAGTTGAAGCGCAAACGGCGCTCGGTTCTATAGGTTGCTGAGAAAGTGGCAAGGCGTTTTCCAACGTAGTCAGATTCCCAGGGGCCCATTATCCTGATCACGACGGGAGAGGCAGTTTTACCAGCCCTAGCGTGGTTGGTGATAAGCCATCTGCGTTGGTTAGTAAGGGACAATCCAGTATTGAAGGTGGTAAGTTCATTGGCTATCTCAGCCAGAGATTTCGAGCTAGGGATTCCGTGTACCAAAACGTGTCATACCGGGGTGTTTAGGTGAACGCTCACCGTTCCTGGTATTAGGTGTAGGAATGTTCCCACCTTGGTGTTAACCGAGGTGGCTTTAATTGATTGCATGGTGGTAAGGGTGACAGTATTCCATCGGGGGGAGACAGTCTGTACTGTACGTAGGTTGCAGCTAGTGGCAAGTTGATGTCATCTCTTAAGTCTAGGGCGGTTGTAGGGAGTGGCCCGCCCTCGTGTTTAACAACAAGGCAGCGTTCTCTGGCAGTGAGACCCTTCTTTGGTTGGGGCCTATTGTTGGTAGTTGATATTGCCGGTGCACTAGTAGCCCTAGCGGCCATGGTGGTCTTTGCCTTTCTGCCCTTCCTGGCTACCATGGCCCACGATTTGTGTGGTGCGGCTGTGGGGAGAGGGACTGGGCGGGAGTCGGAGGCAGCAGTCCACTCTGGGGCTATCACCGCAAGTAGGAAGGGTATCGGGATGGTGGTGTCAGGCCGGAGTGTAGCGTTCTTGAGGGTGCTAACTTCCTCGGTAAGGGTTTCGATCTGTTCGCTAAGCGCATCGATAGCCGTCCTGTAGTCCTTGTGAATCTGATAGATCATCTCGATTATGACTATATGCTCTTTGCTGGCCGTGGTAGCCCCAATTTCTTGGTCCTGGTTTATCTTGTGAAAAAGGTTTAGGAAGTAGGCGCTTGGTGGGGGGGTTCTTAAGTATCTCTCATCAATATGTGGGAGGCTTGTTATCATGTTGCTTCAGTGTCGCTTGAGCGAGGGGGGGCCTTGCGGCATGAAGATTGCGGACAGGGTGGGGGCGCCGTCCTGGGGGGAGGAGCTCCTAGCGCCCGTGGGTGGTGGGGGCTGGTCGGCCGCTTTGCCTTTTCCTTTGCCAAGCGGACACGAGCCAAAAGGAGGGAGACAGAGATCCATGTGGTATTCGTGTAACCTGACAGGTTACGTTATGCGGAAATCTTGACATAGTGTACGTGGTGTTTCTGAAAGTGCAAATTGCACTTGGAGGGAAAATAGCAGTGAGGAAGCATGGCTGAACCTATACAACTCTAATTATATCTTGTACAGACTCTATTCCATTTGTTAAATACATTGGTAAAAATTATTTGGTAATAGGTTATAAAAGTAAAAAATATTAGTAGGAACCATAATCAAATCACAGAGTGTTTGGTGCAACTCAATCTCAAATCAGGATTTCAGGTTAGTCTGATTTGGGTTCAGAAAATCTGATGTGAAAATGTGTAACGACCATATAGATAGGTAGCTAGAGTGGACTAAACTAAAGGCCATATAGTATACCAAGAGGTAACCAGATTAAGGATAGACCAGTATTCTTAGTATACTAGCGGTAGACATAAGTTGGTACAAGTGTCTACAAAGTGCCTTGGTGACATCGGGTTAGACAGGGTAACCTTCGGAGAAGATGTTCGAATAAAGTTAAGGAAATATAGTAAACGTTGCACGCGTCTCTGGGGCAACATTATATGAGGTTGTCCGGGCTTCTGAAGTCACTAAAGGCATACCACGGTCAAGTTACCCTACCTTGGAAACATGATTACCCCACCTTGGGGACCCTGTTACCTTACTGAGGTACCCCAGTTACCCTACCTGCACCGACAAAGGCGTCGGCGGACTTAGAGGAAAGTTATCCCACTATAGTGGGGCTCTTAGATGTTGATAGGCCCACTTCGTATGGCACGAAACGGACTACTGATGGAGCAGCAGTGGTCCGAACCTCCTGGAACTTCCAGGTGATATTCCTAACACTCACCTGCCGCCCGAGCTTTGGTATGGCGCGATAGCACTGTACGCCTGTATAGTTGTGTGCTTCCTAGTAAAGTGTGATCCATAGGAACGCTTCCACAACACAGTATGAGTTGTGGCCGTCCCACCGACTAGAAGCTGTTTGCAGGATATATAAGGGGTGTGAGAGTGACAGCCTCCTAGGGGGACACCTAGATCAGACCGGGGAACCACCTACGGGCATACTTTGACCTCCCGGTAGTTGTATGGTAAACAGTAGAGGGCTTGGGGCTGACTGGGGAAGATGCAAGGCTTCCAGGACAACCACCCCAAAGCCAGTCCCAGGCTACTGCTTGAACTGTAGCATTACCATGGGTTATTAGTGGACTGTAGAGGTGTGAGTCTTGTCAGGATTTAAGGGTGTCCCGCATGGTTGACTGTGAGTAGCGCTCAGGTAGTCAAGCAGCAGGAGATTTCTTATTGGCGTAGCATGTAGTTAGGTTTACAAGCTTAGTATAGCCAAGTAGATTTGCCGATAGACTGCGTAGCTTGTATAGACAAAACCGCTGCTGGGCCAGTGAGTCCCAATGGATATTATCTCTACAGTGGGCATGTCGGTCGGCCACTGATATGCTACCTATAGGAAAGAGCTTTCGCTCATCCAGATGTAGTTGGAGAGGCATTACCGAGAGCACTTCCTACTTGCGGAGATAGTTAATATCCGAGCCGTCCGACTACCTCCCAGTGTTAGCTCACTCTAGGCAGGTGAGTGGGACAGCCCTGAACTGAGCACGGTGTTCACGCAAGGTCAGAATGGTTGACGGCTGTCCTCTGACTTTTCAATATTTAACTTAACTAAAGCGAGAGACACCCTATCGTAATAATCAACGGTTCTCGCGAGAAGTTATTGAGTGGAGCTTTCAGGCTTCAAGATATTAAGTTTTACCGTTTGATTCTACTTTGAATTATTTTTATCTTTTTGATCCACACTTCAACTTTGAGTCTTTGGCGCGGTCGTAATCTTAGGATCCGTCTTCCCACACAGTGCCCCCGTTGCCAAAATGCCAAGACCAGATCTCAAATCAGAATCTGGAACGTGCCAAACACCTCCCTTACATGTTTCTCAGAGTAAGACTATCGCTGCTCTATCAAGACCATTCTCTGTATTGCTAGAAGTTATATTCTTTAAATATACTTAGTGAGATAGGGCTGCAAATGTATTTAGGAATGTACTAGAATTATCTGACAGTAGGTAAAAATTCTTTTGAAGTTCACTGACTGTACCCATTACTCCATATCGATGAGATTCAAAGTATTGCTTCTGGACTATCACTCAATGACTGGCTCACCGAATATCTGGACAGTGTAATAATTCAAGGGATGAGATGTCTTCTAGAGATTTAGTTCGATAACACGTCCTATCCTATATCTAAGGCTTCATAGCAATAGTATTAACAAGTTGTTTCCATGTTGATATATAGTAACAGAGAAAGTCTGCTTGGGTTACTCCAAAGGAGGAAGTAGTTCTGTTTAAATAATATCATTCATCACCAAAAATTGATCCTCCGTCTGAGCTGTCGGCATTGGGTATTAATGACAGAAAAGTATTTCCTGCATTCTCTCCTTCTATTGTGTCCTGACTTGCATTCCAACGCTCCTTGTATTTTGACCCAATGGCACATTCTCCTAATGTCTAGACTGCCCCAGACTCTCAATCTCCTTGGCTCTTTCTCTTGATCCGGCTAGCTTCTCCTCACCTCTTCTCCGCATTCTGATGTATTCCGCCACTCATTCCCCCTTCAGTAATGACAACCTCGCTCAATTTGCTATTTCCTCTGACGTCAGCCCGTGTCTGGCGTGGCAAATCAACTAGCCGCTTAACAAGTTAAACCATACCACTTTATTATCTTCCTTTTCCTTGCGTTTCTTGTAGAGAATTTTGTATATCTTTATAATTCTGACTGATATCTTATTCGCAATTAAACGCTTTGCAAAAGTCCAGCACACATTTTGGAGTACATGAACTATAATTCCTCATAAATAACATGATAGTTTTAGTTAAATACCAGAAAGTTAGTTAATAATTAAGATTATTCAATTAAACTAAACTCATATTGGGGTGCTGTTAATTTTAAATAACATTGGTTGGAAAGCCAGATTTTTATTGTATTTCAAATTGCCATTCATTCAACGTAAATAGAAGCTATTTTTACTTGATAGTTCTTTCTCTTTAGAAGATTGAAAATACAAGTTGAAACAACTTACCTTGAACTAAATAATATGCTGATTATTATTAATAAGTATATTGTTCCCTAAAAATTGTTAAAAATGTATTTCATTAAGAATTTTCAAGGAAAGGGCAATTGCTATTAAAATTGGAGGTATTATAAGTTCTTTCTGAAATAATACGATACTACTTTTTTATTGTAAGTGCAACATATTAAAATATAAATCATATCTTATAATATAATACCTAGCTCTACAATGAATTTATGGAATAAAAATTTATAAACCCAATAAAAATATATGATGATATATATGTACATGCCGAACACACTCCTAACGTCAATCACGCAGTAGTGACACAATACCGGGATGTGACACCATCTCAAATCACGCAATTGCGGAAGTGCCCATGCAGAATTTCTAGATGAAATCAATGAAATTGTGAACTACAAAAGTCAAGTAAAATGCCAGGAGAGGCTCGAGGAAGCATGATTGATTCTATAATAATGAACAAGATGCTACCTTGGTTAAAAGATGTGATATAGGTAGGAGGGGGTAGCATACAATAATTGAAAGCATGCCAGGGGCTATTGAGGCTGGGGGGGGTGGAAATGAAGAGACATATAAAGAGGACGATCGGGAAGAAGCTGTGAGGGATTGTTTGGCTTGAGTCTGGAATGGGGTATTTTTTTTGGGTTGGCTGGGTGTTTTGAGGGTGGTGGTAAACCTCATTTTGTATCGCTAATGTACTCAACTTCACTACCATGGTGGGAATTTCCTATGATGTCCTTAGAAGTAGTTTTTGAGGCTTCCAGATGAGTTGTGTTCTGGGAGGTGGTTCATTGCACAACTGGATGTGAGGTTGGTGGTTTGGCTGTCCTGGCCTCTAGAGCTTTCTTTCTGGGACTTGGGGAAAATCCAGGAGTACTCCTCCTAGCCAAGCTCATGGCTGCCCTTTTCGGATCCTTTTCCAACTAGGCATCTCGTGGTTTAACAAGTGCTGCCCCATCCAGCACTGGAGCTTCACTAGCGTTCGTTATGGGGCGGACGGGGCCACGAAAAACACGGGCCTGAGGCCCTTTGCCCCGCCCCGCCCTACTCAATGGCCCGGGGTGTGGTGTCTATTTCGGCATTCGCTGCACCAGTCCCCGCTCAGGCCCTGCCCTGCCCCGCCCCTTAACGAACACTAACCTTCACTAAGCTTTCGCTTGTTAGTTCTATTTTGAACAAGATCCACATTCTGTAGCTTATCCGTGAGTTCCTGCTGGATTTCCTTTTCACTAATGCCCGCTTCCAGCAGATATCTCAGGCATGTCATCATAGATTATACTCCAACTCTATCAATTGTAGATAAAGAGTTAGAGGAGAATTTGGAGGAAACTGAATCTACTAGCCTTGTCGCGGAATGAACTCTATGGTGGATTTCAGGGCTGGATTTGTGAATTAGCATAGTTCCTAGGGTGTCTTGGAGCTTGGTGGTGGATGGTGGAATTTTTCCAAGAACATGGTGGGCATTTTATAGCCAAATACCCCTACTAATATAGGATTGGAGAATATTGTTCAGAGAGGTTTGGTTCCAAGCAACCTAAGGAAAGGAAGAAAGACTTATTTTTTGATCCCAAAAATGTTTTTTTCCGGACCCGATATAATTGTCAACCTCAATCTCATTCTAGTGCTGATATGGTGTAGAAATACTCATATCTAGAGACTGAAGAAGGTGTGTTGAATGAGCGGAGGGGCACAGGAGCCAAATATTATGAGAGAGACAGAAGGAAACAAACTCATAAGTATTGTCGGAAAACGAAAATACCGGAGTTCAATGATCGATCGCAACTCACCCCTCCTTATGACCCCCCACTCCCTACACCACCCAAACAAATCCCTCTAAATCAACCAAAACTAAACCATCCTATCTAATTACTTTTTTTCAATAAACTATGCCTCCTATTCTTGGCAGTCATGCCAAAAAACCTATACCCTCCAAGGATCTCTCTCAGTTTACCAGGAGGAGAATCTTTGGGTTACATGACCCTCAAATGGGATCTGACCAAATTTCCCACAACCTTAGCATTCCTCTTACCACTTTCAGAAGGGCAATTGTAAAGGGATATCAAGAGGGCAAGGAGAATGAGGGTAGAGGAAGACATCCTAAGACTACCAAGTTGCAGGATGAAGCCATGGTTGAGGAAGCTCTCAAAAATCGCCACACTACATATTTTGAGATTGCTAAAAAAGTTGCACCCAATCTTTCTACCAAGACAGTGAAGAGAAGAATTGCACAAAAGCATCTTAAAAAATGGGTGGCACAAGAGAGAGTTCATTTGGATGAAGACCTGGCTCAGGAGATGGTGGAATGGGCATTACCGTAAAAACTTGAATAATTGGACGGTGTGCTATGAAGTCCGGAATTCCCTTCTCTGGAAAGGGGGCAAAAACACAGCAAAAACACGGCCCCTTTCCCCCCTCCGTGACAGAAAAAAAACAAAAAGTTCTTGACCTTACTAGGAGAGGAAAGTCCAACGACATAGCACACCGTCTAATTATTCAAGTTTTTACGGTAGCCCATAGGCATTGGACAAGGGGGATGTGGAGAAGGAAGGCAATGTGGGGGGATGAGATATCTGTGGAAAGGGGTGGAGGAAAGAGGAGAAAATGTGTATTTAGATACCCAAATGAGAAGTGGAATAAGGATTGTGTTGAACCTACTACTAGGAGAGGGGAGAGAGGGATTAGCCAGATGATGAGTGGTTTTTTTTATGGTCAAACTCATGATCTTTTTTTACCTGTTTTTCATAATCCTTCTTCTGCTAGGGGTAGAGTTACTGGAAAGTCAATTATTAATTTCTGTGATGATTATGACTTTCTAGGAATATGGGAGAACATCAGGGAAAAGGTTGGAGAAGAAGAGGTATTTTTTATTATTGACAATGCTAAGACTCACTTGCCTTTTAGGAGATGGCTCAGAAGGCAGGGAATTGCTTTTAAGGAAATTCCTGCCTCCAGATCTCAATCCAATTGAAAATGTTAGGTCTCTGGTGAAAGATAAGCTTCATAAGCACTATGCTGAGCTATATATTATGAGGGGTGATCTCAATGTGGTCAAGAAGGCAATAGAGAAGGCAATGACAAATTGTTGGGAACTTCTGGACGCAAAGATTTTTACTACTTTGGCAGGGTCAATGGTGGATAGAATAGAGGCAATTATTAATGCTGATGGATGGTATACCAAATATTAATTTCTACTATGTATTTACATTTTTCTAATTTTTTTTTAGTTTTCATGATAGTGGGGTTGGTGAAGGAGGCCGTTGTCATTGCCGAAGATTTTCGCCTGTTGATACCGCCGTTCTTTTTGTCCCCCGACAATAATATGAAAACCATGACTGTCAAAAATATGGAGACAAGCCTTGCCACCTCAAATTACTCTACTCTCATGTTCAAACACCTTCGCCAACCACTCCAGAGTGAGCTTATCATCAGTCTAGCCTTTAGGAGAATAGCTGAACTCATGATGCTTATTTTCCTCTGTGAGATTGCTATACCATCCAAGGTAATCACTGGCCTCTTTATTAATGGTAAAGGGAGACAGGACACTACGATTGTCACAGATGATTGCAATCACTGGGATGAGTTCAGTTTTTGCATCATGTGTTACATGCGGGTTTTGATGCCCTCGATGGCATAATATCTTCGCTCTTGCTGCCACACCGATGAGAAACCCTTTCTCATGCATGTTGCAAATTTGGTGGGTCTTCAATCCATGCTGACAGATCACTGCTCAGAGCTTCACGACATAGTCCTGAATCAGCCAAGGATCCTCAGCATATACATTCTGTCGCTTCAGCTTAGTACTAAACTTTATGGCCCAATTAGGATGTCGCTTGAGAAATCCAGATATCTTCTTTTTCCCAAATCCTTCTGACTCGTTTTTTAAACTCTTCCTCTCTAAATCCAGCCCCATGTCTCTCACGATGCTCAATTTAGGAGGAAAGCCCACCACAATCATCCTGATCAAAACCCCACTTAACAATTGCTTTCTCTTCTGGTCCTGTCAGCCTCTGCTGCCCCTCATGTGTCATACTCCTACTAACCACGCTTGCAGACACCCTCCAATAGACCGTTTGCTTTTCAAAATCAATAGCCTCACTTGCTGATGGAATATTCTTTTCTTCTCCCCACTAGACAGCTCTAACTGCCATTTGCATGCGCTCCTCATACCTAGGATCTTGTCTTCGTTGTGGTGGCATTTTCATTGTGGTGATGGTTTTCTATTCTCACTACCGAGCGGGGTAATCAATACTCTCATGTCTCACAATACCCAATTTCTGCTTATGCCACTCCCTCGTTTAGTGTCACTTCCACGTGATTGACGTTATCTAAAACCTTTAATATGCCATAATTTACTCTATAAAAGTTCTGTTTATGCTATCAAAGTGACATGCTAAACAGGGCCTTGGCTGTAAAATGTTATTCTAAACGACAAAGTTATGTTGAGCCACATAGTTGTGTTCAGCCACACTGTTACGATCGTAAGCCACAAATTTGCGTTGAGCTGTAAATTTGCGTTGAGCTGTCAGGCGCTCTCAGAATGACCCCGGTTGTGAGCCAGCGGACATGCGGGGGTTGCGGACGCACGCCGCAACCTTGGCACAAGTAACTAACTAATCGGCAAAAACAGGGGTATACATCAACAATATCCCCTTATTTCCCCATGAGCCACCGGGCTACTCCATGTGAGTCCGCCCTTCCTCCATCATGACTCTCGGGCTGGCGAAAGGGAAATCAATGCCCGCTGCTCACACCCTCTGCATCTTTTTCATCTTAGTGTAAAACCCTTTTACAATCCTTTCGCTTTCCCTCCAGTTGTCTTTACTACACCTCCGCTTCCGTTCCGATCGCTGCATTCCTACATAGGAGGAAATGCTTTCCCGAAGCCATGTGCCCGAATCCTCAGCGCATTTCCGATGGCTATCATTTCATAGTATTATGCATTCCTTGCCCTGAGATACTAATCTGGATTCATTTCCACCCTTCATTAAGCCATCGGTACTAAACCACTCATCTGTGCTAGCCCACCCTCGAGAGGACTTTGAACTTCGACACAAGTGCAGTACGAGTACAACGCTCCCGTGACACCACCGCTCACTTTGCACCCCACCCGCTTAAGCTTCATGACCACAAAACTACTCGAACTTATTACAGCACATATCTCACCCCCCCCGCAGCCCCGCCTTTGACTCCCTCCTCAACCCCGAACATCAAAATTCCGAATCTCCCAATCCCGCATACCACAGGCCAACCTAAACTTAATCTGTGTGAACTCTATCGCCTGTAACTTACCTTCCCAATTATACCATCCAGCCAAATTCACATTAAGCCCAAGTCCATCAAATCCATAGCCAAGCGGAACGTTGCTGTGATACGGTCCACTGTGAGGAGAAATATAGTCAGCCATGGTTTTTTTTTACTGGTCAAAGAGGGAGAAACGGCAGGGAAGGGTTGTTTCTGATGGAAAGGTTGAATGGAAGAAGGTGGTCTTGAGGGGCGGTAACTCTCGGGGCTATCTAGGCTAAAATGGGAGGACCGCCGGGACGGAATATAGAAGATGCTAGAGCCAGATATTAGCTTATATCACAGAATGTAATCACCAAGTTGGAGAGCCCCGAAGCTCGAGGGCAATAAAACGCCTTTATACCTAATTTGAAGAAAGGAAGTAAGAATGGAGGCGCTTGTGTCCTTTTAGCATTATGTAAATGCCATTATTACGATTAATACCATTAATATCTCCCATACAAATATCCACGAGTGATACATTATGACCACAACTCCACCATATTTCCCGTTCTACCCACAATCGACTCAGCGAACACACGAGTGGTGCCACAAGAAAATCCCATTCCGCTTCAGCCTCACGAAAAAATGAAGCGCAGACAGACAGACGTAAATGCCAACCTTTCCGGACTTCGGGTAAGGAAGGGGAAAGGAAGGAACTTGACAAATCCTCCTCTGCTTCTCCCAGCTCTTCCATATCTTCCATATATTTAATACAACATGGGTAGAGTTCCGTTCCGTATAGGAGGACTGGCGGAGACCTGGTGCAGGCAGATTAAAAAAAGAGGACAGAGAACAAAAATACGGAATATCAGAGGAGGATAAATCGAAGAAAACATGAAAGAAAAGGAAGTAGACAAAAGAGAAAGTTTTCCTCCACAAGAACAGAGGTAACCAAAGCTAAACAAGACAACCAAAAGGCAGTAGATCACCATTAACCGTAAGACAGACGAGAAACACATCCCCCAGCCTCTATACTACAAGTAGTAATTATAAAACAACGGACGGGGTTGCATCCATACTACAAGCTCAAGGTCCCTCTCCTGCCGCTACGGCCACTGTTACCGCGCTCCCACTTACCAGGCCCATAACCGCGTGCTCACTAGACCACCCCGACTCACTGTCTGGGTCTCAATCTAACCCACCGCCAAAACCGGCACGACCACATCCCCAGCCGCAGGGGCCCCCCCCTCCACAAAATCCAACTTCTCCGCGCAGAGTGAAGAACCTGCGCTAGTAACTACCGCTGCCGTTCTCTCTATCGCCATTATGTCTGGAATGGTAGATCTTGCGCTCGTAGTCACCACTGCCTCCTTATGACCCCTAACCAAGCTCATCCTCTCAATATACCATGCCTCTCCCAATCTGACCCCCTAAGGCTCCCATAGCCATAGGTTCCTCCCAATCCCTTCTAATGTCGGTTGCGCATAGCATAGTTCAAATTTGCTGTTCCAGAAACGTCAGACAGAGCACTGTTTGCATGGAAGAAGTTGATCTCGGAGGGCGAATTATGTGGGAAGCGCTGTAGGAAGCGGTCGACGGGAAGATTATAGATCCGGCAATTAGCTGGAATCCGAGTATGACGACCGCGATTTAGAACATCACCGGGAGGAGACCTTGAATTTGTCAGAACTTACGTGGTATAATTGTCTAGGCAGAATAATTTCATCCAGGCGGCTTGCTAAGTTCTCATTCCACTCTCATTTGTACCCGCACTAAGCAGCGCTTTCCGGGTCAGGGGAAGTTGGAATCGTCTCAAAACGTCGGCCAGGGTGGTGGTGTATCAGTGCCCGAAATGTGGATCTTGCATATTTTCTAAGCCAGCGGACTTCATAAAACCATGATAACGAAGGGGAATGTGTACCGGTATTGACATAAAATATGTGCGTCGTCACATAATGCTGGTGCTGTGATGTTTCTTCCGCATCGGAAGTGTCCTTCTTCCTTCTCATGCTCCCGCTGCCCCCGGCAGGGGCAGTATTGAGCGTTTGTTTTAGCAGGGCGAATAAGCAGCTCTGGGAGGCCCAATTTCTCGTTGATAGTCGTCGCTAAGCTAAGTGCCATAATGAAGTCTGCATGATAGAAATGATTAATGGAGGGGGGGTTGAGGATATTTTTACGGGATCCCGGTAGCCTATTGACTTTAGCATAATAGATGCCAACATGGGGCTCTACAACCCCACTACCCTAGCTATTTAATGTGAGGCTAAGCAGAGGGAGGCAAGAGGGTAACTTGATATTTTTTTTATAGGGGCTACTGGTATGATATAGCATCAATTCCTGACGAGCAAACGAACAGAACAAACCAACCAACCGATAAAACATGCATGCCCGTTCCCGTCGTCGTATATATCCAGAATTATTTGTAAGTAATCATGAAAGCAGAACCCTCCGGTTGCAGACCTTAACCGTTTCCCCCCACTATCTCTAATGCTGGTGTCCCAGAATAAATATAAAAAATAGGAAACCACCACAACCACAACCACCAGAACCAGCACAACTGCCCCCCGGTAGGCGACAAGAATGCTGGAACACCTTCGTGTCTTTGAGGGACTGGCACAGTAGCCAAATACATCTCTCCCACCAAGTCTTAGTATTTGTGGGGCTGGTCAATGCACTGTCCTCAACCGCCGTACCCTTTCCTCTGGTTTTTCATCCAGGGGAACCATCTCGCATTCCAGCGGCGTTCGATTTTTGTCGCTTGGGCACTCACAGCCCAATGGCTTGCGAAACCTGCTATGAAGATTCCGAGGGTTTTCTTATGATTCCAAGTAGTAGCTGAAAAATGACATAACATAGAATTAGTAAACTTGATATTTCAAACGTGCTGGATTGCTGAAACGAACCAATAATCGCTCGTAACATTGTGTATTCGATGAACGATGAAGTGAAAATATGGGTTCTCTAAGATTCACGTTTAGGGGGTGACCTGGAACAAATCCGCATTTAAGGAGTGGACCCCGCTCCTCCGTTACCCTGCTACAGTATATCTGTCCTCTAACAGGAGGCAGTGCAGCCACCCGTATTATCTCGTTTAAGTCGGAATGGCGCTAAAGTGAACTATAATGGACCTACAGAAAGGCACAAAGAATGTCAAGTCCCTGCAGTTTAAACATATAGAGAGTGGCAATTGGGCAAGTTCAATAAAATCCTCATTAGCGACACGCCTACTCGTACATATAATACATGAAAATATACTGTACGGTACCAGCACAGCCAATAGATATAACAGTCACGTAGCTCTGATAAGAAACATTTAACGAACCTTCCGGTTGCACATACGGCTAGATGAGGCACGTGACTACTATATCTCTCGGCCACGCTCCTACAGGAACCGGTATCAGAGTGACGACGCAGCCCCGTTCCGGGCCGCCCCCGAATCAATCCCCCCGTTCGTGCCCGAGTTTCATGGCCTCTTAGTGCACACCTAGGACTAGATCGACAACAGGCGAATCGTATGTGGTAGACACTTGTGACAACCTCTAAACTCAAGTGATGATGTGCTAATTCTGAGCTAAATATTTTGGATGCCTTGAATTTCCTGAGAGGTGAAGATACAAGCCAGTCTGTAGTTGTAGCTAAGGTTGTGCATCACTTTCAACTATTCAGTAGGGCCAAATTGTTGAATGCCTTCGATGGCTAACACATACCTTTGGAGCGGAGAAGCTCTGATTCACTTTGATTCAGGCTCATTCGCTGCTATACAATTTGCTTTTCTTCTCGACAGAGTTCCGTATGCACAAAGGGAAAAATAGAATTCAAAAAAAAACTACCAGCTATTTCATCCAGCCCTCCAGCCTAATCAGATGATACTCTGATGGGCGGTTGTGCACAGGCAAGGAGACTATTGAATATGGTTTGAAAATGATAGTACGGCAATCCCAACTTGGTGAATACTAAATAAGGCCGAACACTACCCTCAGGCATATTAACCAGGGAGAATAATTATGGGGAAGTGGGAAAGGTACTTGAGAACCAGAGAACGTCAATTGCAACCAGAGAGACACTAAACAAGACAGAATACATCTTTTGCAGGCTACTGGAGATGGGCACGTGGGGATAGTCATGATAGATTGGAAATAAGAGAATGGCAGACTTAAATCAGACATGCTGAGTATTGATATCATCCAAAAATAAAATCCTGAAAACTCTAGTGATGATAGGCTACCATACAAAATGCAACACAAGTGGTTCCCGGAAGGTAAAGCATTGAAAGGTTGTATGCTTAATCTTTGCAGGACTTGAAGCACCAGTAGTAGGATTTGATGGAGCAGAATTGAAATTGAGTTAGAAAGTGAGAGAGGTTGAGGGAGGCAGAGAAGGATAAAGTTCTGGGTGCCATGCTTGATATCGACAAAGTAAATAAGGCTATTTTCATGTATACTCAATGGTAGGTAGGCCTGGAGACTTTCTTTTGAGATTGAGTACAGAGTTTTTGCTCACATATCTGCAATCACTACTATCGGTATGATTACCAGTCATGACTCCACCTAAATAGTAATATCTATTCCCTACAGAATAGGACAGAACAGAGAAAGATTTATCTGTATCAAGTTCATTAGCGAAAGGTTACCCTGCGTCAGATACAGTAGTGTTGCGTTCTGACTCTCTTAGTCTAAACTCTGCATCCCGTGCATCTAGTACACCCTGTACTCAGACACTCCATCTGGTTGAGTTCGAGGCTGGTGCATTAGGAGATACTTCTCTATACAGGATTCTATCCAGACACATGCAACTAAGCAACCTTGCCTTTCATGCATATAGACTCCAACCTCCACATGATTGTATATCAAGATTTACCACTACCACTGCCTAACCACTCAGCCTTCTCCAAGGCCCCGTCCTGGAGTGTGAAAGGGGTATATCTTGGCAAAAAATAAATACTTAGTGCTAGTGTCTGGTGAGAAAGCCATCGTACCCGTAATCGTAAATTTGCGCTAATGACTCCAAGTTCTAGTTTCAGAACTTCATCTTTGAAGGTGTGTAAATGCCAGCTCACACCAGTCTGAAAGTGAGTTATAGCCATGACACTCTCAAGTCCAGCATAGTACATAGTCCGTTCTTGACACTCGGCCTCAAATATGATGTAAGGTGATGCACTCTTCTATCACAATACACCATATCCACATTCCCAGCCATGGCGGCCACCCCCCATTACTGCCACGAGGCCAACACTCCATCACACACTGGGAGGGTAATAGGCTCAATCCCAGCCATAGACCGGTATAGGATTGATCCTGAGAGAGCTATTATTTATAAAGTTACAGGGCTGAATAGGGTTGGATACTAGTAATCGCAGCTCTTGATTGTAGATTCCTTCATAGCCACTGGTGCAATCCTAGACCCGATTGCAGGGGAATGTTGGGCCTGATGCCAGCTACATATCGGTATAAGGTATGTAAGGAGGCGTCCATTTCCCATGGAGCTATAAGGTGCCCAGTGAGGGGTGTGAGAGTGCACAGCCCAGAGCGCTGCTGGTCAGAAGGATTCTCATGACACAGGGGGTTTCTCTGTAAATTGGCCTGTATATTAGACTCCAAGTAGCAAATTTAATATTTTGACAAGATGAAGCTATTGTGACCTAAGTGACCAAGGTCTGAAACAGGTAAAGGGGGGACCGTTCACTTATATCCTGAAGAGGTTGCCCTGTATTAGGTTCTGTGTGAAGAATTAAGTGCCGCATCCAGTGCATCCTATATGTTGGGTGCTCTGTCTGGTAGATCCTGAGTATTAGATGCTGCATCAAGGTAGGTCTAGCGAGTTTGGTTGTGGGGTGGTTGAGTCCTAATTGGGAATCAGCCATCTAGCGTCCAGTACGTCAAATACATAGAAGCTAGGGGACGCACGATATTATTTTTGCTGATGCCCACAATCATTCCCCTGTCAAATAGCTTGCTTCTTGTTTATATCATCCGAAAGCAGAAATTTTCTTTTGGGAGGTCACTCAAATTCGTTCTACCTTGTTCCCCTTAGTTTTTCCAATGGAAAATAAGATATCATCAGAAGAGTTGTCCCTTTGGACAACGTTGTTCTCTAAGTAATCTTCATGCAGTTAACCGGGTTGTAATATTCTTATTATCATTACCTTGGAAAAAAAAATATACGTATTCCAATATGTTTTGTACCAGTTACTGAGATCTATTGAGATACCACATAAACTCAACCTCTCTTCCTTTATCATCATAACCAATACCAGGAAGAGAGGGTCTTCCTGCATTGCATTCTAGCTGTTCATCTCTCCTACTCCTGCCATCTTCTGTCGACTTGATATTGTTATTGGCAGTATCTTTGTTACTGTTGTTACAGTTCTCACTATTGTCACTGTTGTTAGTACTGTTGTTACTGCTCTCACTCTTGCGCTGTTATTCTTCTTGTTATCATTTTCTGTATCAGGATCTCCACCTGTATTACCATGAATGGCCACATAATTGGATATTTGCCGCTCAATCAACTCTCTTTCCTATATCATTTCCCAATATTAAAGTTGACTTGTTATTAGGGTTGATAACAGAGGGTTCTATTCAAGGGCTTTTTGTTGACATTACTTAGAGTATCCAGTATTACAATTACAACCATCTGGGGCTAGGATAAAATAGGATGATTCTTCCTCACAATCAATTCTTACTCTTAGGACGTGTATTGATTATTGGAGCTCGAATGGTTTCCTGTCAACAAGCTGTTTTGCTTGCTATTAACCTTTCACACGTTTTCTAGCAGCTTCAGCCCTCTGCTATTGTCCTAATTCTACTGCTTAGTCCTCCTAATGTAAACATTGTTTCCAGGCTCAATCATCATTATGCTTGAACTAATCTTCTAAAGCTTGGACATTTCCCTCGCAGGGATTATCTCCCTCTAATATCATTTCTTTACTATTTTCTCATCAGACCACTTCTCATATAAATTTACCCGCTGTCTCCACTGTTAATATCTCTAGGCAAAGCTGTTGGTGAAATCCCTTCCCCGGTTGTATTATTTTTTCCCCCACACTGTTTCCTTCATACTATAGATGGTCTTACTCCTATTTGCCTCCTCCCTCCTATGTTGCAAATGCTTGCTTGTTTTCATCAACTTCTAAATCTAGAATAACAATGGTTCTTGCGTGTTATAGGGTAGCTAACAGGGTAGGATTCCGAGCTAACTAGGCCCAAGATAGTTAAGACAACATATCAATTGTCAGCAAGGCTGGTAGATAATCGTGTGGCAAAGGTAGAGATATAAATCAATGAGAAATATTAATTAGAATATAACTGGATTAAATTGTTAACTTGATATATTGTTAAGGTCTCTTCTCCGTTGCTTGGATGATTCTTCAACCACCGGGAGAGAGGCCCACTATTTATACTAATTTCATGCTACTTGAAATTCTTTAGTTAAGAAGTATCTTCTTAACAATTGCGTTCATCAGAACAAAGTGCGAAGACCATTTAACCCTGAAATCTTGCCCAGCTCAACTTAGAGAATCTTGTGAACTGCTATTTCACCTAAGGGTATCTCCACTCCACCAGTGGCCAGTCTTCAATCTCTTCGTTGTGGTAAACTATAAATAAATATGTGGTCAAAATGTCAACATACCAATAGCAATATGGATCATGAAGTAATCAGTTCCGATATCCAGCTATCAAAGTATTATACTACTAATGTATATGAAACTAGAAAATGAAAAGAGTAGTATTCACTAAACATGGTTTCAATCAGTTACAGATATCTTAAAACCGCGTTCATCCAGTGCCCTGAGGCATCTCCCCAATGCCTGTGAAAAGTTTATAACTTCGGGAGCATGGGTTCGGATATAATATTCTGGTCATCTTATGAAACCATAAACCTCGCTCTTAAGTATTAGGTAAGCGATTTCCACTAGCGTATTATTGCTCAATGAGTTTGTAATCAGAGAAGATTTGTGGATGTAGTTCCCTCTGGCTCAAACAAGGGTTTCTCACCGGACCTCCAGGGTCTGGTAAAAGCAAGCTGCCTAGCTCCACCCCATAACCAACTCCACTTTGTACAAGGCTTGTATGATGCTTGGTTGCGATCCTGGCTCTATTATATCCTAATCAAGATAGATTAGAATTCTTGGGTAATTGCTTGTTTAAGATGTGAGGTGAGATTTGTAGATTCTTTGTTTCAAGAACACACGGCAATTTTCAGAATGTCAAATATTCAAGTTGTCCTACAAGGAGGGTGGCTAAATACTGTTGTAATTAACTTTACACTATGTTCTAATCCTAGGTACAATATCCTGCCGGAAGATTGTCCTTGTATATTGCACCATCATCAGATCCTATTAATAGAGTACTTTATAGGGCCTCCAGGGGCCCGAAAACTGCACACCCCACGCCTTGTTTTCTGCCCCAGCCCTGTCCCTCAGCTGGGCATGTGAGTGAGCATATCTTTGGATATTGTCTACCCCTATCGGTGTCAAGGCCCGCAAAATAGGAACCCCCAAACACATTCCGGGTAAAGATTAGTGTTGACAAACGGGGTACCATCCAGGGACAGTGTGCTAGTGGGACCATGACGGGGGCGGTTTGGTGATAACCTCAATGGTTTCCGCTCCTGCACAGTGAAGGCAGAGGCCTGGCAGGTGAAAATAGATCTATTTCTGCCCCGCAACCCATACTGTAAATTAATCCCAAGGCAGATTATGCTTGGATCTTATAACCAGAAGCCCTTGGGCTTGATGACTACTGTTCGTTACAGGGCGGATGGGGCCCCGAAACATGCAAGCCCAAGGCCCATTTCCCCAGCCCATTCCACTCAACGGCCTGAGGCAGGGTGTCTTTTTCGGCATGCCCTGCCCCTTTCACGGCTGAGGCCCCTTCCCCAAATCAGCAAAAACTCATACTGCGTCAGATCCGCCAGCATGGCGTCCTGATGCAAGCGACGTATTTTCTGCTTCCCATGTGTCCTCTGCGCCCTGCCTTGTGTCTCAACGCCCCGCTACATTCCACACCTTCTGAATTGCCCCGCAACGTTCCCTTCGTCCTGACGCAACGTCCTCCCCTCCCAGTGTCTAGACTACTCTAGACTCTTGTTCTTGTCACTTCTTTCTCTTCTCTACTTCCTGACACATCCCTAATCCCTGGAATCACAATTAATCGGCTGCTTCCTCTGATGCCAACTGGCTTCTGGGACGGCAGCTCATTCTTTTTGGTCACATTCGTGTCTCACGTCTCACATCTTAGGCGTCACACCTTACCGCTCTGGCGATCTAATGATCTGAGTTTCAAGAAACGCACTTCTATATCTTCTCTATACAGGATCAAGGTGTAGGATTCTCACGCATAGCCGAGGCCTAATTCTCTCATCAGGATGCCTTAATAAACCTGGTTAAATATTCTCAAATCAATCTCACTATTCACAAGCCACCGCCGGTCCTCCTCCAGGATCAGATGCACCAGACCGAGGATTGTCCCTATATCTACTATTGTAAACCCTCGGGCGTCCTCCCACATCTGCACTGTAACAGGGCGATGTTGATTCGATCGACACCTGGAGTTGCCTGGGCTCAGCATCTGCATACCGGCGACCAGACGGACAGCATCCATATTGCCTGATCTGTAGTCCCTGATTTGCAAGAGGGCAACTAGCTTTGCCGGTAGACCACCCCTCAGCGCACCATACATTTCTTCTGTACTCGCTTGTACCCAATTCCAATCATTGCGACTCCCCTGGTGTCTAAAGTGTAGGGCCCTAGTGGATCGTGCATGCTGGGTCTCGTAAACATCAACTTTGGGAACGCAAGAGGTGGGATAGTAAGTTGCGTCAGTAGCTCAACAGGTAGTGACCTAAGTATCGCATGGTGCTCCGGAAGACGGTGGTCCATCGGTTCGTAATGCCTGTTATATCGTATCAATTCAGGATATATAATATTGAGTGAGACTCGAGACATCCTGCTAAAATCATCGACTTTGGACATGTCGTCCCGACCTAGCTCCAGGATCCTTCGACAGATAACCGGCTGCGATACTGTGCTGCTTGTCCTATCGAAATGCTTCACGTCATCGGCGGAGAGGCCCTTGGCCCGATCTTGCAGAGATTCCAAGTTCATTAGTCTCATCTGGATGGCATGTTGTTGTCCGTAGCTGTGTAGGATCTGGCGCGCAGCATCATGTTTATTCGATTGTCGCCATACTTGCTGGATTTGGGTCTTGTGGGCTAGCTCGCCGATCTCCGCAGAATACATCGGAATATTGCCAAAATGGTGAATATGGTCACAAAGGTGGCTTAGTAGATGTATCTTGACGAAGTTGCAATGTGACTCGGTATTAATCATGTCCAATGGCAGTTTGTTCTCTTTGTCGTGATCGTTATCACACATCCGGCGCCACTGGGATGGGGCTGCTCACTCCCTATTGAAGCTTCTCTGCATTCAGATCTCCTTTCGTTGCTTGTCAACCTTGGCCTCTGTGCGTTTAGTCCCTCGAAACTCCAAGAAGATATCCTTCATCCTATTAAACCTGTCCAAATAATCTTCCATGTATGCTATGGTGTCAGGCGTGCGGCTTTCGTATTGTGCCATCATATTAAAGTCGACAAGTGCCCTGACGCATATGACAGCACTTTTGAAAGCAATTGCTTGCGCACCTCTGGGCTGCCGAAGAGCCCGGCGCGAACTTCCAGAATACAGCGCCCCTGATTCCTAATCTCTTTCCCTTGCCACTGGATAACCGCACTGTAGGATTTGTTGGGAACCAACCATCCCGGGTATGGGAGTACTGCCTTCCAATAGTTTTCAAAGCCTGCAGTCGCGCGTCTTGCTTCAGAAACCATTCGATCTACCCCATCATATGCTTAAATAGCCCAAGCTAAATGGTATGGAGCATGTCTGGTTGGTACAGATAAGACGCTGAAACCCAGTCCAGTCTGTGAAAAGTATTTTGGCCGATACCAGGATTGTCACTCAGACCATGGTCGCTATCGGACTCTGAGCCTGATTTCTGATTTTCAGCTTTGTAGTATTGGTAAACTGTGTAATCTCTGAATTGATAGTTTTTGGCATTGGTTCCTAATTCGTAGGTAGGCACCTCGCATTTAGGACAGGTATTGGTCTTTAACCCGTTTAGTGCCACATTTTCCATATAGTCAGTGATCCAAGCAGAGAGAATTGGAAACCACTTTTGAACCTAGCCGTCGGCGCAGTCAATGGGGATGCCGGCATGCGCCATGTCCTGTAATGGTGCAAAGATGAGTTGCAATACATCTTGTAGGGTGTCAGGGTTGATTTTCCTCGGACGTTGGTCGCCTTTGAAGAAATTTGAGAATTTGGGAGGAATAGGCAATAAGGCGAGAGGCAGAACAGCCAAGGATGCTGGGCTGTTGAGCCGGGCCGATGGAAGATTTCTGATCGTAATATAGACAGGCCACGCTTTCTTGTCACTTGGGAAGTGCGTGAGATTAGTCAGATCTGACATCCCAATCGTGGGAACAACGGTAGCACCTGGCCGAAGTGTCTCCTATTATCTGTCAGCTAACGTCTTGCAAAACCGTGTGGGACTCGGATGCTCTTCTGGCACGTCCGACCACCAATCAGCAGCATTCATTTGTTAGGTGGTAGCTTCGGCGCGGGGTATTCCGACAGCTACGACCTTAACCGTGATTATATCAGAGAACCCGTTAAGAAGAGACGAGTAATGTAAGCTAGATATAACAATTCACTTCAGCATAGATAGTCGATGTATTGGTAACGATATAACAGTGTAGATAACTCATTTTATTAATGAGATCTCTTCTCCGTGCTTGGTGTTTCTAATAGCAGCGAAGATGCTTAGATATTTATATTCCGCGTCTGAGCAATCGCCGTATACATGCTAACTCTATACTACTTAAGTTTCTTGCCCGCAACTCTGGTAACTTCACCTGAGTGCGAACACTTGTAGACCGTGAAAACTCTCTACCACACCTTTTGCTCCCATGGCCAACTTATCTGTTTGTGCTTCTGTTATTCCTGATGGTGTGGAGACCACGTCAGTTGTCAGCTTATCCGCTTATCCGTTGACAACGATGGTTTACGAATTATCTTGCCCTCGGGTTTGTCGAGGGTAGTCTAACTCGCCGAACAGAAGATGGCAAATCTTCTGTGGTTGGTTCCGTTGAGAATTCAACCTGCAACTGCATGTTGTATTCTGGTCTTCCGGCATTACACGACGTGTTCTTGGGATCGTACCTATAGGCTTTTTCCCTCGGGCTCCATCTTTTACCAACTTGTCCTCTGTGGATGCACCCGATCTACTTACTGGGCATAGTTACCTCCTTCATATACTACACGACTTTGTAGGCCCGAGGGGACTAACTTTCGTGCAAAACGTCCCGTTACCTTCAACCCACGATTCCGACTGTCTGTCTTCAAGTGTCTGTAACCTTATGCACCGTCGTCTGATTGACCTGCTTCCACCTGCATAAGGTGCCCGACGGTCTCCCCTCATCTATCCTGCGAACAGATTCCGGTCGGACGGACAGCCGCCACGTATACCGTGTTATAAGGTGTGTTACATCAATAGTGGTCTTTGTTGTTGGGACGCGACTACCCCGTCGGCCAGTGATGACACGCCGTCCCAACCCCAGGGCTGGAGGTGGGTGTTATCTTTTTCCTTCGAAGTTCGTGCGTGTCAAGGTATGGTAACCTTACCCTGTAAATCCTTTTGGGGAGTCGGTGCACCAAACATGAGCTCCCCTCTCAGAAGTGTTCGTTCTGAATACTCTATGTCTATTATAGAGCATATCTTCCCTCTTGAGCTCCACATAGTTTGGGTAAAAACCACCAGCGTTTACATGTCCACCGATGGAAAAACTTTGTGTTGAAGGGATGTGGTTGACTTTGGAAGATACGGGAGTCTGAAAGATTAGATAGATGCTTGTGGATGATTTGGGAGATTGAGATAGAATGGTTAATGATTTGAAAGAGATTAGATAGCCATGT
>Ga0307509_10003120_pt1 | contig 25714 bp, 37 predicted proteins | sample 10_EM_MG_FD_202245 | JGI IMG/M metagenome (GOLD analysis project Ga0307509, IMG submission 202245) | Populus trichocarpa ectomycorrhiza microbial communities from riparian zone in the Pacific Northwest, United States - 10_EM | ecosystem: Host-associated > Plants > Roots > Unclassified | place... | reverse complement strand
TTGCAAAGCATAGTACATACTACTGAATGAGTGTGCGGCAGAGGCGTAGGGACAACCGGCGATGATGGTGGATCAGGAGAGAGAAGTACGTAGTTCCCCAATCGCAAGAGGGGTGATTATATACCTTCTCGTTCCCGCACGTGCACAGCATCTCGCGATGAAGTATCACTCACCCGTGGTCCCAAGTGGAGGGAATACTTTGCCTTCAAATGGTGAGTGAGAGATCCGGCGTTTGCACGTACGAAGGCGGAGTTCTTTCCCATGTCAACCCGCACTCCTCCCTCACGACGAGACAACTTTCACAGCGCAGCCTGCATTTGTGGACTTGTGGGGGGAGTAGGGTGTGCATTTGCATACATACCACTATTGCCTAACATGGATGCGCATGTAAACGCCAGCCCAGAGTTTGAAATCACATGTAGGCGTTCGGACCAGATGTATAAGCGCATTCAAGTTTGGTTCCGTGCGTACATGCGCGTATAATCGCCACAAGCGCATATATGACGACCCACGTTTTCCTGATGTACCGTCCCAAACTGCGACCTACGTCCCCCGCATCCCTTGGAAGTAGATCCAGCGGTGAACCGGTACCCCAGAACGCGGACTTAGCGCCGCCGGTCGCTGGGCAGAGCGACAATGTTCACGTCACAACAGAGAACACTGGGCCCGGTTCCTCAGGATCGGGGGCCTAGTAGTTCGGGCGCCATCACTCACTATCCAAACAGAATCATATGGCGGGTTATTCACGACGCCTTGGAGGTTCGAGAGATCTCAAGGGGTCGGTCGCGTCAGGGCCTCTGGCAGGGACCTCGGTGGATCTTACTCTGCTCGTGTTTGTGAGGAGGGTGTGTGTTCGCCCATGAGGGAGCCAGGAATAAGTACAGTTGTCGCCTCGACACGCCAGAACTCCCTATTGGAACACCGCGTTCATCCCCAAAAGGGTAGTACCCCGCATCATGATATATAGGAGGAGAGGCGCATCTAGGACCGAACATTCATAATATAAATATAAATACTTACATATATACGCATATGCATACGATTAACAGGCTATTGTACACACTGCCCATAAATGCTTAGGCCTCACTTCACGCTTCTCGACTAACCTACGTTGTTTACGCTTTCACTTGTGAACGTTCTCTGGTGACTTGATTTCAGTGAAACCGGGCCGTGAGTCATCGCCCTCATCGACCCAGATCTCCGGTTGAATTGATCCCCTAGACACCCATACAATGCTAACCAGGTACATCCTCTCAAGCCTCATCCCACCCTGGCCTATTTTCCACCGAGGATCGCCAGACCTGTTCATCGGAGTCGTCTGGTTTCGTTTGTGAGAACCAAAATGACGAGAAAGGTAAGATAACTAACGGCGAACTCATGAAGGTATTGGCCAACGCGCTTCGCGATCTCGTAGGCCAGTTTGCTCTTCGTGATTGGGACAGGTGGCTTCCTCCAGTCTTTAACAGCGATCTGCAAACGCATCAGTGGATGGACGGATGGCAAATCGCAGTGAATTCGCACTTGACTGAGTTGAGACTTGGGTGGGTACCCGGGGAACTGGTGAGCGGCCGAGCGAACTTTAACCGGGCGGTTCCGTAAAGACAAGGTTAATCGACGTACCAATAGCCGGCACGAGACAGGACCCCCCGCGTCTTCCAGGACGTGATCGTCTCTACCATCCAAGCCTGTGAAGAGTTTATTGAGGGCATCTTGCATGTTGAAGCCACGGGATTTGTTGACGCCGAAGGTAACCCCTTTCCGTCGGGAAAAAGATCCGTCCTTCGTTCCCGAGGTGTATGTCTCCTGTGGCAGTCTAGTCCAGTTGATCGGGAGTAGCTGTCGCGGAATAGGAGAAGAAGGAACTGTAGCTATACCGGGGCCGTAGATGTCGGTTGGGGCACCATCGGCAGGTCGTGGTTTCAGTGAAGCTTGGAGATATTTCCCCACTGATCTGCGAGGTGGGGCGCCTTCCGAGGGGTGTTGAAGGAGACCAATAAAATCATGATGGCGCTGACCCGAGGTTGGACTTGCTTGGTAGGGTTTGGGCCATGCTGGGGGGCCATCATGATCCGGGCGGGCGCTCGGCGGCCAAAACGGTGGTTGATCCGTGTGGCGTACAATCCCTGGAACGGGTTTCCATTCCAATTCCATTCTTCTGGACGGTTCATACGAGTTGCCACCTACCCCGTTGTCGGCCGGCAGATCGGGAGGACGGGGGGGTGAGGGTTGGACCAAGGTCTGGGGTACAAATTCGCCCTCGGTATGTAGTGGGTACGCCCCCCCAGAGCACTGTGTGGCATGAAAAATGAGAAGACGACACAGGAGTGTGGGGACCTACAGAATAGGTTGGGTAGGTAGCTGGGGTGACGCCAAGCACATCCACACCCCCCAGGACTACATGAGAGGAAGGAGTGGTCACTTCCGATGTCCAGTGGGTGATGAATTCCCAGTCGCTGGATCCTGACAAGGCGTCCGGACGATCGGAGTCCTGGCCTGAGTGGTGGGTATCGAGTAGGAAGTAGGTGGTCCCGTAGGGTGTGTCCGGCTCTAAACCTGGCAACTCGTTCTTGCTCCTGCGGTGGGCGTAATGCGAGGGGTCCGAAATGCTATGGTCATACGGTTGGTAGTGAGAGGTAGGGAAGGTGGTATTGTTGGACATCCCTGCGGGGGCAGAAGATTGAGGGGGAGAGGAGGGAAAGGAGGAAAACAGAACAAAAGGAAGAGAGGAGAGGAAAGGAGAAAAGAAAAGAAAAGAAAGGAGGAGGGGTCAGGTCGGTCAGGACGTGCTTATAAGGGAGGGAGTTTGATTTGTGGGAAGGGTGGGATGGCGAGGATCATGCGGCCCGCGAGCCCTAGCGTTTGTGAGCGCGCAGAAAATGAACAACCTGACGGGATGTGGGTATGTTAAGCACCTGCGGATGGCGCTGAGATTGAATCCTTATCGCGGAAGCACTTCCGATCGGGGTTTGTGCAAGCGATGGAAGGCAAACTCCTGGGATCTTCCTTAGCTCTTGATCCCCAGCTTCGATTCATGGCACGTCGTATAGCCACAAAATCGATGAACCCTCCCAACACCGCAAAACCTAGCCGATTTGGTGGGAGAGCTAGCTTAGAACGGAGCCGCCATAGGTGGCGTTCTGATGGAGAGCTTCCGTAACCCTCCAAGAACACTATTAAATGCACCTACCCCGTGGCTGTCCCCCAATAGTGCCCATTCACCGAGCGAAGGGCCCGCTTTGAAACTGTTCGATATTCGGCCTCCACGGGGTGCATCCCTTGCTGTTGAATTCTCTGACGCAGGGGTTCCAGACAAAGGCGTGACGTAGGAGTCAGACAAATACTGGGCGCAATGGAAATTAGCGTAAGTTGATCAACCCAGCGAGCCCACCTGTGACCGTTGCGCGAGGATTCGAGGCGCACACGTGCGAAAACGGTGGCAAAGTTTATCAGGTTTCATAGAATTCGCAAGCAGCTGGGGTGGTTCCCAAGTAAAAGTCTGCGATCGGATTCCCACGGTAGATTTGGTCTCCCTTTGTTCCGTAACATGTCGGTCACCGATTGTCTGAGTTCCGCGAATGACCTCCTCGCCGCGCATGCGTCGCTCGTCTCTCGTGTCCGCACTTCCCAGAAATACCACCGCCGACAGCTCGCAGCGCTTCCATCGCCACCGCAATCCCTGCTCAAGCTCGATCTCCTCCCTTCACCGCCACCTTCACCATCGCTTTCCCCGCCCGGAAGTCCGGTGCTCCAACCTAAGCAAAGAACCGTGAGGCCGGATCTACCTCCCGCGAAGAAAGCGCGCGTCGCCAAGTATCAGAATTACGTACCCGAGGAGGAGACGATCAGGAATGACTACAGCCAAAGATATGTTGACGGAGGGGAGTGGCCGCAAAACTGGGTCCTGGGTGCGGACCCAGCCCATCGGTTCGAGGAGTAAGCCCTGTTGGTTTCATAGGCGTCAGTATCATTTTTTGACGCGTTCGTCGTTCCAGGTATCCCAAACAACAACGTTTGTTGGGGCTCAAGAAGGCTTCCGTAAACACACACGCACACCCTCCGACATACCTCCCCATATCCCAACTCTCTTCGCTGCAACAAACCAAATTCGATGTCATACTGATCGACCCACCATTCTCTTCATCATTCTCATGGACGGACCTCCAAGATTTACCCATACCCGCCCTCTCCGCCGATCCCTCGTTCGTTCTGCTATGGGTAGGGAGTGGAGCCGGAGATGGCTTGGAGAGGGGGCGAGAGGTCCTTGCGAGATGGGGGTTCCGAAGGTGTGAAGACATTGTATGGGTAAAGACCAACACGATCTGTAACAATGGGCCTGGAGTACGTCCCCTTTCTTGAGGGCCAAGGAGGCGCGCTTATCACTGCATTACAGACGGATCCACCGACGACATCTTTGCTCGTACGCACGAAGCAGCACTGTCTTATGGGAATCCGTGGTACCGTCCGTAGGTCTACGGACAGTTGGTTTGTACACTGTAACGTTGGTACGCGTGCACTCAGCCCGTCTACTACCCTTCCTCACCGTCCCGTTGCATTTAGATACGGACGTTGTGATATGGGAGGGAGACCCAGACGATCCCACTATCAAGCCGCCAGAAATGTATACGCTCGTCGAGAATTTCTGCCTTGGCCTTCGACGGCTCGAGCTCTTCGCCCGCGGAAAGACCCTCCGGCGGGGTTGGGTGTCAGTGCTGGCTGAGGGTGAGGAAGAACGCGTGCAGGATGTCGTTGTAGAGGACGATGGGGAGGCCATCACGCAGACGAGGATATGGGATAAGGAGGTGTGGGAAAGGGAGGTTAAGGAGCTGGCGAAGGGATCCGGTGGAAGAATGGTCGTACCTATGACGTCAGGTGAAGTTTCCGTCAGTCGATTCTGCTGCACGTTCACTGACACAATCTCCCACCCGACCTCCCTTTGCAGAAATTGAAGCACTTCGACCAAAGTCCCCAGTCCGGGGCGGGTCTTCCAACGTCTCTTCAAATACTACACCAAACCCATCTGCCCAACCACGCCAGGGACACCTCCAACACCAACGGCAAGGGCCAGGCGGTCACCTCACGCCCGATCTCGTGCAACAGGTGATCAACCAACAGACAATGGCTGCAATGGGAGGTGGTCATGGTGGGTTGCCAAACATGCCCGCTATGCCGAACATGCCCGGTGTTGTCGCTATGTCCAACGTGCAGGGGATGGGTGGGATGCCAGGGATGAACGGAATGGGTGGGATTGGAGGACCACCATTCGGAGGTGGAATGATGGTTCCGGGAATGAACCAGATGGGACAGCTTGGTCCGATGGGCGGAATGGGACAGATGGGGAACATGGGGGGTATGGGGCAAATGGGCAATATGGGACAGATGGGCGGTATGGGGGGAATGATGGGTATGGACCCGATGGGGGGCCTTCCTGGTATGGGTGGGATGGGCGGCCCTGGCGGACAGCTGCATGGGCACGTTGGTCTGTCGAATCTCCCGAACGTGGCTAACCTTCAGAACCTCCCCGGAATGCCGGGCATGGGGGGCATGCCTGGGATGATGGGTCCGATGAACATGAATATGGGCGGGATGCAAGGTATGGGGGGGTTACCCGGGATGATGGGCGGAATGGAGGGGATGATGGGGATCAACCATGGGATGGGGAACATGGGGAACATGGGGAACATGGGGAATATGGGGGGCATGGGTAATATGGGTAACCTCGGTGGTCAGAATGGGATGGGCGGACAGTGGGGAGGCCCTGGACCGTTCGGGTTCTAATGAGTGGTTCGCTGACGATAAGTCCTTATTCGGCCATCTACAGGACCTTTGAGCTCGCGGACTCTCCTGTTTATACATGACGCATCTCATACGATATTTACATGCATATAATCGTCGTGCACCCTCGAGTTCATTTTCAGGATTTCGTAAGCATTTCATTTTGGTGTGGGTTGTGACCGTGGCCCGCGACTGGGACCATCCCCGATAAGGGATCCGTGGAACCAAGATTTCGGTATTGAGGCATGTGTGATTTCTCCGACGCTCCGGCTCACACAGGTTGCGCGGTGAAGGGGTTCACAAATCGTGCATTTGTGTAAGATGTGGAGGGTTGAAGCTCGAGGTACTACACGAGGAGTAACGATCGTGGACAAATTACCGAAACTAAGAATCAATGTGACATCGGGAATCCTGTTTACCAGTGACTACGAACCTAAAGAAAAAAAGGACGCGGGACTAAAAGACTACACGCCAAGTTGAAGGAAATTGTTGTACGGCTTTAAAAAGGATGGCGAGAAAAACAAAAGTATGGATGCCTCCATAAATCTTCCAATGGCTTTCCACGACAATTGAAACGAAAGCTAAGGGGATCAAATCGTTGTGCCAGTGTACGCCAAGCATATCAGAGAACCTATGAACGCGTTCATCGGCGGAGATGACTCCATTGCTCAACGCGGCTCGTATCGGGTCCGAAATGGCCACCGCAGGCCCGCTGATGAACCGGGCAAAACGAGAGGGATGTAGGGGAGTGCCAAAGGAAGCAGAAAAAAAATGAAATGGGGAAGAAAGAAAGGAGAAATAAGAGGGAGAGTGGGTGAGGAATGGGGGAAGGAATGGGGAAGGGCGAAGGAAAAGTAAGGGAGGAAGGAAGAGGAAAGAAGGGGGAAATAGAGAAGAAGGGGCGAAGGAGAAGTAGAGGAAAAGGGGGGAAGGAAGAGGAGAAAAAAAGAAAGAGAAGGGAATCAAGGTCACCCCAAGGGAGTGACAGAGGGGGACCGAAGGGGAGGGATATGGGTGCCAATAAACTGAAGACCATCGATTAGTCTCCAAAATCCGAATGCACACGAACAACCCACTCACAGACCACGAAACGGTCTTAAACTGTCCTTCAGAAACCCTGTACCAATCCCCGTCGGTCAGTTTCATTCCTGAGATATCACATGCGCACGATGAAAAGCGCGAGTGTCATCTCACCGTCTTGATCACCTCATCCGGTGCAGATCCGATCGACGTCTTATCCAATGGGTATGGGGGTGAGAAAGGTATGGTCATCGGTTCCGCTCACTGGAGGACAGCAGGTTTCGCGCAGCAGGTTTAGCCGCTCCGTTCTGCGGTCCAAGGGGCATCGGTGATTGGTACCACCTCCGACGCAGCGCTGCCCAACCGATTCAGCGAGAGCCTCTTCAGTTTCGGCACCGAATATGGCGAGGTTTGCAGGTGGATTCGAACGGGAGGGTGTAGGTGTTGACAAGTGAGGAGTGGCCCTGGATGTGGTTGACGAAGAAAACTGAACGGCGAAGGTTCCAGCTTTTATACCAGAACCCGGCCAGGCATTCGTGGCCAAAGAGTGTGGCGGATGTGGAGTAATGGGGTCAGCCGACTCGGAGGACGTCCCCCACAAAGGGGTATGTTATCAACCGCCACACTTTGGAAGCAAAGAACGACGAGATTGCAGCCACAATCGCCTAGGAGAGGTACCACACCCTGTCCGAAATGGGGTTCAGTGTGGCGGTTTGATACGATAAATGTGAATATAGTCGGGATACTTTGACGTGGAACCACGGGACTTATCCAATCTTCTTTGAGGTTAGATACGAGCAGTGAAAATGGGGTAGAATAAATTCTAGTCACGTGCCGGGTGCATAGCGCCGCACGTACGTAGAATCGTGGCTGCGGCAGGCGCGCCACGCTCTATGAGGCGATGCGATTGTGTTGCCAAACAAGGCTCGCGACTGGTATCCACGCCCAGGATGATGAACAATGGCTGAACTCCTGGGAATCGCACGCCCCGCCCTATCCCCGAACCAGGGACGGCGGAGGCAGATAATACACCCGGGAGAGTGTGGCCAAAGACGCAGCCCAAGCTCAAGTCCCCGTGAAACCAGCCACAGTGGATAAATTAACGCCGTTTATCATCATCCGTTACTGTGCTCCTAATAGAGGCCTTGTACCTGGCAGGGAGAGTAAGTATATGATGGGTTATGTGGGGATCCAGATGATGGATTGGATCAACGATTTAGGGAAATTGGGGTTGCCCCGAGGCAGGAACGTTCGACGTACCTGGTCGTAGTTCGGGTAAGCTCTTTCTGAGTACCCGTTGTAGCTTGAAGGAGTTAGCTACCGCGCATCATTGACTCACATCCGGATCTCGGGTGAGAACCCAACGTCAACACTCGTCGGTTGGCGTGAGACACAAATGACACCCAGTGAGCGCCCGCACTTAGAAGGTTGGCAGCTATTCGTCGTGTAGTGGTTTCAAGCTCGATATCGGCAAACCCCGAAGCACCCTTCATTTTCCCATCATCGACGTCAGGGTGGCTGATCACCCAAGGGACTAAGTAATCCTCCGTTTTCCAAGGACCAAGGGACGCACCTTGCGACCCCAAAAATACCGTCTAAACCTCCCCACAACACCCTCGGACCCTCTAGCTTCACTGAGGGTGATTGATCCGTGTCCGTGTCCGTGTGTCCATCTGATGCAGAATGACAGTCTGGTTTCGGTACAGATTCCTGCGTTCCGGCAGACACCTACGAATCATGACCGACACCTCAAAGTACGCCGGTTGGACTCGGGAGGACCTCGTCACGAGAGTCCTGGACCTCGAGAGTTCCCTTCTACCCGGCGACGGGACTGGATCAAGGGTGGCCACACAGCTCCCATCTCCCTCACTCTCCCAACCTCCGCCCCCAGGGGTACAGCAAGCGCCTAGCCTGCTTCGGGGTGCACCGGTGACGAGAATCCCCGCCCCCGGTTCCGAAACCCCTCGACAGTCGGCCAAATCTAAATCCAAGGCAAAGGTGAAAGACCTCTCCGACCAAAAACCCTTCGACTTCTCCCTCCACCCACGACGCAAGATCGCTCTCCGGTTCACTTATGCCGGATGGGAGTACGGGGGGTTAGCCTACCAGGCGTGTCCTACTCCCTTGCCGACTGTCGAAGGCGTATTGTTCGATGCCTTGGTCCAAACTAAGCTGGTCGATGGGACCAAGGGATTCGGGGGGTGTGGGTGGGAGCGGTGTGGGAGGACGGACAGAGGGGTAAGCGGGGCTGGAAACGTGGTCAGCCTTTGGGTACGAAGCGCGATACCTCAGGATACCCCGGCACACGAGGGAGACGTCGATGACCCTTCGTCCCCTTCGAGCCATCAGAATACGCCCACGCCAAATGCTACGAAGAGGGAATTACGATACATCTCGGCGCTCAATCGAGTACTCCCACCCACGATCAGGGTTGTGGCGTGGTCTCCGGTCTCACCGACGTTCTCATCCCGGTTCGCATGTAAATACCGACACTACAAATACTTCTTTCACTCTCGGAACCTCGACATCTCAAGGATGCAAGACGCTGCCTCGCGACTACTAGGCGAACACGACTTTCGGAATCTATGCAAGCTGGATGCCTCTAAACAGATAACAAACTTTCGGCGGACGATTCTCCAAGCGTCCATCTCCCCAGCGCGGCTGGAGGGCGAGGCGGATTTGGACGGCGTATGGGTTTTCGACTTGAAAGGGACGGCGTTCCTGTATAATCAAGTTAGGCACATCGTGGCCATCCTCTTTCTTATCGGCACTGGGCTCGAAGATCCATCGATCATGACGGCGCTAGTCAACGTTAACAAGGAGAACCCATACCCCGCATTCAAAGAGGGCGAACCAGTGCCACCCATCGTGGAGAGGAAGCCAGAATATCAGATGGCAGATGGGTTACCTCTGGTCTTGTGGGACTGCGCCTTCTCAGACGAACACGTGCGGTGGCAGGTCGATGAGTGTGACGGGGAGAGTGGGAGTGGAGCTGGCGGAGTGTACGGACAGTTGAGGTCGATCTACGAACGGTCGACGGTCCATTCTGCGCTGGACGCATATTTTTTGGAGAGCGCATCAAAACACCACCCCGCACCGACGAACGCGTTCCCACTGCCGATAAACTCCCCTGGATCTACTGGGCTCGTACCTGGCGATTCGGGTGTTTTACAAATACCATTAGGTGGCGGCGCGTATCAACGAACCGGCAGGTATGTCCCAGTGTTGTCTCGTAAACGGCAGGAGGACGTATTTGTGGTGAACGCGAGGTGGAAGGCGGGCAAAGGAGCACGGAAAGAGGTATTTTTCTATTTTTGTGTACCTCTCGCCATCTGTTTTGACTAGTCCCGTCCAACGCTTATAGGCTCCATCGTGATGTTTTATGTCGATTGGACCCTGGGTGCCTAGTCTTGAACCGTGCGCGGGGGACCCCGAACCGCGTCATATACCTATTGTGCGGTCGTTTGGGAACATCTTGGAGATAATTTTTGGGTAGAAAAATCAGGGGAGGTGGTAGAACACCGTGCTCAGCTGTATGTGGTCCAATACGGGGAGAGAATGGAGAGGATATATTTTTTGTGCGCAATGCAGGGGGGGTGACTGGGGTCGAGTGATGGGTGTGACCGTGACGTGACAGGGAATTCCCATCTGCTATTTTGGCTGAGGGTTGGGTGGGAGAGAGCCTGTCCGTCCTCTGCCTACGCCTGGCTGTACCAGTGTCCCTCCCCCTGCAAGCCAACGGCCCATACAGTGTCCCTTCGCCTATTCCCCTCCCCCGCCCATCCACACACCCTCTCGCCTTCCACCCTCTTAAATGTAGGTCTCCTCGTCTCTTTTCGCTTTCCTATCTCCGTCGTCGTCGTCCACGTCACCCAGGACGACGTCGGCGATGTTCCACCGCCAGCGGACATACCCCGGTCACGCATATCCGTGTGGCACCCCAAGCGTGTCAATCGTTCCTCATCGCATTTCTGCTCCTGTTATCGCGTCGGCGACGTGTCGAACGACGTGCTGACTTATTTCCGTCGTGTCCGCAGATGCCAAAAGCCAGTAAACCCGCCAAGGTATGCATGTCATCAGACTATCCCTCATTCCGCCCTGCGTGCTAACACGTCGTCTACAGAAGACCGAAAAGGCCGCGAAGCCCGCCAAGGGCAAGAAGGACACCGGCGCGCCAAAGCGACCTTTGTCTGCCTATATGTTCTTCTCTCAAGATTGGAGGGAGAGGATCAAGGCTGAGAACCCCGATGCCGGCTTCGGTACGCGCGTCATTCTCTGGCAATCCGCTTTGACCTCTTTGCGCTGATCACAACGAAAAATTACCTTGTACGCGTGTGTAGGTGAAATTGGAAAGTTGTTGGGAGCCAAGTGGAAGGAAATGGACGATGAAGAGAAGAAGGTAAGGTGTTGGGCCATGAGACTATCGTGAAGCTGACCCATTGCCCTGCAGCCATATGTCGACCAAGCCGCCGCCGATAAAATCCGAGCTGAGAAGGAGAAGGAGGCGTTCAACGTAAGTGGTCTCGATAAACTGTCTCCCCCCGATCGAAGACCTGATCTCGATCCACCTGCAGAACAAGAAGGAGAAGTCCAAGGAAGAGAGTGTCGGAAGCGCTGATGAAGAAGAGGACTAAAATTAACACTCCTCACACCGTCTCCCCTTCTCTTCCTCCCATCTTGCACGACACGATTAATCTCGCCTGGCGAACAGTTTCCCGGCCATCTCCTTTTCTTCACTGTGTTAAAGTTGCAGATTCCCTTCCGCTGTCGACGTCTCTTCCAACCTTTACCATATTGTCGTTTTGATATCGCCTGTGACCGCTCGCCACTTCCCAGATCGTTTTCCGTTCTTCTTCCCCCTGGCTATATATATGTAACCTCCCCTCGTCGTCGTCTACTTAAGCACCCTTTTTCGTAAACCTGCGCTGTAAAGTGTTGTGTACCGACAATGGATGACGGTGGGGGAACGCACATGGAGCGATCGGACCATCATCCCAATCCAGTAAAGTGACGCGCAGCGCCAGGCGGCTTGACCAGTTACAATACACTCCCGCCCCTCCATCTCTCTCTCTCCCCAATCCCTAATCCGCTGACGAGATCATGTCTGGCACCGCGACGCCCACCCCCACCAACGAACAAGTCGGCGATGTGAGTCCTTGTCTCGCAATCCGAGAATCAGGGATCCAGTGGGGATTGACGCAGCCTTTGGTTCATATCTCCGCCTCGCCCTCCGCCTCCTCGTTCCGCGCGTTTAGGCCGTCCCAGCAGGTCAACGTGGATCATGGTCCTCCTTCCTGAAATCGTGCGCTCGAGCCCCCTCCTGATCCTTCAACTGTTCCCGCTGACCCTCTGTCGCGCTTTTCTCCTTGGACGTCGATTAGGATCGCCTCGTTCTCAGGAGATTTGTCCTCCTTGACCGCCCCTCCCTTCATCCTCTCCCCCACCTCGCTCACAGAGTTCCCTGGTAAGTAGGTGAAACCTTTCCAAGTCACTGCCCTCCGCCACTTTTGGGTCCCCCGCGCCTCTGGGCCGGTTGGTTCACGTTGTACGATCTCCTCCTCTTTCTTTCATCTTGCAATCGCTTCCATATCGTAGCGCTCGTGCTTATTTCCTCTGTGGTTCATTTCGTCACGCGCAGCTTATTGGTGCGAACGACCCGAGTTATTCGCCGCCATCTCTGGACAGAAGGGCGATGAGGAAAGGTTCCTGGCGATAGTCAAATGGTTCATCGTACGTTATTTTGTATTAAAGGCGGTCGTTTCCTCATCGTTTCTATTTTTGGCAGGCCACGCTCAAAGGACAATATACCTCGAGGAATGAATCCATGGGTTCTGAGAAAAAGTGCGACCCTCCCAACCTGGAACGTGTATTGGGTTTGATCTCACCTTTCCACTCGCCAGGCCTCTTAATCCCGTCCTTGGCGAACTTTTCTATGGACACTGGCCGGACAAGGGGGATCGGGGACGCACGACCCTTGTGGTCGAACAAGTCTCACACCACCCGCCCATTACCGCCTACGTGATTGAGAACAAGCCCAAAGGTCTTAGCTTGACCGGCCATAACGCACAGAAGACGTCGTTTTCCTCTGGCGCGATCATCGTCAAGCAGATCGGACATGCGATCCTTACCATAGATTTGGGAGGGGGGAAGAAAGAGGAAGTTCTGATCACTCTACCCAAGTTGAGAATCGATGGTTTATGGTACGGATCGCCATATATCGAGCTCTGGGATAAGACGAACATCCAGAGTTCCAGCGGTTGGAGCTCAGTGGTGAGTACCTCCGTTGCCCTCGGCACTTTCCGTGCCTCACATAGTTCGTGCTCGACAGCTTGAGTATAAGGGCAAGGGATACTTCTCGGGAAAGATACACACGGTCAAAGCAACCGTTTCTCCACCCGGCTCTTCCGGGGTCAAACACACGATCGAAGGGCAGTGGCACATTCAGACGAGGGACACGAAGACTGGTAAGGTCTTCACCGACGTCACTTCACCCAAGGAGGAAGTCACGGTTGGCCCAACGGGGGAGATGGAAGAGTTTGAGAGCAGAAAGCTATGGGGATTGGTCTCGCAGGGTATTCGAGAGGGAGATTACGAGACTGCGGCTCGGGAGAAATCCAAGATCGAGGTGAGGTGATAATCGGTAATGCCGTGTGGTATGCTCACCTTGGGTTTTAGAATGACCAGCGCCAGAGAAGGAGAGACGAGCTTGCGGCAGAGACAACTTGGCCGCTGAAGCACTTCGCTAAACTCGAGTCCGACCCAGCGTGTGCGTACTTTATTTTGCCACCCCCCCCATCGTTTTTGAGTTCTGAATCGAACCCACTCTGTCCCTCACAGATGAACGGCTTGCCGGGGACACCGATATCGTTCCGCAGGAGGAAGATTGCTACGTTTACCAGAACAACCCTCCCGCGTGGCTTGCCTAGATCCTTCCTCAACCAGGATGGTGGGCGCCGACAGCCCGAAGGTGTCGGACGGGGGTTACTTCTGGATACTCGCTTGATCGCAACGCGAGCAAGTTGAGGTTTTTTAGATTTACGTTGTCTTGTATGTTATTAATTTCTCCCCTACCCATTCCTGTACCCCACGATGAAGACGTCGGCGTAAACCGGATCATCAATATCATCGGAGATGCTTTGCTCAACAAGATCTGGCAAACTTTGCGTCGCAGTTGTCTCGGCCCCCATCACCGCTCGTGCCATCTGATGTTTATCGATGGGACGTGTGCGAGTTCTCCCTCTCTGCGCTTCGCCCTCATGAGCTTCACCCAGGCTTGTGTTGATATGATGGCCGAATCAAGGCGGATCCACAAAAATTGAGATCGAGATCAGACCACGAATCAAACTCAAAGAGGAAAGGGGAGATCGGGGAGGGGGTGCACCCTCACCCCACGGCAGCATCCTTCATCAAGTTCGGGAAGGGGAAGCGGCGAGTGTTTCCCGGGGAGACGTGGTCAGAGCGTGTTTGAGCCCACAGAACGAACAGATACGTTGATTGACCCGGACCGACACGCTCTGCCACGTACCCGTTACCCGAAAAGGAAGGAGGTTTCGGTGACGTGTCAGTTATTAATTTATTATTATTATTGGAGATTAGGTTATAAAACCCCCACCAGACCTTCGTCTCAACATACACCTCTCTCTCTCTTTCTCCTCATCATGATCCCTCGTTCTGCTCGTCGCCCAACGAGGAGGCAAAGCCGGAATCTCCTCGGCTCAATGTCTCTCGCCTTCTTCACCGTTCTGGCCCTCGTTCTCTTGTGTCCCGTTGCGGTCAATGCTGATGAGGACAAAAAACCCGACTTCGGCACCGTCATCGGTATTGGTGGGTGACTGTGTGTGCTTTTCGTGGCGTGCACGCTAACTTACGTGCTGTTTAGATCTCGGCACAACATATTCTTGCGTTGGGTAAGTAACCGAAGGGTTGTGATGTGGCATGTGAAACGCTCAACTTACAACGCGAACAGCGTTCAACGAGGCGGACGAGTTGAGATTATTGCCAACGACCAGGGCCATCGTATCACTCCTTCATGGGTATCCTTCTCTGACGACGAACGACTGTGAGTCCTCTACTGGTCGAGTTTCAGGTTCGCGATTCTGACGGTGCATGCATTTCCTCAGTGTCGGCGACGCCGCCAAGAACGCTTTCCACACCAACCCGGAAAACACTGTCTTTGACGCTAAGCGTTTGATTGGTCGCAAGTTTGACGATCCTGAAGTCAAGCGTGACCAGAAGCATTGGTACTTACCCTTCTCTCGATCGCGCCACCGTTCAGAGTCTAATGTGCGTCATACAGGCCATTCCAGATTGTAGAGAAGAGCGGGAAGCCCGTCATCTCCGTCAAGCACCGTGGCGATAAGAAGAATTTCACCCCCGAGGAAATCTCTGCCATGGTTTTGACTAAGATGAAGGAGACTGCCGAGGCTTACCTTGGCAAGAAGGTCACCCACGCCGTCGTCACCGTCCCCGCCTACTTCAACGACGCCCAACGTCAGGCCACCAAGGATGCCGGTACCATTGCCGGCCTCCAGGTCCTCCGCATCATCAACGAGCCTACCGCTGCCGCCATCGCGTATGGTCTCGACAAAAAGGGCAAGGAATCCCAGATCATTGTCTACGATCTCGGTGGTGGTACTTTCGATGTTTCCCTCCTCTCCATTGACGAAGGTGTCTTTGAGGTCTTGGCTACTGCTGGTGATACCCATCTTGGTGGCGAGGACTTCGACAACCGCGTCATCGACTACCTCGTCAAGAGCTACAAGAAGAAGTCCGGTACCGACGTTTCCAAGAATCTCAGGGCCATGGGCAAGTTGAAGAGGGAGGTCGAGAAGGCTAAGAGGACTTTGTCCTCTCAGCAGTCCACCAAGATCGAGATCGAGTCCTTCGAGGACGGCAACGACTTCTCCGAGACGCTGACCAGGGCCAAGTTCGAGGAATTGAACATGGACCTGTTCAGGAAGACCATGAAGCCTGTCGAGCAAGTTCTCAAAGACGCCGGTCTCAAGAAGGAGAACATCGATGAGGTGACTCCTCACTGCATTCAGTTGTTGTAGGCCTTACTGACACATTTCGAAGGTCGTTCTCGTTGGTGGCTCCACTCGTATCCCCAAGGTTCAGCAGCTCCTCAAGGAGTACTTCGGAAAGGAACCCTCCAAGGGTATTAACCCTGATGAAGCTGTTGCCTATGGTGCTGCCGTTCAGGGTGGTATCCTCACTGGCGACGAAAGTTTGGGCGACGTCGTCCTCGTCGACGTCAACCCTCTCACTCTCGGTATCGAGACCACTGGTGGTGTCATGACCAAACTCATCCCCCGTAACACCGTCATCCCCACCCGCAAGAGTCAGATTTTCTCCACCGCTGCTGACAATCAGCCCACCGTCCTGATCAAAGTCTACGAGGGTGAACGCTCGCTCACCAAGGACAACAACCTCCTTGGCAAATTCGAGCTCACTGGCATACCTCCCGCTCCACGTGGCGTTCCCCAGATTGAGGTTTCATTCGAGATCGACGCCAACGGTATCATGAAGGTCTCCGCCGCTGATAAGGGCACTGGCAAAACCGAGTCGGTCACAATCACCAACGAGAGGGGACGTCTCAGTCAGGAGGAGATCGACCGTATGGTCGCGGAGGCTGAGGAGTTCGCCGCCGAGGACGAAGCACAGAAGAAGCGCATCGAAGCCCTCAACTCCCTCTCTTCCTACGTCTACGGCCTCAAGTCCCAACTCGGTGACTCTGAGGGCCTCGGTGGCAAGTTGGACGCCGATGACAAGAAGACGCTCTTGGAAGCTATTAAGGAGACCACCGATTGGATCGACTCTGAGGGTCAATCAGCTTCCGCTGACGACCTCGAGGAGAAACTCCAGGAGATCCAAAACATCGCCAACCCCATCACAGCCAAGTTGTACAGTGGCTCTTCCACCTCTCAAGATCCTTCTAGTGACGACAACGAGCCTGTTCACGATGAGTTGTAACTTAACATAACTTATCCCGTCTTACAACAGTAGCAACTTCCCCCAACCATCACCGTCTCATCGTTGTCTCATTGTTTTTACCCACTCGCATCAGTACTCGAAACAAGGATCCTTTTTACAACAGTTCCCGTGAGAGAATGAACTTCCAACGTTGAACGCTGCGAAATCATCAGCATCACTCGTTTTGCGCCCTGATATCAGCCAGAAGTTCTCAGACTCACCCCTTTGAGTTTTCCTATAGGACTTACGACTAAAAGGCGTTCGGGTCGTTCGCGTTAGCGCTCACCCGAATGGGAACTCGCTCATGGTAGCAAGCCGACGAGACGGCGAATGCTGATGTTGATTTCCCTCCCCCAGCGACAAGCCAGCAACAAGCACAACCGTGATATATGTCATGTTCTAATCGTGTCTCAACTCCGTCTACGGATTCTGGAAGAGTAAGCTCCGCTTGACGGGGTAATGAAAGACCGGAAAGCCCAAGTTCGGGTCCACCCCCGACCCTTGGGAAATATACCTTGGGTACCTCGACCTTCGGCGCCACGCTCCCAGGAGTAATGACCACATAGACCCAAGGAATTCCCGAAGTCGTCGATCTTTTGCAGCCCAGCTAACTTCACATCGTGCTCTTTACCCCGTGTGACCTGGCGAATGCCTGTCCCTGCTGCCGCGCCAATCCGCAGAAATCGATGATATGCCGCCCCATTGAACCGCGGACTGCTGACGACCCTCAGAAGGATGGAAGGATGGGAAATTGGGTTGCCGGTCTGCTGAGGCGTTGTGAGGACCGACCCGTGTCGTGTGCCAGCGCGTAACAGACTGAAGACCGGATGAGCGGACCAGGTTACCAGTCCGTTGAGACTCGGAGTTGAGTGGCTCGATGCCGCAATGCCGGGCTCCCGGGCCCCAACATGACGACTACTGTAAAGGGTAAAAAAGGATTGCGACCCTGTTATGTGGGAGACGGAGTATCGAAACGCAAATGGGTTGCTCAAGTAAGCGAGAGGCCAACTACTACTAGGCTCGAATCCACCCGAGGCTGGATTCCCACGGGCGATCATCCTTCCGGGATGATATTGATGGGAGGGAGCGCCGGTGGAACCAGGGAAGCCCGAATAACCGACTGATCGGAGCGTTCTCATGGCTACATCTTCTGATGGCGGGGGTTTGCCCAGGTGGCGCTTGTTTGGCTGCACGGCATACTTACGTCCCGGGAATGGTTGTCATCGTTGTGGCAGAGCGAGGGACCTCTGCCCCCCCCCCTCCGACCCGCCGTGCGTGCACTAGATTCAGATGGAGTGGATGACGCTCGCGCCCAGAATAGGTACAAGTTCATTCAATCGTGCGCTACACAGAGTGTTAGGGAGTGCACCCACGCGCTTCTATAACCAATGGAAGTGTATTGTGAGAAAGCAACCTGATGGAATCGCTGCGAATCTGGCCCAAGATTTCCCTGGGGCGCAGTGGCGCACCCACACAGTGTTCTTGTAAATAAACACACGACTGTATCGACTACAGAAACAACAGCTCGGGGGGGGCATAAAGGGACGGCATGGAATCAAGATGAAGGGCTCCGACTCGTTTCGACAGTCTTTCCACTACTGAATTTCAGTCCCTGTGGTTTCTACAGTGCCCATACCTGGAGAGCGTGTTGTTCGAGGCGGTTGCAATTCAGTACCACTCCAAGGGGCGAGGTTGGGGGGAGGGGGGAAGAGAGACCACCCTCTTAAGATCCGACCTGTTCGCCGGTCGCTCTGACACCAACCCACTCAGGCACAGCACGACGAGGCCGAAGGAAATGTCACAACGCGGAGACTGGAGAGCATCACGCAAGCTCGCAGCCTCTGTCGATGAGTTTGTAGAGGGCATAGATCAGCAGGGCTCGCAGAAGAGGCGCGAGATTCGAGATTAAAATGCGCGAGTATGTCTAAAGATAAGGGGTGGAGAGGGTTCAAAAACGACTATGAGGGTGAGCTAAAGATGGAACGACCGCCACTACACATTCCTGAACTCGAACGCAGGGGTTCCGGGTTCCGAGCTCTCGATGATCGTCTTGTTGTAACCCTGTGGTTCAGCCGAGGACCTAGCCAGCGCCTCGTCGACGGTCAAGACCTCCGCGTCGACCAAACCCAGAGATTTTTTCAGGTATCCCAGGATCTCATTCAGGACGCCCACTTCGGAGAACAACAGCTGCCGCTTAAACGCAGCCTCCGCCCCAAACTGTTGCATTCGTTTCTGTTGTGGTAAACCGATTAGTCCTCTCCAGATCAAAGACGAAGGAATCGCCAGTTACCTTGAGCAGCTGAATGAACGGCATCGCCCGCTTATCCTTCAACAAACCCTTCGTTTGAAGGACTTCCCTAACCTTGGCGTCGTCCACCTTCTGTGTTTCGCCGTTGTATGCCTCCCTAACCGCTTCCACGCACTCGTTCTGCCACTCGGGGAACTTGCTGGCGACATACACTCGAACTGCCTTGGGCTTCTTTGGGTCGTACGGGGCGCTCTTTCCTCGGCTCAACTTCTTAATCAACGTCAACTCCGCGTCACGGATCATCTTGATTGTCCCGCGCATGTAACTTCCGGCCTCGACGGCGGCGGTGTCCACAGCTGATGTAAGTGTCGGCCACAACGCGAGCTGAATCGATTGGGGTTTACCCAGAACTGTCGACCACAAGTGTTCCGTGAAATGAGGGGCGATAGGTGTGACCAACAGGGCTGCGATTTCAATCCAGTATTTCACCGGGTCCGCATGCATGCCACCCGCATCTGCCGTAATCTCGCGGTACCAATCTCGAGCAGACTGCAGTTCGAAGAAGCCGTATTTGAGCGCGTCCTTGTAGAATGTGCTAGATATTAGGAATGTTAGAGATCTGGTTTACGTATGACCGTGCAGGGGACGCACGCGTCGTAGTGTTCCTTGGTAATGTTGATCAAGTTCTTGATCTCTTCCTCGAAGACCAAATCGTGGTAGATCTTCGGTCCAGTCCTCAATTTGCCCTGTTCCTTGATCATTTCCTGCGCACGTGCAACCATCAGCTCAATTCCCCATCACCATTCGCGCAGATCCCAGAACACCCACCTCGCACCACTGCACCAGCGTGTGTATCCTCAACACATTGGCGTTCGCATTCTTCTCTTCGAAGTTGGCATCTTCGATCCCATCACCAGCATCGGCCAACACAACCCTCGTCACATCGGCACCAAACTTCTTTACGCTGTCCTTCATCGTCAACGAGTTGCCCGTGCTCTTGCTCATCTTCTTCCCATTCAACATCAAATGGCCGTTCGTCCGTATACTCACCGGCCACTTATCTTCTGGGAACAAGGCGGCGTGGTTATAGACGCAGAAGGTCAGATGGTTGGGTATTAGATCCTTTCCAGAAGACCGGATGTCGAAGGGGTAGAAGTAGTTGAAGTCGGATTTCAGGTGGTCCAAGTGCTTCTTTGAGATGGTGGTATCGGCAGGGAAGGGCCCGTCGCGGAATATGTATTCCCAGACGTTGTCGGTCATCTCCGAGGGTTTGATCCCCATATGACCTGGCCTTTCTCCCTTAATGTCCTCTACGCCAGGTGGTGAATACCTCCGTCGGGGAGTAAGCGGGGGGGACTTACGATGCAAATGGTGGGCGACGGTGTAGTACGCCATGTAGATAGTTGAGTCGGACAAACTCTCGACCAACCATTGCGGGTCCCAAGGCAACCTTGAACCCAAACCAAACGAACGGGCACAAGCCCATTTGTTCAGCCAGTTCAAGACACCCTCGAACCCGTTCCTGGTCTCTGAACCGTATGTATTCATCTTCGCGACCAACCTATGGGGTGGAGAGTGACGTTGAGAACCTGTTATCACCAAACGAGAAGATATCTTACTTTTCGGCCACAACCTTCCAACTTTCCTCACCATAGTCCATGTACCATTGGTCAATCAGGGCAACGACACAGTCGTCTCCACTCCTCGACACGACGAGGCCCTCGGGTTCCGCATACGCAAAGGCATCTCCCTTCTCGATCATCTGTGCCCGGACCTTAACCTTGGCTTCCTGGACGGGTTCACCTTTGAAGTCTCCGACCAACATGGTGCCGTTATAGAACCCCTCCTTGTAGGCGACCTCCTTCGCCTCAGCCAATTGCTTCGTGTCCTTTTGTGAATTGATCTTGAGTTTCTTCACCACGGCTGGAGCGGTCATTTCACCGTATGTAGGCGTCGAGATGACAGGGACGGGAGCCAGGTTGGCCACCCATTCGGGTTTGACCTTGTAGAACTCGGGCTTCTTCACCAGGTCTGAGGTAGTTGCAAAATCATCCGGCGAATCGGATGGGACGGAGGTAACGACGCCGGTGCCCTAAAAGCCAGCCCGGTTCGATGTTAGACCAGATCAAGAGGATCACAGACGGAGTATATACCTTGGTGGCCAAAACGCCGTCCATCGGCAACACGTACACCACGGGGTTGACTGCGGATGGAGCCTTGACCCGAGAACCAATGATTTGCGAACCCTCCAGTTCAAACAGTTGTTCAACTTGGTGTTGGGTGGAGGAGGAACCCTGGAACGCCATGTTTCTGGCAGCACGATACGTACAAAGGTACGCCTCATCCGGGTTCTTGGAAGGGAAGATTCCGTATTGTAGGGAGGGACCGACAAAGCAGTTCGTCTGACCGTACCTGTCCAGAGATCAGTTTGAGTTGATGAACGCGTTCGAGGGATAACTCACATGGTCTCTGGTCGCAGGGTAGCGGCGACAAAGAATACCTTCCTGCCTCCAACCTTTTCGTTGATCTGTTTCTCAATCTCCTGGTTCGGCCACGAAACGACCTCCATCTTGATAGCCGTGTATTCTTGAGGCCCCAACGCCTCGCCCTCTGAACGATCGTGGTCCATACACGGCTGACCGTCTTTTGGGCTGTAGACAGTGTATCGTTCTCCAAACTTGACTTTTCCCAGATCGTGCAATTTATTCATTTGCCATCGGACGAAGGAGTCGTAGTAAGGGTTGATATCTGTGGTCAAGAACGATCGACGCCAATCGATACGCGTTCCCAAGGCCTTGTGGTCTCCCTGGACGCGAGAAAAGGTTCTGGTTTGGTCACTGCCTAATGGGTTTGGGTTGACAGAACTTACGACGGCGATTGGCGGGAAGTATTCCAACCAATAATGAGGATCGGCAAACTTCTTGACCTCTGACCGTGGTACTCCGATGGATTCCATAATCTGGAATTGGTAGGTGTGGCCGGTCGACTTGGCTTGCAGTTTGCCTTTGGTAGCCTTACCCACGGCAGTGCTTTTCGAGGTGGAGGAAGTTGTCGGTTCCTCTTCTTCCTTGCCGAAGTTTTCAAAGTCCACTCCGAACATCTCCATTTCGCGGACGATCTTGTCGGCAGCGGCCTATGCTTGCAAGTACGCGACGGATATAATGAGCGACAGAACATATGCAAGGGTGTAAACGAGTGCGAACCTTGATTGGCATACCGGTACAATGGAATCCATGGGGGAACAACGCCCTCTTGCCCAACAGCCTCTGGTAACCCGCACCGAACTCGATCTTGGAGATCGTAAACGCGTGTCCCAGGTGGAGGGAGCCGTTCATGTAGGGGTATGGGAAGTTTCCAAACCACTTGGGGTATTTCTCCTTGATCTCTGCGGGAGACAGGCCAGCCAACTGATCTGGGGTGGGTGCGTCGACGTGGAAGACATCCTCGTCTTCCCATTTCTTCTGGTATCGTTTCTCGAGGCCTACCAGGTAGTCGCGTTTGCCTGTCTGCGGAAGGAGTGAGCGGATGGTGGTCGGGGGGAGATGGAGGTTGAGGTGCGGACCTGGGCCAGTTCCATCGTCTGGGCCGTGGCCATTTTTCTGATTCTAGAGAGACGGGGGATATATTTACGAGAGAGGGATCTGGAGAGGAACGTGGTCTGAATGATTGCAGGCTGATATCGGCGGTGGTCTGCGAGTCAGACCCACGCCTTATCCTTTTTTCGACGCAGCCAATCGAGTCAATACCGGGTGTATGGTCGACAGACAGGCGCCCTTCACCCGAGACTACAAACGATAACAAACGATAACAAACAAGGATAACAAAAGATTATTTATAAACGCCACCCTCCAACACTGTACACGACTCCTCCCTTCTCCTTCTCCTCGTCGTCCTAAGAATGACCGGCTTTTCAGTGTCTGTGTGTCCCCGTCTGATGTCTCTGTCGATTCCCTGGATCTAGCTTGACCTCTGTTTCAAATTGCCGTATTTTGCCCTGTGGGCGCACCCGTCAGCGGTCTAACTGAAAAACCCTACGAGGTCACCACAGAACGGGATGCAGATGCCTTGTCCCCCCAACACGCCCCCTGCGAACTAAGCCCTCCCCTCCTGCATGGATCCCGAGTCTAATACAGCTCCTTCCCCCGGCTCAGAACCTCCCACCTCCCAACTACTCGCCGCCCTTGATCGGAGGATATCTGCCGAGATTGCCTGGGCCGAGTCGAACGCGAGGTCAAGGGGAGTCCTCGCTCATTTCCGTAAGCCTGAGGTACGAGACCACATTCCGTTCATCGTTCCGCCTCCAGACGTTGTATCCCACAGATGAACACCCTCAAATCCCATGCATTGCAATTCCTGAACGCGATTGACCATCTCACCAATTCCGTGCAACCGATGAACCTCCTCCCGCCTGAGATGGTATCCCGCGTAGCAGCATACCTCATCGATGAGGTCGAATACTATCGCCCCCTTCTCGTAGCCACCCACGTCTCTCGATATTGGCGTGAGACTATCCTCGGGTGTTCCTCGCTGTGGACCTCAATCGATTCGCGTCACCCAAGGTTGGCCATCGTTTGCATGGAACGGTCGAATACCTCCAGGCTTTTCGTCAAACTCCGACCAAATGTCACCGAGGACCTTGTTTCCAATTTGCGATTGCACGCGGGGAGGATCAAGGCGCTGGATATTAGGATGCCTCCCAGTGATTTTCAAAAGCTCCTCCCGCGGTTGGACCCACTCTCGATAAAGCTGGAATCAATGGCTCTGGACCTCAGCTCGGTGCACCCATTGCCGTGTATCTACTTTCCATCCCTGCTCTCCCTTGACGTGTCGAGGTTGAGAGTATTGGAGGTACAGAACGTTTCGTTGGCGCCCCCATTCTTCCGCCCGACAAACCTTTCCAAACTATCGATCGTCTCCTCTGACGGCTGGATGTCCGTTTTTCTCGACCTCATCGCCGCAAACCCTCATCTCGAGGAGATCACCATCGGATCCCGTGCCTCCGACTTGAATTGTCCGTCAGCGGGTCTCGTTTCCCTTCCACACCTGAGGGTCCTCAATGCCTCCCTCCCGTGGTACGGGATCAGGACGCTCCTTCGTCATGTGTCTCTTTCCCCAAGCGCAAACCTCATCATTACGACCGCGATGCAAGAACACGAGCAAAAGGAGTTCCTCCCAACTCTACTCCCAGAAACGCTGGACCCTCTCCAGAACCTCCTGAAGATCGAAACTCTCACATACCATTATTCCCAGATCGCGAACCTCCAGACCCTTTGTGGTTCCTCTCCTTCTCACTCGTCTCAAGCCCATTCCCATCCATCTTTGTGTGGAGGTTCGTTTATTTTCCGGTGGACCGCCCTTACGAGATTCGACCTTGTATTCTCGCCCCTCTCCCTTTCTCACGTCCGGCACCTTCAACTCAACCTCGACTGTGTGTACTCCTTCCGGAACATGCAGGTTGAGCGGGACGATGACACCGCTTGCCGGTACGTTTCCGCCAATGATCGAGATTGGTGCTCCGAGTGGCGGGGAGTATTCAGGTCACTGAATCAGCTGGAAAGACTGACGGTCGTGCGGCTCAAGGATTTGGTTGAGTTGGTGGACCTCCTAACGGATTTCAAGGGACCACGTGGCCCTTCCCTACAATCGGGGGTATGCCGCGCCTCAGGGCGAGATGTGGAAAATGGTAGTGTCTCGAAAACCCGTTCCACCCTTCCCTTGTCACACCAGGAAGGCTGCCAGGAGGATTCGCTCTGCCCCTCGTTGCACACTCTCGAATTTATCGAATGTCATTGGCTATGCAGCCAATTTCCAGTGTTGCTCGACTTCGTAAAACACCGTGCCCCTTTAACTTCCCCGCATGCGTCGCTCGTGCCCTCTCCCACCCCTGACCTCACCTCGACCCTACATTCTCCCACATACATCTCTTCGATCCGTCGCATCCACATCCAAAGCACTCGTCATTCTCTCTTGCCCAACGCCCAAGACATCGAGGGATTGAGGGGACTGGTGGACATCGTCATCGCTGAGGCGAGACCACAAAGGTGCTCCTCGCCGCGGGGGGTGGAGCCTTCCTACCGGCCGGAGGTTGGTGATTATGGGAAACGGCCGCCGCTGTGCGTGGTGTGTGGGACCGACCTTGGACTGAGCTAGGAGCGACAAGCACCTCTATTCTTGGTGGTGCTCGGTTACCAAGAGATCTCGCGATTGTGGTAGAAATTGTGTTATTCTATGTAACGTTGTGTTTATCTAGTGAAGTTCGTTGCTGCCTCGAGCTCGATATCCGCCGGATCTTACTGAGGTTGTGGAGAACGGTCAGGAAGTTTTCCAACTTGGTTTGCTGATAGGGGCTTGCCCTGGTGGTGTGGGAGATCTTGGTGAGGTTTCGGGGGATAGTCAGGACGATCCTGAGCTTGCAGAGATGATTGTGAATCGTCCTGGTGGTGCGGACGGTCTTCCGGAGGTTGTGGGGGATAATCAGGACGATCCTGAGCTTGCTGAGGTGACCGAGAGTTGTCCCGCGATTGTGAGGGTCTAGCCTAACGTTGCAAGGGAGAGTCAGTATGTTTCCCGGCTTGCCACTCCCCTCAGCCGGGGTAGGGTGTTCCAAGTCCCATCGGTTGGTATTCTCGTTGCGTTGCGCGCGCACGTTGACATCTATCGTAGAAACGACAGGAAAAACTTTGGAAATAGATAGTAACCCAG
>Ga0307509_10003119_pt1 | contig 25717 bp, 22 predicted proteins | sample 10_EM_MG_FD_202245 | JGI IMG/M metagenome (GOLD analysis project Ga0307509, IMG submission 202245) | Populus trichocarpa ectomycorrhiza microbial communities from riparian zone in the Pacific Northwest, United States - 10_EM | ecosystem: Host-associated > Plants > Roots > Unclassified | place... | reverse complement strand
CCCGCGGCACATGCGGAAAGCGCTCCATCAGATCCTCGACCAGTGCGGTGCGGCTGCCCATCCCGTATCTCCTCCCGACGCGCGCGCCCTGCTCAGACGTACGACTCCTCACGGTATGCCCCCGCCCCCGCCTCAGCCGTGCCGGGTCCCCCCACGCCGCGCGATGTGCTCCGGCACCGGGATGCCCGCCGGCAGTACGGGGTCGGGCACGGGCGCGCCCCAGGTCGAGGTCAGCGGCAGCGTCCCGGCCCACAGGTCCAGTTCCGCGTCAGGTCCGTCGCCGTCGTCGGGCCCGCCGGTGCGGATCTTGACGGAGGCCTCCTCCAGCGAGAGGACGAGCAGCGTGGTGGCGGCGAGTTCCTTGCGGTTCGGCCGCCTGGCGTACGACCACTGCCCCGGCGCCGCCTGTTCGGTGACGCGGCGCAGGCCGGCCAGTTTCTCCTCCGGGTCGGTGACCTTGCGGGGCACACCGTGGATCATCGCGCTGCGGTAGTTCACGCCGTGCTCGAAGACGGACCTGGCCAGCACCAGCCCGTCGACATGCGTGACGGTGACACACACGGGCTCTCCGCCCGCGAGGCTACGACTCGCGACGGACCCGTGCAGATACAGCCGCCGCCCGTCCCTCCCGTACACCGTGGGTACGACGACCGGCCGCCCCTCGATCACGACCCCGAGATGGCAGACGAAACCGGCGTCCAGGATCGCGTCCAGGTCGGCACGGTCGAGGCTGCCCTGCTCGCGGAGCCGGCGGTGGCGGGTGAGGTCGGTGTCGGGCAGGCGCTCGCTCATATCGCCGGAGACTACCGATACCGCAGGCAAACGGCGATAGATTTGGGCATCAGGTGGCTTTTATCAACCCGAGACAACGAAATCCGCACTCTTCACCGACAGGTGAGAGGGTCGGGGAGAAACGCACGCTCCCGGAGGGACGGCAGGCATGACGGAGACGGTCACCAACTGGGCCGGCAACATCACCTACGCGGCGAAGGAACTCCACCGCCCGCGCACACTCGACGCGCTCAGGACCCTCGTGGCCGAGAGCGCGCGGGTACGGGTGCTGGGCAGCGGCCACTCCTTCAACGAGATCGCCGAGCCGGGCCCGGACGGCACCCTGCTGTCGATCGCCGCGCTGCCGGCCGAGTTCGACGTGGACACGACGGCCCGGACGGTACGGGTGTCGGGCGGCGTCCGGTACGCGGAGCTGGCCCGCCGGGTGGCCGAGCACGGGCTCGCGCTGCCCAACATGGCGTCCCTGCCGCACATCTCGGTGGCCGGTTCGGTGGCGACCGGCACCCATGGCTCGGGCGTCCGCAACGGCTCGCTCGCGGCGGCCGTCCGCGAGGTCGAGATCGTCACGGCGGACGGCTCCACCGTGACGATCGCACGCGGCGACGACCGATTCGACGGTGCCGTGACCTCGCTGGGCGCGCTCGGTGTCGTCACCTCCCTCACCCTCGACCTGGAGCCCGCCTTCGAGGTCGAGCAGCACGTCTTCACCGAACTCCCCCTTGCCGGGCTGGACTTCGAGACGGTGGCGGCCTCGGCCTACAGCGTGAGTCTGTTCACCGACTGGCGGCAGTCGGGCTTCGGTCAGGTGTGGCTGAAGCGGCGCACCGATCAGGCGCCGGTCGACTTCCCGTGGGCCGCGCCCGCGACGGAGGCGCTGCACCCGGTGCCGGGGATGCCCGCGGTCAACACCACCGAGCAGCTCGGGGTGCCGGGGCCGTGGCACGAGCGGCTGCCGCACTTCCGGGCGGAGTTCACCCCGAGCAGCGGGGCGGAGCTGCAGTCGGAGTACCTGCTGCCGCGGTCGACCGCACTCGACGCGCTGTATGCGGTCGACGGGATCCGGGAGACGGTCGCCGGTGTACTGCAGATCTGCGAGGTGCGGACGGTCGCCGCCGACGCGCAGTGGCTGAGCCCCTCGTACGGGCGGGACACGGTGGCGCTGCACTTCACCTGGATCGAGGACACGGCGGCGGTACTGCCGGTGGTGCGGCGGCTGGAGGAGGCGCTGGACGGCTTCGACGCGCGACCGCACTGGGGGAAGGTGTTCACCACTCCGGCGGAGGTGCTGCGCGGGCGCTATCCGCAGCTCGGCGACTTCGCGGCGCTGGCGCGGGACCTCGACCCGCAGGGCACGTTCGCGAACGCATTCGTCCGGGACGTCATCGGTGACTGACCCGGTCCACGACTCGGCGGGCGGCCCGGCGCGGGACCGGGCCGACGACCGCGTGGGCGACTTTGTATAGCCCCTTTCCTAACCCCTTGTCGAACGTCACTCACAGCCCATAGCCTTGCCGCGCGCCGGAGCCGTCGTGCCCCGGCATGACGGCAGAAAAGGGTGGGGCACCTCCGGTGAAGCGCACATCACGCGACATCCGCACCGCGAACCGCTACGAGGTGCTGCGTCAGATCATCGCCGAATCCCCCACCTCCCGGCAGGAGTTGGCCGCCGCGACCGGGCTGAGCCTGGCCACGGTGGCCACCCTGGTCGGTGAGTTGCTGGACCTGCGGATGATCACCGAGGTCGGGTTCGAGGACTCGGCGGGGGGCCGCCCCCGCGGTCTGGTCGCGGTCAACGCGTCGGGGGGCGCGCTGATCGGCGTCGACATCGCGGAGACGTACGTCCATGTCGAGCTGTTCGACCTGGCGCTGAACGTCCTGGCCCGTGCCGACGAGGACATGCGGCCCGGCGAGAGCCGTCCGGAGCAGGTGGTCGGTCATGTCGCCGCCGCCGTCGGGGCGGTGGTGGCGCAGGCCGGAGTCGAGGCGGCCCGGGTCCTCGGCGTCGGGGTGAGCGTGCCGGGTCAGGTCGATCGCAAGACCGGTGTCTCGGAGTACGCGCCCAACTGGGACTGGCACGACGTGCCGTTGCTCGACCTGCTGTCCGAGGTCATCGCCTACCCGCTCTACCTGGACAATCCGCTGCGGGCCGGCGCGGTCGCCGAGATGTGGTTCGGGGCGGCGCGCGGGCGCGGGGACGCGGTGGTGGTCAACCTCGGGACCGGGGTCGGCGCCGGGCTCGCGCTGGGCGGCGGACTGTACCGGGGCGTGAGCAACAGTGCCGGCGAGTGGGGTCACACCACGCTCGTCCTGGACGGACGGTTGTGCCGCTGCGGCAACCACGGCTGCGTGGAGGCCTATGTCGGCGCGCCCGGAATCATGCTGAATCTACGGGAGTTGAGCCCGCAGAGCCCGCTGCTGCACCCCGAGGACCAGACCGCCACGATCGACGCGCTGGCCCGGGCAGTGGCCGCGAACGATCCCGTGGCCCTCAAGGTCGTACGGGAGACGGCCCGTTACGTCGGCGCGGGCATCGCCAACCTGGTCAACCTCCTCAACCCCGAAGTGGTCGTGCTCAGCAGCTGGGTGGCCCGCAAGCTCGGGGAACCCCTGCTGCACGAAGTGCGCGAGGCCGTCCAACGGCACGCGCTCAGGCGGCCGTTCGCCGCCACCGAGATCGTCCTCTCCCCCATCCCCACCGACCCGGCGTGCCTCGGAGCGGCGACCTTCGCGCTCGAAGGGGCACTTCAGTCGGTCGGGCAGAGGAACGGAAAGACCCGCACCACCCAGGCAAGGAGCCGTACCGCACCACCTTCATGACGACGGAAGGGATGCACGTGACTCAGCACCGCCCCAGGAGATCGATCCTCGCGACAGCGGCAGCCGCGCTCGCCGTCACCGGGGCCCTGATATCCGCGCCGCCCGCGAACGCCGACGGCGTCGCTCCGGCGGAGGTCTCCCCCCACGCGGCCCAGACCATCGACAACATCGGCGCGTCCGGCGCCTGGTGGGTCGACGACCTCCAGTATTTCAAGCCCGAGGTGCAGGCCCGGGTCGCTCAACTCCTGTTCTCCTCCAAGGGGTTGGACCTCTCCTCGTACCGCTACAACATCGGCGGTGGTGGCGCCGCGGTCACCACCCCGGCCCGCGCCGCCCAGGACTTCCTGAACGCCGACGGCAGCTACGACTGGAGCAAGGACAAGGGCGGTCAGACGTTCCTCAAGTACGCCGCGAAGTACGGCGTCCAGGACCTGATCGGGTTCGTGAACAGCGCGCCCGCCCAGTGGACGACCAACGGGCAGAGCTGCGGCGGCCAGTTGAAGGCCGAGAACGAGGGCGACTACGCGAAGTACATCGCCGACGTCACCGCCCACTTCGCGAAGCAGGGCGCGAAGTTCGACTACATCAGCCCCTTCAACGAGCCCAACAACAACTTCGGCGACTGCGGCCAGGAGGGCATGCAGGTCACCGTCGGCCAACGCGACGACATCGTGCGGGCGTTGGGCGCCGAGCAGCGGGCCCGGAAGCAGAAGACCAGCATCATCGCCGACGAGTCGAGCAGCACGGTGAGCTTCAGCACCGAGGTCCCGCAGTGGATGGCGCAGCCGGACACCGCGCAGTACGTGTCCGAGCTGGCGCATCACACGTACAACAACCCGAACGACGGCCAGTTGGGCAATGTCTACGAGACGGCGAAGACGGTCGGCAAGCCCTCCTGGGCCACCGAGATCTGCTGCTTCGGCAAGGGCACCACGGGCTGGAACCAGGAGTACGACCCGACGATCGACAACGCCCTGCTGATGTCCCGGATCATGTACAAGGACTTCGCGAGCGCACACGACTCGGCGTTCCAGTGGTGGGTGGCCCTCGCCAGCGGCTACGGCACGGACCCTGCCGCGCGCAACGACGTCGGCTGGAACGACGGGCTGATCTACTACGACCCCGACTACGCGACGGACGGCAACCAGACCCTGTACTTCACCAAGCGGTACTACGCGCTGGGCCAGTACAGCAAGTTCGTGCGGCCGGGCTCGGTCGCGCACAACGTGACGGGCGCGCCGAGCGGTGTCGAGGTGACCTCCTACGACCGGGACGGCAAGTGGGTCGTCGTGGTCAACAACCAGAACACCACGGACACTTCGCTGAATCTGCACTTCAACAGCAAGGTCCCGGTGCGGGCGACGCAGGCGGTGCGGACCTCGGCCACGGAGAACTGGGCGAAGGTCGCGAAGCCGGACGTGAGTGGCTCCACGGTCTCCACGACCCTCGCCGCCCGCTCGATCACGACGTACGTCCTCGACCAGAAGGACCGGAAGGGCCAGGCGGGCCACGGGAGTTCGACGGCAATCACCGGCGCCCTCCAGGGCAGCCAGTCCGGGAAGTGCCTGACGGCGGACGTCTCGGGGGCCGCGATCGGCACCTGCACGGGCGGGGCGGAGCAGACGTGGTCGTACGACGCCAAGGGTGGCCTGAAGGGGGCCAACGGGTATCTGACGGTGGGGAGTTCGGGGCTGACGACCGCCGCCGCCTTCACGGGTGATCCCGGCCAGCGGTGGTTGCTGAACGCCAACGGGCAGATCCTCAGCGAGGCGTCGGGCAAGTGTCTCGACGTGAGCGGTCAGGCGACCGCCGACGGCAGCAAAGTGATCCTCTACAGCTGCAACGGCGGGGCCAACGAGGCCTGGTCGAAGGTCTGATGACCACCTGACAGCTGGTGCGGGCCGGCCGCGCGGCGGCCCGCACCATCGTCACGTCCGGTATTCCGAACGCTGCACAACGCTTCGAACAGGCTTCGTCCAACCCCTTGCCGAAGGCTTAGGCGAAGGTTAACGTCCCGCTCCGCACCTCGAATTCAGCCACGGGCAGCTGAGCCGTGGAGCCGCAGCCGCGCGAGAGACAAGGACGTCACCATGTCGGCAATGAGCAACAGCAACTGGTCCCGCCGATCGATATTCCGGGCGGCGGCGGGAATGGCCGCGGCCGGCACGCTGGCCGCGTGCGGCGGCAACAACGGGCGTGGGGGGAGCGGCGGTTCGGGCAAGAACCTCACCCAGATGTTCCACGCCTACGGCGAGGCCGGGACCGAACAGGCCATCAAGCGCTACGCGAAGGCGTACTCCAAGGCGAATGTGGCCACCCAGTGGATCACCAGCAGCGACTACGAGAGCAAGCTGTTCGCCACGCTGCTCACCAAGAACGCGCCGGACATGTTCGAGTTCCACCCGCAGATCCAGATGGTGAAGAGCGGTCAGGTGGCCGACCTGAGCGACATCATCGACCCGGTCAAGGCCGACTTCAATCCGGCCGACATCGCCTCGCACACGGTGGACGGGAAGATCTACGGCGTCCGGATGATCGACGACCCGCAGTTCTTCTTCTACCGGCCCTCCCTCCTGGAGAAGGCCGGGGTGAAGGTGCCGGAGACCCTCGACGAGCTGATCGAGGCCGCCGCGAAGCTCACCACCGGCAAGGTCAAGGGCCTGTACATCGGCAACGACCTGCACGCGGTCATCAACCCCATGATCTGGTCGGCGGGCGCCGACACCCTCAACGCCCAGAACCAGATCGCGTATCACACGCCCGGTGTCATCGAGGGCATCAAGAAGATGCGCAAGCTGTTCACCAGCGGCCATCTGCTGCTCGACGCCCCGACGGACTACTGGGACCCGTCCGCCCTCAACCAGGGCCTGTGCGCGATCCAGTTCTGCGGTATGTGGGCGATGCCGCAGTTCCAGAAGGCGCTCGGCGACGACATCGGCATCTTCCCGTTCCCGAAGACCATCGACTCCGGCAAGCAGTCGGTCTACAACGGCGGTTGGTCGATGTTCGTCAACGCCAAGGGCGCGAACGTCGACGCGGCCAAGGAGTACGTGAAGTGGCTGTGGATCGACCAGAAGAAGGACCAGGAGGACTGGGCCACCTCCTACGGCTTCCACATCCCGCCGCGCGCCTCGATCGCCGCCGGGGCCACCAAGCTCAAGTCCGGTCTGCCGGCCGAGGGCGTCAAGCTCTTCAACGAGTTCGGCCACTTCGACAACATCGGCTGGACCCAGGCGATGATCACCGCGCTGGAGGACGTCTTCGCCAACTCCGTACGCAAGGGCGGTGACCCGGAGGCCTCGCTCGACAAGGCCGACACGGCCGTGAACCGCGAGCTCAAGAAGCTGTTCGGATAGGCCCGGACGGACTGGACATGTCGACGACCACGACGCGCGACCTCGCGAGCCCCGCCCCGGCGAAGGCCACTTCGGCCAAGCCGCGGCGGGGTCTGCGGGGCAACCGCACCTTCAACTTCTGGCTCTTCATCGGCCCGTTCCTCCTCGGACTGATGATCTTCGTCTATGTGCCGATCGGCTGGAGCATCTACCTCAGCTTCTTCGAGGCACGCTTCACCGTCACCCCGAGCAAGTTCGTCGGCTTCGACAACTACACCTACATGCTGACGAACCCCGACTTCGTCGGCTCGCTCGGCACGTTCACCGTCTTCGCCGCGTTCATCGTGCCCACCACCTGGGCCCTGTCGCTGGGCCTCGCCCTGCTGGTGAACCGGCTCCGGTTCATGCGGGCCTTCTTCCGCTCGGTGTTCTTCCTGCCGACCGCGTGCAGCTATGTCGCGGCGGCCCTGATCTGGAAGATGTCCATCTTCAGCGGCGTCCGCTTCGGCCTGATGAACACGATCATCGGCTGGTTCGGGGTCGACAACATCGCCTGGCTGTCCAACCCCAGCCCGCCCTGGTACTGGTTCGTCATCGTCACCGCGCGGCTGTGGCTGCAGTCCGGTTTCTACATGATCCTGTTCCTCGCCGCGCTGCAGAACATCCCCGGGGAGCTGTACGAGGCCGCCGCGATCGACGGCGCCAAGCCCGGCTGGCAGACCTTCCGGTACATCACCCTGCCGCAACTGCGGGCCACCTCCACAGCGGTGATCCTGCTGCTGCTCATCGCCGCCTACCAGGCCTTCGACGAGTTCTTCAACCTCCTGTCCAAGACCACCTGGGGCCGCCCGCCCCTCGTCGAGCTGTACTACACCGCCCTCGGCGAGAACCAGGACTACGGCGCCGGCAGCGCGGGCGCCGTGATCCTGACCCTGCTGATCATCATCGTCACCCTGTTCCAGGGCAAGCTCATGGGTTTCGGAAGGAGTGAGGAGGCCAAGTGACCACCACCGCACCGCAGTTGAGCAAGAAGCGGCGCACGAGGCGCGGCGGCGTCCTCGGCAACACGGGCCTGTACGTCGCCACCGGCGTCGCCACCTTCCTGTTCCTCGTCCCGTTCTATCTGCTGGTCCGCAACGCGCTCTCCACCGATGCCGAAATCACCGGTGAGCACTGGAAGTTCTTCCCCACGAACCTGCAGTGGAGCAATGTCAGCGACCTCTTCGACGACACCTCGGTGGACTTCGCCCGGTCGATGTGGAACTCGCTGGTCGTCGCCGTCTCCATGACCGTGGGCATCCTGCTGGTGTGCTCGCTGGCCGGCTACGCCCTGGCCCGCATCCCGTACAAGCACTCCAACAAGATCTTCTACCTCGTCCTCGGCACCCTGATGGTTCCGACGGCCGTCACCTTCGTGCCGAGCTTCGTCCTCGTCTCGTCCCTCGGCTGGGTCGACACGTACCGGGGTCTCATCGTCCCGGGCCTCTTCAGTGGTTTCACCTGCTTCCTCTTCCGGCAGTACTTCCTGGGGTTCCCCAAGGAGTTGGAGGAGGCGGCACGCGTGGACGGACTCGGCTACTGGGGCGCGTACTGGAAGGTCGTGGTGCCCAACTCGCTGAACTTCTTCGCCGCGATCGCCACGATCACCTTCATCAGCGGCTGGAACGCCTTCCTCTGGCCACTGGTCATCGGCCAGGATCCAGGTGCCTGGACCGTCCAGGTCGCGCTCTCCTCGTACATGACCAACCAGACCGTCGTCTTCCACACCATCTTCATGGCCACCGCGATTTCCATCCTGCCCCTGGTGTTCGTGTTCCTCTTCCTCCAGCGCTGGCTGGTGCAGGGGATCGCACAGACCGGAATCAAGGGCTGACACCCGCCACTCACCACCGGGAGATCCATGTCCTTCAGCACCGCCGTCGACCATCTCGAAGACGTCTCCCCGGGCAGCGGCGCTCTCCCGCCCCGCGCCCGGTATGCGTCCTCGGACGCGAAGTCACTCTCCCTCAACGGTAGTTGGCGTCTTCGTGTGTCGGCGACGGCCGACGCCGAGGACGACTCGTTCGCCGAGGAGGGCTACGACGCCGGGGACTGGGCCGAGGTCACGGTCCCCGGCCACTGGGTCCTGCAAGGACACGGCTCCCCCATCTACACCAACCACCTCTACCCCTTCCCGGTCGACCCGCCGCACGTCCCGACCGAGAACCCGACCGGCGACCACCTCCGCGTCTTCGACCTGCCGTCCGAGTGGCCCCCGGACGGCGGGGCGGTGCTCCGCTTCGACGGCGTCGAGTCCTGCGCCCGCGTCTGGCTGAACGGCACGGACATCGGCGAGTTCAGGGGCTCCCGACTGCCGCACGAGTTCGCGGTCGGACACCTGCTCAGGCCCACCGGCAACGTGCTGGCCGTCCGCGTCCACCAATGGTCGGCGGGCTCGTACCTGGAGGACCAGGACCAGTGGTGGCTGCCCGGCATCTTCCGTGACGTCACCCTGCTGCACCGCCCGCCGGGCAGCGCCCTCGACTTCTTCGTGCACGCCTCCTACGACCATGCCGGCGGCGCGGGCACCCTGCGCGTCGACTCCGACGTCGACGGCCGGATCACCGTGCCCGCGTTGGACATCGATGTCGCGACCGGCGAGTCCGTCACCGTGCCGGTGCGGCCCTGGACGGCCGAACTCCCTCACCTGTACGACGGGTTGCTGACGACGGAGGGCGAACGCGTCCCGCTCCGCATCGGCTTCCGCACCGTCGAACTCTCCGACGGCCTGATCAAGGTCAACGGAAAAGCGATCCTCTTCAGGGGCGTCAACCGCCACGAGTGGCACCCCGAGAAGGGCCGCGCCCTCGACCTGGAGACCATGCGCGAGGACGTGCTGCTGATGAAGCGGCACAACATCAACGCGGTCCGCACCTCGCACTACCCGCCGCACCCGGACTTCCTGGACCTGTGCGACGAGTACGGCCTGTGGGTCATCGACGAGTGCGACCTCGAAACCCACGGATTCACCGAACAGGCCTGGCGCGACAACCCCGTTGACGACGACCGCTGGACACCGGCCCTGCTGGACCGCGCGGCCCGCATGGTCGAGCGGGACAAGAACCACCCGTCGATCGTCATCTGGTCGCTGGGCAACGAGGCCGGTACCGGCCGCGGCCTCACCGCCATGGCCGAGTGGATCCGCGCCCGTGACCGCTCACGCCTGGTGCACTACGAGGGCGACATCGACTGCCGTGACACGGACGTCTATTCACGGATGTACGCCTCACACGCCGAGGTCGAGCGCATCGGCCGGCACCTGGACGGCGGCACCCACAAACGCCGTCAACTGCCCTTCATCCTCTGCGAGTACGGCCACGCCATGGGCAACGGCCCCGGCGGACTCGCCGACTACCAGCGCCTCTTCGAGTCGTACGACCGGCTCCAGGGCGGCTTCATCTGGGAGTGGATCGACCACGGCATCAAGGACGAGCGCTACGGCTTCGCGTACGGCGGCGACTTCGGCGAGGAGCTGCACGACGGGAACTTCGTCTGTGACGGCCTGCTCTTCCCGGACCGAGCCCCCTCCCCCGGCCTGACCGAGTACAAGAAGGTCATCGAGCCGGTCTCCATCGACAGCCCCGACGACGGCTCCGTACGGGTCACCAACAAGCACGACTTCGCCGACCTGTCCGCATTCGCCTTCCAGTGGTCCTACCAAGTGGACGGCGAGACGATCGAATCGGGCCCGCTGACGGTGCCGCCGCTCGCACCGGGCGAGTCCGCCGATGTGAAGCTGCCGGCACCGCCCGTGGAGTCCGACGGCGCCGAATCCCGGTGGACCGTACGGGCGTTGCTGGCGGCCGACACCGCATGGGCGCCCGCCGGCCATGTCGTGGGCTGGGGCCAAGTCCCGGTCACGGCACGCCTGTTGCCGTACGTCCCCGCCACCTCCGCTCCGGTCCTCGGCGAGCGGCGGATCACTCTCGGCCCGGCCTCCTTCGACGCCCGTACCGGCGAGTTGAAGTCGATCGGCGCGGTGGACGTCACCGCCCTCCGCCTTGACGTGTGGCGGGCGACCACCGACAACGACGACGGCGCGTCCTGGCAGACGGACATCCGCTACGGCCTGCTCTGGCGCAAGTTGGGGCTGCACCGGATGCGACACCGCCTGGACGGCGTGGAGTCGGGCGAGGACGCGCTGACCGTACGGACCCGGGTGGCGCCCGCCGCCTGGGAGATCGGGCTCGCCACGGTGTACCGCTGGACCTCGGACGGCGAGCGGCTGCGGCTGACGGTGTCCGTGGCACCCGAGGGCGACTGGACGGTGCCGCTGCCGAGGCTCGGCATCCGCTTCGGGCTGGACGCGGGCGCCGACCGGGTGAAGTGGTTCGGCGGCGGACCCGGCGAGGGATACCCGGACACCAAGTCGGCTTCGCTGCTGGGCCGTTGGGAGTCCACGGTCGACGACCTCCAGACCCCCTACGTCCGTCCGCAGGAGAACGGCGCCCGCGCGGACGTCCGTTGGGCGGAGCTGGGCGGGCTGCGGATCGACGGCGACCCCGAGTTCTGGTTCACGGCCCGCCGTTGGACGACGGAACAGTTGGACGCCGCCGCCCACCGCACGGACCTCGCACCCGGCGACACCGTCTGGGTGAACCTCGACCACGGGCAGCACGGCATCGGCTCGCAGTCCTGCGGCCCGGGCCCGCTCCCGCAGTACTTCCTGAACGCCGAACCCGCCGAATTCTCCTTCGTGTTCTCGGCACAGCCGTGAAATCGCCTGTGGCCGACCGGCTCTTCAGCCGGTCGGCCGCGGTCGCGTCCTGCGTCGGCTTCGTCCTCATCGGCATGATCCAGGCCCTCTACGGCCCCGCGATACCGGGCCTGCGCCACCAGTTCGGGCTCTCCCCGTCCGCCGCCGGGCTCGGCCTGAGCCTGCACTTCGCGGGCGGGGTCGCAGGTGTGCTCGCCTTCAACGCGATCCACTCCCGGATCAGCAACAGGGCGCTGCTGGTGTGGGGTTACGGCCTGATGGCGGTGGGCGGCGCCGGTTTCGCGCTGGCGCCGAACTGGCCACTGGCCCTGGCCGCCGCGTTCCTGTGCGGGCTCGGCTTCGGCGGCATCGACTACGGCCTCAACCAGCTCTTCGCCGTCGGCTTCGGCAACCGTTCCACCGCCATGCTGAACGTGCTCAACGCCCACTACGGCGTCGGCGCGGTGCTCGGCCCGGTGCTGGTGGCCTGGCTAGGTCCGGACGACTACCCGTACGCGTTCGGGGTGTGCGCGGCGCTGGCGGCGGTGCTGGCGTTCGCGGGCTCAAGTGGCGTACGTACACGTGTATCTGACGATCCACCAGCACGGACGGGCGGCGTCGGCCTGGGCCTGTCACGGGTCCTCGTCGGCTTCCTCGTCCTCTACATCCTCAACGTGGCGGTCGAGGCGAGCGTCGGCGGCTGGGAGCCCACGCATCTGGAGACGGTCGGCTACACGGCGGCCGTCGCGGCGTCGGCGACCTCCGTCTACTGGCTGATGATGACGGCGGGCCGCTTCCTCGTCGTCCCGATCACCCTGCGGTACTCCCCCGAGCGCATCCTCGCGGTGTGCGCGGTCGGGATGACGGTGTGTCTGCTGTTGACGCTGGTTAAAGGAGTGGCACCGGTGGCGTACGCCGGTGTTGGCTTGTTCATCGCACCGGTCTTCCCGACGGGACTTTCCTGGCTCAACAGGGCGCTCCCCCAGGCCGAGCGGGCCGGGGCGTGGGTGATGGCGGCCTCGAACGTCGGCGGGGTGGCGGCTCCGCCGCTGCTCGGCGTCGGGATCGAGGCCGCCGGGATCCACGCGGTGCCCTGGTTGTTGACCGCGATGTCGGGCGCGTCGCTGCTGGCGACGCTCCGGCTGATCCGACTGACGAGGAGGTCCGCATCATGAAGGCCCTGTTCCTGCTCACGCGAATGCTGACCGAGTGAACGCGAGCAACACGCGAACGGCGAACCAGATCGAGGTCCGGGGGCTGTCCCGCACCTTCCACACCACTGTCCGCCGCCCCGGTTTCGTCGGCGGGCTGCGCTCGCTCGTCAACCCGGACCGCGTGCCCAAGCACGCCGTCTCGGACGTCACGTTCGATGTCGCCCCGGGTGAACTCCTCGCCCTGCTGGGCCCGAACGGCGCCGGCAAATCCACCACCATCAAGATCCTCACGGGCATCCTCAGGCCCACCTCCGGCGAGGCCCGGGTGGCGGGCGTGGTGCCGTACGAGGAGCGGGAGCGCAACGCCCGTAACATCGGGGCGGTGTTCGGGCAGCGGACCCAGCTGTGGTGGGACCTGCCGGTGCGCGAGTCGTTCTCGATCCTGCGGGACATCTACGAGGTGCCGAAGGCCCAACACGCGGCCCGCCTGCGGGAGTTCGACGACCTCCTCGAACTGTCGTCGTTCTGGGACACCCGCGTCCGCCATCTCTCCCTCGGTCAGCGCGTCCGCTGCGACCTGGCCGCCGCGCTGCTCCACGACCCGCCGGTCGTCTTCCTCGACGAGCCGACCATCGGCATGGACGTGGTCGTGAAGGAGCAGGTCCGCGAGTTCCTGCGCCATCAGGTGGAGGAGCGCGGCCGTACGGTCCTGCTGACCACGCACGACATGACGGAGGTGGCCCGGCTCGCCGAGCGGGTCGTCCTCATCAACCACGGCCGGCTGGTGCTCGACGGCACCCTCGACGAGATCCGCCGCAGGTTCGGCTCGACCTGGCAGATCCGCGCGACGCTCGCCGACGCGCACGCCGAGGCCGCATCGCTGCCGGGCATCGCGCTGGTGCGGCGGGACGGACCGCAGCTCGTCTTCGGCCCGGACGGCACCGAGGGACCGACCGTCCACCAGGCGCTGAAACAGGTCATCGAGCGGTACGAGGTGACCGAGATCGCCATGGACGAGGCCGAGTTGGAGGACGTGATGCGGGCCGCTTACGTCCAGGCCGGCCCGCGCGCCGAGGAGACCTGAGATGGCCGCCCTGCACGCCTGGCGCGCCGCCCGTGTCACCCCGCTCGGCGAACTCCTCGCCCCGCCCCGCATCACCGCCGCCCTGCTCCGGCTGACGGTGCAGATCGTGCTGGTGGCGTCCCTGTGGCGCGGCCTGTACTCCCAGACCGGCACCACCGCGGGACTCACCCGCGACCAGGCGGTGACGTACGCCGTACTGGCCGTACTCGCCTCCCGGCTGAGGGAGTTGGACCAGTACGCGGGCCGGGACACCGTCCTGCAGCACATGCACTTCGGCACGATCATCTACTGGTATCTGCGCCCGCTGCCGCCCCAGCGCTACTACGCGCTGCGGGCGTTCGGCGAGCAGTTGTACGGGCTGGCGTGGGCGCTGACGGGATACGTCGTCTGCCTGGCGGCCGGGGTGGTGGAGCCGCCCAGGTCGGCTGCCGTGGCAGGGGTGTTCGTGCTGAGCATGCTGCTGGGGCAGCTCGTCCTGTACTACGTCATGCTCCTCATCGACCAGTTGTGCTTCTGGACGCTGCGCAACGGGGCCGCGATGCTCATCCTGATCTTCGCGCAGAACCTGCTGTCCGGTGTGTACGCGCCGCTGTGGTTCTTCCCGGACTGGTTCATCACGATGAGCCGCTTCCTGCCGTTCCAGGCGACGCTCAGTGTGCCGCTCTCGATCTATGTGGGCCGGATCCCGCTGTCCGACGCGGGGGCCCAACTCGCCCTGCAGGCCGCCTGGGTGGCGGTCCTGTCCCTGTTCACCCGGTTCCTGTGGCGGCGAGCTGCCCGCCGGGTCGTCTCGCAAGGAGGTTGATGTCTGTGAAAGCCGTCCGGATCGTGTGGCGTATCACACGGCTCAACTTCCGTGCCCAGCTGGAATATCGCACCGAGTTCCTGCTGATGATCGCGATCGGCGCGATCTGGCAGGTGTCGGTGATCGTGTTCGCGACGGTGCTGCTCACCCGGTTCTCCGGGATGGGCGGCTGGGACAGCTCGGACGTGCTGCTGATCCCGGCGACCCGGATGATGGCGCACGGGCTGATGGTGCTGTTTCTGGGCCGCATGCACAGCCTCGGCCGGTACATCCAGGAAGGCCGCATCGACATCTACCTGGTGCGGCCGATGCCGGTCCACCGCCAGGCGCAGCTGGAGTACTTCCCCACCAACGCGATCGGCGACCTCACGGTGGCGGGCGGTCTCATGGTCGGCGCGCTCAGCCGCAGCCACCTGGACTGGACGGCGGGCCGCATCGCGTATCTGATCGCCGCGCTCATCGGCGGCATGCTCCTGGAAGCGGCCCTCTTCACGACCGTGGCCTCCGCCTCCCTCCGCTTCCCGTCCGCGGACTACTGGAGCCGCTGGGTGGAGGACCTCCTCGGCACCTTCGGCAACTACCCGCTCAACGTCCTGCCCCGCGCGGTGGGCGGCTTCCTCACCTACGGCCTTCCGCTCGCGTTCGTCGCCTTCCTCCCGGCCGCCGTACTGACCGGGCACGGCCACGACATCGGGGTGCCGTACTGGCTGGCGGCAAGCTCACCCCTCGTGGGCGCACTGACGTATCTCGGAGCGCGGCTGCTGTGGCGGTGGAGCCTCAGCAACTACACGGGGGTGAACGGGTGACCGCGCCGTCGTGACCCAGGTCACGTCTTCGCCGTGCAGCAGATCCATGGGCTTTCCCGTCGAGGAGGGGTGACAGGAAGGGAGGAGCGTGTGGATCTGGCAGCCAAATGGGCAACGGAGGCGGGGGACAAGGGAGTTGGATCTGTGGAGGGGGACTTCCATGGATTCGTCGCCGCCCGGTCGGCCGCGCTGTTCCGGGGGGCGTTCGTCCTGACGGGCAGCCGTGACGCGGCGGAGGACCTGGTCCAGGAGACCCTGGAGCGGGCCTGCCGCAAGTGGCGCACCATCAGTGCCAAGGACGCCCCGGACGCGTACGTACGACGGATCATGGTCAACCTCGCCAACGACCGCTGGCGAAGATTCCGCCGTACGGCTCAGCACCCGGTCGACGGCGATCCTGCCGCGCCGGGTGACGAGTACGGACGGATCGACAGCCGTGACCAGTTGGTGCGCGCTCTGCAGCAACTGCCCATGCGGATGCGGACGGTGGTGGTGCTGCGGTACTTCCACGATCTGTCCGACGCCGAGATAGCGGCGGACCTGAAGATCTCGCAGAGCACCGTCCGCTCCCAACTGGCGCGCGGAATCGGCCAGTTGAGAAGCCAGTTCCCCGCACTCTCCGCCCCTTCACCACAGCAGCTCACGGAAGGAACCCGATGAGTTCGTACGACCCGCGGCCTTCCGGCTGCACACCTTTCGAAGAGGAACTGATCAACGCCATGAACGACTTCGCGCACTCCACCGACTCCCCGGCCTTCGACACGGCCGGCATGGTCCACCGAACCCGTCGCCGGCGGGCCACTCTCATCGCCGGTTTCGCCGCGGCCCTGATCGCGGCGGGCGGCGGCACGGCGCTGGCCTCCATCTCCGGCAGTGCCTCGCAGACGACGCCGGCCGCCACGACCGTCGACCACGCGAAGGCCACCTTCCTCCTGGGCGGCCTCACGAAGGAACCCATCGCGGTCGACCTCACGGGCCAGGACCTGGCCACGGCCAAGGGCCAGTTCGAGAAGGCCCAGCTCAAGCTCGGCACGATCGTCAAGGTGGTCAGCCCCGGTTGCAAGTCGGCCACGGTCGTCGAACTCACCCCGCACAGCCCGAAGATCGTGGTCAACGGCGACACGGTGGACGTGAAGCTCTGCGCGGGCTGACCGAGTTGACCGGCTGAGAGCCCGGCCCTGGGCGTGCGCGCGCGAGCCGCTCAGGACCGGCCTGACCGCCGTATCGGCGTCAGCAGTGCGACGGCCGCGATCAGTACGCAGCACACGCCCGCCACCACGGCGACCGGTGCGGTGCCCCGGCGTTCGGCGGCCCAGGTGAGGACGGCGGCGCCGACGGGGGCCGCCGCGTAGTGGAGGGTCCAGAAGGCGGAGGTGACCCGGCCGAGCAGCTGCTCCGGCGTCACCTCCTGCCGCAGCGACATGGAACAGGTACCGGCCATCTGGGCGCAGCCCAGGAACGCGGCGCTCACCAGCGCGACGGTGGCCACGTCGTGGGCCCGGCTCAGCCAGGCGAACGCCGCCCCGCACACCGCCACGGCCCCGATCCAGGTCGCCCCGAAGCCGAACCTCCGGCGCACCCGGGCCACCAGCAGCGCGCCGGTGATCGTGCCGAGCGCGCCGACCGCCATGACCGTGCCCACGGTGCCGTCGTCGTGTCCGAGGTCGTGCTTGAGGTGGTAGATCACCAGGTCGTTGAGGCCGAGGGTGAGAAAGCTGAAGCAGAAGAGGAGCGCGGTCAGGGCGCGGAGCACCGGGTGCCCGCGGAGGAAGGCGACTCCGATACGCAGATCCCGCCACAACCCGCCCCGCTCCGCACGCTGTTCGGCTCCGGGGCGGCCACGGAACCGCACGAACACCAGACAGGCGGCCGACACCCCGAAGCTGGCCGCGTCCACACCGACGGCGGCGGCCGGCCCGCTCCAGGCCGCGACGATGCCGGCGCCGAGCGGCCCGAGCACTCCCGCCGCAGCGGCACTGGCGTTCAACCGCCCGTTGGCCTCGGTGAGTTGCTCGGTGCCGACCAGCCCGCGAACAACCGTCACATACCCCACGGAGAACAACATGCCGACCGCCTCGCACAACGGCAGCACCACATACAGCAGCCAGATCCGCGGCCCGAACACCCACACCAGCGGAATGACCCCGTACAACACCATCCGCACGAGGTCACACCAGATGAGCAGCCTGCGCCGGTCAACCCGGTCCACCACGACCCCCGCGAACACCGCCGCGACAACCGAGGCCGCCCCACCCACCGCCGTCAGCAGCCCCATCCGCGCGACCGATCCCGTGGCCTGAAGCACCAGCAACGGCAGCGCGATCAGCGCGAAGGAGTCACCGAGTACGGAGAGGGTCTGGGCTGTCCAGAAGGTGGTGAAGTCCCTTTGCCGCCAGAGAGGTTGGACCATTCCGGCAACTCTAGGCAGCCCGGCGGCAACTCAGAAACGATATTCCTCACGCGTGGTCTCGGCGTCGGCGTCCGGGCTCTCCCCCAGCACCCGTGTCCCCGGTATCGGCGAGGGCAGCAGCCACAGCACGCACAGCGCCCCGCCGACGGCCGCGACGACGAGGGTCGCCCTGAGGCCGACCAGCGTGGCGAGCCCGCCTCCCACCAGGGCGCCCAGCGGCCGTACCCCGTAGTTGACCGTGTTGTACGCCCCGGCCACCCGGCTCCGCAACCCGTCCGGAACGACCGATGTCTGGAGCGAGTTGAGGTTGACGTCGAGGAGCATGACGCCGAAGGCGGAGAGGAACTCGGACGCGCCCACGGTGCCGAGGCGGGCCCAGGTCGGGCCGGTCGCCGCCGCGATGAGGGCGATGGGGGCCGGGTACAGGACCGCCCCGATGACGATGCTGCGGCCCACGCCGATCCGGCGGGTGATCGCGGGAGCCGTCACAGCCCCCAGGAGGCCGCCCGTCGCACCCACTCCGAACGCCAACCCGATGGCCCCTGGCGACAGTTGAAGGACCCGGTCGGCGAACAGCACCACCAGACCTGTGCTCGACAGGAAAGTGAAGAAGTTGACGGTCGTGGCGCAGAGGAGCCCGGCCCGCATGACGGGCTCGTGGATCACGAAGGCCAGGCCCTCTCTCGCCCGCCGCAGCAGCGAGGGGCCGGCCGCCTGGGTGCTGTTCACCGGTTCGTCGATGCGGGTGCGCCCGACGAGGATCGCCGACGTGACGAACGACAGCGCGTCGGCGATCACCGCGACCGGTGCCGTCAGCGCCTGCACCAGACCACCGCCGATCGCGGGGCCCGCGATGAAGGACACCGATCTGCTCGCGCTGAGCTTGCTGTTGGCGTCGACGTACGCCGTCTGCGGCACGAGGTGCGCGAAGTAGGACGAGTAGGCCGTGTTGAACACGACCGCCGCCGTCCCGGTCAGCAAGGCCACCGCGTAGAGCTGGCCGAGCGTCACCGTGTCGAGTGCGTAGGCGATCGGGAGGGTCAGCAGGACGGCGGCGCGGAACAGGTCGGCGAGCAGCATGAGTTGGCGCTTGCCGGGGCGGTGGTCGACCCAGGCGCCCAGGAACAGGCCGAGGAGGTTCGGGGTCCAGACGAGGGCGGTCAGCCAGGCGACCTGGTTCGCGGAGGCGTGCAGTGCGCCGACTGCCAGGAGGGGCAGGGCCAGTTCGGAGATGCGGTCGCCCAGCTGGGAGACGGTCTGGCCGCACCAGAACCGTACGAAGCGACGGTCCCGCCACAGCGAGCCGGACGCGGACCGAGGTGTCCATCGGCCCTTCACTCGGGTATGTCCGTCTCGCTGCCCTCGTTCCCGGCGCCCTCCGGCAGGGTGTACATCAGCAGGCGGACGCCCCTGCCGTCGGGTGGCCGGCGATCCCGGTTGCGGGCGACGTACGGCGCGATCAGTTCCTCCATCGCGTCCTTCAGCGCGGCCAGTTCCTCCGCCGTCACCATGATCCGCGTGTCGCCCGCCCCGGCGAGCCGGCTCCACTCCGGTTCCAGGTCGGGCGCCGTCCCGGTGAGCCAGCGCAGGGGCACGTCCGCTCTGCGCGCGAACATCTCCCCGGCCAGCTCCTGCGCGGCCGACCAGCCCTCCTCGTCCTCCGCCGCCTCGAACCGGAAGCCCCGCGCCACCGCCGCCCAGCGCCGTTCCCTCCGGTCCGTCCCGCCCTCGGCGTCGCGGACCAGGCCGAAGCCGGCGAGATGGCGCAGATGCCAGCTGGTGACGGACGGGGTGGCACCCACGTGCGGGGAGAGCCGGGAGGCGGTGGCGGGGCCGTGGCGCTGGAGGCGTTCGAGGATGGCGAGCCGCACGGGGTGGGCCAGCGCCCGCATGGTCTTCGGGTCGGATATCTCCATGTCGCCGAAGCGATTGCCGGAATCCATGGTCTGAGAGTGTTCTCTCAGAAAGCCTGAGAGTCAACTCTCGGATCCGGCCGGGCAGTTGAGACTTCGTATCCGGACCGGCAGTCGAGCCTCAGGCCATCGGCTGCGGTGTCAGGCGCTTGTGGCCCTTCCTGTCGTAGTACCGGACCATCGCGAAACCGAAGAGCAGGCTGATGGCGGTGCCGATGCCGATCATGGTCCAGGCGCGGGTCAGGCCCGCGTCGCCGCGGGCGTCGAAGTAGAGGATCGCCCTTACTCCGTCGCTGAGTTGGCGCATGGGCTCGAAGTGGGAGAGGAAGCGGTAGAAGCCGGGGACGGCCTGGAGGGGAACGGTGGCGCCGGAGGACGGCAGGCCCAGGACGATGAACACGAACATGGAGACCAGCTGGCCGATCCCGCCGAACGCGGCGTTGATGGCCTGCACGCCGAGGCCGACGGCGAGGGCCGCGCAGTAGGAGTAGATCCACAGCAGCGGGATGTGGGTCGCGTCCATGCCGAGGATGCTGACGCTGGCGAGCATGATCAAGGAGACGCTGAGGAGGGTGATGCCCGCCGTCATGACCATCTTCAGGAGCAGGGTTTGGGTGCGGTTGATCGGGACCGTGGGGCGGCGGGTGTGCCAGGGGCCGATCTCGTTGTCGGCGTAGCCGAGGGCCGTGTCGACGCCGTTGCTGATGACGTTGCCGCCCATGAAACCGGCCAGGACCAGCAGCAGGGTGTAGTAGAAGGCGGTCAGGCCGATGCCGCTGTTGTTGCCGATGGGGTGGCCGACCTGGGTGGCGATCCGCACCGGGTCGGCGAGCAGCAGCTTCTGCGTGGAGTCGGCCTTCGCGGCCGCCGCCGTGAGCTGTTTGCCGATGGTCAGGGAGGCCTGCTGGGCCGCGGTCGTCGAGATCCTGCTAGCCAGGGAGGAGCCGAGGCTGCCCTTGCCCGGGTTGGTGAGCACAGTGATCGTGGGCCGTGCGGTGGCGTTCGTGGTCGTCAGCGCGGCGACGGAGTCCGTGAAGCCGGCGGGGATGACCAGGGCGCCGTAGACCTTGCCGGAGTCGAGTTCCTGCTGGGCCTCGGCTCTGGTGAGCTGTCGCCAGCCGGCCGCGCGGCTGCTGGTGTTCGTCACGATGGCGTGGGCGATCTGGGTGCCGATGTTCTGCTGCTGCCCGGGGAGCGGTTTGCCCGTGTCGCTGTTGACGAGGGCGATGGGCAGGTCGTTCAGCTCGCGGTTGGGGTTGACGATGCCGCCCATGTAGAGCAGGGAGAGCAGCAGCGCGAGCAGGCCGGTCAGCACGGTGGGGATGAGCCACAGTTTGGGGCGGCCGAGGAGTGCGGTGGCGCGGAGGCCGGTGGGGGCGGGGGTGCCGGAGTCGTCGTCCATGGTGGTCAAGTCTGGTGCCGGAGTGCGGTGGCGGCGGTGCGGAAACACGCGGGGCACCCCTGTTGTTACTGGCTATTGTCCTAGGGTCCCCAGTGCCGCAGGTCAGAGGAGAGGTGGGGCGCTGTGCCACGTGCGGGACTCACCGCCGGCCGTGTCGTCGCGGCGGCGGCCGACCTCGCCGACGAGGTCGGGTTCGAGAACGTCAGCCTGTCCGCGCTGGCCCGCGGCTTCGGCGTGAAGGACGCCAGCCTGTATTCGCACGTCAGGAACCTCCAGGATCTGCGCACCCGGGTCGCGTTCCTCGCGGGCGGCGAGCTGATCGACCGGATCGCCGTCGCGGTCGAGGGCCGCTCCGGCCGGGACGCGCTGGGCGCGTTCGCCGACGCCTACCGGGCCTACGCCCTGGAGCACCCGGGCCGGTACGCGGCCACCCAGATCCGCATCGACCAGGCCCTGGTCGCCGCCTCCCCCGCCCTGCGGCGCACCGCCGAGATCACCTACGGCCTGCTGCGCGCCTACGGCCTGGAGGAACCCGATCTCACCGACGCCGTACGGCTGTTGCGCAGTACGTTCCACGGTTACTGCGCCCTGGAGTCCACCGGCGGCTTCGGCGCGCCGCGTGACGTGCGGCGGTCGTGGGAGCGGGTGGTCGACGCGTTGCACACGGCCCTGACGCACTGGCCGCGCGAAGCCGCGGACGGCTGACGGAGACGGTGGTTCCGGTCCACGCCCCAGGCGCATCGCTGACCACTTAGACTGGAAGCTTCGCGAATGCCACGTGCCACCCTGGGGGGAGGGAGCGCGACTTGTCTCAACAGCAGCTGGGACGTGGTCCCTCGAGAGCGCCGGGAGCGGCGGGAGCGCCCGGTCCGGTACCGCAGGGCGGGAGTCCACCGGCCCGGTTCGTGGGCTGGCTGGGCCGGTTCGGGTGCCTGGCCGCCGGATACGCGGTGTTCCAGTTCCTGTTCGAGGTGCTGCCCGACTCGATCGACGGGGCGCCCGCCAAGTATCTGATCTCCGGCCTGAGCGGCCTCGCCACCGCCGGGATGACCTGGCTGGCGGCGGCCCTGCTCCGCGCCCGCACGTCCGGCCCCGCACCGCTGACCGCCCCCGCTCCCCCGGCACCGGCCGCCCCCGGCCCGCTGCCGCAGGTGTTCGGTTCCGCCTACGACACCCTCGTCGCCCAGGTCGCCGAGGTCGACGACCCGGTGCGCGGCCTTCTCATCGGCTGGCCGCACTCCCTCCAGGAGCTGGACGGCCCGGCCCGGCCGACCTCGCTGGCCACGGCGTACGGCCTCCACATCGTGCTGGACTTGGGCGTGCAGGACGGACGGCTGCACACCGGCGATCTCATCGACACGCTGTGGCGGCTGCGGCTGCAGGGCGGCGGCTGGTCGGCCCGTTCGCAGGGGGCGGTGGCCCGCCCGGAGGTCACCGCGATGGTACTGGGCGCGCTGGCCCGGGCGGGCGCCTCACGGGAGCGGCTGGCGGACGAGGTGGCGCGCTGCGAGGCCGGCTTCACACCCGAACTCGACAGTACGGGGCGGGCGTTGACCCATGTCGTGACCACCGTGATGCGGGGGCTGCTGCGCGCGGCACCGGACGCGCCGGTACTTCCCGTGCTGCGGGACGCCCTGGTCGACGGCGCGTTCCCCGACCCGCAGCGCCAGCACCGCCGCTGCTGGAGCCACCGGCTGTCGGCGCTGCCGTGGCCCGCGCACCCGGACCGGCCCGTCGTCCGGCACCCCGCCCAGCCCTCCGCGCTGCACACCGCGCAGGCCGTGGTCGCCCTGGACCGGGCGGCCCGGGTGCTGGGCGAGGGGCCGGTGGAGCGTGCGGCGCGCGAGGACGGGGTGCGCTGGCTGCTGGCCTGCCCGGCGACCGCGCACGACGCCTGCGCCGATCTGGCGAACCTGCGGGAGGAGGTGCGTCGGCGCCACCCGGACGACTCCTCGCACCACGAGGTGCTGAACGTCCGCCATTTCACCGCGAGTTGGATCGTGCGCGCGCTGCTCACCCCGGGCGCCCAGGAGATCGCCCGACAGGACGGCCTGGAGGAGGCCTGGCAGGAGCGGCTGAACGGGGCGGCGGGCGCGGTGTGGGCGGCGCAGACCGACGGGATCTGGTCCTGGAGCCGCGACGGTTCGATGTTCACGACGACGGAGGAACTGCGCCAGCCGATCTGGATGACCTATCAGGGGCTTTCGGCGCTGCGCGCACATGCCGTATGGATGTATCAGCCGGATACTCGAACGAGGCTGTTGTGAGGGCGAGTTGGAGAGTGAGTGCATGGGTGGTCGGCAGATCCTGACGGCGCGACGGCTGCTGACCGAGGCGCTGGACGGTGAACTGTCCGACGACGAGACGGTGACCGCGGCCCGTGCCGTCATCGCCGAACTGGGCTCTCCCGAGCGGCTGTTGGAGCTGGTGGCCGAACTCGCCTCCGGCGAGGGCGATCCCGAGCACTGCGCCGGACTGTCGTACCGTCATGTCCTGGGCTTCGACAAGCTGTTGCTGATCGACGGCGGCCCCCGCCACATGCTGCGCGCGCATCTCTGGCATCCCGACGCGGCGGCGATCGGCACGGAGGACATCCACAACCACCGTTCCCCGCTTGCCTCTTACGTGGTCCGGGGCCGGCTCGCGATGGAGCTGTACGAGGCGCGCGGCGACGGCGGGATCGCGGCGGACCGGTACGAGGAGTCCCTCGCCGAGCGCAGTGCCGACTGGACGCTGCGGCCCACGGGACCGGCGCGGCTGCGGCTGACGCATGTGGGCCAGTACGCGGCGGGCAGCGCATACGCCCTCCCGGCGAACACCCTGCACCGGGCCTGGTGCGACACGGACGTACCGACCGTGACGCTGTTCCTGGAGACGGGGGCCGAACGGCGGCGCCACACCGACGTGTTCACGGCCGCGGGCCCGCATCCGGGCGCGGTGGCGAAGGTACCGCTCGATGTGAAGGACTATCTGGGCGCGTTGAATGCTCTGGCGGAGTCACTCAGAAGCTCGTGAGGGCCTGGCGGAGTTTTCAGAAGTCCGTGAGGACCTGTCGTACGACGTCCAGGTTGTACGCGTCGATGTCGAGGCCGGAGTCGGCCAGCTCGGAGGGCCGCAGCCAGCGGTACGCCTGGTCGGGCTCGGGGAGGGTGATCTGCAGCGACAGCGGCCTGACCAGGAAGTTGTCCTGCCAGTTCTTGGTCTCGCGGCCCTGATACTCGCTGACGAAGGACGACTCGCCGATCTTGCGGACGATCTCGCCGAGGAGCCCGGTCTCTTCCTTCAGCTCGCGCAGCGCGCCGTCCTCGGACCTCTCGTCCGGCTCCAGCTTTCCGCAGGGAACGCCCCACACCCGGGGCAGGAATCGCTCGGTCGCGCTGCGGCGCACCAGAAGTACGCGCCCGTCGTCGTCCATCACGACGGCAGCCGCCAGCCGCTTGTCGCCGGGGTCCATGGTCATGGTTCCTCGGTCCCTCGCCGGAGATGAGTCCAAGGGGTCTGATACCCAGGAAAGCATCCAACGTACCAGGATCGGCCCGCCCGGGCTGTGGAGCTGGTCTCACCTCCGGACGAAGCCGATCCCGTCTCCGGACGGAGCCTGTCCCGCCTCCGCCCGGCCCCGGAACATTCCGCCCGGCAGCGCGGCAACCTCCGCCGCGCGGGCGGCGACTTGGGGGCATGACCAACGCAAGACGCACCACTTCGCACCGTCGCCGCGACCCCCGCCGCATCGCCCGCAAGCCGCTCGCGGGCTCACTCGCCGTCGCGGCCCTGCTGGGCGGCGCGTGGTACGCGACCGCGGCGACGGACAGCGGTGACAGCGGAAGCGGCACCTCGACCGCGGCCGGGACGACCACGTCCCCGTCCACCGGCGCCGACGGCTCCGCGTCCACCGCGGCTACGACAACCCCGACCGCCTCCCCCGCGAAATCCACCCCGAAGGCGGTCGCGAAGACCCCGGCCGCCGCCGCCAAGACCGTGACCGGCACGCTCGCCCCGACCAGTACCACAGTGGCGCTCGCCGCCAAGTTCCCCTATCTGACGGCCGGTTACAACAACACCCGCCAGTGGACCCGTACGACCACGGCGGTGGCCCCGAACGGCACCCTGCGGGTGGCCTGGCCCGCCGCGGACGGCGTTCACGTGACTCCCCTGAACGCCGCCGGCGTGCGCTCGGGCGCCGACACGGTCGTCAAGGGCGCCAAGGAGGTCGGCGGTCTGGTCGCGCACAACGACGGCTTCGCGCTGCTCACCCGGGTGGCCGACACCAACAAGTGGAAGGAGACGGCCGCCGCGATCATCCGTTACACGAACGGCAAGCAGACCTTCCGCACCAAGCTCACCGGCACCGCCTCGAACGACACCTCCCCCGGTCTCGACGGCCAACTCACCTGGAACGGCACCAAGTACGGCGCGTACTTCGTCGTGCACGGCGCGGGCGGCTTCGCGGACGGCCACTTCGGG
>Ga0307509_10003118_pt1 | contig 25728 bp, 31 predicted proteins | sample 10_EM_MG_FD_202245 | JGI IMG/M metagenome (GOLD analysis project Ga0307509, IMG submission 202245) | Populus trichocarpa ectomycorrhiza microbial communities from riparian zone in the Pacific Northwest, United States - 10_EM | ecosystem: Host-associated > Plants > Roots > Unclassified | place... | reverse complement strand
GCACCAGACGCAACCAGATGTGGCGCATGGGTACAGGACGCACAGGACGCACAGGACGTAGAGTCCAGGCTAGGAGAGTCAGGATGCAACATGAGTGTATCTGACGCAGGCCACCTTTTTGCTGATGTAGTACGGAACTGGCTTGCTTGTCTTGGTTACTCCGGGAGAGGTACTATCTCTTCAGATAGTAAGATGGGTGGATTGTCGTGCTTGATAGAACTATCACAATAGTTCTATGTTCGGGCGACCTGTCGAGACTATCACAATAGTCTCCAGGTTCTTAGAGCGTAGGCTCTCGTAGAGGAAGAGCGTATGTAAAGAGAGTAAAGCGTGATCGTATTGCAATATCTTAAGTATAGAAAAGTACTTAGATGGTTGCGTGAAGATCCTATCTCTTGGTCGGAACCAAGCTCCTTTTATAGGCATCTTCCCACAACCCTAACCCAGGTGACGCGTCACCTTTCATAACATAGCCCCATGACTAATAATTAGTCATGGTGCGAAATCCATCAGCTGATTCTTACCAATCAACTGCGCACCTTCTCTTTCCTCGATCCAACCCATAAACTCAATCATACGCTCGAATGAGTCGTATGCGTGAAACCCATGACTCGTAATCTGAGTCATGTGCGAAATCATTACATCGTATGACGTCACCATCGTGATATCATGAAACCATTAACCAATCATAATCAACCAATGACTCGCAAGTGCGCAGTCATGTGAAAGCTATGAGTCAAATGACATCATAGTGCAAAAACCCAACATACCTTATGACTAATAAGTATTAGTCATGTGAAATCTGCCTTGCTTAGTCACGATTTGTGACACTAAGGCATTAAATGTTAAAAACATCTATGTTTAGCCTTAAACTTTATGTAGAAACTAAAATAATGATAATAAAGTATATTACAATGAAATAGAGTTATTGGTTTATTTAATGACAAGATATCTCACTGTGAAGAGCATGAAACTTGTTTAAAGCTTTCAGCAGCTTATTAGTTACTGTAACACTGAAAGATAGTCATGAATTTGATTAAAAAAACACCTGACTTAGAACATAAAAGCCTTATGCAATCTTTCCATAGGCCTACCGAAATACACTTGGTAGCTGTTTTAATTTTATCCTACTTAGAGTATTGAGTAGTTTGTTATGTGTAATTTGTCTTAAAATGATTTTTCTAGGAGCCCTGTTTCTTATTGTAAAATATTAATTACATATTTAAATTCTCCATACTTAAAAGTACTTGCTGATTAATTTTCAAGGTTGTATCTCAATTATTAATGGAGTTAATCAAAGGGAAACTTGGTTTTCTATGGTTGCCACATGTGGGCGGTTTCCCTGTCGTGGGCGGTTTCCCGGTGCGATACGTTATATTAAAACAGGATAAAAGATAACATCATAGATGAAATAAGTGGTTAAAAGCTGAGAATTGCTACTTAGGGCATAGGATAGGTGTTTACAAGAGTGTTACACTTGGCGTTACCGGCAAAATTGTCACATTTTTTGTCGGACAATTGGTGTTGAGTTTAGTCTTCTGGAACCATACTAATAAAACATGCCCAAAGCCCACTTTCCACATAATACCATTCCAATCCATCTGCTAATTTCCAATTTCCCTACTTTTTTCCATTCAAATATGTTCACCTACTAAATTCACCAAACTGATATCAGGACTTCTTCCAGTCTGCCCCAAAAACCCTAAACCTGACAACGGCTCACTATCTTCCTAAACCTACCTACCCATAGCTCCCACCTCAGTACCCCTCCCATATGCAACCGAGACATCACCAATTGACCATCCCCTAAGAACGTTTCCAAGCGCACACAACCCACCTCTCGCACAATCCCATGATATGAGAAGAGACTTCCATTCAAGCACGACGGTTTAAGCATACAAATTTATCCGTAACAAACAAACAAACGGAGAGGAGAAGAAAGAAAGAAACCGCAAAAGAAAAGCCAAACTTTTTAGCTACAGAAGACGCCAATGTAAAAGATCCATCTGTAGCTTCCACCTAAAACTCGCTCTCAGGCATAACTACCAATTTGTTTGAGACAGTCGGACTGTTGTTCCCCTCGCCTATGACGTCGTCAACCCCTCCAAGCATTACATCGGTATCCGAATAGAGTAAGGTAAAAAATGAAAGAGAAAACAAAACCCCTCCCCGAGTGGGAACGGGAAAAAAAGGAAACAAAAAACAAATGCAAGCCGGGTATCTCATGCGCTATGATGCCCGTTTCAAAGAAAAAGAAAAAAATACTTTTATAACAGCGTCCCCGACCACTTCAGTGGATATTATATTATATCCACTCCATCCCCGAACCCCCCCGTGACCAACTCAATAGTTGCAAATAGCCATCACCCTCCGGTAACCTTCCTAAAGTCCTCCATCTCCTGAATGTTCGGTCTGCCCCTGTTGATCGGGTCCTGGGTCTCAATCCTTACCAATACAAACTGATAGTACGGCTTCCCAGTAGTATCCGTACGAGTGTCGTACTCAACTACCCGATAAAGCCCATCATATCTGATACCAGCGGCAGGTGCCCAAGCCGAATTGCACTTTGATGTACGAAGAACGCGAACCGGGTTCCCCGTTCCGCAAGACTTGATAAGAGACAAGGTAGCGTTCGTAAGAGGTGCAACTTGCGGGCGGTTGGGAGCTATTTCGCCGCGAGATCCGGAGTACAGTATCCTATGACCGAAATCCCGATCGGTATCTTCGTACCCGCCCGAGATGACAATACTGTATGCACCCGACTCGAGGCGGCCGTGGATACCGCCCATGCGGGAACCGTGAGCTCCATCCCTGAGTGCGCAAATCTGATAAGGCCACCAACTGTTGCATTTCTGTTAGTATTTTTCTAGAATAGAAACCGTAATTTAAGAGTCTGAATGGATTAACTTACGCTCCAACGGTAAGACCGTTATGGCCCATTATATCAGCAGGCCTTTTAGGATACTGTCTATCCAGCATATAGGTTTTTCTCCCGGTCGCGCTAGCAACAACATTGATGCCTCTCATCACATCGCGATAAGCGCCCACGACGCCTTCGTCAGCGCTGTCGGTAGCCTCTCCGGTATCAGAGCTGAAATCGTCCTCGTCGAACAAGTCTTCGATCGGACCCGGCGTGAAATTGCCATTATTCCACCGCTCAACAAGGATCTTGGCTTTATTCGAAAGGTCGTCCCCAAAAAGAGTCTCGTTGGTAAGTTGTTCAACGACTTTCCCCATCTTGAGCAATTTAAAATCGTCCCCAACCCAGCGGTAAAAACTCAGCGTCGTCAGAAGAGTGTTAAGGAATACGATATCCTCGGTAGGGATAGAAGTCGCACCACCTTCTTGCGCTGCCTTGACCTTCGACTGAATGCAATAGCGCCACGCCAATAACTGCTTTTGCTTCTCAGTTCCATGTTCATCTGTTTCTTTTATTAGCTTTGCTTTACTTTTCCGAAATGAACAGGATGGGGGAAGAGAAAGGGTTACGGACAAATCTCTTTATGCTTGCTGGAAGACGGTCGCGGCATGTTCGACATTTTGCAATCGTATGATGAAAACTAGTTCTGGGGTAGAACCAACAGCAATTATGCTAAGTCAGGGTAACCAACACTAAGGTTGTACTAAGACAAGTAGTGATGCTCCAAAGGTAGTAGGAAGCAATGTTTTGTTCAAATTGAGGTAGGTAGATATCCAGAAATAAAAGGTGAAACCCTTTTCTTATCTCAGGTAGGGGAAATCAGGTATATGGTGGAAAAATATATCTGAAAAGGTAGATGTAAAATGTAAAATGTGAAAGGTAAATGATATGAGTGTCTGGAAAGAAGGTGAAAAATGGTTGTATAAGAATACAAATACTTGATATCCAAGAAGGATGTGCAGTGTATATGTATATAAGGTGTGTTGTGTAAGGTGCAGGTGAGTTGTGATAGAAAAAGGATGGAGTGAAGGGAATGAGGGGGGGATTAAATACTAAAAAGGAGGAGGGGGGGCAAAAACAAACTAGTCCTAAAGCGGCAATAGCGCCGGAAGGGGTACCAAATTTCTTGGCGTTTTTTCTGGTTCTGTAACACCCGGCAAAAGTAGCCCTACCAAAGAACCAATCATTTCTCCCGCCTGTCACATTACCTAATACGTTGTATGTATGGCACCATCCCAAAAGTGTCCCGTAATCCGATCACGAGACCATCCCGCATGCATCTGGGGTTACACGGCGCTCACTAATCCATTAAATACCCCCCACTCTCGCCTATTCCTCCTATCATTGCCCCACCCGGATGGCAACGAGTGCTGATACATGATTCGTATTGCACAAGATTTCCGGCAGTGACTCATAAAGCGAATGAAATCTTTTTTATATAGGATAAAGTGTGTTACCTTCTGTTTTTTTCTCCCCCCCCCATAGCGATATGACTCACACCTCTCGCCACCTAGTTCGAGATATCGCCTCCACAGCGACATATGGCAGGGCATCGCGATTGAAAACGACAACTGTCGACGATGAGGGGGGGGGCTCGCCTACGCAGTTTTCTCTTGTGCTGCTACGGCGCTCGTAGTTCATTTCTTTGGGGTACAATACAATCAACTGTCGAATCGGGGTTTGTAAACGACATCGACCCATCCCTTATGATCGTTAATCTCCAACCAACCATCTTTCTCAAGTGTAACCACCACCCCGTCAACACATATCCTGCGCCATTTCTCCTCCGCCTCTTTCACATGAACCCTTACCCCATCTACCACTTGATATCTTACTCCCGGCATTGAAACATGTTTCCCCCCATCGTATGCCGCCTTCATCACTCCCATCACCCCCTCCGCACCCTCTACATCTCCAACGCCAAAATAGATGATCCGGAGCACCCCATCCACCACGTTGGCCGCGGGACTGATTGTAAAAGCGGGCTCAAAGTTGGATACCCCGGTCACGACGAAATAAAAATGGCCTTCGCCGTTGGTATCCTCTATCTCTTCCCACACCGTACTCCCGGGACGGACGATGGATATGGCACCACGGTAGGCGTGAAGTGGTAGTGTAAGGTTTTGCTTCGCTGCAACTTGAAATTTTTCTGTTCCCATCGATCGAGTCTCGGGAGCATCGGCGTCTGCGACGAGGGAAGCGTGGAATCCCCAACTTGTCACTACCGTTCCTCTGAGCCCCTGGCTTGGTATAGCTTCTCCTAGAAGACGAGCACCGGGTGAAAGCTTGACTGTAAAGCCGGGAAGCGGATGGGACATTCCGTAGAGAAGAGTATCAAGGGCACATCTGATGAGGTCGCCCGGAGACAGGGGCCTGTAAAGGCTGCTTGCCAAACCGTTCCCCGTGCCTGTAGGTATCAACACTAATGTCGGGCGCTTGGTGCCCGGCAGCTCATTGAGCAGTTCGAAGATAAGCGTGTCCCCGGAGAGAACTATGACCGTTGATGTGCCTTCGGGAAGCCCATCTGTAATGGTCTTGACGGCGGCGGGGGAGGTAACCGTATTCTTGCAATAATCGACGGAATAAAATTCGAGGATCGGTTCGAGGAAGGTAGAGAAATATAGCCCCGCCTTTCCGATACCCGAATACGGAGAGATGATCACTGAAACAGGTTTCTGAAGATGTGTTGGTACGTCAGCAGGAATAAGGCACTGTTCAATGACTTCCGCCGGAGGACTGGTAATAGTCGAGCTAGTGAGTCCACCTTCCGGTTCGGTTTGGGAAATAAGCGTATAGGTGTCAGCAGTCTTGGACGGGATAAGGGCGAGTAGGTATTTTAGAGGAATGCTGAACGCTTTTTCGTCATCTTGGCGGAAAGTCAGCCTTTCTCCACATTCAGAGTCCGAGATGTATGCCGGGGCAGGAGTGGAATCTCTCGGAAGCTCCATGATAGTATGGGGATGGAGATGGGAGGACTCAACTACAGTGTCGGTATCGTAAATCGTGATTAACCGCGTGAGTTTATAACCCCCTGGCTGAGTCATGTCTGGGAATGCAGCAGGATCTTGGAGAGATGTTTGTCAGCTCGGTTAGGATATGGTGTGGCAAAACCCAACGGGTAATATCTGGCGCAGCCGAGAAACCCACGAGGGAAGCCTCTCCAACGACACCGGACCGCCGCTGCTTGAAGCCATTTGACAAAAAGCCCTGGTGAGCTATGGCCAGACATACTCGAGTACAAGGTGGTATCATGATACTGGCATGAAGATTCATCGGGGTGAGAAAGGGAAGTGTGAAAGATAAGGGCCATACCTGGCAATGCCAGCCTAGTGGACACTTCCTACCATTTGTAGTCTTGTAGCGCATCTTGAGATCCACAAACCGACCCATCAAAAGAGACGGGATAGGATATTAAGCCGTAAGAAAGTCATCCTCCCTATATATCATACAAGAAAGAAAAGTCGTTTCTTCTACCGAAATAAGCCACAAAGCTAAAACCCTTTATGCTCTCACGCCATCATATGGAGATTTGAGCTGAAAGCATCCAGAGCTTTCTTGGCTATGATTTCTTGACCGACACGTGATTTTTCCTGAAGCATCCAGCTCTCTATTTTGCTCTAGCAAACCGAAAATTCCACCTCTAACTCACAACCTTTACCCACGATAGGATTTCTGCTAGGCATTCCCTCAAAAAAAACCCCATTTCGTATTATACCCGCACCAGGGAAGTATATACTCACAGTCTGCCGGAATCAAGGGATTTGAGTTCAACTAATGAAGAGTGTTGTCTAATCAGTCAATTATTCTTTTGGGAAGCTAACGGCGATGGATATTAGGTTCATCCACCGCAATGCCGAACCCTCATCCAACTCCAGTTCTCTGCTTCTTGGCCACAAGGTCCCGCAAGAAGTTATAGAACAGCTACTTGAGGTTGACCAGCCAGGTATATCCTTGTCTGTTGAGGTTGTCTCGGCGCATCCGCTGCCCTTTCTTTCACAGTACTCGAGTATCAGATTAGGAGAGGACTGTGTGGCATTGAATTTAATCTCAACCTTGCATCTAGTGCTCTGCAAAGTCTATCCAGCCCTCCCGCTCAGGCTCCCGAAGCCTCCGGGGACCCCTTTCACCAGTTCACACAGTGATTGGATGCGGCATTGTGGTGTTAGGGTTTGAATTCCTGCCATCTCATTATCCTGCAGGAAGCCACGAAAGCTAAAACTCTTTATGATTTCCAGGCACTATATTTCTTTATTTCACGGTGGCGGATCAGGTAGTGAGTCAGTCTGTGTGGCATTGGATTGATCCATCACTTCGATCGTTCAAGCTGCTCGCATCCAGCGTTAGTATTACTGCAAGAAGCCGTGAATATCTGCTCTTTTAGGATCGGTTCTAGGGTTCCACCGGAGATGCCAGTATAGAGGTTCTCACCCGCCAGTATCCCAGGGGCATTCCGGGAAACGGCAGTGCGTAAAGTACCCTTCTGTGCTTAGGCATGCAGACTATACCAAACGATACCGGTCAATGATAGTTGACTTCGGCAGCCAACTACTGGTACTTGAGTACGGTGTTGCTGCGGTTACAATAGCCCAAGCAGTAGGAACGCAATACTGCATTTTAGCCACAGTCTCCGCTGAGGGGACGCAAACTATACCCCTAACTAGACTATAGATCAAGCCTCCGGAACCCAAACTTGAGCCATGGTAGTGGGTTCACTAGCGGTTCGGATGCCAGCACCGCTTTATGATATCCCTCTAGTATCTCAACACTAGCAAGCAGTTCCCCCCGCGCGCACCGGGCTAGAACTCATGACTACCAAAGCGCACCCTCACGTCGATTTCGATCCATCAGCAGCATGTGATCGAGTATGCATTGATATAAATCCCAAGATAATCAGAAACTATTTAATCTTGGGTAGCCGCATCCCTACGCTCTCGTATTACAAGGGTGAGGAACAATTAACCGGACCAGGTAGCGATCTGTTTGGCAGGTTAACCTTAAATAACTGTTTCTTTACTTCTTGCCGGACCCTAGTACCGCCGAAAAATATTACTAACATGTCCTCTATGGCTAGCAGGAGCATAGTAGCGTATTAATAATAGATAACCATCCTAAAAAAAACACCCCATCCCATCAGCACAAACCTCTCCCAGGGTTTTCAAGCATTAAAATAGATTCAAAAGGTACCTTCCCCCCCTCATCTCCGTTCACAGCTAGCATCTTGAGGGATACTACGATGGTGGTTCCAGTCACCCAACCCCCCCAGCAGCGGCATATCCGACTCTTTCTCCGTCTGTCGACCAGCCTTAGTATGATAGTCACGACATTATCATGTTTGACCACGGGCACATGGATACCGACCTCGGTATAATGGGAAGGAAAGTGGCAACACGCATTCGGGGAATTCTCAATGCTACCGAAAAAGCACACACAACATGCTTAAGTGGCAGCCCAGAAGTACAGTACAAGATCGGGCAGGAAGTTATGGAACAGTTATTCAAGGTTAATAAACCAAATATATCCCTGTCGGTTGCGGTTAATATTTCCTCCCTTGTACTCGAGTGCACCAATGACGTTGAACCTCGCGGGATGATTTTGGCCAAAACCACCTTCGCTCTCGATCGACAGTGGCGCTTTTTAGTTCTGCATGGCACGCGCGATGTGAAACTCCTGGGACGCTCACGAGCGCCGGTAGATCTACGGTACTTGTACGAGTATCATACCAGGGTGGTTCCTTGGCAAGAGTAAGCAGGTGAAACCAGTCACCAGTACCGTCCTTCAGAAAGGATCCCTGTGTCGGCCACTTCCCCAGCTCTGCTTCCCCAGTCACACGCTTTGTTTACGCCAACCATGTGACGACATCTCTCTCGTGTTTCTCCAGCCTCTCCTGTCACTGTCACCCTGTTACCTTGTCACTCTGCCTTCCTTCCCCGTCTTTTGCCTCCTGAAGCCAGCACCGCACCCATTGCTCAATTCCCGTCTACAGATCTACCATTCGGTCGTTCATCCCGAAGGGGAGATACATACTCGGGTACCGGTATACTCCAGCCTCATCTTTTGAAGGAAACACTTGATCGCGTCCACCCACTCAACGCCGATTTGGCAACGGCGCTCACCAGTCTTACCGCACAATAAGGTTGCACCAATTTCCTCCTACAGCAATTCTTTCCTTAGAGTGTTTTTCAATCTCATCCCTTCCTTTAGCAACTCGTTTGTCACTCTTTCCCCAATCCCACCGGAACTAATCTAAATACCTCGCAACAACCTGCTACCCCAGGCTCGGCACACGACAAAGGCTTCTTTTTTTGCATTGCATACGAGTACGAGTAGTCTCCCCGTACCTCGCATAGATATATACCGACATCACTCACGCAAACTTAGCAGCAGACGAAGCAAAAACAGGATTTGACCCCCCTGCCCCCTTCGTTCCAGCATAATTAGCACGGCAAACTTTAATACCGGTAGAACTAGCAAAAGTGGCCACGAAATTTTCTGCCCGGAAAGTTCAGAATGGGGAACAGCGGCCGTTATTGTTGGAGGCCGTTCAGGGACGTGGTTACGACATTGAATGCCAAAATCTAAATCTCGGGAGTAATCCCGAGAAGGCATATAATTACAGCACCTTCCCAAGACCCCCTCCTCTTTCATCCTCAGCACTGTCACCTCCGTTAATTGTCAATACAGTGGGTCGGAGAGCAATGACTGCCTTGCTATTTGCTTTAGCCTTCTTAACCCTTTCATCTGCGCTCCCGCGGCTTGGGGGTGGGCTTACGGATTCTTTGGTTGAGCGACAATTCACCTCTCCAGCTCCCGATTTTCAGGATGATGAGCTGCCGCATAACATCACTGATTATGATCCGGTGTCTTGGACTTTGAGCACTGAGACGTTGATCACGAATCACTATCAGACGCAACCATATGTCGCGAATGGTTACCACGGAAGCCGAGTCCCCGCCGAAGGAATTGGATACTGGGTAAAGCTCCCGGGCAATCGAGTTCCGGAACCTACGTAGCTGACGCAGTACAGGTCTTGAAAAACAACTCGAATCCTGATGGCGTCTGGCCCATCAACGGCTGGCCATTGGATAACCCCCGACAGACCGTTGCCACAATCTCCGGATTTTGGGATTCTCAACGTAACACCACTCGAACGAACTTCCCGGAATTGCTCAAGAGCGGTGGAGAGAGCGTTATCTCTGGGATCCCAACCTGGAGCACGATATACGTCACAACTCCTGATGAAAAGTATACCTACGCACCCGGTGTTCCCCACGAGCAGGTTAAAAGTTTCAACCAATCGCTGAGTATCCGAAACGGGATCTTGACCACGAGAGTAAAATGGACCCCTGCTGAGGGCGGTATTTCCTACGATCTCAAGTTCACAATCTTGGCTCATCGATCTCGAATCAACCTTGGGATGCTAAAGCTCGAGATTACCCCTTCTGAGGACGGGAATGTGATTGTGACAGACATATTGGATGGCGCCGGCGCTCAAAGAACAGATTTCTCCGAGAAGTCCTTTGAGGACAAAAACAACATGATCTGGACGGCTGTTAGCCCAATTGGCGTCCCGAACGTCACTGCCTATGAATTTTCAACCGTGGATTTCCCTTTTGGATCCCGGCAGGGGCTTGTGATGGAAGAATCTAGAAAGAACGCGAACCATAGACCTTATGTTTCAACTAATCGTTCTACCATCTCCCAGGAATGGCAAGTGGAGACATCTAAGCAGCAGACTATTGCAATCGTCAAATATGTCGGTATTGCTAGCACTGATGCATTCCCGCACGCTAAACGGACCGCTCAGCAAGCGGCATTGGACGCTAGGGCCTGTGGGTGGGATGATTTGGTCAAAGAGCATAATGAAGCTTGGGATGAACTATGGGATGACGGCGATATTATTGTTCACGGAGACGAACAGATGCAGATCGCGGTTAGAGCTAGTTTGTTCCATTTGCTGGCCAATATTCGTGGCGGCTCTGAAGGAAGGGGGCTTGGAGACAACAGCATGTCTGTCGGTGGTTTAGCCAGTGATTCTTACGCAGGTTTTGTCTTCTGGGACGCTGACTGCATGTTTTACACTCCAACTTCACTTAGTGGCTCGTGCTGACACAAGGTTCCAAGTGTGGATGCTTCCTGGACTACTCGTCCTCCACCCCGACCACGCATCTACAATCAATAACTACCGTTCTCGAATGCTTCCGCAGGCACGAGAAAACGCCAAGCAGTACAAGTCCGATGGTGTCCTGTATCCGTGGACTTCCGCGAGATTCGGAAACTGCACGGCAACCGGTCCATGTGTTGATTATCAGTACCATCTAAATACGGATATTGCACTTATGAATTGGCATCAGTTTTTGACTACTGGCGATCAGGGTTGGCTCAAGCGACAAGCCTGGCCGATTATCAAGGGAGTTGCCGACATGTGGGTTAGCAAAGTGCAAATCGCCAATGAGACTGGGGATGATGGCCTTCGTCCAGGCATGTATGTTGTTAGAAACATGACAGATCCAGTTTGTATTTCCAGATAGCTCTGCCTTGGGGTATCGATCACTGATTGGCAGGGCAGGATGAATATGCAAATCACGTCGATAACGGTGCTTTTACAAATGCCGGCATCAAGGTTATCATGGGTATTGCTCAGGTGGCGGCAAAGCTCGTTGGCGAAACTGCGCCTAGCGGATGGGAAGCCGTTGAAGAGAATATCTTCATACCTTTCAATACCAATGCAAGCATTATCCCCGAATATGGGACCATGAACGGGAGTGTTAAAATCAAGCAAGCAGATGTGGTGTTGGTCAATTACCCACTCGAATTTCGTCTTAACGAGAGTCAAGCTTTGAATGATTTAGATTTTGTAGGTTTCTTAGCCACTTCCGTTCTTCTTTCTCGCACTAACGTTTTCTCCAGTATGCTAGAGCTCAGTCCCCCGATGGCCCTGCCATGACGTGGGCAATGTTCGCTATCAACGCAGCTGATCTTTCGCCTGCTGGTTGTGCGAGCTATACATACTTACTCTACGCCTCCCAACCCTATCTTCGCGAACCTTACTATCAGTTCAGTGAGCAAATTAACGACAATATCTACGAGAACGGTAACACCAATCCCGCATTCACATTTTTGACCGGACACGGAGGTTTCCTTCAAGTCCCCACGCACGGGTTCACCGGATACCGCCCACGCCTTGACGCATTCTACCTCGATCCTTCTCTTCCTCCCCAACTCGAAGGAATAGAGGTAAAAGGGATGAAACACCAAGGTTCCGTCTTTAATGTTCTTGTCAATTCCACCAATACTACAATCACCAGACTCCATCCGAAAGCACATGGGCGCTCAAATGATAGTCCAGGACCTGTCACCATCAGGGTCGGTTCCCGGAATAAAATGGCTGGAGACTGGAAATTATCTGTCGGCCAATCACTCGTCATTCCCACCCGCCGCCCAGACCTGAACGGCACAGACCTTCCCGGGAATAAGGCACAATGTAAACGTGCGGAGGCGGACACCCCTTGGCACCCAGGCCAATTCCCTCTTGCGGCTGTGGACGGAAGCAATCACACAGTCTGGCAATCAGCGACTTCTGGGCCGTCAGCCCTAACTGTTGATTTAGAAACCCCCACGGTAATTAACGGTGTAAGCTTCAATTGGGCATCGCAGCCACCAGAATCCTGGACTCTCCTTGTTGGTGGGAACGGAACTGCGCCCGCAACATGGCGCCGGGTATACCACAGCGATGAAGTGGAGATTACCGACCCATGGATTGAGGATGATGCCCTGATTGTGAGGATGAGGACAGGAAATACCACGACACAAATGTTTGATCAAAACACTTCTGCCGTCAGCAGATGGGTGAGGCTCGTGGTCGAGGGGAACAAGAGTCACAACAAAGAGCGTGGTCCTACAGTAGCGCAGTTTGGAATTCTTTAGAAGTCTACATCATCTTCCGCTACGCATTCAGATGTTGGCGAGCCCATGTAATCTAATAGTTTGCATTTACCACCAAAAGTTAAAATAGAATGCCTTAAATGCTCAGAGAACGCATCATACGTGCTAGCTAAGACAACACAGTAAAACTTTGCAAAAAATAACTTGTGCGAGTCTGAGAGCTTCTGTCGGGGGCTCTCCAGCATTCAGCCAAAAAGCAAGCAATGCACAGACTTTAATCTTCCCAGCGAAAATAGAAAGCACAACGCACGCATGGAAGCGACCCCTTCTTCCACCATCTCGAAACACCGAGAGTAAACGGAACAATAGAGTCCTGTCCAAACCAAATCAGAAGAAAAGCACAAGCACATCTCCCAAGGTAAGCTGACTAATCTCTCCACACGCCAAGACGGCTTTAGTTAAACCTAGCACTAGGCTTACCCTTCTTTGGACTCCCATTAATCCCCCTTGTTCGACTGCCTATCACCATCTAACTTCACTGTATCCAGCACTCCCATTCACTCATTTACTTTTCATCGTCAACCACCACAAGCATCTACTATTAACCACTACTGCCACCCTCCCCGCCACTATCTTGGTGGAACACAGGCAAACCCCAAAATAAAATAAAAGCGTTAAAAATACAAAAAAAACAATGGCACCAACGCCCGCGGATCCGACACCAACCTCGACCGCAACCCCCTCACCGACAAAGTCCCCATCGGACGATTCGGGCGGAATGTCCGGCGGAGGGGTCGCCGTGCTAGTAATCTTCCTGCTCTTGCTATTCGCCGGTGCCGGCTGGATCGTATGCCCCCCCTATCCCCTCCCCCCCTCTTCTCCTTGCTCTCTCCCAGCGCTAACATACTGACAGATCTTCACCCAACTCCGCGCCCGCCGCCTCGGCCTTCCGGCACCAACCTGGCGCACCTACGTCCCCTTCCTGCCAAACAACTCCCGCACCGCGCACGCCCCAGCCTCATACGAACCCTCGCGCAGTGGCTTCGTCGGGAAAATCACCGGCGTCTTCGGCAGCAACAACTCGGGCTACTCCGGCTCCAACGTGCGTTCCCAGCGTACCCGCGAGATGGACGGGGAATGGGATGACAGGATCGAAGAGGAGGATGAGGGCGCGTACGGTGCCGGGTATGGGAATCAGAGGGGTAGGGATGTCGGACTTGGACCGGGAGGAGTAGGAGGTGCAGGGGGGAACGGGTTCGAGGAGAGGGGGAGGAGTAGGAGCCGGGAGCCACCCAGGGATTTGGGGACTAGGACTGCCCCGTATCCGGAGGAGTTGAATCCCTTCGCGGTGGATGTTAGGTTGCAGGGGGTTAGAGATCGGGATGAGGGGTTTGGTGGGGTTGGGGTCAAAGGTGGCCGGGCCAGTGTGGATTCTGAGAGGAGGAGTGCTTTCAGGGAGAGCATCACTTAGGTGGGGAGGGTTACTTGATGGTCTCTTTCTTTTTTGCTCTTCCCCCCTCTTTCTTTGTTCTGCTGGTTGGCGGATAGGTGGGGGGGGCCCTTCGCGGCGAGAGGTGTAAAAGTAATTCTCTTTACCAAAACCTTACCTCCCTTTTTTTTACCTCCTTGCCCCTTTATCTCCCACCACCACCACCACCACCACCACCACCGTGTTCCCTTTTTTCTTCCCTCCACTTTCCTCCAAATCTATTATTATACGAATTCCCTTCTTTCTTTCTTTCTTTCCTTTTTCCCTTCAGCCTCAATGTGCGAGCTCCCCCCGCCCCAGAAGGAATTACTTGCATGTCCCACCCATCACACCCACAAACTCTTTACTTCCTTCTCAGCTTCCCTTCGGTGGTGTTCTGCAGGCTCGTCTCTTTTACCCTCTCTCTCTCTCGCCGTTTCATAGCCCCTCACTCTCGTACCCGTAGCCTAGTTAGTTACCGTAGTACGCTCACGCTCGTATAGAACAGACCTGGGTCTTTTTTTCTTCTTCTTTCTCTCTCTCGCGCGCTTGTGGTTAAGCTTTAGGTTGGTTGGTTTGGTTGGGGGGATTTACATAGCTTTATGATGTATTCTTCGGCGCCCTTCTTTGTCGTGATTGCGATGCTTTGGTGTCCGGCGGCAGTGTAGTCTACCGGTAATTCCGGTGTCAATAAATGCTGCTTGTGGGTCATGCAGTGTCACTCGAGACTGGTTTTCTCTTTGTGGCAACTGGGCGAGGCTGGAGGGTTCTGGGGCTCTGATGACGTCACGGCGAGAAAAAGCTGCCAGGTGGAAGTCTGTAAATTATCATAACTGGTCTACTTCTGATTTCTCCTGGCGAGGGATTGAGCGGTGGGTGTTCGCTAACGGCCTGGTAGGGAGGGGGGATGATTCTGCTGTTCTTCAGGTAGTTTATCAATACATCCACACTCTATATTATCATTTCACTCGACCTGACGTGCACAACGCAACATTTCCCATTGCTGGTTGGAACCTACCGTACCCTGACTAAATGTCTCTTCTCGAGCTAGTCCGATACGGTATGCACACGACCTGACATGACTGAGAGGAGATTACCCGCGGCGGGCTGTCTGTGACTCGACTATCTAGATTCCGGAATGTATTTAAGACTTCGTTAGGGGCCGGCTTGTAAAAACGCCCGCTGAAGAAGGATGGAGAGATGTCTATGTACAGTATGATGCTGGAATTTCGCTGGGAGATGGAGGGTTTGCGTGGGTTTTCTTTGGAATGTTTTCGCTGCTTGCTGCGCTCTTGGAGGGGAGATGGTGACTGTGGGTTCTGGTCTGCTGGTCTGCTGGTTTATTGGTTGGATGGTTGGGTGATTGGGTGAGGAGGAATATGGGAATATGGGAAGCTGGATGGAGGTTAAGCTTCTGCTTCAATTCTGTGATGGGCTTGATTTAATGGGTGGATGTTATACTGAATACATTATTCGGGTATCTGGTATGAGTAGATCGGGCAGTATTAAGCATAGAGTTTAAGCTTAAGGACCTTTCGAAGCTTCTACGGCTCGTTTACTTGTGGGGGGTAACTTATTCGCCAAGGGACGTAAAAGCGCAGTGTTTCGCTGAGCCCGGATATTGTTTGTGCCGGACCCCTAGCTATTGAACGTAACACCGACAGTGCACATTGCAAGAGCTCGAATAAACAAACCATACCCCAGAAACCCAATTCTCATTCCATCATGCCAGCAATTTAGGTATGATACCATAGTCCAAAATTCCCTCCTCCTCCTCTTCTAGAAAAGGGCACCAAAAAGCCTTGCTCTCGGGACCAGACCTCACCACCGTAGGAGAGGAAACTCCACCGTCCCAGCACAAAGTCCAACTATTCGATTTCTCACGACATACTCAGAGCCCCGAATTATACCAGACACAATCTTCAAAAACCACACTCTTATTCCAGCAACAACAAAAGTACCACCAGCGCAGGCACCCATACGCCGCCGCACCTGTCTCAACTATTAATTTATTAATTAAGCTCACCACCGTCCGTCCTACGGTACTCGTACTCGTACCTGAAACTAACCCAGTGCGGATCACACACCGTTGGGGGGGGGGGGGCTGTCGTGGCTTGCGGGTTTGTTGTTGGGCGGTTGTGGCTAGTTCCCTCCATTCGCGCCATCATCGTCAAATCGGTAAATCCATCATAGTTTATCTCACAGAAATGCATTTAACATTGGGCGATTCATCCATCCATCCATCACAGTTCGACGATGAGCAACACCTCGTGCCATTTTGTGGACTATTCCTACTCGTACTGGTATCATATCTCGTGAGCACGTTTTGCGACTCGAGTCCTTTATTACTGGTGGTGTTTAGCGGTGGGGTAGAGATGGCGGAAGGTGGGGGGGGGGAACTCAAAGGTAATCGAGAAATCGGGATTCTCATCGTTTTACGGGATGTGTTTTTTTCTTTTCATTTCTCGCGAGGAAAGCCTCTGCCTTGCCTTGCTCCTGCCCTTGCCCTACCGGCACATGTTCGTCTTTTTTTTTCCCCGCTGCTTTCCCACTCGCAGGGCTGCGGTTTTTCTAAAAGCACAAGTTCCCACACTTGACCCCGCCCCGCATATCCTATTGCGTCGCTAAAGCAACAAAGATGGGGAGGAGGAGGAGGGGATACTGTACATCATCTAGACTGCGGAAATCCATTTAATGTTAGTTTATCCGTGGCTCCAGTCGTTTGGCCTTGCTGGGAACGGAACTTCCTTATCAATTTCGAAAAGGTCGTCTGTGCTGGAATTTCCCAAAGATTTTTTTCTCTTTCTTCAGAGCCTAATTTCCCACAGCCTACTTTCTTTCTTCCGGTTATGAGGCTTACCGGTATTACCGGTTTATCATATCATACCTCTCTCAGTTTGAGGGACCTAATCTGAACCCCTCATGCAGTGGCGTCGGGGGGAAGAGAAAGGTCGAGAAGGCTGGAGGATTCACAAAGCGACGACCTTTGTGAGAAAATAGTATCACGGTATCATACCGCTACTTGTATGATACTATGACTTTTTTCAACGGTGTACTGTAGATCATCCGCCCGTGGGGGCCCCCCCAGGAACTCCCTCCACGTACCATTAGCAATAGGAATGGACAGAAACTGAGGGTTTTCCTCTTCCTGGTGAAACAGTGGCTTTGGGTTGTTGCTTGTATTATATTCGAATGGTTTATATCTCTCGCGTGATCAAGGAAGCGGGACCAACTGTTGGCTGGTGATGGATTCACGAGGGTTTTAGTAAACCCTTCGCTTCTTTTCAAGTTTCCTGCTCACGGCGTCACAGCGATAGCTGGTTCGCCCGTGCGTGAGTGTGCCAACTCACACCAACTGCTGTTTTGCTGGGGTAATTTTTTACTTTTTTTTTCCCCCCTTCACTCCTTGGAAGTGCTCTCCCGGCCATAGTAATAAGAATCACGATGTGTCCGTCCGTCACCTTTCCTTCTTCTCTTGTCTCTACGGACCTGAGGCTACTATCTGTATCTGTGCGGACGGAGTACGGTTAGGCAAAGTGGTTTCATTTCGTTCGGCTTGGGGCTGAGATATAATTGAGTTTATATTCTCCATTTCACTTTATTCTGCTTGATCCCGGTAGAAGTTTGCGGAAGGTTAGTTCCTTTTATTTGGTCTTTTTTTTTTTTTCCTTCCCCCTCCCCAAAATCCCGATTTTTTTTCTTTCCTTCGGGTTCAGACTGACCTGGAGTGGGTGGCTATGCTGGGGGATCAGTCATATTTTCCTGTGTCCTAGACATTCCACATCACGCTAATTCGACCCTTTTTTTCTCTTTTTTTCTTCTTTCCTTTTTTTTCCAGACCACCCCTGGCGGGTAAGTGACAAGGATTGCATCGCTCGATTATGATGAATCCATCCCACTCGTCGGCCACCGAGTATGGCGACGTGGAAAGCACTCGATGGCCATGGCCAAAGTGGAGTACCGAACTTGATGCTTTTTGTGACTCTGCGAAAAACGTGATTCGCAAGATTGGAAGCAAATTACAATTGGAGGAAGAGGAAGAGGAGGAGGAGGAGGAGGATAAAGTGTATTTTTGTCCCCCCTCTGCTGCATCTTCCACTCAGGTTTATTTATCTCCGTACGACATTGCCCTGGGGGGTGTTGGCCAAGAGGAGGCAGAAGATTTTCAAGAGGGTGGTGTGGGTGACAGCGACAGCGGGGGTTATCTCTCGGACGTTTCTGTTTCCACCAACCTTGGGCACAACTCCGGTTATACTCATCGAAGAGTTGAAAACACACATCGACCTTACCCCGACGAATTATATCCACGAAAGCGCCTGCAAGCCACTGGGAATCCATCGCCTGAGATTGACGTGGTCGCGTATTTCATCCAGGACGAATATAACGAGGACGGAGGGGGCGAACCTTTACACGAAAACCACCGTGAGGAATACTTTGAGAACTGCGAGGTTCGAGGAAGGTCACTGAAGAGAATGGCTGGCCCCATTGCCCGCACTTCATCTCCATCGCTGGTCGCTAGGGAGAGGAAGAAGTCAAAATCTTCGAGGAGGAGATCATCGTCACACGAGGAGGAAGATCCGGCTGAGAGAGAGCGAAGGCGACTGGAGCGGAGGAAGCGAAGGGCGGAAAGGGAGGGAAAAAGAACTCGAGATGCGAGAGAGTCTGTAGACGAGGTGGGACGACGAGAAGGAAGGGAGAAAAAGGAGAGGTATCGGCAAAAGAAAGAACCATCACCACCACCACTGCGACCACAACTAGCACCCAAGAAAGTAGTTGAAGGTACTTGGAAAGATAATAAAAAGAACCGTTATTCTATTGAGGATGTTCTGGGGCTGTCTAGGTTTGTGCTAGTGCGCTTAGACGAGGTTTCATCCTTGCTCATCTTTATCTTTTTTTTTTAGTTCACGATCAAGATCTATTAGCGTAAGACGACCGATAAGGGTTCGGTCAAATCATTCCCTACGAGCGACTAGATCGGACGCGCGGCTACGACCAGATTCGCGATTAAAGGTCTCCCCTGATGGAACCCGTACAGATAGCACTAAACGAACCAAAGAGTCGTCAAAGCTTGCTACTGTAATGAACGCAGGCCAACGGCCACCGTCTCGGCAGCGACATCGCAAACACCACGATGATCACTCAACCCCGGAACTTAAAGCTCTTTGCCAGCGATGTATCCAGAAGAGGGAAAGGAAGGAGAAGAAGCAGGCTGAACTGAATATCGAGATTGCGCCCGAGCCAATGGCAATCCCAGCTACCGCTCCAAAGAAGGTGGAAGTGAGGATTCAGGAGCCGAGGGTGGAGAGAAAACGCGAGGACAAGGCCAAAGTTAAGGTTAGCGAACCGGTCAAACCAACTTTGAAGAGGTCAAAGCAAGTATTGGGCCTGGCTGTTGAGAAGAAGACGGAAAAGCTGTAGGTATCTCCTTGTTGGTGATGTTGATACCTGCTAAGTTGCCCAGTGTTCAATGTATCACCTGTCTGGCCGATGACATCCCACATAAGGAAGCAGCGCATCTCGCATGCGATCATTCCTGGTGTCATGAGTGTCTTAAGCGAATATTTACACTGTCCTTGACCGACCCAGCTCATATGCCGCCAAAGTGCTGCAGTGACGAGTATGTTCCCCTAAAGCATGTCGACAAACTCCTCAGTTATCAGACGAAGAAATTGTGGAACAAGAAGTACATCGAGTACACTACGTCTAATCGTATCTACTGCCCCGAGGTGAACTGTGGCGAATGGATTCAACCTAAGGATATTGAGGCTGGTGTTGGGAAGTGTTCGCGATGCAAGACTAAAGTCTGTGTTTTGTGCAATGGAAAGGCTCATGGTGATGGGGAGTGCCCTAAGGATGAGGACTTGATGAAGTTTATCGAGACGGCCAAGAAGAATAAGTTCCAGAGATGTTATAGCTGTAGGGCGGTAGTTGAGCTAGAGAGGGGCTGCAACCACATGACGTGAGCTTGCCCTGTCCTTTGAAGTATTGTATGCTTTGTACTGACGGTTGTATTAGTTGCCGATGCACAGCGGAATTCTGCTACATTTGTGGTGAGAAGTGGAAGACGTGTAACTGCCCCTGGTTCAACTACGAGCCTGAAGAAGACGACTATGTCATTCCCATCTGGAACCCCGACCGGCCTCCCCCGCCCCTCCCCGTAGAATTCGCCGAGCGTAGAGAACAGCGCGCTCGCGCTCGGGAAGAGCAGCTCCGTGCCGACGAAGAGCTTGCCCGTAGACTGGCACAGGAAGAAGGAGCCCGCGCACCGGTTACCCCGGGTTTCAGTGATGAATATTACCTCCCTAGCCCGCTGCAGATCGACGCACTCGCTACCCTAGGCACGATCGGCACGGGGCTACGAAACGGCATTAGAAGACTAGCAGCGGACTACGTCGAGGCAACACAGGCGACGCGTGCTCCAGCTCTTGCTCCCGCCCCCCGTGTCCCCCGGCTCCAACAACCACCCCGTGTCGAGCGTAGGAGAACAGAACCCCCACGCGTCAGACAGAATCGTAGCCGCGAGGAGATTCGAGAGAACCTCGTCAACCTCCTTCAAGAGGCGCAAGACCTCGAAACCCGCCCTTCCCCCGTGCGTGCGCGGACGGAACCACTCCGCCCGAAAACCCCACAACTCCTCCTTCCCGCCCCACCAGCACCGGAAGTTGCACCAGAGCCGGCACCAGCACCGGCACCAGCACCAGCACCGCCGCCAAGCCGCTATCTCAGCGAAGCCCGCCAAGCACACATAGAAGAATATCTCCGCAATCTCGAAATCCCTGCGCCTGAGCCCGTTAGCCCCATATACGAGGAACCACGCATGCAGTTGGCCCGCCGCAGAAGAAACCACAATTTTGCAGCAGAATACGACCTCGATATTGATAGGAGAGATCTTGTCGACATGAGCTTCAGGCATGCACCCGCACCTGCGCCTGTACCGAGGGATCCTGTCCCTGAGTGGCGTCCGAGAGGGCTCAACACTGGCCGTCTCGGTCTCAACGACCCTTGGAATCAGCATCCGGCTCATGCTCACCCGATGTTCCGCAGAGCCATGGCAACCGGCGAAGTCCCTAGACGTTGGGGAGCTGAGAGAAGGGGGTATTAATTTTAATTGAATCATAATTCTAATTTCTATTCTTTACTTCATTTTTTATACCCATTTTTTCTTTTCTTTTTTCGTCTAACAGCATGGATGTGCGATCATGGAGCGTTGTGTATTTGGATTTGGGCTTGACGACGGCCGCTAAGTGAGTAGGCTTTGTTTAGCTTATGTTCTTGTGAATATGGGTGGAGTTTTATGGATTGGGTTTCTGAGAAGGGGCTTTGTACACATGTATATGGTATGATTGATATGACGTGACGGGTGATGACGGGCTATGTGAATGCTGAATTCAATTCGATGCAATGAGTTGCCGTGTACTCTCAAATAATTGAACTATTATGTGCTATGTCGTTGGGGTTGCCTCCTCTGGTAAGGTCTGGTGTTTTTTTTTGTTTTTTCAGGTCTCAGAGGGGCTGAGCAGTTCTTTTTTTGCGGCGATCCCCCCCAGTTTTCTGAGGCTCGGAATTCTCCACTGCATAGCACATAGTCCAATTATTCGGTACTATTATTCTGTGCTTGGCAACTTCATTAATCTAGTGGACTTTGCTCACAGTGTGGTAGCAGGCTTTGCCGTGAGGCGGAATATTCAAAACTAACATTATGTCCCGACTCGTGACGCTCGACATGAAAGTCGGATACAATACTCTAAATTGGATCCACTCATATCGTAGGTCATCTGCATGTGCTGCTCAAGCTAGTGTTCTCGGGAATCATAGCCCATCACTCGCAAAGCTTCCAACCCTCAGCAGTGCCTCTGCACGCTATGCTAGGCATAGCGACAATGCGCATTTCCGACCGCACCGAAAGAACGTCGTGTCTACCGGCGGGTCTTTCCCACCCCAGTAAAGCTCAGTTCGTGGGGAGCAGCCCCTGATTTTCCAAACATCACCGCTGGTGACGGGGAAAGTTGGGATACTCGGGTACAAGAGCTTGAGAGCGTGAGTATAGAAAAAGCATAGGAACTCCCGGGACCTCAAGGGTGGGTGGGTATCTATTTTAATGGGAATGAGATATTGGTGTCGGCTGTCTATTGGAAATTTATATAAAAAGTGTTGACTGATACGTATCGCACGTAGCCCTACAAATATAAGAGGAATTTGGACTTGTTTTACTCGGAAAAGAGATTTTATTTAACTTGGAGAGTTGGAGTCTAGTACTGAGAGCTGGAATCTTTTATAAGAGGTATGGGTTGTTTGACCTCTGGGGAAGAAGCATTGTGAAATCTGGTTGTGTGTGACATGATATAAAAAGTGTCATGTATCATAGAAAGGAGAGTTATGGTAATTGTATTAAATTTTGGATTAGGTGGTTGTTGGAATCTGTTGAAAAGATGTTTGTTGGAGAGAGGTTGGAAGGGTTTTTGGATTGGCTTTTTTAAACTTTGTGGTGCGGCAGCGAAGTTTATCTAGGCATGGGATTTATTGTGTGGTGATAGTAAGCGTTTTATTTTATTTTATTTTTACCATGTGGGTTTTTTTATTAAGTATGCTCGTTGTTGTCGTGGTAGTAGTACCAAACAACCTTACCTTTACGTTTGGCCCTTCGTGCTGTGGGGGTGCGTCGCCTGGAGTTGTAGTCTTGTAGAACCATGGATTGCCCCTCTACGGTACTCGAGTATCCGAATAGCCACTGTTGGGGATGTGTGGTGCGGAACTCGTGTCTCACAGTCATCAATGTGATGGTGTTGACTCAGCAGGAGATGATTGGATAGTTTCCTCGCTGGAGTTCCCCTTTTTTTCAGCCTGGCTTGTCCAAATTCCATAAAGGTTCCGGTATCGCTACAACAGTTATCGCTATCATTGCTACGCTCAACAAACACATCGGACACCATGAGCACAACATATCGACACTCGGTCTCGATTGGTAACGACAATGTCAACTGCAATAACGTAGCGAATTTTCGTGACAATACCTTCAACCTGAACAATATTATAGCCGATGAGAACCCAGAAATAATGAAGTGGCTCTCGCCGCTGGACCCTAGGGGAAGGCATCACGATGTGCGTACGGATAGGATCGACGGTGTGGGGAATTGGCTTTTAGAAACAAGCGAGTTTCGGGAGTGGAGGAGTAATGGAGGTGGAGCAGATAAGGCAGTCTTATTTTGCAGCGGGAATCCAGGAGTGGGAAAAACATATCTAAGGTAAGCTCCCGATCCATCTGGAAGAAGAAGGAATTATCACCGACGGTCAGCAATATTAGTTCCTTAGTGATCGATGATCTGTGCGACGGACCTTGTGGGGAAGGAATTGCAATCGCGATGTTCTATTGCGACTTCCGCGACCAGAGGGAGCAGACAGCCACCAACATCGTGGGAGCCATCCTTAAGCAGCTAGTAGTTAGGGGGGAAGTGCTGGAGCACGTGCAAGAGGCTTTTAAGAAAGCGAAAAAGGAGGTTGGGGGTCGAGGTCTGCGGCTTCCGGATATGGTGCAGATGCTGAAGCAGGCTGTTACTACATTACGCAGGGTGTTTATCTGTATTGATGCTCTGGATGAGTGCCCCCCTCAGCATCTATCAGGGCTTCTCGTGTCACTACGGGACACCCTTCATGAGTCACCGGGGGCGCGAATATTTTTCACTGGGAGGCCTCAGGTTCATGCCGAAATTGAGAAACGCTTCACGGGTAGTGTTATAGTACCGATTAGTCCGAAGGTGCACGATATAAAGAGATACTTGGAGAAGAAGTTGGAGATGGACACCGAGAGTGACGCAATGTCCGATACTTTGCGAGCGGACATCCTGAGACTTATTCCACAAAGAATCTCCGGAATGTGTGTAGCGGAATTCTTAGCTCTTATTCATTCATAATTTTACATTGACTAACCATGGTGTTTAGATTCCTCCTTGTCTCTCTAGCTATCGACACTATCTTGGGAGGGGTTACCGTCTCAGAGAGGAAGCGAAAGTTGGACGAGATGACCAAGGGCAATCATTTAGGGGATGTGTATGAGACAACTCTTGAACGAATAAAGGCCCAGAAGGGTAGCAGATCCAGACTCGGGATGGACGCCCTGATGTGGGTATCGAATTCGGAGCGACCGTTGAAAGATAGCGAGCTATGCCATGCCTTGGGAGTAGGGATAAGATCCGCGGATCTAGATGTTGAAAACGTTCCTACAATTCGAACACTGATAGGATCTTCTCTTGGGCTTATCACAGTTGAGGCATCCTCCTCCATCGTCCGGCTTGTCCACTTCACTTTGCAAGAATATTTATCCAACAATCCAAGCCTGTTCCAAAGCCCACACTCGATGATAGCGGAGGTTTGCTTGACATACCTCAATTTTCGTTGCGTCCGGGAACTTTTGCCAACTCTTGTTTCTGCCCCATCGACAGTCCCGTTTATTGAATATGCTTCTTGTTATTGGGGAAAGCATACGGGGAAAGAGAAGACGGAGAGTGTTACTCAGCTTGCGCTCCAGCTCCTAGTTAGATACGAGGAACATATAGCGTCTCGGCTTTTCTTGCTACATTATTATGGGTATAGATCTTGGCAAAACCCGAATGATAAGAAGTTTATGCCTAAGGGCTTTACAGGACTTCATGGAGCGGCATTTCACGGGATGGGGGAGATAGTTGTTGCTTTATTGGCGGCTAAGGAGTGGAGTATTAATGAAAGAGACAACATGGGTCGAACGGCCCTTTCGTGGGCAGCTGCAGGAGGCCATGAGGATGTTGTAAAGTCACTATTACAGCTGAAGGATATCGATCCCAACGTCGCAGACACCGAATCTGGTCGAACACCACTCTCGTGGGCTGCAGAGCATGGATATGAGGAAGTGGTCAGAATGTTATTGGAGCGAGCGGATATTAATCCCAACACTGCAGACACCGAATATGGTGGAACGCCACTCTGGTGGGCTGCCCAGTGCAGACATGAGGGAGTGGTTAGAATGTTATTGGAGCGAGCGGATGTTAATCCCAACACTGCAGACACCGAATCTGGTCGAACACCACTCTGGTGGGCTGCGGAGCGCGGACATGAAGGAGTGGTCAGAATGTTATTGGAGCGAGCGGATATTAATCCCGACACTGCAGACACCCGATATAGTCAAACGCCACTCTCGTGGGCTGCGGAGGGCGGACATGAGGGAATGGCTAGAATGTTACTGGAGCGAGCGGATATTAATCCCAACACTGCAGACACCTTGTATGGTCAAACACCACTCTCGCGGGCTGCGGAGCGCGGACATGATGGAGTGGTCAGAATGTTATTGGACCGAGCGGATGTTAATCCCGACACTGCAGACGCCCGATATGGTCAAACGCCACTCTCGTGGGCTGCGGAGGGCGGACATGAGGGAGTGGCTAGAATGTTACTGGAGCGAGCGGATATTAATCCCAACACTGCAGACACC